>Ga0136572_1000002_pt1 | contig 85955 bp, 83 predicted proteins | sample AntDeeMetageno83_FD_104639 | JGI IMG/M metagenome (GOLD analysis project Ga0136572, IMG submission 104639) | Saline lake microbial communities from Deep lake, Antarctica - Metagenome #83 | ecosystem: Environmental > Aquatic > Non-marine Saline and Alkaline > Saline | place: Antarctica: Deep lake...
ATATCGACGTCGACGGGCGGATAGCGGTTGCCGTCGCCCTTGATCGGGTCGCGCTCGCCCGACACGTACGGCGCTTCTTCGCGGTGGGTCGCGACGACCGCATCGACGTGCTCGAGGAGTTCCGCCAGTCCACCGACGTGATCTCCGTCGTGGTGGGTGAGGACGACGAGCCAAACGTCCGCGAGTTCGTAGTCCAGCGATCGCAAGTGGGTCCTGAGACCGTCGACGGCACCGTCGGGACCGACATCGCACAACACGAGTCCGCGTTCGGTCTCGACGACCGTCGGAGTCACCGTAATCTCTCTGCCTCCGTACTCGACCGCGATCGGGAGCGCGTGAACGCCAGCGTCCTCCTGCATACGAGGGACATTGCAGTGCCACCACGATAGGTGTCGGTGGTTCGGTCGCCGTCGACGACGCCGAACGGGAGGAGATCGTCGCTCGTCACCGTGGTGTGGTTTTCAGCCGTCACTCACCGACCGCTATGAAAAATTTTATCATGGGATAGTTGTAAATCTAATTAATGGCGGATACGGATCAACGTTTCGCCGCTGATATCGACGACGATGCACTTACGACCGTTCGCGAACAGGACCTTCCCGAGTCGGTACTCCCGCTTCTCGACGTGTACGACGACGTCATCGGGGACAGAGACCGGTTTCTCTGGCAGTGGCTCTATCACCTCTTTCCGACGTTCAGCCTCTCGTGTCTCGACGATGCCCGCGCTCGCGAGGTGTGCAATGCGAAACTGACCGCGTCGATATTCGTCACCGTCGCGGACGACGTCGCCGAATGACACGGTGACCGAGCCACGTTCGACGAACTGACATCGATTCCGTTCGACCACCGCCGGCCGGATCCGGAGCGCTGTGACGTCGACGGCGAAGTTGTTCGATTCCTGATGGATGTCTGGGACGAGTTTTCGGCGTTGTACGATGCGAGCCCCCGTTCGAGGGAGTTCGCGGAGCTGTTGCAGTTCGATCTGCAACAGACGTTTCAGGCGATCGAATACTCGTCCCTCGCAAACCGGTATCCCGGTCTCGTCTCGGAACGCGAACTGTGGCGGTACGACGTCCACAACATGCTGGTCTTTCCCCTCTCCGGGATCGATCTCTCGAACGCACCGTCGTTCGACTCGAGCGAACTCTCGACCCTCCGGCAGGTTCTCGACCGGACCCAGCGGATGGCCCGCATCGGCAACTGGATCTCGACGTGGAAGCGCGAACTCGCCGAGGGCGACTGTAGCTCCGGCGTCGTCGTCCACGCGCTGGAAAACGACATCATCTCGCCCCAACAGGTGCAGGCGGTCCGACGGAACCCGACGGACGCGACGGTCGAGCCGGTCGTTGAAGCGATTACCGACGCGGGTGTCGAGGACTACTTTCTGGACCGGTGGGACGCCGAGTACGAGACAGTTGGTCGCTACGAGTCCGAGATCGAGAGCGTCGATATCGGCGCGTACCTCGAGGGGTTCGAGACGGTGCTGAGCTATCACGTCGCGAGCGAGGGCGAGAAGTGACCGGAAGGGGCAGACAGGTCGTCGGGTGACGATCGGGACCGACGACTGCGGGTTGTCAGATGACGATCGGGATCGACGACTGCGAGTCGCCGGGCTACGACGAGAGCGCCGTCTCGAACGCGTGCTCGAGGTCGCGGATCAGGTCGTCGACGTGCTCGATCCCGACGCTGACACGGATCAGGCTGTCCGAGAGTCCGGCCGCGAGGCGCTTCTCGCGGGGAATCGCGGCGTGGGTCATCGGTGCGGGCTGCTCAATCAGGCTCTCGACGCCGCCGAGGCTCTCCGCGAGCGTGAACACCTCGGTGTTCGAGACGACTGCACTGGCTTCCTCGAGGCTCGCGTCGAGTTCGAAGCTCAGCATGCCGCCGAAGTCGTCCATCTGCTCGCTGGCGATCTCGTGACCGGGGTGGGACTCGAGACCGGGGTAGTACACCCGGTCGACGTCGGGGTGGTCGTCGAGCCACACCGCGATGGCGCGGGCGTTCTCGCAGTGGCGGTCCATACGGACGGGCAGCGTCTTCGTTCCCCGGAGGACGAGGAACGAGTCGAAGGGACCCGGCGTCGCGCCGACCGAGTTCTGGTAGAAGCCCAATCGCTCGTCCAGTTCCTCATCATTTGTCAGCAGGGCGCCGCCGACGACGTCCGAGTGACCGCCCAGATACTTGGTCAGGGAGTGGGAGACGATGTCAGCACCGAGATCGAGGGGGCGCTGGAGGTACGGCGTCGCAAACGTGTTGTCGATCGCACAGAGCGCGTCGTGCGCGTGGGCGATCTCGGCCGCCCCCTCGATATCGACGATCGACATGAGCGGGTTCGTCGGCGTCTCGAGCCACAGCAGTTCCGTCTCGTCCCGAAACGCCGCTTCGATCTCGTCGAGATCGGTCATATCGACGAACGAGAACTCGAGGTCGTAGTCCTCGTACACCTGCGTGAAGATGCGGTGCGTGCCACCGTAGACGTCGTTGCCGGTCACGACGTGGTCGCCGGCCTCGAGCAGGTTCAGGACGGTGTTGATCGAGGCCATCCCGCTGGCAAAGGCGCGGCCGTAGTCGGCACCCTCGAGGCTCGCGAGGTTCGCCTCGAGGTCGGTTCGGGTCGGGTTCCCGGTGCGGGAGTACTCGTAGCCGCGATGCTCCCCGGGCGCGTCCTGCTCGTACGTCGAGTTGGCGTGGATCGGCGTCATCAGCGCGCCGGTTTCCGCGTCTGACTCCTGGCCGGCGTGGATCGAACGGGTCTCGATCTGAAACTGCTCGCTGTCGGCGCGGTCGTTTGCATCGTCGTCCATACCGACACAACGGGATCGAGCGGGGTTATTCTGCCGACTATCATTGTCGTCGTCATTCGTCGGCGCAGCACCTGCGAATCGGACGAAGACCCCACGAGTCGTCTCGACTGTTAGCCTCCGCTGACAGTCAGTTCTCGCATCGTGTAATTCTCGGAAGGATATATGTGCTCGGTTGGCATGCCGTTCCGTATGCACGTCCGACACATCAAGTCATCAACGATTCTCGTCGAGTCCGGTGACGTCTCGGTCCTCTGTGACCCCTGGATCCTCGACGGCGCGTTCTACGGTGCCTGGGCGCACTACCCGCCAGTCGAGTTCGAACCCGACGATTTCGACGAGATCGACTACATTTACGTCTCGCACATCCATCCGGATCACTGTCATCGCGAAACGCTCGAGCGGCTCGATTCGGATATCCCGGTCCTGATCCACGATTACAACTGGGACTTCCTCAGACACAACGTCGAGGCCGCCGGGTTCGAGGTCCGCGAACTCCCTCACGGCGAGCGGATCCACCTCGGCGGCGACCTGCACATGAACGTGCTCGCGTCCGACGACTGCGATCCCGCGGTCTGTGGCAACCACTTCGCCTGCCCGTGGATGGCCGAAGACGCCAGCAGCCAGGGAGTCGACGGCTCGACGCAGATCGACTCGATGGCCGTCTTCGACGACGGCGAGCGCACCGTCCTCAACCTGAACGACTGTCGGTGGCCGATGTCTCAACGCGCTGCTGGCCGCGTGAAACGGCAGTACGGCGAGATCGATCTGGCGATGCTCCAGTACACCTTCGCCGGCGGCTATCCGCAGGGCCGGATCGATTACTCCCACGAAACGTTGCTCGAAGAGCGCGAGGCCCGCCGGCTCCAGTCGCTCGACAACGCCGTCGGCTTCCTCGAGTTGCTCGAGCCGGATTACTACATGCCCTTTGCCGGCAGCTACACGCTCGCGGGTGATCTCGCGGAGTTGAACGAGTACGTGGCGCGGTCGACGCGGGCGCAGGCGCGCGACTACTTCGAGAGCGAAGAGCGAATCGACGACGGCTCCGAGTGCGTCCTCCTCAACAGCGGCGAGTGGTTCGACGTCGCCGCCGGCGAGCAGTCATCCCCCTACACGCCGATCGATCCCGAGGAGCGCCGAGCGTACATCGAGACCGAACTCGCGGACCGAGAGTTTACGTACGAGTCGGATCCGATGCCGACCCTCGAGGAGTTCGGGGAGTACGTCCCGGCGGCCTACGAGAACTTCGACGCCAAGCGCCGCGGGATCGGGTTCGAATCGGAGACGGAAGTCGTCCTCTCGCTGGTCGACGACCACTACCTGCGGTTTACCGCGGACGGGAGCGGCCACGAAATCGTCGACGGAGTACCGGCGCGAACCGACCGGCGACGGGTCCGAATGGAGATGGATCCCCGACTGACGCTACGGATCCTGAAGGGGCCGCGGTACGCTCACTTCAACAACGCCTACATCGGTTCGCATCTCGGCTTTTCGATCGAGCCGGACGTCTACGAGCGCTCGCTGTTTTACTCGATGAGTTTCCTGCACGCGTGAGCGATTTGCTGGCCGAGAGCCGATATTCTCGGGATTCCCCGCCCAAAGATGCGCCGAAAGGTGGGAAACGCTGATCCACCACGACGACATACTGTGAGGAGTCATACCGCGCGAGCGGAGCGAGCGCGGCCTTTTTTGGTCCAGATTTTTTCGAGCGGTTCGACCGAACGCAGTGAGGGAGGACTCGAAGAAAAAAGGTGGGTGAAATACGTGTGTTTTATAACCGTCACCGGACAAAGCGCTCGTACGACTATGCCGAAATCTAATGGCCCTCGTCAGGGAACCCGGAAGAAGCTCGCGAACAGTCCTCGAGACCGCGGTACGTCGCCGCCACAGCGCGCGATTCAGGAGTACGAAGAGGGGGAAAAAGTCCACCTGAAGATCGACCCGAGCGTTGCGGACGGTCGCTACCACCCGCGCTTCGACGGTCGAACCGGTGAGGTCATCGGCAAACAGGGCAGCGCCTTCAAGGTCCAGATCGTCGACGGCAGCAAGGAGAAGACGCTGCTCGTCACCGCAGCCCACATGCGCGCACAGAACCAGGAAAAGAACCGGATCTGATCAGGAATGACGATCTTCAAAGAGATCGTCGACGAGGAGTTCCTGACGGTCTCGGAGACGAAGGAGCTGCTCGCCGACATCGAAGCCGAACGCGCGATGGACGAGGATCGTGAGCTTCGCTACGAGCTCGCGCGAGCGATCGAACACGCCAACCGGTTTGCCGTCCTCGAGACCGAGGAGGCCCAGACGCTCGTCGACGACCTGCGGGCGCTCGAGAAGGTCGACGAGGCGACGGCCTACAAGATCGCTAATCTCCTGCCCCACGACCGGGACGAACTCCGGTCGGTATACGCACAGCAGCGCTACTCGCTGTCGGGGGACGAACTCGACGAGATTCTCAACGTCGTCGCGAAGTACGCCTGAGACGGACAGTTGTACGTCAGTTCCGGAGCTACCCCAGGACGGTTCGCGGTTGCTCCGGTACGTTGGTACACCAACCCGTACGAGTCGATCGAACGCGTTCGACGATCGGTTCGTCGAACACCCGGTCGCTGACGGCCGTCCGGTAGCGAGCCGACTCTTTAAGTACGCCGTCGCCGTATCGGAACCTAATGAGCGAAGCCGATGGCGACGAGACGGACGTTCGGCGCGCGGTCGTGTTGGATTACCTGGCACACGGGCTCTCTGACGACGGCCGACCGCAGTACGCGAAGTCACCGGCAGGCTATGCCGTCAGGATCGACGATTTTCAGCTCTATCAGGTCGCGTTCGACGAGGAGGAGCGACTGACCATCGGAAGCGAGGTCGTCATCGAACCGCCCGCCGAGCGCGACGTCGTCACAGAGGCCCACCGCGTCGAGTACGAGGACCTCTCCTCGGGCGCGCAGTCGGAACTCGAGTACGTCGTCGCCGACCTCGTCGAGGAGAACGAAGAGCGGTTCGTCAATTTCTACAACGACGCTCAGCCGATCACGCTGCGGCTCCACCAGCTGAATCTGCTGCCGGGGATCGGCAAGAAGCTCCGAAACGGTATCCTCGACGAGCGAAAGCGCAAGCCCTTCGAGAGCTTCGAAGAGCTGTCCGAGCGCGTCTCCGGGCTCCACGATCCGGACGAGATTCTCGTCAACCGGATCCTCGAGGAACTGCGCGACGACGACCTGAAGTACCAGACCTTCGTGGGTCGGCGCGAACAGGAGCAGAACCAGTAAGCTGACGAGGGTATTTAATACTGCGAAATAGTGACCACCTCGAGCCGTGCGAGCGGGCCTTTGGCCCGCGAGCAGAGAGCGGCTCCTCGCTTCGCGAGGAATCCCGAGGCGGAAAAAGGTACGTCTGAGACGGTGCGTTTACACCTCTCCTAACCAAAGCGTGGCCAATGAGAGACCCAGACGGACTAATCGCCCGGGCGGGAGTCCGTGGCGATCCGGACCGCGACCAGCACTTTCTCGTCGACGACCGGGTGCTGGATCGGCTGCCGACCTACCTTACTGAGACCGACGCCGACACGAGCCACCTGCTCGAGATCGGTGGCGGAACGGGCGCGCTGACCGACCGGTTGCTCACGGTCGGTGACGAAGTGACGGTCGTCGAGCGCGACCGCGAACTCGCCCAATTCTTGCGCGAGGAGTTCGCCGCGGAGATCGACGCCGGCGAACTGACCGTCATCGAGGGCGACGCCCTCGAGGTCGACCTTCCCGAGTTTACTGCATCGGTGTCGAACCTCCCCTACGGCGTCTCGAGCCAGATTGCCTTCCGACTGTTTCCGGAGAAGAAGCCGCTGGTCTTGATGTTCCAACAGGAGTTCGCCGAGCGGATGGTCGCCGAACCCGACACGTCGGAGTACGGCCGGCTTTCGGTCTCGAGCCAGCATTACGCGGATATCGAACTCGTCGAGTCGATCCCGAAAGAGGCGTTTTCACCGCCACCGGCGGTCCAGAGCGCGGTGGTTCGTGCGATCCCGCGAGAGCCCGACTACGCGGTCGAGGACGAGGAGTTTTTCCTGCGATTCGTCAAGGCTCTGTTCACCCAGCGCCGGAAGACGATCCGGAACGCGATTCGGAACACGGGTCACATCTCCGGACTCTCGGAGCCGGAGGCGGTCGTCGACGCGGCGGACGAGGGCGTGCTTCGGAAGCGAGCCGGCGCGATGGAACCGGCTGAATTCGCCGCGCTGGCCCAGCTCGCGCGGGACGTCGGCGAACCCACCGACAACTAATCTCGGTCGGCGAGCGCTCGAGCGGCGAGATAGCCTCGACTCGCGTCGAACCACCGAACGGAGCGACCCAACCAACGGATACTCAAAGCTGCGCGGACGACAGGACGGCGAGACGAACGCATGTTCGAACTACTGACGGAGCTCGACTGGCTGTCGGAGGCGGTTCCGACAACCGAGCTCAAACTCGCGGTGTCTCTCGCGGCGGTCGGGAGCGTGGTCGCCGTGCTCTTCTCCTACCGACGGCTCCATATGTGGCTCTCCGAGCGGGCAAGGCCGCTGTACGCGGACATCGTCTCGATGTCACTTCTCATCGTCACTTGCCTGGGGAGTATCGCCGTCACGACTGGAGTCTGGGGCCGCACGAACGAGATTCAGCAGCTCTATTCCAATCTCGGTCTCGGAAGCGACGCCGTGGCGCGCGCGCTCTTTTCGTTTCTCTTGCTCGTCATAACGGTCATCGTCACCCGGTTCGTCGCCCGGCTGATCGAGGAGGTCTTCAACTCGTCGACGGCAGTGACGGCCCACCAGCGCAAGGTGACACACCGGCTCTCGCAGGTGATCATCTGGTCCGTCTCGATCGTGGTCGTCCTGGGTATCTGGATCGAGGACCTCGGCAGCCTGCTCGTCGGGGCCGGCTTCCTCGGGATCGTCCTCGGGATGGCCGCCCGCCAGACCCTCGGGACGGTGCTCTCGGGGTTCGTCCTGATGTTCGCCCGCCCCTTCGAGATCGGCGACTGGGTCGAAGTCGAGGACGACGAGGGGATCGTCACCGACATCTCGATCGTCAACACCCAGCTCCGGTCGTTCGACGGCGAGTACATCATGATCCCGAACGACGTTATTGCCTCGAGTACGGTGACGAACCGCTCGAAGCGAGGTCGCCTGCGACTCGAGGTCGAGGTCGGGGTCGACTACGGGACCGATGTCGAACGCGCCGCCGATCTCGCGGAACAGGCGATCGACGAGGTCGACGAGGCGATCGCCGCACCGTCGCCCCAGATCGTCGGGAAGTCCTTCGGGGACTCGGCAGTCGTGCTTGGCGTCCGGTTCTGGATCGACAAGCCGAGCGCCAGACGCCACTGGAAGGCCCGGACCGCCGCGATCAACGCCATCAAGCGGGCGTTCGAGGCCGAAGACATCAAGATACCGTACCCGCAGCGCGAACTCTCGGGGCGCGCCGAAACCGGCGGCTTCCAGATCGCCGACGAGAGCGAGGCGACGCCCGCCGCGGAGAACGCGACTGCTGACGACAACGCGCGCGGACAGCAGATGACGACACCGGAGGAGACATAGATGGGACTCGAGGACAGACGCGAGCAAGAACCGGACGTCTACCAGCCCGCCGAGGACTCGCACCTGCTGGCCGAGGCGGCCTGCGAGCGACTCGAGGCGAGCGATCTCGTGCTCGAGGTGGGAACCGGTTCGGGCTACGTTGCCCAACAGATCGCCGACGAAACTGGGGCTCGCGTGATCGCGTCGGACCTGAATCCCCACGCCGTTCGTCAGGCCCGGTCGGCGGGTGTCGAGACGGTACAGGCGGACCTCGTCTCGCCGTTTCGGGACGGTGCGTTCGACGCGGTCGTCTTCAACCCGCCGTATCTGCCGACCGATCCCGAAAACGAGTGGGACGACTGGATGGAACGCGCGCTGTCGGGCGGGGAGGACGGTCGGGCCGTCATCGACCCGTTCCTCGCGGACGTCGGTCGGGTGCTCGCGCCCGATGGTAGCGTCTCCCTGCTGGTCAGCAGTTTGACGGGGGTCGACGAGGTGGTCGAAGAAGCTGGCAAGCACGGCTTTAGCGCCGTCGCCGTCGCCGACGAGTCGTTCCCCTTCGAGACGCTGACCGTCCTCGAACTGGTCCGGTAACCCGCGGGACCCTCTCGATTCCTCGAGCCTGTCGGCTCCCGAATCAGTTCTCCCTCCGTCTGCGCTTCACGCCCTGTGTCGCCCGTTCACAATGGCCTCGAATCGAACGACGGTACCGGTGGAAATCCGGAGAAATTACTGTAGCGTATTAGATCGTATGGAAAATATTAAGCGTCGGTATACCGTAGCCGGGCGTACGATGACTGAGTACGTTTCGACCACGCCGGGGCTGTATCCGCTCCCGGACTGGGCGAAAGACGACCTTTCGAGCCTTAAAGGGCACCAAAAACACGACCTCATCAGCGGCGACGAGGGGGAAGAAATCACCGCGGTCTACGAGGAAGTCCGCGAAGAAGTGATCAAGGTCCAGCAAGAGGCCGGACTCGACCGAATCGTCGAAGGCCAACTGCGCTGGGACGACATGCTTGCCCACCCGCTGGCGGTCGCGGACGCAGTCGAGACCCGCGGGATCGTCCGCTACTACGACAACAACAACTTCTACCGAGAGCCGGTCGTGCAGGACGACCTCGAGCCCACCGGCGACATCGCAGCCGAACTCGAAGCGACCGCGGAACTAATCGACGGTGACGACCTGCAGGCCGTCCTCCCCGGCCCGTACTCGCTGGCCGACCTCGCAACCGACGAACAGTACGGCGACGATGCGGAGTTCCTCGGCGCCATTGCGGAGTTCCTCGAGGGAGAGGTCGACGCCTTCCCGGACCACGAGACGCTGTTCCTGCTCGAGCCCTCGCTCGTCGAGAACGCACCGGCGGACGGCCAGGACGAGCGTGCGAGCGAGGCGATCGATCGTGTCGCGAGCGCAACCGACGCCGACGTCGTCGTCCAGCCCTACTGGGGCGCACTCGAGGAGAAGGTCTACGCGCACCTGCTCGATGCCGATATCGATGCGGTCGGCTTCGACTTCGTCGCGAATCAGGACGACAACCTCTACAACTTGCAGGAGTACGGCGCGCCCGACGACATCGCGCTCGGTCTCGCGGACGGCCAGAACACCCTCGTCGAGGACCCCGAGGCGATCCGCGAGCGGACCGAGTGGGTCGAGGGGCAACTCGGCGTCACCGAGTTCGAGACGGTCTACCTGACGACGAACACCGAGACGTTCTACCTGCCCTACGGCAAGTACGTGGAGAAACTCGAAGCCCTCGCCGAAGCCGCGGACCTCGCGGAGGTGAAAGCAGCATGACGAACGAAAACAAAGATCAGTTCCGACAGCCCGATCACGAACACGACCACTTCCTGCTGACGACCGTCGTCGGCAGCTATCCCAAGCCCAAGTGGCTCAACCGCTCGAAGGAGCTCTACGAGGACGACGACGCCGACTTCGACGAGGAGAACTGGCAGGAGGCGAAAGACGACGCCGCACGGATCATCACCGACGAGCACGAACGTGCCGGCCTCGATGTCGTCGTCGACGGCGAGATGCGGCGCACCGAGATGGTCGAGTTCTTCGCCCACCGCATCGAGGGCTACGAGTTCAACGGTCCCGTCAAGGTCTGGGGGCACAACTACTTCGACAAGCCAAGCGTCGTCAGCGAGGTCGAGTACGACGAGTCCTGGCTCGTCGACGAGTACGAGTTCACCGCGGCCGCCAGCGACCGACCGGTCAAGGTCCCGATCACTGGCCCCTACACCCTCGCGAACTGGTCGTTCAACGAGGCCTACGATGACGACGACGAGCTCACCCTCGAACTCGCCGACCTCGTCAACGAGGAGATCGAAAAACTCGTCGACGCCGGCGCGCGCTACATCCAGATCGACGAGCCGGCGCTCGCGACGACGCCCGACGACCACGCCATCGTCGGCGAGGCCTTAGAACACATCGTCGCCGACATTCCCGAGGAGGTCCGCATCGGCCTCCACGTCTGTTACGGCGACTACTCCCGTATCTACCCCGAAATCCTCGAGTTCCCGGTCGACGAGTTCGACCTCGAGCTCGCGAACGGCGACTACGAGCAACTCGACGTGTTCAAGGACCCCGAGTTCTCCAAGGATCTCGCGCTCGGCGTCTGCGACGCTCACGTCGCCGAGGTCGAGTCCGTCGAGCAGATCGAGGCGAACATCAAGAAGGGCCTCGAGGTCGTCCCGCCGGAACAGCTGGTCGTCTCGCCGGACTGCGGCGTGAAGCTGCTGCCCCGCGAGGTCGCCTACGGGAAGATGGCGAACATGGTCGAGGCGGCCCGAAACGTCGAGGCGGACCTCGACGAGGGCAATATCGACATCGATCTCGGTGCGGCCACACCGGCCGACGACTGATTCGGTTCGATCCCGACTCCTTCCGTTCAAGCCGGTCGTCCGATTGGGTCCCGATCGTCCGATTGGGTCCCGATCGTCTGATTCGGTCCCGATTGTCCGATTCGATCCCGATTGTCCGATTCGATCCTTTTTCCTTCGGTGCGCTACGCTTTCTACCCGCGTCGAGAGAACGAAACCGCTCGTGTGGCAGCCACAGTCCGGATCGAATTCGATCGCAACCGTCAGGGACGATCGATACTCGAGCGGGTTCCGTTACTTCCGATGACGATCGTCCCGTCGCGGCGAACGACGATGCCATAGCCGAACAGCGCGAGTTCGAAGATCACGTCGTCGTCCGACCCGCCGTCGCTTCTGACCGACTCCCCGACTGCGAACGTCACCGACTCGATCCCGGAGGTGTCGTCCGCGATGGCCTCGAGCGTCGCCGTCGGCACGTCTCGAATCACGCCCTCGACGGTAAACGCGATCACATCGGGCGGCGATTTGGCCGATCCGAATCCGTTATCTTCCGAGCGAAGCGCGTCGAGACTGGAAGGAACGTCGTTCGAATCCGGAGTCGCGATGCCGACGTCGGCGTTCTCGAGGCGGAGCGTCGCGGGTCCCGTCAGGTCGATTTCGACGGGGTCCGAGTCGTCGGTCGACACCGCGATTCGGACGGGATCCAGGGTCGAACCCTCGAACTCGGCGAGCAGCGCCTCGGTCACGGTGAGACGTCCCTCGATGACGAATTCGAGCCGATCGGGCGGCCGTCTCTCGAAGGCATCAGTTAGGTGGATACTCTCGGCTTCGTCGAGATCGATCGTAACGGTCATCGGTGTTCCCGGTACGTCATCGGAGGAGCCACAGGCGTGAAACGCTATCGTATACCACGGAATTGATCGATCCGATCGCGACCTCGCGACGACCACGCCAAAGCGCTAACTACCGGGCCGATGAACGACGGTCTATGACCCTCGAGGTCGGTGTGCTCGGCTATCGATTCATGGGTAAAGCGCACGCGAACGCGATGGCGCGGCTGCCGATGTTCTTCCCGGACGCGCCCGAGATCGAACGGCGCGTCCTCGTCGGCCGCGACGAGTCGGCGCTGTCGGACGCCGCCGAACGGCTCGGCTTCGACTCGATATCGACGGACTGGAGAGACGTTGTCGACCAGGTGGACGTCTTCTACAACCTCGGGCCGAACCACGTCCATCGCGAACCGTCGGTCGCCGCCCTCGAGGCCGGCACGCCGGTCTTCTGCGAGAAACCGCTCGCGCCGACGCTCGAGGACGCGGACGTGATGGCCGAGACGGCGCGCGAAGCGGGCGACGACGTGCCCGCGGGCTGTGCGTTCAACTACCGGTTCGTCCCCGCGATTCGGTATGCAAAGGAGTTGCTCGAGGCGGGCGAACTCGGGGAGATCCACCATGTTCGCGGGCGCTACCTGCAGGACTGGCTGGTCGATCCCGACGCGCCGTGGTCGTGGCGCAACGACAAGGAGCGTGCGGGCTCGGGTGCGCTGGGTGATCTCGGCGCACACACGGTCGATCTGCTTCGGTTCCTGGTCGGTGACGACGACCTCGCGGGCGATATCGAACGGCTCAGCGGTCACCTGAAGACGTTCGTCGACGAGCGACCGGTAGAGGGCGAATCTGGTGAGACGAGACCGGTTACGGTCGACGACGCCTACTCCGCACAACTCGAGTTCGAAAACGGTGCTATGGGCACGATCGAAGCCTCCCGATTCGCGACGGGGCACAAGAACGACCACACGATCGAAATCCACGGTTCGGACGGCAGTCTCCAGTTCTCGCTCGAGCGGCTGAACGAACTCGAGGTGTTACGGAACGACCAGAACCGCGGCTACGAGACGATCCTGGTCACCGACGAGGACGACCCGTACGTCGATCACTGGTGGCCGCCGGGCCACGTGCTGGGCTGGGAGCACACCTTCGTCCACGAGAACTACGAGTTCCTCAGTGCCGTTGCGGACGGCCGCGAGTTCGAACCAAACTTCAATGACGGACTCGCCGCCCAGCAGGTACTCGACGCGATCGAACGGAGCGATGAGCAGGGTGAGTGGGTCAGCCTCGAGTGAGTACCATCGGGTCGGCACTCCACTTACCGAGTTCGTAGCGGTGATTGCTACGATACTCGATGATCGAAACGCGAACCGATAGACGGCCCGCACCGTCACCGCCTCCGCAAGCGTCGGCTATTCCGGGCTCGCGATCCAATCAGCGACCGTTATGCCCGTTGAGATGACCGCCTACGTTATCGAGGAGTACGGCGATCCGGACGTCTTCACGGAGACGACCCTCGAGGTCCCCGAACCCGGACCCGACGAGATCCGCGTCGAAGTCGAAGCGTCCAGTCTCAACCCGGTCGATTACAAGATTCGACAGGGTGCGTTGCCCGACTTCGCCCCCGAACTCCCGGCGACGCTCCACTGTGACGTGTCGGGCGTCGTCGACGCGGTCGGCGAGGACGTCGAGACGTTTGCAGCAGGCGACGAGGTGTACGGCATGCCCGGCGGTGCGGGCCGACAGGGCTCGCTCGCCGACTACGTCGTCGGCCACGCCGGCACCTTCGCGCACGCACCGGAGTCGATCCCGCTCGAGGAGGCCGCCGCCCTCCCGGTCGTCGCGCTCACCGCGTGGGAATTGCTCACCGACAAGGCGAGCGTGGATGGCGGCGAGGACGTGCTCGTCTACGGCGGCAGCGGCGGCGTCGGGCACATCGCCGTCCAACTGGCCGATGCGTTCGGCGCGACCGTGACCGCGACAGGCTCGAGCGAGGAAAAGCGCGCCCTCGCCGCGGAGCTCGGTGCCGACGCGACCGTCGACTACACGACGACCGACGTCGAGACGTACGTCGACGAGCACGCCGGGGGAGCCGGCTTCGACGTCGTCGTCGATCCGGTCGGGGACGAGCACCTCGAGACGGCGTTCGAGGCGGTCCGGCCTTACGGCAGCGTCGTGACGACCGAATCGAGCGCGGCCCAGAACCTCGACCTCGGGCCCATGCACGCCAACTCCCTCGAACTCGGCGTCGTGCTCGTTATCCTGCCGGTCCTCCTCGGCGATCGACAGGAGCGCATCGGCGAGGAACTCGCGGATATCGCGGCGCTGGTCGACGACGGCGCGGTCGCACCTCATATCGACGAGCGCTTCGCCTTCGGAAAGGCCGCCGACGCACACCGACGCGGCGAGAACGGAGACTTCCGCGGAAAACTCTTGCTCGTCAACGAGTGAGCGTCGCGGCTCGGTCTGCCCGCTATCGCGGCCGATCGGAGCCGACTCGAGACCGCGCGGTCGACGTCACCGAGACGAACCGCCGGTCGGCTACTCCGACTCGATTTTCGCGACCGACTGAATCTCCTCGTATCGGGCGCTGCCCTCGCCGAGCGGTTGGTCGTCGATCTCGAGATAGTCGGGTTCGAAGCCCGTTATCTCGCCGGAGGTGTCCATCTGGTGATCCTCCGTTCGTTCCGCGTCGCGAACCTCGACGACATCGCCGATCTCGAAGTGTTCTCGAACGAGTGCTTTGGCCTGCTCCGCGTCGGCGTCCTGAGGAATGTTCAGGTCAGTCATCGTGTCCGAGAGCGTAGTGGGGCCACGCCGGTAGTATTTGAGCCGGTATACGCAACTCGGCACCCGTCGCTCGAACGACCGTTTTTGTACAAACCGGCCCAATGGCGACCAATGAAGGTCATCAAGGACAGCGTCCACGACCACATCCAGATCGACGGGGTCGCTCGCGACCTGCTCGATACGCCCGCGGTACAGCGCCTCCGGAATATCAGTCAGCTCGGAACCGTCTCGCTTGTCTATCCCTCGGCCAACCACACCCGCTTCGAACACAGTCTCGGCGTCTACCATCTCGCTTGCGAAGCGCTCGAGCATCTCAACGTCGACGGGAAGCGAGCCGCGCGGGTCCACGCTGCGGCCCTGCTCCACGACGTGGGCCACGGCCCCTTCAGCCACAACCTCGAGTCGCTGACCTACCGGCGAACCGGCCGATACCACGACGACGTTCACGAACTGCTCGCGGATGGGACAGTCGGCGAGGTGTTACGGGAACACGGTCTCGAGCCGGCTACAGTGGCGGATCTGGTCGCCGGCGAGGGGCGGTTCGGCCAGGTAGTTTCGGGCGAACTCGACGTCGATCGAATGGATTACCTGGTGCGAGACGCCCACCACACGGGGGTCCCCTATGGGACGATCGATCACGGCCGTCTCGTTCGGGAGCTGACGTTTGCCGACGGCGAACTCGTCCTCGACGAGGGGAACGTCCAGACCGCCGAGAGCCTGCTGGTCGCCCGGGCGCTCATGAATCCGACCGTCTACAGTCACAGCGTCGCCCGGATCAGCAAGGCGATGTTGCGGCGGGCCGGCGAACGGCTGCTGGATACGCCCGCGGCTGACGTCGACGCCGAGAGGCTTCAGCGGATGGACGACCACGACCTGATCGTCGCGCTGCGCTCGTGCGAGGCGACCGGCGAGTTCTCCCGTCGACTGGATCAACGCGACCTGTTCAAGCGGGCAGTGTGGGCCGAAATCGACGACGTTCCGGGAGGCATCATCGAAGCCGACCACGAGACGATCCGAGAGTTCGAACGCGAGGCCGCCGATCGGGCAGATATCGATCCGGCTCACGTCATCCTCGACGTGCCGAGTCGGCCCTCGATGACGGAGTCGACGACGCGCGTGATGGTCAACGGCGAGATCCGACGGCTGGGACAGCAGTCGCCGCTGGTCGAAGCCCTGCGGGCGGCGCAGTACTCCCAGTGGCGACTCGGAGTCTATTCGCCGCCCGAACTGCGCGACCGAGTCGGTCGGGCCGCCGTCGACGTGCTCGGGCTGGATATCGACGGCGCGCTGGTCAGCGAGGTCCGGGACGGCATGGACGCGACGCTGGACCAGTTCGTCGACTGATAGGGAGTCCTATCAGTCAGTTACGACGCACCCGCAACCCGCCGTGCGGGCGCGCCGGGACACGGCGACAGCAGACCGTCCGATCCTCGAGCTACCCACCCCGAACCGTTGCCGTTGAAGGCACTGGCCTCGAACTGGTCCGTATGGAACGAACGGGTACGATTCTCCGCGGCCGCGAGTTCGACCCCGTCGAGGGACGGGTGGTCATCGATGACGACGGCCGCATCGAGGCCATCGAGGAAACGTCGGTCGAGAGCGACGACATCGTCCTCCCGGCGTTCGTCAACGCCCATACCCACATCGGCGATTCGATCGCCAAGGAGGCCGGCGGCGGCCTCTCGCTCGAGGAACTCGTCGCCCCGCCGGACGGGCTGAAACACCGGCTACTCCGGGCGGCCTCCCGCGACGACCTCGTGAACGCGATGGAGCGATCGCTGGGGTTCATGCAACGGGCCGGCACGGCGGCCTGTCTGGACTTTCGCGAGGGCGGCGTCGAGGGTGTTCGGATGCTCGAGGCGGCCGCGGACGGCCGCGAGATCGACGCGCTCTCGTTCGCGCGCGGCTCCGTCGATGCGATGCGCGCGGGCGATGGCTTCGGTGCGAGCGGAGCCAACGACGCGTCGTTCGAGACGGAACGAACCGCGACTCGGGAGGCGGGCAAACCCTTCGGCATCCACGCTGGCGAGGTCGACGAGAGCGATATCAACCCGGCGCTGGACCTCGATCCGGACTTTTTGGTCCACATGGTCCACCCGAAGCCGGTCCATCTGGACCGGATCGCGGACAGCGAGATTCCGATCGTCGTCTGCCCGCGCTCGAACCTCGTCACTGACGTGGGACTGTCCCCGTACGAGGACCTCAACGAGCGGACGACGCTCGCACTCGGGACGGACAACGTGATGCTCAACTCGCCATCGATGTTCCGCGAGATGGAGTTCCTCGCAAAGCTCTCCGACCTGCCGGCCGCCGAGATCCTCCGGATGTCGACGATTAACGGTGCCGAGATCGCGGACCTCGAGTACGGCCTGCTCGAGCCCGGCCGAGAGGCTCGCCTGCTGGTACTCGACGGGGACTCGGACAACCTCGCTGGCGCGCGGGATCCGGTCCGGGCCGTGGTTCGGCGCGCCGGCGTCGACGACGTTCGGGAAGTCGTTTCCGGATCGAACGCTGACGGTGAGGCCGCCATAGAGTAGTAATCGACCGTCACTGAACGTCGATGAACGCCTGGACCCGCGACGATTGTGCGATTGGCTGTGACTCGTTTTCGGTGTCCCGGCGGGCCGTTAGTCGAGACGGTGGGACGTTTCCGCGTGTTCTTTCGAGAGTTCGACGTATCGGTCGGCAGTCGCCTCGAGTCCCGGATCGTCGATCTCGGTTTTCGGTTCCGCGGGCGCACCGGCGACCAGCGTCGACGACGGGATTTCGGTGTCCTCCGTGACGACGCTGCCGGCGGCGACGACCGCCCCCTCGCCGACGTGGGCGCCGTCGAGGACGACCGCGTTCATCCCGACTAACGCTCGTTCGGCGACGGTCGCGTCGTGAACGATGGCGCTGTGCCCGACGGTCGAATAGGGCTCGAGTTCGGCCGTCTCGTGGAGGACGGCGTTATCCTGGACGTTGGCTCCCTCTCCCACGACGATCGTCCCGTGATCGCCGCGGAGGGTGGTGTTCGGCCAGACGCTGGCCTCGTCCTCGATAACGACGTCGCCGATGACGACCGCGGTCTCGTCGACGTACGCCGAGTCAGCGACCTGTGGTTCCGTCCCGTTGAACGATCGGAGCATGTCCGTTCCTGTCTCGAGAAGCGTCTTGAAGGTACCCATCGGGTCCGACAGCCGTGATGGGATGAGCGATCGTCGAGCGACCGTGGAGTGGGCGAGAGTGCAGTACGCGATTGGGAGGCGGTCAGCCGTTCGGGGGATGATCGCGAGTGGGACGGCCGTGTGATTGTGCCAACTCACCGGCAGCGACATCTCAGATCGCTCGATTTGAATAGCAGTCCTATTCCAGAACATACATTTTAGCGAATTACCAATACACATTGGCATCACGGCTAATACGCAGCCCGTAAAATCGGATACGTGGCGTCACGGTACTATCCGTTTGGATTGCATCGTGGCGCCAAGTCATCCCCCCGAACCACCCACAGTTCGGTATCCCCTTTCGATTCCGCACGCTCGTTCCCCACGCCCGTTCCCCGTCGCCTTCACTCCTCGTCAGAGAATCGCTCAGAGAGCTGATCGAATCGCTCCCGTGTCGATTCTTGTCGATCCCGTTCGACCTCCTCGCGGTATGTCGTCTCGAGCAGGAACACTGCCGTCGCCCCATCGACGATACGGTCAAGGGCCCACAGTGTGGGTTTCACGCATGGCGTGACATTCGGAACGCATCCTGCGAGTGCTGTGGATCGAGGGAGTCACGGCCGATTTCAGAACGCGCTCCCCTCGAAGCTCGTGTCGGCGTGCAGACTCTCCTTGAGCGCGTCGTGGACCTTGCAGAGTTCGAAGGCGCGCTCGATGATCTCCTCGCCGGTGTCGTCATCGATGTCGGCCTCGACGCTGATGTCGAACTGAATAGACTCGAGTTTGTCGTCGTCGTTGAGTTCGCCACTGGTCTCGATTTCGATCCGTCCGAGATCGTCAGCCCCGCGCTGTTGGCCGCCGACGCGCAGCGCCGGCACGTAACAGGAGCCATAGGCGGCAAGTAGCGCCTCGAGCGTGTCGGGAGCGTCCTCGCCGTTGGCGTCGATCGTGGTCTCGAAGTCGCGAATCTCGTTTGTCGCGCTGTACCCTTCCTCGGAGACGGTGGTGACCTGTTTCGCCATGGCACTCGAGTCGTCCACGGGCGGCGCTGTAAATATTGTTCTCGCGGGCGCGACGATCCGGCTGGCTGACGAGATCGGCGGCAATTGGTCGACGGAATCGAAGGCGAACGGTCGACGGTAGACGCGGTGGTCGGCTCGGAGAAACGGTGACCGGGTGCTGAAAAACGGGAGACGATGAACGAAAAGCGCGAGCGGTCGACCCTGGGTTCCCCGCCCGACGATCGGACCGGTCGTCGCCGCCGGCTCAGGGCTCGAGTTCGAACGGTTCGTCGGCCTCGAGAGCGTGGACTTCGGCGTCGCTGCCGGTCGCTTTGACTTCGCTAGCGAAGTCCTCCGGGTCCTGCTCGATCGGCGGGAAGGTGTCGTAGTGTTGCGGGAAGGCGTGATCGACGTCGAGCCAGTCGACGGCGACGGCGGCCTGCCAGGGTCCCATGGTGAAGTGGTCGCCGATCGGCACCGCAGCGGCGTCGGGCTCGAGGTACGGGCCGACGACCTCGCGCATCTCGGTCATGAGGCTGGTGTCGCCGGCGTGGTAGAAGGCCGTCGACTCTTCGTCGCTGACCTGCGTGGGCTTCGTATCCGAAACGACGAAGCCGGCGGGCATCCCGCCGCTCGCGTCGTTTTCGGTCATGATCCCGTTCGTGTGGTCGGCGCGAACCATCGTGACGTAGGCGTCGCCACATTCGACGGTGCCGCCGAGGTTCATGCCCATCCCGCCGATCGCGTCCTCGAAGCCGAACTCCTCCTCGCAGTAAGAGACCAGTTCCGGCGTCGCGACCAGCGTCGCATCCGAAAACTCGCCGGCGTGGGCGATGTGATCCGCGTGGCCGTGCGTCAACAGCACGTAATCCGGCGTCTCCACGTCGGCCGGCTCGAGGTCCGTCTTCGGGTTATCGAAGAACGGATCGATCAGTAGCGTCGTTTCCCCAACGGTGACGTGCCACGTCGAGTGGCCGTGCCAGGTGAGTTCCATACCACTCGAGTCGTTGGTCCGATGGCGACTTAAAAGTGAGCGAGGCGGACGCTGCGTACTCCGTCGGGGCTCAATCTGCGATCGGTCGATCGATTCCCGCCCCGGAGGCCGATTCTCGGTTCGGGGAGACGACAGTCAATGACTTGTTGACCGCCCGTTGCAAGCGTATACGATCACCAATGTTTATACGTCCGTTTCCGGAACGATAAAAAGCCGCACGCGAACTGACACACCACGCATGCGGTCTGGGATCGCGTTCCAACCGATCGTCTTCCACCGCGGTCGACGGTTTTGCTGCGATTTCCAGGCGATCCGCGACGATCAGCGGCCAGACCACTGTGGACGCTGCGGCAATGGTCCGGCAGCACTCCACTGCGGCAATGCCGTGTCGTTTTTTACCCCCGGCCCGTACCCCGACCATGCTCGCACTCACGCTCGAGGAGTTCATGGTAGAGCTGAACGACGGCGCGATCAAGAACGTCGGTCCGAACAACAAGGCGGCGACGGTCAAGTTGTTCGATGTCGACGACGCCGAGGCCAGGGAGTTCGGCGACAAGCGCGTCAAACTCGTCTTCGAGGACGAGGACGACAACGAGATCCAGATCTCGCTGTTTCCGGAAGACGTTCGGAAGATCGTCGACGATATCGAGGCGCTCGAGGATGAATCACCGGTTTTCGACTGACGGCGGCCCGATATCGCGCTCGCGATCGCAACTTCTGTCACGAACGCATTCCGACAACCGTTTTAGGGCGAAACTGCTTGGTTCGAGTAGATGGGTAACTGTATCATCTGCGGCACACCCGTTGACGGCGAGATCTGTCAGAGCCACGAGGAGGATGCTGTTTTCGAATTTCGCGGCACGACCGCCTCACAGCTCACCCCCGATCGCTACTATCGGGGAACCGTCGACGGCTACGCCGACTTCGGTGTCTTCGTCGACATCGGAGACCACGTCACCGGCCTGTTGCATAGAAGCGAACTCGACCAACGACTCGAAAGTCTCGACTGGGAGCCAGGGGACGACGTCTTCGTCCAGGTGCTCGACGTTCGAGACAACGGCAACGTCGACCTCGGCTGGTCGATCCGCCAGCGTGAACGCGAGTTCCGCGGCAAGTTGATCGAAACTGCTGACGACGAATACCGTCCCGAGGAGTTCGAGGACGATACCGACGCCGATGAGTCGTCCGCTGAGACGACGACCGAACCAACCGATGAGTCGTCCACCGAGACGCCTGACGAATCACCCGCCGCGACGAGCGACGAGAGCGACCAGGAGCTCACCGACGACCGAGCGGCCAAGGCGGGCGAGTTGCAGGCGTCCCCCGAGGATACCGAGTCCGAATCGGAACCGGAGACGGAATCCGTCGACGACGGGCAACCCGCGGCCGCGGAAGCGGCCGGTGCCGTGGCGAGCAGCGGTTCCGTCGCAACCGAGTCCGCCGCCGCATCGACGCCGGCGACCGACGACGCCGTCGACACCGAACCCGAGTCCGAGTCGGAACCCGCGCTCACGCGAACGACCATCGAGTCCATCGAAAACAAGGTCGGCAGCATCGTCCGCCTCGAGGGCGAGATCACCGGCGTTCGTCAGACCAGCGGTCCGACGGTCTTCGAACTGCGCGACGAGACCGGGACCGTCGAGTGTGCGGCGTTCGAGGAGGCCGGCGTTCGCGCCTACCCCGCCGTCGAACTCGAGGACGTCGTCGCACTGGAGGGCGAAGTCGAACGTCACCACGGCGACCTGCAGGTCGAGACCGAATCCCTCGAGATTCTCGAGGACGAAGCGCGCGAGACGATCGTCGACCGCCTCGAGAGCGCGATCGAGCGCGAAGCGCGACCGGCCGACGTCGCGCCGCTGGCCGACCACGAAGCGGTGGCGGCCGTCGAGGACGAGATTGCCGACGCGGCGACCGCGATCCGCCGCGCCGTCATGGAAGCGCGCCCGGTTATCGTTCGCCACGGCGCGACCGCCGACGGCTACGTCGCCGGTGCCGCCATCGAGCGGGCCGTCCTCCCGCTGATCCGCGAGAAGCACACCCGCGAGGACGCGGAGTACCACTACTTCGAGCGTCGTCCGCTTGACGGCCGCGTCTACGATATGGACGCGGCGACCAGCGACGTTACCTCGATGCTTCAGGCTCGAGACCGTCACGGCGAGCAATTCCCGCTCGTCGTCCTGGTCGACGCCGGCTCGACGATCGAGTCCACCGACGGCTACGAACTGCTTTCGCTGTACGACGCTGACTCGGTCGTCATCGACGACAGTCGAGCGGACGACGAGGTCGGCGAAGCCGTCGATATCGCCGTCGCGCCGTCGCTCGCCGGTGCCGACGTCACCGACGTGACCTCGACTGCGCTGGCAACCAACGTCGCCGCGCACGTCAACGACGACGTTCGCGACGACCTCGAGCATCTCCCCGCGGTCAGCTACTGGGAGGACACGCCCGAGGAGTACCTCGAACTGGCGACCGAAGCCGGCTACGACGAAACCGGCGTCTCGGAACGGCGCGAAGCAGTCGCACTCGAGGCCTACTACCAGTCCTACAAGGACAAGCGCGAACTCGTGATCGACCTGCTGTTTGGCGACGGTGACGAGTCAGACCGGCCTCGAAACGGCGATCTGGCCGCCCACGTCTCCGAGCAGTTCCGCGACAAGCTCGAGACCGAACTCGAGACGGCCCGCGAGAACCTCTCGGTTCGGGGCGTCAACGGCGTAACCGTCTCCGTGCTCGACACGGACGCGTTCACGCACCGGTATAACTTCCCGACAACGATCCTGCTGCTCGACGCGCTCCACCGCAGCGAGCGCGATCGAGTCGATCCGCCGTACGTCACGCTCGGCGTCGGCGACGACGAACTGCACGTCCGCGCGACCGACGCCGTGAACGTGCGCGATCTCGGCGAGGCGATCGCCGAGGCGGTTCCCAACGGCGGCGTCAGCGTCGTCGGCGGCCGCGACGGTCACGTCGAGTTCCTGCCCGGCGCACGCGATGCAGTGCGCGAGGCCGCCCTCGAGGCGCTCGGCGAGACGCTCGCGTAAACTCGTTCCTTCCCGTCGTCCACCGAATCGGATAGCTGCGCCGCTGTGTCGAAATCGATTCGACGATATTTCGGACCGATAACGTATTTCCCGTATCGGCGCGAAGAATGCGTATGGATGCGATCGAGGGGAGCGATCGCGAGCGCTCTGGGGACGGTCCATGGAGCCGGATTCGGGAGAACGCGACCGGGATCGCGTCGCTGCTCGTGACGGCGTTTTGGCTCGGCGCGATGTTCACGGGCCAGTCGTGGTGGCTCGCGGCGTTGCTCGTCGGCTACATCGCTGTCGTCCCGGTAGTCGCGATACTGTTCGGCGACAAGGAAGACCAGCGCGAGTGGGCCGACGACTACGTGGGCACAGACGAATCGGAGACGGTTTCGGAATCCGAGACGACGGCTACCGACTCCGAGACAAGCACACGTGACGCCCTCGAGACCCTTCGCGAACGGTACGCCGCCGGCGAACTGACCGACGAGCAGTTCGAGCGCAAACTCGAGCGGCTACTGGATACGGAGACGCTCGAGGACGCCGAGGAGTGGACGCGAGAGCGGTCCCGAAATCGGGATCGGGACGGCGACCGAGAGCAGGACGAAAATCGAGACTTCGAGTACGAACGCTGACGGAAATTTCAGTCGTCGGTCGGTTCGGTCTCGTCCGATCGCTCGGTGCGGTCGGGCCGATCGACACGCTCGGATTCCTCGGATCGCTCCGGCCGTTCGACCGCGTTCGGGTCGGGCCAGGTGACACTCCCGAGGAACGGGATGCCGATCCGCTCGGCGGCGCGAGCGATCATGTGCGAGCCGGTCGGGACGGTCAGGAAGAGGAAACCGATCCCGATCAGCGCGGTCAGCCCCTCTCCCCCGGGGCCGAAGTGGACGAAGCCGGCTAGAAAGATCGCGGCGGTTCCGAGCGTCGTGGGCTTGCTCGTGGCGTGCATCCGGTTGTAGACGTTCGGCAGGCGGAGCAGGCCGATCGTCCCGACGGTCAGGAAGAAGACCCCGACGACGATCAGCGCGACGACGACGGCGGTGTGGATCACTCGATCACCTCGCCGTCGGTGACGAACTTGGCGACGGCGACGGTCGCGATGAAGCCGATAATCGCGAGCACGAGGCTCACGGTGATGAACAGGCCCCGGTCGGTCAGCAGTGCGAACAGGACGGCGATCGCGACGACGTTCGTCGCGATGGCGTCGAGCGCGACGACGCGGTCCGGGTTCGTCGGTCCTCGAATGACGCGATACCCACAGAGGACACAGAGCCCGCTAACGAGGATCAGCGCGCCGTTGATGGCGGTCTCGAGGACGGCCGGGGTCGCCTCAGTCATCGTCGACACCTCCGCTTTGGGTGTCCGCGGTACTGTCTCTTTCCCCGCCGGAGACGACGATGTCCGGCGGCGGATCGGACGGCGACGCGTCTTCGTCGAACAGTTCGAGGGCGTAGTCCTCCCAGGTTCGGATCGGTTCGGCGATTGCTTCGGGATCGCGGCCGTTGACGCCGTGAACGTAGAGCGAATTCGTCTCGTCGTCGTAGTCAAGCGTCACCGTTCCGGGCGTGATCGTGATACTGTTGGCGATGACGGTGATCGCGATATCGGACTCGACCCGGAGTGGCACCAGGATCACCTCGGGTTCGATCGGCATGCCGGGCGAGAGCACCCGGTAGGCGACGTCGAGGTTCGCCCGCAGGAGTTCCCAGGTAAACGCGCCGAGATAGAGCCCGGCGTAGGGAAGCACCCGGATGCCGTGTCCGAGGTCGACGTACTTCCCGTACAGCCGTCTGAAGACGAACGCAACGGGAAGTCCGACGATCAGCCCCGCGAGAAACCCTCGGAGGAGCGAGACGGGCGTGAGTGCCTGTCCGACGACGAACACCCACAGAATCGCGAAGACGACGCCAGCCGCCGGCCAGGTTCGGACTCGCATCAGTGGTCACCTCCGCCGCCGCCGCTCGAGTCGGTCAGTTCGCTCGCGTCCTGGGGATCGACGGCATCGACGTATCCCTCGGTGTCGAGCGCGGCCTCCGCGGCGGCTTCCGCGAACTCGTAGACCGGCTCGAAGCCGACGCCGACCGCGACGATGGTCGCCGCGAGTACCACGAGAACGGCCACCTGGACGGAATCGATTGTCGCCGCTTCCACGGCCGGCGTCTGCGCGCCCCAGAAGCTCTGATTCCACATTCGGGTGGCGTAGGCGATAGTCAGTAGCGACCCGACGAGCAGGAGGACGATCACGGGGCCGGCCCTCGCTCGAGCCGCGGCGTCGAAGACGAGGAACTTGCCAAAGAAGCCCGAGAGCGGCGGAATGCCGACGAGGGCGAGCGAGCCGACGAACACCGAGATCGCCAGCGGCGGCGAGCGACTCGCCAGCCCGCCGAGGTCGGCGAACCGACTCGTTCTCGTCGCCGACTTGACCGTCCCGACGGCGAGGAAGAGGAGCCCCTTCGCCAGCGTGTGATTCAGCGCGTACACCAGCGCAGCGATGATGGCGAACTTCCGCAGGCCCGGAGCCGTCGTCGTCGCCGCGATCGCGACGGGGATCGCGATGAAGCCGACCTGGCCGATGCTCGAGTAGGCGAAGACACCCTCCAGCGAGTCACGGCCCACGGCTCCGATGCCGCCGAGGAGGATGCTCGCGCTGGCCATGAGGAACAGGGCCGCGCCGACGAACGGCAGCGGCGAGTCGCCCGCAATGGAGACGTCCACCAGTGGGAGCGGGAGGTTGACGGCGACCTCCGCGCCGGCGAACACGGTAAAGGAGAGGCGGATGATGGCGTAGATCCCGACCTTTTTGGTCGCGCCGGCCAGCAGCGCGGTGATCTGGGGCGGCGCGGCCCGGTAGGCTGTCGGGATCCAGAACTGGAAGGGGACGAGGCCGGCCTTGATCGCGAACACGGACAGGAGCAAGCCGAGCAGGCCGACGACCGGCACGGGCTCGAGGCCGTAGGCCGCCGGCTCCGCGAGTCGCTGGGCGAGATCGGCCATGTTGAGCGTTCCCGTCGTCGCGTAGATGCCACCGACACCCAGCAGAAAGATCGCGCTGGCCAGCAGATTGAGCGAGACGTACCAGAACGCGGCGCGGGTGTGCTGGGGGCCGCCGCTGTAGGCGACGAAGACGTAACTGGCCATCAGCATGACCTCGAACCAGACGAAGAGGTTGAACAGGTCGCCGGTAAGGAAGGCCCCGGTGACGCCCAGCGCGAGGAAGTGAAAGAGCGGGAAGTAGTAGCTTCGTTCCTCGCCGCCGGGCAGGTGCCGGGTCGAGAAGACCAGCGATGCGACGCCGAGAATCGCAACCATCGTCAGCATGAACGCCGAGAGACCGTCGGCGACGAGCGTGATGCCAAACGGCGCCGGCCAGTCGCCGACCTGATAGGTCGCGATCCCCGGCGCGTCCGGCGCGAGGATGATATACCAGTCGATCGCCGCGACCGCGATCGCGTAGCCCGCCCCGCCGGCGAGGCTGACGGCTGCTCGAGCCCGCGAGTGTCGGCCAAGTAACAGCGTCCCGACGGCCGCGACGAGGACGGCTATCATCGGCGCGATCACGAGTGTCGATTCCGTGCCGACGGGTGTCGCCGTCATCGGCGATCACCCGTCGCTGCCGTCAGCGTCCGTTTTCGATCAGTCATTATCACCGTCGTCGGCGTCGTCGTCGCCATCGCTGTCTCGATCGCTGTCATTCGCGATCACCGAGTTCCGTCACGTCCAGCGTGCCGTGTTCCTCGTACACCCGATACGACAGGACGAGCGCGAACGCGGTCATCCCGAACCCGATAACGATGGCGGTCAACACGAGCGCCTGGACCAGTGGATCGGCCGTCTGCGGGACGTGTTCGCCGTGGCCGGCGAGGATCGGCACCGAGTCGGCGGTCGCCGGCGCGATCCCACCCATCGACAGCAGGTAGACGTTCGCGGCCTGGCTGATGATCGCCAGTCCCCAGACGATTCTGATCAGATCCCGCCGCAAGAGCAGGAAGGTCCCGATGGCGAACAGCGCGCCGACCGTGGCTGCGAGGACGACCGCCGTCATTCCGCACCCACCACCGAGAGGATCGTGAGCAGTCCACCGACGACCACGCAGTAGACGCCGAAGTCGAAAGCGAGCGCGCTCGCGACCTCGAGGTGATCGTAGATCGGGACCCCCTCGAGCATGACGAACGTCTGCGTGAGGAACGATCGACCGAACAGCAGCGGCGCGAGGCCGCTGGCGACTGCGATCGCGAACCCGTAGGCGAACAGGCGGCGATAGGCCACGACGACGCGGTCCCGAGAGGGGCCCTTTCCGGGATCGACATCGCGGCCGAGGACTCCCCGCTCGAGGAAGTCCAGCCCGAAGGCCATGTAGACGATCGCGAAGGCCGTCACGGTGAGGACGCCGCCGATGAACCCGCCGCCGGGGAGGTTGTGCCCCTCGAAGAACAGCGAGATCGCGACGACCAGGATGATCGGCACGATCGCTCGAGCGGTCGTCCGCATGATGACCGTCGTCATTCGTCTGCACCTCCGGACGTTCCGCCGTCGCTGCGGGTTCCGGTCCGTTCATCATCCGTCAGTTCGTCGTCGGACAATTCGCCGTCGGCCGGCATATCAGTGAGTTCGTCGTTGTCCCCGCGGCCGCGCATGACGATCAGCGTCAGGATCGAAATCGCAGCGAGCGCGACCACGGCGAGCTCGCCGAGGGTGTCGAAGCCGCGGAAGTCGACGAGGGTCACGTTGACGATGTTGCTGCCGCCGCCTTCGGGAACAGCCTGTTCGGCGTAATAGCGGGCGATGTCGCTCGAGCCGTCCGGACGCACACCGGTCGAGACGAGGACCGTGACGAACGCGGTCACGCCGACGGCGACCGAGAGGACGGCGTCACGGACGACGACCCCGACGTTTCCGATTCCGATCACGTCGGATTCGGGAATCTCCTCGATCACGAGCAGGAAGATCACGAGCACGAGCGTTTCGACGACGAGCTGGGTCAGCGCGAGGTCCGGCGCGCTCGCGAGGATGTAGAAGATGGCGACCATGAACCCGAGAATCGAGAGGGTGAGGACGCCCGCGATGTGCGAGTCGGAGCGCGCGACCGCGACCGCGCCGATCACCGCGACGAGCAACACGAGCGCGATGGGGACGGTGGCCTCGAGGCCGAACTCGGCCGGTGCGATGGCCCCGGCCGCGACGAATCCGGTAAGTGCGAGCGCGCAGGTCGCACCCAGCGTCCACGACGCGTAGGTTCGGAGGTGGCCGTCGTGGACGTACTCGGCGAACGACCGGCCCTCGTCGGAGAGTCCCTCGACGATCACGTCATACCACCAGTTCGGGCGGATCGGCGATGTCGCACCCACGACTCCGCGAACGCCATCGTGGATACGTCCGTAGAACGGGTACGCGACGAGGCCGACGCCGATCGTGACGGCGCTCATCCCCACCGGGGTCGAGTACGATGTCGGGAGTCCGACGTGCATCTCCTGGGGATCGACCGCCGTCGCCTCGAGCCCGGATTGAACGATCGCGTCCACCGCGATCTGGGGGTCGACGCTGACAACCGCGGCGAGCAGTGCCAACACGGCGGGTGGAACGAGCAGGGTGACGGGCGGTCGGTGAACGTGGCCCAGCGCCTCGGGGCGGTCACCAAAGAACAGCGAGAGGAATCGCAGCGAGTAGAGCACGGTGAAGATGCTGCCGAAGACGGCGACGGCCGGATAGAGCACGCCCAGTAGCCCGATATCGTGGTGGTGGCTCGCCTCGACGGCGGCCTCGAAGAGCAGTTCCTTCGAGTAGAAGCCGTTGAACGGCGGGATGCCGGCCATGCTGAGCGCGACGACCGTGGTGATCACCGCCGTTACCGGGAGATCGTGGCGAAGCCCGCCGAGTTTGTCGATCTCTCGAGTCCCAGCCTCGTGGGCGACGATACCAGCGACGAGGAAGAGTGCGGCCTTGAACAAGGCGTGGTTGAACAAGTGGAAGACGCCGGTCTCAGCGCCGTAGACAGAGGTGAAACCGAAACCGGCGACCATCAGCCCGAGATGGCTCGCCGTCGAGTAGGCGAGCAGTTCCTTGATGTCCGTCGACGCGACGGCCATGATCGCACAGACGGTCATCGTCGTCAGGCCGAGCGTCGCGAACAGGAAGAGCCACTCGGGGCCGACGAGCATCGGACGGACGCGGCCGATGAAGTAGACGCCGACCTTGACCATCGTCGCGGAGTGGAGGAAGGCCGAGACGGGCGTGGGTGCCGCCATCGCGTTAGGCAACCAGAAGTGCAGCGGGACCTGCGCGGACTTGGTCCCCGCGCCGATCGCGAGCAATCCCAACACCGGCAGGAACAGCCCGCGTTCTCTGAGGGCTGCCGCCATCGCGTCGGACTCCTCGAGCATTGCGGCGAGATTGAACGCGGCACCGGGACCGAGCACGTCGCCGGCGACGATCGAGAGCAAGAGGAGCCCGACGAGCAAGAAGAGGCCGCCGCCGACGGTGATGAACATGGCCATCCGGGCAGCGTACTGCGAGGAGTCGTCGGCGGTGTAGTAACCGATCAGGACGAACGACGCGAGGCTGGTGAGTTCCCAGAAGAGGAAGATTGCGACCAGGTCGGCGGCGAGCGCGACGCCGACGATCGATCCCATGAAGGCGAGCAGGGCGGCGTAGTATCTGACGAGGCCGGACTCTCCGTGCATGTACGCCGGCGAGTAGGTGAAGATGAGCGCGCCGATCCCACACGCCAAGAGCGCGAACAGCAGCGCCCAGCCGTCCACGTAGAACCGGAGCGCGATATTGAGAGACGGGATCCACTCGAGGGAGACGCTGCCCTCGCTCCCGTACTGTGTGGCCAGCAGGCCGAACGATGACAGTGCAACGACTGTCCCCGCGAACCCGGTTCCCTCACCGAGAACGCGAAAGAACACCGGCGTCAGTGCTGCGGCGACGAACGGCAGTGCGACCGCGGCGACGACCACCGCCAGGTCGGGAGACATTCAGTACGCCGAGGATAGGGTGAGACCGCCCTTAAACGGTTACCTTTCGGTCGGCGGAACTGTTGTGGGAATCGCTGTGGGGCAGTGGGCGACGCTCACTCAGGCCCCGACCCGGCCGTTTCCGATCGGCGAGTCCGACACGCTTATTCGCGAACGGCGACGAATCACGTGTAGTGAGTACCGAGACGCCAGAACCGACCGAAACCGAAGCGTTCGAGCGGGTCTGTAAGACGCTCGTCGAGCGGATTCTCGCCGGCGAGGTCGAGCGCGACGAGGTCGAGAAGGCCAAACTCGAGGCTTGTTCGGAGCACTCGGCACCCAAGGTGCCCAAAAACTCCGAACTGCTGGACTACGCGCCCGAGGAGCACCGCGAGGACCTAGAACCCGTGCTCCAGCGCAAGCCGGTCCGGACGGCGTCGGGCGTCTCGCCGGTCGCGATCATGACGTCGCCCGAGCGGTGTCCCCACGGCAAGTGTCTCTACTGCCCCGGCGGCCCCGACTCCGAGTTCTCGTCGTCACAGAGCTACACGGGCGAGGAGCCCGCCGCCGCCCGCGGGGTGCAAAACGAGTACGACCCCTACGGGCAGGTGACGCTGCGACTCGAGCAACTGCGCCAGATCGGCCACCCCGTCGACAAGGTCGAACTAATCTTGATGGGCGGGACGATGACCGCCCGCAGCCACGACTATCAGGAGTGGTTCGTCAAGCGTGCGCTCGAGGCGATGAACGATTACGATGTCGACAAGGAGCCCGAGCCGGCACAAGGGGTTAGCTTCGCCGAGGATCCCGACGAACACGAGTGGCAGTACCTCGAGGACGTCATCGCGGAAAACGAGACCGCGGACATCCGCAACATCGGGACGACGTTCGAGACGAAGCCCGACTGGTGCGATCCCGAGCAGATCGATCGAATGCTCGATCTCGGCGGAACGAAAGTCGAGGTCGGCGTCCAGACGACCTACGAGCGGATCAACAGGGATATGCACCGCGGCCACGGCGCACAGGCGTCGATCGACGCCAACCGGCGGCTGCGGGACTCGGCGTTCAAGGTCGGCTTCCATATGATGCCGGGCCAGCCCGGGATGTCGAAAGAGATGTGTCTCGAGGACTTCCGGCGGCTCTTCGAACAGGAGCAGTGGAAGCCCGATTACCTGAAGATCTATCCGACCCTCGTGGTGCGGGGCACCGCGACCTACGACTGGTGGCATAAAGACGAGTACGAGCCCCTGGGGAACGACGAGGCCGCGGATCTGATCGCGGAGATCAAGGACATGATCCCCCGATACACCCGGCTCCAGCGCGTTCAGCGAGATATTCCGGCGGACTTCATCGACGCCGGCGTCTGGAAGTCCAACCTTCGACAGCTCGCTCGCAAGCGGATGGATGAACACGGCTGGGAGTGTGAGTGTATCCGCTGTCGCGAGGCCGGAATGCACGACGACGAGCCGGACGACATCGAACTCGACGTGATGAGCTACGAGGCCTGTGGCGGCACCGAGCACTTCATTTCCTTCGAGGACTTCGAGAAGGACCTCCTCGTCGGCTTCTGCCGGCTCCGGTTCCCGAATACGCCGGTCCGGCCCGAACTCGAGAACACGGCGCTGATCCGGGAACTTCACGTCTACGGCTCGGAAGTGACGATGGGAAGCGAGAGCGAGACGGACCAGCACCAGCATCGGGGCTACGGCCGCCGTCTGATGGACCGCGCCGAGGAACTCGCCGCCGACGCCGGCTACGACAAGCTGAGCGTCATCTCCGGTATCGGCGCTCGAGAGTACTATCGGAACAAGCTCGGCTACCATCAGGACGGACCGTACGTCAGCAAACGCATCTGATTCGCGCCTCTATATCATTCACTTCTACACCAGAAAAATTTTATGGTGAGTTAGGGTGTAGTATCGGCTGCCGACACCTGTCGGCACCGTTGTCAACTCCCCACTCCGACAGCGGCACACCGCAATTGCCTCTCGCTCGAGCGCGCCGATCCCCACCACGTCGCTCGAGAAACCGCGGTCAGTGTCTCGGGTGGCGTCAGCAATCGACTGCTCGACTCCGGTATCCGTAGAACTCGTACGCGAGGAGTCCAACGATTAGGACGAAGAGGATCGCCCCGACGACCGTTCGCTCGCGGCCGGACCCAGTGATAGCGATCGGCCCGAGCAGAACGAGACTGAGCAGTACGCTCACGCGGATCCGGGTTACGGGCGCGACCCCGTCGTCGCTGGTGGCGGCAAGATAGAGCTGCGGCCCGAGGATCGGAATCGCGACGAGGACCAGTGCACCGAAAATCGGCCCCTCGAGACCGAGGGCTGCGCCGCCAACGATGGCAGCGACGAAGCCGACGAACGCGGCGGCGATGACCTTGTTCTCTCGAGTGACCATACCCGAAGCTGGATAAATCAATCCAAAACCATTTCGGAACGGTGACGATGGGCCGATACCGATCGCGCCGGTGGACAGGGAAACTGTCGATTCAGACGGCGAGGACGGTATCTACCACCAGCATGATCGAGAACCCGAGCACGAAGGCCCCCGTTGCGGTGTCGGCATAGCCGTGGCCGTGACTCGAGGGGATGAGTTCTCGGAAGACGACGGCGATCATCGCGCCCGCGGCGAAGCCGGCGGCGATGGGGAAGAGGCCGGAGACGACTGCGACCAGCGAGAAGCCGATGGCCGCGGCGATCGGTTCCGGCACGCCGCCAGAGATCGTCGTGTAGAGAAGCGTTCGCGGTGCCGAGACCCCGGCTCTGACCGCGGGGACGGCCATCGCGAACCCGTCGGGGACGTTCTGGACGGCGATCGCCGTCGCAATGGCGACCCCGAGTGCCGTTTCACCGCTGGCGAACGCGATCCCGACCGCCAGCCCTTCGGGAACGTTATGAATGGTGACGGCCCCGCCGACCAGCGCGGCCCGACGCAGGTCGTCGCCGCCCCCATCGCGGACGGGGGCATCGTCGGATTGGGCCTCGTCCGACGGCAGTTCGCCCGCAGGATCGCGCATCGCCGACCTGCCTTCGACCTGCTCACCGCGGAACAGGAGATGCAGGTGCGGGACGATGGCGTTGACCGCGAGCAAGAACCCGCCGCCCGCCAGGATTCCGGCGACGACCTCGAGTGGCGGGCCGAGTTCGAGGCCGGGGAGAACGAGTGCGAAGACGGCAGCGCCGACCATGATGCCGGCGGCGAGGCCGAGCGAGCCGTCGTAGACGCGATGACTGATCCGGTCGGTGAGTAAGAGCGGAAGCGCACCGATCCCGGTCGTACAGCCCGCGATCGTGGCGACGAGGACTACCTCACCGAGCGGTGACATACGGGTTCGGTTCGCCGCCTCCTCGAAAACGTTTGCGATCGGGGGACACACTGCCGCTTGTGACTGGGACGCGGTCGGGCACTTCGCGGTCCCCGATTGCCGTGTACGGTCGGTTGTGGCGGTCGTAGGTCGTCAGTCGATCGTGACCTCGAGTTCGAGCAGGCCGAGGTGGGAGGGGGCGCCGCCGCCGTTCGTGCGGAAGTCCTCGGGCGTCGAGTTGACGACGTCGTAGAAATCGGACTGGCTGGTCGGCACGAGGGTACTGCCGTCGTCCCGCTGGAGGAACGCTGGCGCGTCCGTGCCTTCGATCAACTCGCGTTGTTCCTCCCACTCCTCGTCGGCGTAGATGAACGTCCCGAAGGAGAACCGGCCCGCGGCGAGCGCGTCGTGTTTCGACATGAACAGCCCCGCTTCCTCGGCGTTGAACTCCTCGTCGCTCACCCAGGCGATGGCTGCGATGTCGTCCGCCTGGAGGAGGTAGAAATCCCAGGAGCGCGTCGCGTCGAATACCGCCCAGACGCTCCGTGGGCCGATAGTGTGGACCTCGACGCTGAACGCCGGGAGGACCCGCGACCCCTCGGGTTCCGGGACGAAGGTGGCGTCGTAGCCCGGGGCGCGGATGCCTCGGTCGTGGTAGGCCATCCCGTCCATGTCGATGTCGGCGTCGATCCGATCGATAATCCCCTGGACGGTGGCCCCGCCCTCCGCCTCGAGGTGCTCGAGGAAGTCGGGAAATCGGGAGACATCCGTCCACGGCACCTCGTCGCCCGCGCTCATGCGTGTCGTCCTCCGCGTGACGTCCGCGATCGGCACCGAACCCAGTCACGCGAGATCAGTCCGGCCGAATCACGAGTAGTGCCACAGCCAGCGTCGTGCATATTCGATATTCGGCACCGGCGCGGATTAGGCTTTCCGACCTCGACTGGCGTGTTCGATGTCCTCCGACACCGACCGGCGTGTTCGACGCCCTCCCGACCTCGGCTAGCGCGTTCGCAGACGCTCCGAGACGATCGGTGCCTCGCTTCCCCGAAGCAGGGTGACGGCCACAGCGTCGGAGCGACACGTCTTTTTGACCGGGACGGGCAGTGTGAGGTATGGATCCAAAGCGGGAACTCACCAGCGTCGACCTTGCCGCCCTCGTCGGGGAACTCGGGGCCTACGAGGGTGCGAAGCTGGACAAGGCCTATCTCTACGGCGACGACCTCGTCCGGCTCAAGATGCGGGACTTCGACCGCGGCCGTACGGAACTGATCATCGAGGTTGGCGAAACCAAGCGAGCCCACACGGTCGCCCCCGAGCGCGTTCCCGACGCCCCCGGCCGCCCGCCCCAGTTCGCGATGATGCTCCGCAACCGCCTCTCCGGCGCCGACTTCGCCGGCGTCGAGCAGTACGAGTTCGACCGCATCCTCGAGTTCGTCTTCGAACGCGACGACGGCACGACCCGGATCATCGTCGAACTGTTCGGGCAGGGCAACGTCGCCGTCACCGACGGCGAGTACGAAGTGATCGACTGCCTCGAGACCGTCCGGCTCAAATCCCGCACCGTCGTCCCGGGGTCGCGCTACGAGTTCCCCGACTCCCGGACGAACCCGCTGACGATTTCCCGCGAGGCGTTCGATCACGAGATGAACGACTCCGATACGGACGTCGTCCGGACGCTGGCGACGCAACTCAACTTCGGTGGCTTCTACGCCGAGGAGCTGTGTACCCGCGCCGGCGTCGAGAAGGGACTGGACATTCCGGACGCAGACGAGGACGTCTACGATCGGCTCTACGAAGCGATCGAGCGGCTCGCGCTCGACATCCGGAACGGTAACTTCGACCCGCGACTTTACCTCGAGGGCGGTGACGAAGACGACGAGGACGCCGAGAACGGACCGGACGGCAACGTCGACGACGCCGCGACCGGTGACGCCGATGCCACCGACGCACACGTCGTCGACGTGACCCCGTTCCCGCTCGAGGAGCGTTCGGAACTCGCCGCGGAACCGTACGATTCGTTCCTGAGCGCGCTGGACGACTACTTCTTCCGGCTCGAGCTGGACGACGAGGAGGAGCCGGACCCGACCGACCAACGGCCGGATTTCGGGTCGGAGATCGCCAAACACGAGCGGATCATCGAGCAACAGCAAGGGGCGATCGAGGGATTCGAGCAGGAGGCCGACTCACTGCGCGAGCAGGCCGAATTGCTCTACGCCGAGTACGGACTGGTCGACGAGATCCTCTCGACGATCCAGAACGCCCGGCAGCAGGATCGCCCGTGGGACGAGATCAGGGAGCGATTCGAGGAGGGAGCCGACCGCGGTATCGAGGCCGCCGAGGCGGTCGTTGACGTCGACGGCAGCGAGGGGACGGTCACCGTCGATATCGACGGCGAGCGTATAAGTCTCGTCACGCAGCAGGGCGTCGAACAGAACGCCGACCGGCTCTACACCGAGGCCAAGCGCGTCGAGGAGAAAAAGGAGGGCGCGCTGGCGGCTATCGAGAACACCCGCGCTGACCTCGAGGACGCCAAGCGCCGCCGTGACGAGTGGGAAGCCGACGACGGCGAGAGCGCGGACGAAGACGAGTCCGACGAGGAGGGCGAGGACACCCAACGCGACTGGCTCGCGGAGCCGTCGGTCCCGATCCGCGAGAACGAACCGTGGTTCGATCGCTTCCGCTGGTTCAAGACGAGCGACGATTTCCTCGTGATCGGCGGGCGCAACGCCGACCAGAACGAGGAACTCGTCAAGAAGTATCTCGAGCCGGGCGACACAGTCTTGCACACGCAGGCCCACGGCGCCCCCGTCACCGTGTTGAAGGCGACCGATCCCAGCGAGGCCTCCTCGAGCGATATCGATCTCCCCGAGTCGAGCATCGAGGAGGCCGCCCGGTTCGCCGTCTCTTATTCGTCGGTCTGGAAGGACGGCCGCTACGCTGGCGACGTCTACGCCGTCGACTCCGATCAGGTCACGAAAACTCCCGAGAGCGGTGAGTACCTCGAGAAGGGCGGGTTCGCGATCCGCGGCGACCGGACGTACTACCGCGATACGCCGGTCGACGTGGCCGTCGGCATTCAGTGTGAGCCGTACACGCGAGTGATTGGTGGGCCGTCGTCGGCCATCGAGGACCGGGCGGTGACGACGATCGAACTCGAGCCCGGCCGGTACGCACAGGCCGACACGGCAAAGCGGCTCTACCGCACGTTCCGGGAACGGTTCGAGGACGAGACGTTCGTCCGCAAAATCGCGAGCCCTGACCGGATCCAGCACTTCATGCCGCCGGGCGGCAGTCGGATCAGCGAGGAGTGAGTCACATCCGCGGCGATCCGCTCGGATCGACGATGGCTGCGTGACTCTCATGCCGCGTCGCTCGGGATCGGGGCGCGACCCCGACATAGACGGCTCAACACTGATTGGTGGTCCCGAACTAGCGCAGTCGATGATACCACTATTCGAGACACCCGTCTCCGCAGTGCTTGGCGGACTCGATGGACCGGTCGTCATCGGGTGGGTTATCCTCGCCGCGATGGTAGTTGCGATCGGATTCGTGGTGTTCCTGGCGCTCGGTCCCGGCACCCAACCGTATCAGGCGGAGCAGGCCGAACCGACGCCGACGGACGACAGCGGTGTCCGCGACACGAACGCGGAGGAGCAATCGAACTCCTCGACCGAGTCTGGATCCCATTGATCGTGTAGACGCAAGTCGCTGCGACGGTTCGTGTTTCCAGCGTTTGAATGCAGGCTGCATCTGCCGGGTCCACGACTACACGACCGACCGTGAATGCACCGCCCATGGTTGACATTGATACCGACACCGACACGGAGCCGGAGCTCGGCACCGCGACGATCGTTTACGAGACGCCGGGCGAAGATGTCGAGCGAGTCACCGTCGACAACGACCGAATCGCCTACTTTCAGGATCACTGGCTGTTCGCGTACGGGACCGACGACGACGGCAACGATGTCGTCCGCCGAGTCCCCAAGGAGAGCGTCCACTACGTCGAACGCTCCGTCGAGGAGATCGAGGAGACGTTCGAATCCGGTCTCGAGAAAGCAAAGGGGAAACTCGAGGAGCTCAGGGACTGACCGTCTGTGATCCCTGCGTACTCGAGCGTGAGCGGCCGTGAGCCGTTGGATTATCGGCGATCGGACGCCGGTTCGTCCACGTGTGCCTCTCGAACCGAAATTCGGACGGCGGACCCGTCGTCGGACTCGGTTGGCTGGTGGGTTGCTTGACCCACCCCGCCACGGTTGCGTTCGCGTTCGGTGGTACGGGTCGCCCGACGCTCGGATTCGTCGAACGCCGAGCCCATTGCGATCAGGAATCCGACCATCGCAGTTACGAGTGCGACAGCACCGATCGCGACGGCACCGATCGACGCTACCGCGCCGGAGAGAACCTCTCCGGAGACCAACAGTGAGACTGCCGTCACGCCTGCAATCAACGTGAGGAGTCGGGCCAGTCGGCCGGTATCGAGCCCGCGAAAGGTTTTTTCGCCGGTGGAGTCGAGCAGTACCGCTATGATCCCGTTGTACGAATCGTCGGTCCGTGCGTTCCCGAGGGAGTGAATCGATTGTGCGATCCACACGCCGGCCGTGAAGTTGAGAAATGCGACGAACGAGACGAGCCCGAGTTGTCCGTCGATGAACAGCCCCGTCACGACCGCACCCGCAAACGTCATCGCCATGATCGCGTGGGTCAGGAGCGAACGAACGCCGAAGTCTTCTAACCGAGCCGTGTATCTCAGGTTCATACCCGAATAGAAGTCTGCAGCGAGCATAGCGTCAGTCCCTACCTATGTCAACCGACAATAATTTTCGTGAATTTCGGCTGCTGTGACTGGATTTTACACGGACACGTTAGCCCAAGAAGAGTGACGTATTTAGTTCGTTGTCGGCGACACAGTTCAATCGGTATCCGATATACTAGTATTACAAACATGTCTAGTACCCTCGAACGAGCGGCGGCTCAGAGCAGGTGTTCTTCGGCCATCGAGCCGAGGACTGGGAGGCTCGTCCGCTTTCCCTGAAAGGCCGTGACCAGGAGGTAGAGCCAGACGAGCAGGAGGGCGAATCCGAGTCCCATCTGCGACAGGAACGATAGCACCGCGATCAGGAAGCAGAGCAGATCGCCGACGAGCATCGCCATGACCGTCGTCGCGATGTTGAGCGTCACGTAGACCACTATCGAGGCGACTCCGAAGACGATGCTCTGGGCGGCGTGGAAGCGCGCGAACTCGTTGTCGTCCTCGAGGAGGTAGACGAGGCTGCCTGTCAGGGGCGCAAACAGGTATGATATCGCACCGAGCACGTTCTCGTCGGGACCGAGACTGGTCGCTGTCGGTTCGACGGGTTCCGTTCCGGCCACTGGGTTGGTAGTCGTTGACATCAGTAACCTACCAGAGAGACGCTGAAAGCGCATTTTACTGCATATTTTATATTTCATATGAGTATGTTGGGTTACTGTATGAAATAAACAGCCGCCGAATCGAGACTTCCCTCGTGCACCGGAGGAACCGACGACCAACCCGCGGCGTCGGCCACGACAGCCACACACGCGGATCGCAGGGCACTTACCGACATCCCGAGAACGAACGGCCATGCAGATCAAAGACCGGGAGCAGGTCGAGGGTGGCCGCGAGCGGGTCACCGTCGTGCCGGAGAGCGTGGACGATCTCTGGCACCTGCAGTACGTCCTCGAGCCCGGCGATCGCGTCGCGGGCGACACAACCCGGCGCATTCAGCGCAACGACGACCAGATGCGGGATACGGGCGGCGAGCGCGAGCACATGTGGGTCGCCATCGCCGTCGAGACCGTCGAGTTTCACAAGTTCGCCAACCGGTTGCGGGTCGGCGGGGAGATCGTCGCCTGCTCGCGCGAGGATCAACTCGGCTTTCACCACACGCTCAACGTCGAGGCGCGCGACGAGCTCTCGATCGAGAAGCGGTTCAAACCGGATCAGAAGGCCCGCCTCGAGGAGGCCGAGGAAGCGACAGAAAACCCCGACGTCGCCATCGCCACTGTCGAGGAGGGTCAAGCCCACGTCCACTCGGTCGCCCAGTACGGCACCGAAGAGCGAGCGACGATCACCGGGACGACCGGCAAGGGCGAGTACGCCCGCGGCCGCTCGGAGCTGTTCGAAGAGCTCGCGACGGTGCTTAAGCGCCTCGAGGTCGACGCGATCATCCTCGCCGGTCCGGGCTTCACGAAGCAAGACGCGTACAAGTACCTCGAGGAGAACGAGCCCGAGGTAGCCGAGCTGATCACGATGGTCGACACGGCGGCCGTCGGCGACCGGGGCGTCCACGAGGTGCTCAAACGCGGGGCCGTCGCGGACGTTCAGGAGGAGACCCGTATCGAGAGCGAGGCGGAGTACATCGATGAACTCACTCGGCGGATGGCCGAGGGCGCGAAGGCGGCGTACGGCCCCGAGCAGGTCCAGCAGGCCGCCGAGTTCGGCGCGATCGAACGGCTGCTCGTCCTCGACGATCGATTACAGAAAGAACGCGGTCCCGACGGCGAGTGGGCGATCAGCGTCGACGACATCGTCCGGACGACTGAACAGAAAGGCGGCGACGTAACGGTCTTCTCGAGCGAGTTCCCGCCCGGTCAGCAGCTCTCCAATCTCGGCGGGATCGCGGCATTGCTTCGGTACCGCCTCGAGTAGCGTGCGACGACGGGGCGTCTCCGTTATTCTACGTGCACTTCGTCGCTGGCCTCGATCAGCTGGATCAGTACGGAGGCGAACAGCGAGCCCGAACTCCAGAACGCGGTCTCGTTGCCGTCGCCGATCACGCTCAGGAGGATGCTATCGTCGTCGACGATAACGATTCGTCCCGACCGCTCGTCGTCCGATCGGTGTGGTGGCGGACGTTCCACGACGACGTTTTCGATGTCGGCGAAGCGGTCATGAACCGCTTTCGTTCGACTGACGACGAGTACCGCGACACCGGCCGCCGCGCGCTCCGCGATGGCCCGTTCGATCGAGTCGGTGACGAGTTCCGGGAGACGGGTCCCGAAGACGATCCGACCTTCCGCCTGCGAGAGGATATCTGCGGTTCGGTCGTCGACCCGGTTGCGACCGCGAACCGTCCAGATATCCTCTTGGGTCTCCTCGCCAGTCGGCTCGTTCTTGACGGTTTCGACGTACTCGAAGGCCCGGTCCCGTTCGCGCTCGAACTGGGTCCGGAGGGTGTCCCGCGCCTCGTCGACGCTGACCGGCCGGTACCGGATCGGGTTCGACTGCTGGACCTCGAGCAGGCCCCTATTCTCCAGGCTCTCCGCGACGCTGTAGACCTGCGAGCGCGGGACGTCCGTGATCTCGGCGACGTCTCTCGCCGTCCCCGCGCCGAGCCGGTGGAGCGCGATGAACACTTTGGCCTCGTAGCTGGTAAGCCCCAACTGTTCGAAGGCGTCGACGGCCTCGTTCTGATCGCCGCTCACTCGCTGTCACCCTGCTCCGAGACTGTCCCGCCATCGCTCGCAGCCGCCGTTTCCGACTGCACACCCGACGTGTCGAACGAGACGTCCGGTCCGAAGTATCGCGTCCACACCACCAGCAGCGTCGGGAGAACGACGACGCTGGCCAGGAACGCGTAGGTGATCGTCAGCCCGGTGATGATCCCGAACTGCCGGAGCGCGGGGAGGATCGCGAAGGCGAGCGTCCCGAAGCCGCCGACGGTGGTCGCGGCACTGCCGAGCAGCGCCCCGCCGGTGCCGGTGACGGTCGTTTGTAGTGCCGACCAGACGTTCCCCTGCCGCTCGAGTTCGAGCCTGTAGCGTTCGCTGATGTGGATGCTGTAGGCGACCCCGAGCCCGACGGTGAGGCTCGTGATCATCCCCGTCAACACGTTGAAGGGCATTCCGATGAGGTACATCGTTCCCAGGATCCAGCTGACGGAGAACGCGACCGGAAGCAGGGTGATGGCACCCAGCGAGGCGCTGGCACCGGTCAGCCAGTAGGCCGCGGTGAGGAACAGGAACACCGCGACGAGCGTGATCACGAGACTCTCGAGGACGGTGTCTAACAGGTCCTGTTCGACGATGTAGCTCACGATCGGATCGCCGGTGGCGATCGCACTCCAGCGACCGTTGCTTCCGTCTTCGAACTCGTCGGCCATCGTCCGCATCTCGGCGGTCGTTTCGCTGGCAGTTGCGTCCCCCTCGACGCCGACGATCATCCGAGCCGATTGGTACTCCCCGCCGTCGGTCCGGTGGAGTACCTGACTCGCGGCTTCTTCATCGATCTCGTAGAGCTGGTCGTACAGCGCCGAGACGTTCTCGTCGGGGACCCCGTCGTCGTCGGTGTCGGCCGCGGTGAACGACTCGTTGAACGATTCGTTCTGTCTGGCGGTCCGTTCCATCGTCGAGAGCGGGTCCTGGATGTCGGCTTCGCCGGTCGCTAGCGTGTACGCGATACCGTCGTCGTCCGCAGCGTCGGTCCGCGTCTCGTTGACCCTCGTGAGGAACTCGTCGTCGTCGACACCACCCTCGACGAGTAGCTGTGCCTGGCTGCCCTCGCGCTGGAAGTGCTGGTTGACGAACTCGAGGTCGTCCTTGGCATGGTACTCGCCAGGGGCCATTCCGCCGGGTAGGGTTTCGGTCCACGCCGGGGGGCTCTCCGCGAGGAAGTCTTCTTGCTGGAAACTGGTGTCGACCTGCGTCGCCCCGTACGCGCCGCCCGCGGTGAGCAGGACGACGACGAGGAGGACGGCGAGGGGAATCCGACGAGCGGCGGTCGAGCCGACTGTCAGAACGTCACTGAAACGGCCGCCGCCGGTCCCGAATGCCCGCTTTCGGCGGTCGAAACCGCGGGACTCGAGGAACTCGTCGATCTCGATCTTGGCGGCCGGAATCAGCGCGCCGAAGACGATCAGCGCGGCGACGATACCGACGGAGCTGACGACTCCGAACTCGCGGATGGGGCCGATCGGACTCACGAGATTCGAGAGGAAGCCGATGACGGTCGTGGCCGTCACCCAGACGAGGGCGGCACCCACGCCGCCCAGCGCGATCGTCATCGAGCCGCGAACGGTCCCGCCGGAGCCGTCCGCTTCACGCTGCTCACGGGTCGCTTCGCTCCCCGTTTGCTGGTCCGAGACCCGCTGCGTCTCGCGTTGTTCCCGATGGCGCATGAACACGTGAATCGCGTAGTCGATCGACAGGCCGATCAGGAGGACCGGCACCGCGACGAACATCTGGTTGAACGCGATGTCCGCCCAGCCCATGAAGCCGAACGTCCAGACGAGGACGGCGACGATGCCGGCGACCCCGAGGACGATGTCCAGCGGGTCGCGGTACGCGACCAACAGCGCGACGACGACGAACAACATTGCGAGCGGGCCGACGATGGCCAGACTGTCACCCATCGATCGGTTGATCTCGTCGGTGATGACGCCGCCGCCGAAGACGAGGTAGTCCTGTTCGTGTGTCTCGGCCAACTCACGAATCTCGAGTTGACTGTCGATGATCTCGTCGCTGATCGCGCCGCCGCCCATGCCGTTTGCACCGTCGCCGGCGGTCGACTGGGTGATCGACGTCATTCGGGTGTCGGCCTGCGTACTACCCGGCTCGTAGGACGATGGCATGAACGCGATTGCGATGTTGTCATCCGCACTCTCTCCCGATAGTGTCCGATCGAGAAGTCGCTCGTACTCCTCGTCGTCCATGTTCTCGAGGGTCTCGATCTGCTCTCCGAGCGGCGGGCTCTCCTCGCTTTGCAGCGCAGCGTACTCCGCCTCGAGGACGCCGGCCGTTCCGTTTTGGTACGCCTCGTTACGCTCGGCAGTGAGCCGCTGGTACTCCGGGTCTTCGTTCGGGTTCTCGGATTGGGAGCGGATCTCGTACTGTTCCGACTCGATCTCTCGAACGCGCTCGACGCTGGCTTCGTACTGTGCGGTCTGGGTTTCGGTGAGGTTGGCTGTGGCGTTCTCGACGACTGCGTCGAACTGGCCTTCGAGTTCGGCCGACCGCGCTTGATATGTAGACTGGTTGATCGAGTCGTTCTCGTAGGACTCGTTTAACGCCTCGTACTGGCGCTGAATCCCGACCGTTTGATTGAGACCGTCTTGGAGCTGTGAACGCGTTTCGTTCAGCTCAGCGGACTGCTCGCCCCTGATCGCGCTGATCGCGACGATGTTCTCGACGCCGGTAATCGACTGGTTCTCGACGAGCGTCGAGTTGATCGACTCGTCGGCTCGTATCTCCTGTTGGAACTCGAGCGACGAAATCAGGGATTCCTTCTCGAGAACGTTGTCGCCGCGGACGATCAACTGGACGCTGGTCGTGTTCTCTCGCTGTTCGCTCGTGAAGTTCTCGTTGATCCGCTCGAGGGCCTTCGCCTCGTCGGATTCGCTCTCGAACTGGGAGAGCGAGGAGTCGTCGTCGACCATCGGCATCCCGGCTCCGACGAGCGCCGTCAGGAGCAGGAGGACCACGAGAACGATCCGCGTGTGCCCGGTGATGGCGTCCGCGAGCCGTTCGGGAACGCTCATTCGAGTACCTCGCTGTTCGTGTGAGCGAATTGGGTGGGGGCCATGCTGTTGTTACGATCCTACAAACTCGACTGTATATACGTGTTTGGAAGTTACGTCAACAGCTCTGGATATCCGGCTGACTCACGACAGGCTCGAAGAACGAGGGTGATCCGGAGCGAAAAACTGAGTCGTCGACGCGGTCGTAACTGCGACGATTGCTCGACGACGATTACGTGATCGAGATCGTCTGGAGGTCCTCGGCGAATCGAACGTCGCCGTCGTAGTGGCTGCCGATCGACTCGAGCATCTCGTCGTGGCGGCCCTCGGTGTGGGGATAGAGATGGGTCAGATAGACTCGGCCGATCTCCCGGCCGGCCAGTTCCCGACCGAGCGCGTCGGGCGTCGGGTGGTTCGAGACGTCGACGTCGTCGGGGAAAGAACAATCGTGGGCGAGGATCCCCGAGCCCTCGGCGAAGTTCGTCAGTCCCGCAAAGGCCTCGCTGTCGCCGCTGAACGTGAAGAGATCGCCAAAGCGGTAGGCCAGACACGGCAGCGAGTGGCGAGTCTCGTAGGCGGAGACGTCGAATCCGGCGACGGAAAACTCGCCGGCGACGACCTCGCGAACCTGTATCTCGAGTTTGTCCTGCATGTACTCGTAGACGTCGAGCAGGTCGTCGACCAGCGCCTTGGTCCCCTGCGGGCCGACGACCTCGAGGTGCTCCTCACCGGCGAGCCAGCGGGCTTTCATCAGCGGGAGCAGGTCGGCCACGTGATCGAGGTGGTGGTGCGTCAAGAGAACGGTCGAGACGTTCTCGTAGCCGACGCCGGACTGCTGGAGCCGCTGGAGCGAGCCGGCACCGCAGTCGATCAGCAGCGTCTGGCCGGCTTCCTGCACGAGAATCCCCGCCTGAAACCGATCCCCCGTAGGCATGGCGCTTCCAGTACCGAGAAAGGTGACACGCATACGAGGGTGTGGAACGCCCGAGCCGATAAGGGTACCTTTCGTCGTCCTCGTGGTACCGCTCGTCCGCCAGAGAGCGAAGCGGGAGCGTGCTACCATTTCAGATCGGATCGGAAGGATGATCGCATCCGAGCGGCGGGGCCTGAACCGGTGGAAACCGGGGTCGTAACGGTATCGAGAGCGCGCTCGAGTCGCCCGAACGGCACAAAGATTCAAGCGATTTGACTCCCCAACGTGGAGTATCGTTCGATGTATCCGATTTCGACACGTCGCAGCCGCCAGCGCTCGAGCAGTGAGCGTCCCGCCGCTGCCGACGATATCGCCCACGCCACCGACCGGCGAGTGAGACGATGATCGGCTACCTCGATGACTCGTTCCCGCCGGCGGTCACGAAGACGACGCTGTACCGAATCGTCGGCTGGATCCTGCGGGTGTACGTCGCCAGCCTGCTGATCGTCGGCGTCTACAGTCTCCTGTGGATCCTCGAGGTCGCCGGCATGCTTCCCGGGCGCTGGCTGTCGACGGTGTGGCTCGGCGTCGCCGCGACCGGCGTCATCTTCCTCATCCTTCTCGTTCCCCTCTATTACGTGGCTCGAGCGACCGATCGCTGACCCCGAATCGGTCGTCGACCGCGTCGTTTGTGCTCGGCCGCCCGGCCGGACCGAGCTTTCGGCGGATTTATCGCCGCGTCGATCCGACCAACGAGTACGAATACCTCCATGACAGTCGTTCTCGCCGGCGTCGGCGCCGACAGCACGAACGTCGGCGCGTTGGCCCCCCTCTACGACGACGGCCGCTTCGAGTACGTTCCGATCCCGGAGAAAACTCCCGACACGGCGGAGTCGGAAACCCTCGGCTCGTGGGATCTCCGTGCCGGTGACGGGACCGCAGCGGATCTGACGACCCGTATCACGCCCCAGCCGGTCCACGACGGGACCGAATCCGTCACTGGCGACGCGCTCGCGGACTGGCCGCTCCACCGCGATCCGAACTTCGAGGCGCTGACCTACGGTGAACACCGGACCAGCGGCTACGTCTCGCGGCTCCGCGCGCTCGATCCGGGAGACGTCGTCGGCTTCTACGCCGGACTGCGTCGACCGGGCGGAGAGCGCGCCCATCGGTACTTGATCGGGTATTTCACCGTTGAGGAGGTGGCCGTCGTCGGCCCCGAAATGTCTCCCGACGAGCGCGAGGCAATCCTCGACGCACATCCGGAGAACGCGCACGCGAAACGCGCCCGGGGCAGCGATCTCTACCTCGAGAAGCCGGTCGTCATCGTCGATGGCCGCACGCCCGGCGGACTCTTCGAGCGGGAGCCGATCCGGCTCAGCGACTACTACGTCGCGGCGGGCAACGAACGGCCGCAGTACTATCTGCGCGACGAAATCGCGTCCGAGTGGAACGTCCGCGCCGGCGGGTCGAACATGATGTTCAAGCCGGCCTATCGCTGTGCCCTCTCGGGGTCGGCGTTTCGGGAGATGGTGGGGATTCCGGGAGCACGAGCGATCGATTACCCCGATCGCGAGTAAGGGCGACAGACGTGCGTTGTCGCTGTCGACCGACCGGCAGCAAGCGCCGAGTTTCACTCCCACTCGCCACCGTCACGGTCGGTCGAGAACCGAGACGAGGTCGTCGAAGTTTTCTCCCGGCGTTACCGCCGCCTCGGGACCGCGGTACTCGACGACATCGTGTGCGTCCAGACGTAGGAGGTGATTATGGACCAGTGCGACGGTGATCGTTCGTCGAGCGGCCAGTCCGGAACCGTCACGTTCGAGACCGCGATCAGATGTGACGATGCAGCGGGCCAGTTCTCGGGGTGTCACCTGATCGGTCGTCCGAAGTACGTCGAGAACGGACCGGCGCGTCGGGTGCGAACAGAGCGTCCGGACCGTCTCCGCCTCGAGGGTCTTCGGGTGAGACTGGGACATACAGTATCCGTTCTCGCGAACCGCCACAGCGATATCCCCTACCCAGTTAGGCACGGTTCGTCGATTCGATTCCGGTTCCGCATCGATCGGTTTCATGTAGCGATACGTCAAAGGACGGGGCAGTGACGACTTCCGACGACACGACGCGGCGACACGAGCGCGTCGAGCGCCACCCGACGCCCGGACCGCGCAACTCGCTGGCCCACTGGACCACCGCCCGCGGCCCCCTTCGAGTCGCGATCAACTACATCGTCGTCTGGCTCGTGCGGATCTCGCCCAGCCTCCGGCTCAAACGCTGGCTACTGCGGCGTATCGGCGTCACGGTCGGCGAGGGGGTCTCGTGGGGCCTCGAGGCCACGCCCGACGTCTTCTGGCCGGAGTTGATCACCGTCGAAGCGGATGCGATCGTCGGCTACGATGCGACGATCCTCTGTCACGAGTTTCTTCAGGACGAGTACCGGACCGGCGAGGTCGTCGTCGGTGAACGAGCGATGATCGGGGCCGGCGCGATAATCTTGCCCGGCGTCGAGATCGGCGAGGGAGCCCGGATCGCGGCGAACTCGCTCGTGACGCGCGACGTTCCGCCCGGGGCGACGGTGGCGGGTGTGCCGGCCGAGCCGATGGGCGAACCGAGTTCCGGCGGGCGGGATTGACGTTCGGTCTCGAGCGAGCGAACACGGGTCGCGCGCGAGTGGCTACTGGCGCGCGAGTATCGATCCTCAGATCGGCGATTCACCGATCGCTGGTGGGTGTGACGAAGCGGAAAACTGGCCCAAAACTCAACCGTGGCCACAGAACCGGGGCCTACAGCGACGACCAGGACTTGCGTGCGACGTTCCAGGAGGTGATGTCCGCGATCCAGCGGGCGGCGATCATCTTCTTCAGGTTCTTCGCCGGGTAGCCGCCGAAGGTGTCGACGGGCAGCGAGATGCCGAAGGCGGGCTTGACGCCGTGGGCGACGGCCTTCTCGCCGACGGAGATGACGGTTCCCTTGTCCTCGTGTTCCCAGGTCTTCAGTGGGCGGTTCTCGATTGCGCGGGCGATGTTCTCGCCGGCGACCTCCGCGGCCTGCCAGGCGGCCTGCGCCGTCGGCGGCGCGGGCTGGTCGCCCTGATCGATGATCGCCGAGTCGCCGATGGCGAACACGCGCTCGTCCGAGGTCTGGAAGTTCGCCCCGGTGGTCACTCGGTTGTGTTCGTTCTCGAGGTCGACGTCGTCCATCGCGTCGCGACCCGTGATCCCGCCGGTCCAGACGAGCACGTCGTGATCGAGTGGTTCGCCCTCGTCGAACTCGATGTGGTCCGCGGTGGCCTCGGTGATCGGGTCATCCGTGTGGATCTGGACGCCGGCCTGCTCGAGCAGGTCGCGCAGCGCCTGCTGGACTTCCGGATCGTTGCCGGGGAAGATCTCCTCGAGCGCTTCGACGAGGTGGATCTCGATCGGCGCGCGGTGATTGTCGCGGAACTCCGCGATTTCGCCGGCGGTCTGGATGCCCGAGAGGCCCGCACCGCCGATGACGACCTGTGCGGGATCGCCGCGCGTCGCTTCCTGGCTCGCTTCGGTGACGGCCTCGTTGATCTCGAGGGCGTCGTCGAGGCTCTTCAGCGTCAGGGAGTGCTCCTCGAGACCGGGGATGCCGTAGTAGGCGGTCTGGCTGCCGAGACCGACAAGAACGTAGTCGTAATCAACGTCGTCGCCGTCGGCGAGTTCGACGGTCTGTTCGTCGACATCGAGACCGGTAACTTCGTCCTGAATGAACCGGGTCGACGGATCCGCGATCCGGTTGACCGGGAACGTGATGTCCGAGCGGACGTCCGGATCCCGGATCACGCGGTGAGATTCGTGCAGAACGAGGTGATAGTCGACATCGGCGATCCATGTCAGCCGAGCGTTGCCTTCGAGCTCCGATTGGAGCTTGTTGACCGTACCGGTACCGGCGTAGCCAGCACCGAGCACGACGACGTTCTCAGTCATATGCAACACTGCGAAACACTATGATACAAAGGTGTTGAAACGGGAATCAGTGTGTCTTCGGTTCTCATGGCGGAGCGTCGCTCGTGGAGCCGGTTCGAACCCTCTCACCGAAGCCGATCAAAGAATTCGTTTTCCGAACGTGCTCGCGGTCAATTCGGCAGCGAGTGTTGCCGTCTCGTTTGCCTCGTCTAAAATCGGGTTGACCTCGACGACGTCCATCGACCTGAGTATCCCGTCGGTCTCGTCGCGTCGCGAGATCGCCTCGAGCGCGGCGTGGGCTTCCCGGTAGGTGACGCCGCCGCGGACGGGGGTGCCGACGCCGGGGGCCGCCCTGGGGTCGAGCCAGTCGAGGTCGAGGCTGACGTGGATGCCGTCGGTCCCGTCGGTCGCGACCGCGAGCGCGTCTTCGACGACCGCGGAGACCCCCCGCTGATCGATGTCGGACATGGTGAAGGCCGTCATCTCACTCTCTTGAATCAGTTCACGCTCGCGCTCATCGATGCTCCGAAGGCCGACGTAGGCGATCGACGACTCCCGAAGTCGGGCCGCGGGCGCCCACTCGGTTTCCCCGAACGCGCCGCGGCCGAGGGCAGCGGCCAGTGGCATCCCGTGGACGTTCCCGCTGGGTGACGTTTCGGGCGTATTGAGGTCCGCGTGGGCGTCGAACCAGATCGCGCCGAGATCGGTATCCCGCGCCGAGCCGTTGAGCGACCCGATCGCGACCGAGTGGTCGCCACCCAGAACGAGGGGGAACGCGCCGTCCGCGAGCGTCGCCGCGACTCGATCGCCCACGCGCGAACAGACGTCCTCGATTTCCCGGAGGAATTTCGCGTTTCCCCGAGTGGGTTGGCCGGCGTCCGGATCGCGTTCCTCCGCGCGCGGCATCGAGATATCGCCGTCGTCGATCGCTTCGACGCCCGCTCGCTCGAGGCCCTCGGCCAGGTCCGCGTATCGAATCGCCGAGGGCCCCATATCGACACCGCGGCGGTTCGCCCCGTAGTCCATCGGTGCGCCGATGATTCTGACGGTTCGTCCCATACGTACGCTACGCCGTCGACCGGTTTGGTCGTGGCGGTGTCGACGGTGACTGTCGTGACGATCCAGTCGATGCGTTTCGCGGTGATTCGCCGGGAGCGACGATCCGGTCCGACGCTGGCGATAGCTTTAGGGTTAGACGCGTCTAATCCCGGGACAGCATGATGCTGAGCGACGTGATGGAAGACTACCTCAAAGCGATCTATCAGCTCCAGCGCGAGACGGACGATCGGATCAAGACCTCCGAAATCGCGTCCGAGCTGGACGTCACGTCGCCGACGGTCACGAGTATGCTCGACAAACTCGAGGCGCGCGAACTCGTCGACCGCGAGAAGTACCGCGGGGTGACCCTGACCGACGAGGGTGAAACCGTCGCCCTGGAGGTCGTCCGCCACCACCGGCTGCTCGAGGCCTACCTCACGGAACACCTCGATTACGACTGGTCGGAAGTCCACGCGGAAGCCGATCGGCTCGAACATCACATCAGCGAGAACTTCGAGGCCCGCGTTGCCGACGCCCTCGGCGAGCCGACGGTCGACCCTCACGGATCGCCGATCCCCGGCGCGGACCTCGAGCCGCCGGAACGACCCGACGGCGAGGCCATCACCGAGTTCGAGGCGGGGGCCGTCGTGACCGTCGCCGAAGTCGCCGACCAGGATCCCGACGTGTTGTCGTATCTCTCCGATCACGGCGTTCAACCGGGTGTCGAACTCGAGATTCTCGAAATCGCTCCGTTCGGGATGGTGACGGCTCGCTCGAGCGACGCGGACGAGCCGGTCTCGCTCCCCGAGTCCGTCGCCCATCACGTTCGCGTTGCGACGCCCGCGGAGCCCACACCGTCGTCGTAGGTGACGGGAATCACTCGAGCGGTTCGGTCAGTGTGAGCTGGTTCCAATCGAACGGATGCCAATTGCTGTGGAGCGAACGAACCGAAACTTCTTCGCAGCGCCGGCTCAACCGTCACAATACTGCCAAAGCGCTCGGCTCACCCGCCGGGTTTAAGGAATCCAAATACGAATATATCACTATGTCATCCATCGAACTCACCCCCAGCCAGAAGAAAATCCTCCGCGCGCTGACGAACCTCCACAAGGAGACCGAAGACGCAATCAAAGGGGAGGATATCGCCGAACAGGTCGACCGCAATCCGGGGACGATCCGTAACCAGATGCAGAGTCTCAAAGCGCTGCAACTTGTAGAGGGCGTACCGGGGCCGAAAGGCGGCTACAAACCAACGGCCGCCGCCTACGAGGCACTCGAGATCCAGCAGATGGACGAGCCCGCAGCGGTCCCAATGCAACACGAGGGCGAACCCGTCGATGACACCATCATCGAGGAGATCGATCTCTCGAGCGTCCACCATCCGGAACTTTGCCGCGCGGAGATTCACATCCAGGGTACCCTCAGCGACATTCACGAGAACGATGCCGTCACGGTCGGCCCGACGCCGCTTTCGAAACTGGTTATCGAAGGCACCGTCGACGGGAAAGACGATACGAACAACATTCTCATCCTGCGCATCGACGACATGGTCGCGCCCGCCGAAGAACCGGCACATTGAACGGGCGGTCGGCCGCGTTCACCACGCTTCTCCGCCGAGCGCCTGTGCTGGCATTCGACAGTTGCGACGCGAAAACGATCGGGAGTGGGTCGGTATCGCGACGGGACCGCGAGCGGTCAGTTCTGGTCGTCCGCGTCGTCCGAGTTGTCGACTGCGTCGTCCGAGTCGGCGACCGCTGACGCCGGAATCACGTCGACGCTCGCGACCGCGTCGCCGTCCTCGACTTCCATCACGATCACGCCCATCGTGTTCCGACCGACGGTCGAGATTTCATCGACTCGCGTCCGGACGATCTGGCCGCGCTCGCTCATCATCACGAGTTGATCGTCCGTGTCGACCGCCTTCACGGCCGTGACGGGCCCGTTGCGTTCGCCCGTCTTGATGTCGATTAACCCCTTGCCGTACCGTGACTGGGTGCGGTACTCGGAGAGCAGCGTTCGTTTGCCATAGCCGTTCTCCGTGACCGTCAGCAACGCCTGTCCGTCGTTCTCGTCCGTGGCGACCAGTCCCGCCACGGCGTCGCCGTCCTGGAGCTTGATGCCGTTGACGCCGCGGGCGTTCCGCCCCATCGCGCGGACCTCGTTCTCGTCGAAACGGATCGTCATGCCGCCCTCGGTTGCGATGACCAGGTCCCGGGAGCCGTCCGTCACGTCGACGTCGACCAGTTCGTCGCCCTCCTCGAGGTCGGCCGCGATGATCCCCGTCGAGAGGATATTGTCGAACTCCTCGCCGGCGGTGCGCTTGACGTAGCCGTGTCGGGTGACCATCGTCACGAACTCGTCGTCGTCGAAGGCGTCGGTGTCGACGATAGCCGTGATATCCTCGCCGGGATCGAGATCGAGGATGTTGATCGCCGATTTCCCGCGCGCGGTCCGGCCCATCTCCGGAATCTCGTAGGTCTTGAGCCGGTAGACTTCGCCTTGATTCGTAAAGCAAAGCAGGTAGTCGTGGGTGTTGGCCCGGAAGACCGTCGTAACCCGGTCGTCCTCCTTGACGTCGGCGCCGATGATCCCTTTGCCGCCCCGACCCTGGGGGTCGAAGCCGTCGATCGGCATCCGCTTGACGTAGTCGTCTTCCGTCATCACGACGAAGACCTCCTCCTCGGGGATGAGGTCCTCGTGGGTGACCGTCCCCTGATCCTCGACGATCGAGGTTCGGCGGTCGTCGGCGTACTCGTCTTTGATCTCGCGGAGCTCGTCTTTGATGACGGCGAGCAGTTCGGACTCGCTCTCGAGGATCGCAGTCAGGCGCTCGATTTCGACCTGCACGTCCTCGTACTCGGATTCGATCTCGGCGGCCTCCATCGAGGTGAGACTGCCGAGTTGCATCCGGACGATGTGGGTGGCCTGCTCCTCGGAGAAGTCGTAGGCCTCCCGCAGCGCCGCTTTCGCGGCCGACCGGTCTTCGCTGTTCCGGATCAGTTCGACGACGTCCTCGGCGTTTTCGACGGCCGTCATCCGGCCCTCGAGGATGTGCGCTCGGTCTTCGGCTTCCTCGAGGTCGTACTCGCTGCGCCGCCGGACGACCTCGCGTCGGTGGGAGATGTACTCCGATAAGGTCTCCTTGAGCGAGAGTACGCGGGGCTGGCCGTCGACCAGCGCGAGGTTGATGACGCCGAAGGTCCGCTCTAAGTGGTTCTCGAGCAGTTTGTTCTCGACGACCTCTGCGTTCGCGCCGCGTTTGAGTTCGACGACGACGCGGACGCCGTTGCGGTCGGACTCGTCGCGCAGGTCGGAGATGCCCTCGATCTCGCCCTCGTTGACGTCCTCGGCGATGCGCTCGACGAGGCGGGCCTTGTTGGCCTGGAAGGGGAGTTCGGTGATGACGATCCGCTCGCGGCCCGACTTCCACTCCTCGACTTCGAACTCGGCGCGGACCCGGAGTCGCCCGCGGCCGGTCTTGTAGGCCGAGTAGATGGCGTCCCGGCCGACGATGTTCGCCCCCGTCGGGAAGTCCGGCGCCTTTACGTGGTTCATCAGGTCGTCGACGGTCGCGTCGGGGGTGTCGATCAACTCGATCGTCGCGTCGATGACCTCTCCCAGATTGTGCGGCGGGATGTTCGTCGACATCCCGACCGCGATCCCGGAGGAGCCGTTCACGAGGAGGTTGGGGAACGCCGCGGGCAACACGTCGGGTTCTTGCAGGCGGTCGTCGTAGTTCGACGAGAAGTCGACCGTATCCTTGTCGATGTCCTCGAGCAATTCCTCGGCGAGCGGAGCCATCCGCGCCTCAGTGTATCGCGGCGCGGCGGCGGGGTCGCCGTCCATCGAGCCGAAGTTCCCCTGGCCGTCGACCAGCGGATAGCGCATCGAGAAGTCCTGGGCCAACCGGACCAGGGTGTCGTAGATCGCGCTGTCTCCGTGGGGGTGGTAGTCACCCATCGTCTCCCCAACGATCGAGGAGGACTTGCGGTGGCTGCTCCCGGAGGAGACGCCCATCTCGTGCATCGCATAGAGGATGCGCCGGTGGACGGGCTTGAGCCCGTCGCGGACGTCGGGGAGGGCGCGACCGGCGATGACGCTCATCGCGTAGTCGATGTAGCTCTGCTCCATCTCGTTTTCGATACGGACGTTTTCGACTGACCGTGCCTCTACGTCCGTCGGATCGGGTACGTCTGAACTCATGTTCTCATCTGATTGGTGGGGTAGTGATCTGCGAGGTGTTGCATCCGTGAGAGCGTCCGCTCTGCGGACGCTCGAGCGGGCCGACGACCGACCCGGAGCGCGGCTTGCCGCGCGGAGGGGAGGGAGGAGTGCTTTTCATCGAAGCTGAGCGGGATCGAAGATCCCGCGATGTCCAAAAGAGCGCGAAGCGCTCTTTTGAAGATTTTGCCGAGGGTCAGCTTTGCTGACCCGCAGTGCAAAAGTTCATGTCTAGATGTCGATCCACTCTGCTTCCGGCGCGTGATCCTTGATGAACTGCTTGCGGGGTTCGACGGCGTCGCCCATTAGGACGGAGAACATCTTGTCCGCCGCGGCCGCGTCCTCGATCGTGATCTGTTTGAGGATGCGGTTATCGGGGTTCATCGTCGTGTCCCAGAGCTGTTCGGGGTTCATCTCGCCGAGGCCCTTGAACCGCTGGACCTGCGACGCGTTCCCGTTGCACTTCTCCTCGATGATCTCGTCGCGTTCCGCTTCAGTCATTGCATCGTAGGTTTCGCCGCGATACCGGATGCGGTACAGCGGCGGCTGGGTCGCGTAGACGTAGCCGCCCTCGAGCAGCGGGCGCATGTGCCGGTAGAAGAACGTTAACAGCAGTGTCCGGATGTGCGCGCCGTCGACGTCGGCGTCCGTTGCCATGATGATCTTCTTGTAGCGGACGTCCTCGACGTCGAACTCGTCGCCGATCCCCGCGCCGATCGCAGTAATCATATTTCGGATCTCGTCGTTCTCGAGGATCCGGTCCAGACGGTGTTTCTCGACGTTGAGAATCTTCCCCTTGATTGGGAGGATAGCCTGAAAATCTGGATTTCGGGCCTGCTTTGCGCTGCCGCCCGCGGAGTCACCCTCCGCGATGAACAGTTCCGCTTCGTCCGGATCTTTGGTCTGGCAGTCGGCCAGTTTGCCGGGGAGGGAGGTCGAATCGAGTGCCGACTTCCGGCGCGTCAGTTCCTCGGCCTTCTGGGCGGCCATCCGGGCCTTGGCCGCCTCGACGGCCTTCATGACGATCGCCTGGGCGGTGTCGGGATGTTCCTCGAAGTAGGTGCCAAGTCCCTCGTGCATGGCGCTCTCGACGATCCCGCGGACTTCGCTGTTGCCGAGTTTCGTCTTCGTCTGGCCCTCGAACTGGGGATCGGGGTGTTTGATCGAAATAACCGCGGTGAGTCCCTCCCGGATGTCCTCGCCAGTGAGGTTATCCTCGAGATCGGAGAGCAAACCGTTCTCGTTGGCGTAGTCGTTGACCGTCCGGGTCAGCGCGGTTTTGAATCCGGTAAGGTGGGTTCCGCCCTCGCGGGTGTTGATGTTGTTCGCGAAGGCGTGGATCGACCCCTGTAGTTCCTGGGTTGCCTGCATCGCCACTTCGACCTGGACGTTCTGGTCTTCGTCCTCGAAGTAGATGATGTCGTCGTGCATCGCCGAGCGCGTCTCGTTCAGATACTCAACGAACTCGCGGATGCCACCGTCGTACTCGTAGGTCTCGGAAACGGGTTCGCCCTGGTCGTCGTCCTCGCGCTCGTCGCGGAGCGTGATGCGGACCCCCGAGTTGAGGAAGGCCAGTTCCCGCAGCCGGTTCGAGAGCGTCGAGAACGAGATATCACCCGTCTCGAAGATGCCCGTGTCGGGCCAGAACTGGATCTGCGTGCCCGTCTCCTCATCGGGCTCCATGTCGCGGACGCGCTCCATGTCGCCGACGGGTTCGCCGCCTTCGAATGCGTGGCGGAAAACACCGCCGTCGCGCTTGACCTCGGCCTCGAGGCGTTGGGAGAGGGCGTTGACGACCGAGACGCCGACCCCGTGGAGGCCGCCGGAGACCTGATAGGACTTGTTGTCGAACTTGCCGCCGGCGTGGAGGACGGTCAGAATGACCTCGAGTGCGGGGCGGTCGTACTCCTCGTGTGTGTCGACGGGGATGCCGCGGCCGTCGTCGGCGACGCTCACCGAGCCGTCCTCGTGGATGGAGACGGTGATGTCGTCGCAGTGGCCGGCCAGTGCCTCGTCGATCGAGTTGTCCACCACTTCGTAGACGAGATGGTGGAGGCCTCGAGAATCGGTAGAGCCGATGTACATCGCCGGTCGCTTTCGCACAGCCTCCAGGCCCTCGAGGACCTGAATCTGTCCGGCGCCGTACTCGCTTTCCTGGGACATGTAAAACCTGCTTTCGGGTAGCGCCCCTGCCCTAATAAAAGTCACGTGTACGCGCGCGAGCGCGAGCAGTCGAGCGACCGAGAAGGCGATCCAATACCTACCGAAACGGTCTAGATGACCGCGTCGAAGTCGTTGTGGCCCTGGATGTCGACGCCCTCGTCCGTGACCTCGGCGAGGAAGACGCCGTTGCCGGAGCCGGTGTCGCGCTCGACGGCGCTCTTGATGGCTCGAGCGGCGACCGTCCCTGCTTCCTCGAGCGAGAGGTCCTCGGCGTACTCGTTCTCGAGGAGGCCGTAGGCCAGTTGCATCCCGCTACCGGTGACCGTGTAGTCGTCGGCCATCACGCCGCCTGCGGGGTCGATGCTGTAGACGTGGCTGCCCTCGCTATCGACGCCGCCGAGGATGGGATTGATCGCTCGGAACGGGCCGCCGCGGGCGAAGTTGCCCGCGAGCGTCGCCAGTGCCTCGATCGGCATCGGCTCGCCGCGGCGGGATTCGTAGAGGTTGACCTCGGCGCGCAGCGTTCGGATGAACGACTGTGCGCCGCCGACCGAGCCGACCAGCGTCAGCGCGCCGGTGGGGTGGATCTGCTCGACCTTCTGGACGTCCTTGTTCGAGACGAACCGCCCGCCGAGGCTGGCGCGCATGTCCGTCGCGATGACGACGCCGTCGTCGGTCGTGATGCCAATCGTCGTCGTCCCCGTGGAGTTGACGTTCTCGCCGTAGTCGTCTCCCTGACTGCCGTCGGGGAGCGAGCCCAGTTCGGGTTCGTACGGCGACGGGTCGTCGTTGCCCTGCGGCGTCGACGGCTGGGTCCAGTTATTCATCGGACTCCTCCTCCGTCTCGTCGATTTCTGCCAGGATCGACTCGAGGTGGTCGGTGTCGACCGAGTGGAACGACTCGTCCTCGGTCGTGATCGTCGCGACGTCGACATCTTCGGCGTTGACGACCCCGTCTTCGGGTTCGCTGAGCGCGCTCACGGCGAGTTCGATGCCGCCGTCGACGTCGAGATCCTCGCGGTAGTGCTCCTCGAGGTAGCCCTGAATGGTGTCGCGGTCGCCGCCGATGGCCGCCGCCTTCCACTCGTAGTCCGTTCCCGAGGGGTCGGTCTCGAACAGTTTCGGCTCGCCGGCGTCGATTCCGCCGACGAGAAGCGCGACGCCGAACGGGCGGGCACCGCCGGTCTGCGTATACTCCTGAATGTGGTCGGTGACGGCTCGCGTCAGCGTCTCGACGCCGATCTGCTGGCCGTAGCGGAGCTGTTCGCCCTGTGCGCGGCGACGGGCGAGATCGACGAGTTGGCGCGCGTCGGCGACGTGGCCGGCGCTCGCGACGCCGACGTGATCGTCGGCTTTGTGGATCTTTTCGACGCTCTCGCGCTCCATGAGCGGCGAGCTGATCTGTCGATTCGCGGCGAGGACCACGCCGTCGGGCGTGCGGAGACCGACGCTCGCGGTTCCGCGTTTGACGGCCTCGCGGGCGTACTCGACCTGGTAGAGACGTCCATCCGGGGAGAAGATGGTGATCCCCCGATCGTACGCCTGCTGATTGGATTGTCCTTGCATAGATTTTGGTCTTCACCTCTGGTAAGGGATAGAAATATATAGGACTTTGTCTGAAGGCAACTTCCTCTCCACCCGTCGGTTCGATCCGGAGTTCCAAGAACGTACTGCCCGCAGACTCTCGAACGCATCGATTCGTGACGTTCAGGCTCCCTGATATAGCCGACGTCACCGATCAACGGGCGAGATGGCTGCCCGGGCCACCCCGCATTCGGTCCGCGGCAACTCTCCGTTTCAGATCGCGCATTCACCGTCGCTCGAGGCTCGCCTGCCGCTGTCGTATCCCAGTCGAATAAACACGAAATTACCCGACCTAGCGATCCGAAGGGTTGTCTGCTATCTCAAGCTTTCCCCTGAAACAAATCCCAGTCCTTGCATTTGGTACGGAATTCCGTACTACAGTACACGGATAACACGCTGTTGGTAATTCCTCGAGCCGCGGGGTCGATCGCGGGCTCGAGGGATCCAACACCTGAACTTTTCAGGACACTACTTCAGATGGAAGAACACAGTACCGCGGTCGACTTTCCTGTCGAAAAGGCTAGAGAAACAATTCATCAATACGGGCTCGGACTCCTTTTCGCGGCGAATATTTTCGGAGCCGGGTCCGTCTACATTCTGACGCAAGCGGGAGTCAACTTCGGCTTTGGCCTGCTGTGGGTCCTGCCACTGGCGCTCGGTGTCGGGCTGACGATGCACGAGATGTCCGCTCGACTCGCAGCGCGAAACGAACCGCTGATGGACTACATCAGGGACGTGATCGGGCCGACCGCGGCCAAACCGTTCGCCCTCGGTATCGCGTTCATCATGCAGTTCTGGAGCGTCGCTAACTACGCGCTCGCGGGGGCTGCACTGGTCTTTATCACCCCGCTTTCGAACCTGTACGTGGGGATTATCGTCGTGGCCGCGCTCGGTATCTCGCTCGTCGAACTCCGCGTCTACAGTCGTATCGAGGGGGTCATCGCGACGCTCGTGCTGGCGATTTTCGCGTCCTATCTGGTCATCGTCGCGAACCTCCAGCCCCCGCTCGGTGGCGTGGCCCTCGGGTTCGTTCCGACAATCTCCGGCGATATCGGGTACCTGACGATGATCATCTCTCTGGTGGGGACGACGGTCTACTACCCGAACTTCTTCATCCAGACGAGCATGCAACACGAGAAGGACTGGACGGACGTCTCCCGATATCGGAAAGATCACACTGTCGGGTTGGCCGCCGTGGTCGCCCTCAGCGCGACGGTCATCATCGCGGCGGCGATTGCCGTCCCCGACGAGACGCTCACGCTCACCGCACCCGCGGAACCGCTCACCGACATGATCGGCCCGTGGGTGCTCGGCGTGTTCGTCCTCGCCGTCGGTGCCGCATCGTTCACGAGCGCGACCGGAACGCTGTTCGCCGCCGGCTTCATGCTCCCCCAGTCCTACGGACTGACGACGAATTTCGGCGACATACACTTTCGCCAGACCGTCCACTTCCTGATCGGACTGTCGGTCCTCCTCGCGATCCCGATTCTCGCGTTCACCGATTTCACCCCCGTCAAACTGGCGCTACTGATGCCCGCGGTCAACGGCGTCGTCGGCCTGCCGATCACGGCGCTGGCGCTGTTCGCTGCGATCGAGCGACACTTCGATCCGAACCGGCTCGAGCGAGCGGTCTTCCTCGCGGCCGTGGTCCTGATGTTCCTCGTGTCGCTCGTGACGGCTCAGTCGCTCGTTCAATCGATCGTTAAACTTCTCTGAAATCGAAGAGACGATTCCAACCAGAAGAGTCACGACGCCCGGGACGAAGACTCGGTAACGACGTCCCTGGTCCCGATGTTCGAACTGCCCTTCCACCTCTCACTGACACTGTTACTCGTCTCGATCGCGTTCTTTTCCGGGATCGGTATCACCACCATCGGTCCCGGCGGCATCTTCGTGACGATCGCCCTCTATTCGCTGACGCCGCTAGCTTCGGGTCAGGTCGCCGGCACCGCTCACGCGACGTTCGTGGTCACTGGACTCGTCGGGAGCGCCGCCTACGTATATTCTGGCGAGATGGACACCGGGGAGGGCCGTACCATCGCGATCATACTCAGCGCGACGAGCGTCTTCGGCGCACTCATCGGTGCGTACGTGAACTCCTTCGTTTCGCGCTCCCTGTTCGGACTCCTGCTCGGCAGCGTCGCGATGACCGTCGGCGGTATCATTCTCTACCGCGAACGGCGGGGTTTTCGTCCGATCTATGACCTCGAGCCGCTGACTCGGTCCGGCCGGATCGTCCTGGGGGGACTCGGGTTCGCTCTCGGCGTCTGTAGCGGCCTGCTTGGGATTGGCGGCCCGGTACTGGCCGTTCCCGCACTGGTGCTCGTCGGGGTACCGATGCTGCTCGCCGTCGCCGCAGCACAGGTCCAGTCGATCTTCATCGCGACGTTTGCGGCGTCGGGCTACTTCTTGCAGGGGAACGTTTCAGTTCCACTCGCTGTCGTTATCGGTGTGCCGCTCCTGCTGGGCGTCGTCATCGGCTGGCGGGTCGCCCACATCGTCGACCCCGAGCGGCTGAAAGTCGGACTCGGGGTCGTCCTGCTGGGGGTCGGTCCCTATCTGGCCCTGTGATCGCCGAGCCGATCACCGGTTCCCGGGTGGTCGTTTTCACCGATCCTCAGTAACGGTGAACTCGCCAGATACAGACTAAAGGGGATACGGATAGACGGACGTAGCCATGGCACAACGGGTCCTCGTTCCGTTCGACGATTCGGAGCCCGCCGCCGACGCACTCGAGTACGCCTTCGACCTGTTTCCAGACGTCGATTTCGTCGTCTTGACCGTCGTCGATACGTCTTCGCTGCCGTTCATCCCCAATGCTGCCGACGATGCCGACTCGAGCGATGACGCCCGGACGTTGCCGGGTGAAGCCACCGCTCACCTGACCGCGGTCGAGGCCATCGCCACCGAACACGGCAGGGCGGTCGAAACGCGGACCAGGCTCGGGACTCCGGCACAGGAAATTCTCGAGTACGTCGAACGGAACCCCATCGATCACGTCGTTATCGGCAGTCACGGCCGGTCCGGCGTCGCGCGGATCCTGCTCGGAAGCGTCGCGGAAGTCGTCGTCCGTCGCTCGCCGGTGCCGGTTACCGTGGTTCGATGAGGGACTGCTGTGTCGAATTAGCTCCGATTTCGACAGATCTTGGCGTCTGGACTGACATCGTCGTGGCGCTGCTCGCGTTCGGGGTGGGCTCCGACAGCGCCGACGCGATCCACAACCGCCGCCGGCAGGCCGATGTGCGACGAACGGTGACCTGAACCGCCGGTTCGATGGACCGCCCGCGAGCGTTTCTGTTTGTCGTCCTGAAAGTGGCATACTCCGGCACAATCGACTTAATCCCCGTTCTGGTATGGTGGTCCGATGCTTCCGCTCGTCGCACTCGCGCTCGCTCTCGTCGTTGGCGTGGTGGTTCTCGAGGCCGTGTCGTACCGAGCGCTCGAACGGATCCCCTCGGTGGCCACCGAGGAGTTCCCCGAGATCGATCGAGAGTTACTGGGGAAGTTCAGCAGTTTCGATCCCGAACTCGGGTGGGTCCCACAGCCCGACCGGGAGAAACAGAAGGACACGGGCGATCACCTCCCCGGCGAGGAGCTCCGCAGCGTCGTGACGTACTCGACCGACGAGTACGCGAGTCGGGTGTGCCCCGCGAAAGAGCGCGACCCCGACGCCGACCGCACGGTCTCGACCTACGGCGACTCCTACTGTTTCTGCCGGGAGGTAGACAACGACGAGACCTTTCAGAACTATCTCGCACAGGAACTCGACACCCACGTCGCCAACTACGGCGGGGGAAACTACGGGATCGATCAGGCGCTCATGCGGCTCAAACGCCAGTATCCCGACGACCCGACCGACCACGTCTTCATGGTCGTCACCGCCTCATCGATCGCCCGCATCCTCAGCGTCTGGAAACACTATCAGGAGTTCGGCAACATTCTCGCGGTCAAACCCCGATACGTCCTCGAGGACGGCGACCTCGAGCGCGTCGAGAGTCCCGTCGACGAGAAGGAGGAGCTGCTCGACCTCGAGTCGAAGGCCGACTTCCTCCGGGAGTACGACTTTCACTATAAGCACTGGTTCCGACCGCACTTCGCGACGCGGCCGTACACCGCGGACTTCCTCGAGAAGAACGAGCACCTCCGGTACGCCGGCTACACGGCCGGGAAGGAGCTCGAGCGCCGCCTCGGCCGGTCGGTTCCGGGTATCGACTTCGACCTGGCCCAGACCCAGTCAGCGCTGCGGTTGGAGCGGCCTCGGGTGCGGTATCACGAGCGACTGTTCGACACCCACGAGGACCTGTTCGACGCGCTCATCGAGGAGTTCGTCGACTACGCGGACGAGCAGGAGTTTGAGCCGACCTTCGTGATGGTTCAGCAGCTCCGGTACGCGAAATACGAGTCCGAACACGGCCCGATCTACGGCGACTTGATGGATCGACTCGATGCGAAGTACGATGAACTGACGACGATCGACATGGCCACGCACCTCTCGCCCGACGACGGCGACCTCGAGTCGCTGTACGTCGAACGCGGGGAGGGCGGCCACTACAGTCCCGAAACGAACGCCGAAATCGCACAGGTGCTGGCAGCGGCCGTTGAGGAGCGGGCAGTCGTGAAATGAATCCCGTCTTCCTCGTCGCCGGCATCGTCATCCTCGTCGGTGCGATCGTGGACATCCTGTGGACGACCCTCTGGGTCGACGGGGGCGCCGGTCCGATCTCCGGCCGACTGACGACGGTTATCTGGCGCGGTCTCCGGATCGTAACGCGGGATCACAACAGAGCCCTCAGCCTCGCCGGACCGATAATCCTCACTTTTACGCTCGCGATGTGGATCGGGCTCATCTGGATCGGCTGGACGCTCATCTTCGCGAGCGAGTCGATCGCCGTGGTGAACTCTCGCACCGGCGGCCCCGCCGACTGGTGGGGGCGGTTCTACTACGTCGCCTATACGATGTTCACCGACGGTAACGGCGACTACACCCCGGTGTACGGCGGTAACGTCTGGGAGGTTGCCAGCGCGTTTACGACGGCTTCCGGCATGGCATTCGTCACGCTCGGCGTTTCGTACGTGCTTACCGTCCTTGGGGCCGTCTCCGACAAACGCTCCTTCGCCAGCACCGTCACAGGACTGGGAGACCGAAGCGAAGCGCTCGTTCGAACGGGCTGGACCGGCGAGGACTTCCAGGGCCTCGAGCTGACCGTCGAGTCCCTCGCGTCGGAGCTGAGCCTGCTCGCCGAACAGCACAAATCCTATCCGATCCTCCACTACTATCACAGCGAAGACGGCGAGCAAGCCGCCGCCGTCGCCGTTCCCATCCTCGATGAAGCGCTCATGCTCTTTCAGTACGGGATTCCGGACGAGCAAAGCCTCGATCCGGCGATCATCGCAACCGGTCGCTCGAGCGCACAGAGTTACCTCGAGACGCTCGACGAATCGTTTATCGAACCCGAGCCGGCTGTCCCACGCGCGCCGGATCTCGGTCGGCTCCAGGAGGACGACATTCCGACCGTCTCCGACGAAGAGTTCGCCGAGGCCCTCGCGGAGGTGACCGATCGCCGCCGTCACCTGCTTGCCGTGGTCGAAGCCGACGCGTGGGAGTGGCCGCCGCTCGAGGAGTGAGACGGGCTGCCGTAACTGCGTCCCGGCGCACCCGCGACCCACCGTGCGGGTGCGCCGGGACTGACTGCCAGTCGTGCGTCTGAGCAGGGCCGAGATTCATCGTGAGCAGGGCCGATATTCATTGTGTTCGGCGACCACTCACCCGGTATGGAGGAGTACGACTTTCTCGTCATCGGCTCCGGCTCCGGCCTCGACGTGGCGAACGCCGCAGCGAACCAGGGACAGTCGGTCGCGGTCGTCGAGAAGGGGCGACTCGGCGGCACCTGCCTCAATCGCGGCTGTATCCCGTCGAAGATGCTGCTGTACCACGCCAATGTCATGGAGACGATCGAGCACGCAGACGAGTTCAAGATCGACGCCACGGTAACCGGTGTCCAGTTTGCCGACATCGTCCGCGAAGTCAACGAGGACGTTCACGGCAGTTCGGACTCGATCCAGCGTGGTCTCAGTTCGTCCGACCGCCACGAGCTGTACGAAGCGGAGGGTCAGTTCGTCGACGACCGAACGCTCGAGCTCTCGGGCGGAGATCACGACGGCGAACGCATTCGCGCGGACACCGTCCTCGTGGCGGCGGGTACGCGCCCAGCGATTCCACCGATCGACGGCATCGAGACCGTCGACTCCCTCACCAGTACCGAGGCACTCCAGTTGGAAACGCCGCCGGAGCACCTCGTCATCGTCGGTGGCGGCTACATCGCCGCGGAACTGGCCCAGTTCTTCGGCACGTTCGGGAGCGACGTGTCGATCGTTGGCCGTCGGCCGAACCTGCTTCCGGATGCCGACGAAGAAGTGGCCACAGCATTCACCGAACGCTACGCCGACCGGTTCGACGTGTACACCGGCTACGAGGCCACCGACGTCTCGGAGGCGGACGGTTCGATCACCGTCGAGGCACGCCCCTACACGTACGGCGATGGCGGCGATGCGAACTCGGAGGAGCCGGTCTCAGTCACCGGCGACGAACTGCTCGTCGCGGCCGGTCGGGTTCCGAACACCGATACGCTGAACGCCGAAGCCGCCGGTATCGAAACCGACGAGGCTGGGTTCGTCGAGACCGACGAGTACCTGCGGACGACCACCGACCGCGTCTGGGCGCTCGGCGACATCGTCGGCGAGTACCTGCTGAAACACAATGCGAATCACGAGGCGCGGGCAGTCGCGCGCAATCTGTTCGGCGACGAACTCGAGCCGGTCGATTACTCCGCCATGCCCTTCGCCGTCTTCGCCTCGCCCGAGGTCGCCGGCGTCGGATTGACCGAACAGGAACTTCGTGTGAGCGATCAGGAGTACGCGAAGCGAACCTACCGGTACGAGGAGACGGCTCGCGGGAGCGCGATGAAAGCGGAGGGCTTCGTCAAGCCGATCATCGACCTCGAGGGAGAGATTCTCGGCTGTCACATCATCGGTCCCGAGGCTTCGAACCTGATCCAGGAGGTCGTCGTGGCAATGACGGCTGGCTCCGGAACGATACAGGACATCAGGGGGTCGGTACACATTCACCCCGCGCTCTCCGAGGTCGTTCAGCGCGCGTTCTCCGGGCAATTCACTCGGGGTGGTGGGCACGAACACGGCCACGGCTACGGTCACGACCACGATCACGGTCATAGTCACTGAACACAGCCCTCAGCGGATCGAGACCCGATCGATGGTTCCGATCCACGCGGCCGTTCGTTCGACTGTGATTTCATAGCCGGCGGATTTGCGTTCGTTGCACACAACCGCATTCCCCTTTTGTGAACCCGAGACCGAGTACTGCCTGTCATGACGAACGCAGCGGTTATCATTCTGGCAGGTACCGAATCTCACAGCGACCTCGGCCGTCTCGTCAATGGACTCGAGGCGGCGAAGGAGTTCTCCGAGAACCCCGACGACGACCTCGAACTCATCTTCGATGGTGCCGGGACGCAGTGGATCCCGGAACTGGAAGACGAGGACCACGACTACCACGATCTCTATCAATCCGTCAGCGACGAGGCCGCAGCCTGCGACTACTGTTCCGGCGCGTTCGGTGTCGCCGAAGCGGTCGACGACGCCGGCGTCGTTACCATCGACGACAATGACGGTCACCCGAGCATCCGCTCGCTGGTCGATGACGACTACGAGATCATCACGTTCTGATCAGGGGTAGACGGTTGGCGGACTGGCGTACGCGGGTTTACCTGACATTGAACGCGGGGGCGGATTCACTTTCACTCCGGTAGCACACACCTTTTAGCCTCCCCGTTAGTAAGGGAAGACGATGACGTCGTTACAGTCGACACTCGGTGACGAGGCGGGGATCGCCGAGGAGCTGGCTGAAAGCCAGCAGTCGATCTCCATCGCCGAGTTCTTCGAGAAGAACAAGCACATGCTCGGCTTCGACAGCGGTGCTCGAGGCCTCGTCACGGCCGTCAAGGAGGCCGTCGACAACGCCTTAGACGCCGCCGAAGAGTCGGGCATTCTCCCGGATATCTACGTCGAGATTCAGGAAGCCGGTGACTACTACCGCCTGATCGTCGAGGACAACGGACCGGGACTCACGAAAGAAACGCTCCCGAAGGTTTTCGGGAAGCTCCTCTACGGCTCTCGCTTTCATGCACGCGAACAGTCCCGCGGTCAGCAGGGGATCGGAATCTCTGCCGCCGTTCTCTACGCCCAGCTGACGAGCGGGAAGCCCGCGAAGATCACCAGCCGAACCCAGGGCTCGAGCGAGGCCGAGTACTTCGAGCTCATCATCGATACCGACGAGAACGAGCCCGAAATCAGCGTCGAGGGGACGACCACCTGGGATCGGCCCCACGGAACGCGCATCGAACTCGAGATGGAGGCCAACATGCGCGCCCGCCAGCAGCTCCACGACTACATCAAGCACACGGCGGTCGTCAATCCCCACGCCCGCCTCGAGCTGCGCGAACCACAGGAACACTTCAAGTTCGAGCGGGCGACCGACCAGCTTCCCGAGGAGACCGAAGAGATCCGCCCGCACCCCCACGGGGTTGAGCTCGGCACCGTGATGAAGATGCTGACGGCGACGGACTCCCAGACGGTCTCGGGATTCCTCCAGGAGGAGTTCACCCGCGTCGGGAAGAAGACCGCGGAGTCGGTCATCGACGAGTTCCGGGATCGCCACTACGGCCGCGAGATGCGCTGGCGGCCGCCGGCGAGCCACGAACCCATCGACCTCCGCACCGCGGTCGAGGACGCGACCGCGAACAAGGGTCACGACGCGACGGCTTCGTTCGCCGAGACGATCGTCGATGCAGTCTCCGATTCCGAGCGGATCGCTCACTACGAACTGGTCGCGGCCGTCGAATCGGCCGCCGACGCGGTCGAGGACGATCACGGAACGACGTTCGGCGACACCGTCCGCGAGAACGCCGTCGAGGCCGTCTGGCTCGAGCTGATCGACGCCGTCGAAGCGGACGGTGAGACGCAAGCAGACGGCGAGGACGGGACCGGACCTGACGGCGAGTCGCGGCTGGTTGCCGATCTGTACGACCTCGCGGACGACGCGACGAGCACCCGCAAGGACGACGAGGTGATCCACGCCTTCGCCGACCGACTCGCGGCCAAGTTCGAGGACGAACACGCGGAGGAGAACGCCCACCACCGGCTCACTCACAAGCGACTCCGAGCGCACATCGATCGAGCCGCGGATCTCACCGAGGAGTACGACGACGTCTCCTTCGGCGAGACGGCGCGCGAGAACGTCATCAATGCCATCTGGAGCGTCATGGCGACCGTCCCGGACGATCCGCCGCTGGTTCGCGAACTCAACGGCGACCGCGACGCCACCAGCAACCTCGTCGATGCGATGCGCGCGACCGACATCATGGCGCCGCCGACGCGGTGTCTCGCGCCCATCTCAGAGGATCTCATCACCGCCGGCCTCGAGAAGGAGTTCGACGCCGAGTTTTATTCGTCCGCAACGCGCGACGCCGGCGTCTCCGGCGGGGATCCGTTCATCGTCGAAGCGGGGATCGCTTACGGCGGCGAACTCCCGGCCGAAGGGACCGGTCAAGTCATGCGCTTTGCAAACCGGGTCCCGCTGGTCTATCAGCGCGGTGCCTGTGCGACGACGGATGTCGTCAAATCGATCGGTTGGCGCAACTACGGGCTCGACCAGCCCGGCGGCTCCGGCCTGCCCAACGGGCCGGTCGTGATCATGGTCCACGTCGCCTCGACGAACGTCCCCTTCACCAGCGAATCGAAAGACGCCGTCGCGAACGTTCCCGAAATCGAGGACGAGATCGAACTCGCCATTCGGGAAGCGGCCCGGGATCTCAAGAGCTTCCTCAACAAGCGCCGCTCGATGGAAAAGCGTCGGAAGAAACAGAACGTCCTCGGAAAGATCCTCCCGGAGATGGCCGAGAAGGTCGCCGAAGTCACCGAGCGCGACCCGCCCGATATCGACGACGCGATCGCTCGCATCATGAACAACGTCCTCGTCGAGCGCAAGGTCGAAGAAAACGGTGACGGAACGGCCGTCTCCGTCGTCGTCGAGAACAAATCGAGCACGAACGAGTCGCTGGAGGTCACCGACATCGTCTCGGTCGAGCCGACGAACCTCTCCGACGGTGCAACCGTCGTCGAGATGGACGGCGAGTGGTTCGTCAAGTGGGAACCCGAGGTCTCGAGCGACGACGAAGCGGCACTCGAGTACGAGGTGCCCGAGGACGCGACGTTCGATCTGGACGTCAAAGGCGTCGAGAGCGAGAAACTGACGGTGTCATCATGAGCACGAACGACAACGAGCAGGCACGAGAGCAGTTGATCGATCTCGCGGCGCAGTTCTACGACCAGTTCGAACTGGGCGAGATCCCCCATATGTCCGTGCCGACGCGGACGAAGAACAACATCGAGTACGACGAGGAGATGTCGGTCTGGGTCTACGGCGACCGCGAATCGACCCGGTCTGCGAACTCCGTCCGCGGCGCTCGCAAGCTCCTGAAGGCGATCTACACCATCGAGTTCCTCTCGGATCAACTCGAGCAGGATCGCTCGTCGACCCTGCGTGAACTCTACTACCTCTCGGAGAGCTGGGACAACGACGAGGCCCAGTTCACGAGTCAGGATGAGTCGAACGGCATGATCGAGGACTTAGAGATCGTCTCGGGAGTCACCCGGGAGGACTTCCACATGCGCCCCGAAGAGTCGGGAGCGAAGGTGATGGGGCCGCTCCACATCCGGGAGCAAACGAACCGCGGCGACCGCGATATCCACTGTCAACTCGACGTGGGGCAAGGCGGGTACCAGATCCCGAACAATCCCGACACGATCGAGTTCCTCGACCACGATGCCGATTTTGTCCTCTGCGTGGAGACCGGTGGCATGCGCGACCGACTCGTCGAGAACGGCTTCGACGAGGAGTACGATGCCATCGTCGTCCACCTCGGGGGCCAGCCTGCGCGCGCTACGCGTCGACTGACGAAGCGCTTCCACGACGAACTCGGCCTCCCCGTCGTGGTGTTCACTGACGGTGACCCCTGGTCGTACCGCATCTACGGCTCCGTCGCCTACGGCTCGATCAAGTCCGCTCACCTCTCGGAGTACCTCGCGACCCCCGAGGCTGACTTCATCGGCATCCAGCCCAGCGACATCGTCGAATACGAACTGCCGACCGACCCACTTTCGGATTCGGACATCAACGCTCTCGAGAGCGAACTCGAGGACCCGCGCTTCCAGACCGATTACTGGACGGAACAGATCGAACTGCAACTCGATATCGGGAAGAAGTCCGAACAGCAATCGCTGGCGTCTCACGGGCTAGACTTCGTGACGGATACGTATCTGCCCGAGCGGTTGGGCGATATGGGCGTCCTCTAGGGCGCTTCGAACCGAGATGTCTCGAGATACGTCTCGAAACACTATCCTGCTGCTGGTTTTCGACGGTCCCTGAACCAAATTTTCGGTGACGCCCTGTGTCTGCAGGTGCAACCGGTTCCCGTCCGCACGGCCTGTCACCGTCTAGAATCAGTGATATGGCGGACGACAAAGACAGCGAACGGCCGATGCACAGCGATCCGGACGAGGAGGCGATAGACGAACCGACGACCTCCGGTGCGCAGGAGGCCGACGAGACCGCGTGGATGATGAAAGAGGGGGTCACGATCGGTCTGATCTCGATCATGGCCGTCCTTGTCCTGGCACTGGGGCTCCTCCAGGGAACCGGTCTCGTCGACGTCTTTGCACCGATCGCCGACACCAATTTCGGGCAGTGGATCGCGTTCGGCGTGCTGGTACTCGTCGTCATCGCGGTGTTCGCCTGGTCACGCGTCGGCGTCTGAGCGCCAGCGCCGAGCCACTCCCCTCACTCGTCGAGGACGACCGGAACGCCGCGGTGTGCGACATCGACGACGAAGGCGTCCGCGTTGATTTCGATCGCCGCGAAGGTATCGTAGTGAACCGGGAGCACGAGGTCCGGCTCGAGTCGGTCGGCCAGCGCCGCCGCCTCGCGTCGATCCATCGTGAACGTGCCGCCGATCGGCGGAAGCAGGAGATCGACCGGAACGTCCTCGTGGACTGAGAGGGCGTCGGTGTCACCGGGCCAGAACGCCGTGACGCCATCGACGGTGACGCCGAAACCACAGCCCTGCCCTTCGGGATGGTACGGCGTCCCGTTTTCGTCGGTGTGCGGACCGTCCGGATCGTTGTACGCCGGCGTCGTGAACAGGTCAAGTGGCCCGAGAACGAACCACTCGTCGGCGGCGACGCGTTCGACCTCGAACGGGAGCGCTTCCGGTTGCTCGTCGACACGGTCGATCTCGCTCGCGTCGATCGACTCGTGAACGACGACGAGCGCGTCATCGCTGGCGACGCGCCGAATCGAGTCGGGATCGTAGTGGTGGTCGTGGGAGATGAGAATCAGGTCGCCGTCGCGAGGCTCGAGATCGTCCAGCACGTCGTACTCCTCCGGACCGGGATCGAGATAGACGACTGCACCGGTTTGGCCCTCGAGTCGGACGGTCGCGAGGCCGAACCAGTCGACGGTCACCGCGTCGAATCGGACGGTCATACGGGACCGTTTCTCGAGCGGGCCGAAAAGCGTTCCATTCCGGCCGACTCGGACCGGGTCGAGAAGCGGATCGACAACGGGTCGAGAACGGCGCGCCGATCAGGGAATGCGGACCGAGTGCTCGAGCGTGCCGACGCCCTCGACTTCGATCTCGATCTCGTCGCCGTCGGAGAGCGGGCCGACGCCCTCGGGCGTACCGGTCGCGATCACGTCGCCGGGCTCGAGGGTGAGATAGGTCGTTATCTCGGCGATCAGTTCGGGGATCGAAAAGATGAGTTGCTCGCGGGAGCCGTCCTGCTTTGTTTCGCCGTTGACGCGAGTTCGGACGGCGGCGTCCGCGGGAACGTCGTCGGGGGTCGCGAGCACGGGCCCCATCGGCGCGGCACCGTCGAAGGCCTTGCCGCGGATCCAGTTCTGTTCCTGTCGCTGGTCATCGCGGTTCGAGAGGTCGTTGACGCAGGTGAAGCCCTCGACGACGTCCATCGCGTCGGCTTCGGGGACGTGGCGACACTGCTCGCCGATCACGACGCCGAGTTCCGCCTCGTGGTCGATTCGCTCCTTGCCCGCGGGCAGGGTGACGGTGTCACCGTGAGCCGCGAGCGCGTTCGGCGGCTTCAAGAAGAGCATCGGTCGGTCGGGCACCTCGGAGTCGAGTTCCGCCGCGTGGTCGGCATAGTTCTTCCCGATACAGACGACCTTCGAGGGTTCCGACGGCGGCAGGACGTCGATCTCGTCGCTCTCGAGCGCGTAGCTCTCGTTCGCGAAGTGAACGGTTCCGTTCTCGTACTCGCCGCGGCGAACCGCGCCGGCCGGGTCGCGGAATCGGACGTATTTCATAGTCGGTGGATGGTCGCAAGGGATAAAAAGGATTGAGAAGGCGGCTCGCTCAGGGGTGTTCGATCCCGTGGGTGGGCCCGACAGGTGGGGACGCTATAGTATAGTAGCCACTGCAAGCCGTTGCACGCCTGATCGCACGACAGCTGTGCGATCAGTGTGTAATCCGTTTCAGTGGCTACTATACACGTACTCCTCGAGCGCCTCGAACGCCTCCCGCGCTGCGCGGTCGGGTTCGTCGGGATAGGTGTACAGCTCGAGCGTGGCGAACCCGTCGTAGCCGATGTCCTCGAGAGCGTCGAATATCGCCTGAAAGTCGAGGTTTCCCTCGCCGGGGATTCGATGATAGTGCTTTCCGCGGCGGCCGCCGACGATGTCCTCGAAGTGGACGCCCGTGATGGAGCCGGCGCTGGCGCGGATGCTTTCGGCCACGTCCTCGCCGTAGACGGCCGCGTGGCCGACATCGAGGTTGACGCCCAGCGAGTCCCGGCCCACCTCGTCGATCACCTCGAGTACCTCGTCGGTGTTCTCGATCAGCAGTTCGGGTTCGAACTCGATGCCGACCTCGATATCGCGGGCCTCGGCGTAGTCGAGGATCTCGTGGAGCGACTCGCGGAGGTAGTCGCGAGCTTCCCCAGGTGTCGTTCCCGGCAGCGGGCGACCAGTCGCCAGACAGACCGCCGGCGAGCCGACCGTTTCGGCGAGATCGATCGCTCGCTTCGTGTACTCGATGCGCCACTCGCGGGCCTCGTCGTCTGCACGGATCACGCTCGGCTCGAAAAAGGCCGACGGTGGCGCGTCGTCGTAGTAGCCCATCGCCGTGTTCGCGTTAATATTCGAGACGGCGAGGTCGGTGTTCGAGAGGGCCTCGAGCAGCGCGTCTCGATCGGCGTCCTCGAAATTGGGGAAGTAGGCGTGGGGGTCGTCGCCGAGCAGTTCGACGCCGGCGTAGCCGTGGTCGGCGATCCGGCGGACGGCTTCAGGGAGCGAGTGACGCGTGTACGCGTTCGTCGAGAAAGCGAGTTCGACCATCGATCTGGGGCTCGTACACCGGAGGGGCACTAATTCGTTGGCCCGTCATACTCGAACGGCGAGCCACAACCGGGGAAGGACGATCTAACCCCGAGAAGGATAGCAAGCGAACTGAGGGCATTCTCAGTGACGGCAACAGAGCCGCCAGAGAGCGACTGCGAGAATCACGAAGTCGGCGAAAATTCGCGTATATACACTATCCATACGTGGTGTCGGTCGCCTATCGTATCTCTCCGTTGCTCGCCGGACAGGCCGTACTGAACGCCACGAGTGCGTGGGCGCGTATATCACGTCGCAAGAAGGACGACTGCGACAGCACCGAACGCGATGCCGAGGGCCTTTTTCGCCGTGACCGTCTCTCCCAATACGACGATGCCGAGGAGTGCGCCACCGACGAGAAACATCCCGAAAATCGGAACGACGACGCTGACGGGGCCAGTCGTGAGCGCGCGGAAATAGCCGACGACAGCACCAGCGAGACAGATTCCTGCTGCGAGTGCGAACCCAACGGGCCGGCTCGTCACCGACGGCACTGACCATTCACCGAACAGGGCTGCCACGGTCGTCGCTCCAAGGGCCAGCGTGCCGACCGCAATCGGCATGACGGTGAATGTCGGCAGGTCTTGCATTGCGATTTTCATAAACAGGAACGCGAACGAATAACAGACCATCGCCAGCAGCGCCCACAATACGTAGCTCACGGACCCTTCCCCTCCAGTTCGAAACCGATCGCCCGACCTCGTGGATGAGTCATTCGTTCCCCCGATTATCTGGTGGCCTCTGGGAAACCCCCCCTGTCCGACTGATCGATGACCGAATCGGCCACCAGCGTTCAGACCGCGGCTCACCGTCGGTTCGGCGCGAAATCGCAGTAATGGAGTCACGTCACGTCGAAGATGTGCGCGAGACCGACCGCCGGAACGAGAAAGACGCCGGCAGCGAGTCCCCAGCGAACCCCGGCCGCAGTAGCGAAGGCCGCATCGATCAAGACGAGCCCGAGGACGCACGTCCCGACCGCCGGGCCGACGGTACCCGGTACCGGGTCGGCGTACGCGGCTCGCAGGGGACGACCGACCCACCAGCAGAAGGCGACGGCGAACGCGGTCGCGACTATCGCCTCGAGTGCGGTCGGACTCCCACTCACGAGGAACCAGCCGACGGCGAGCACCGCTGCGACCGCACCCGCGGCGGCGACCGCGACGGCACCCCGATTGGCGCCCTCGGTCTCTCGAGCCGCCATGAACGTGACGGCGGCGATGTAGCCGGTGACGACTGCGGGAACAACGAGCAGTCGGAGCGGAGACTCGAGAACCACACCCCCGGCCGCGGTCGTGCCCAGCACGACGTTCAGCCCGCGCGTCGCACCCATCGCGAGGAAGCCGGCGACGGATCCCTTCAGGAGCCCGTCGTAGGCGATGATGGCGGTGGCGACCAGTCCGGCGGCTGCGGCAGCGGGACCGCCGGCGACGATGAACGCGATCCCGACGGCGACGAGCAGCAACGCGAGTCCAAGTCCGAACGCGGCGCGTCGGGACACGCGACCCGAGGGGATCGGACGTTCGGGTCGGTCCTGCGCGTCGATCGGTGCGTCGAACGCGTCGTTGAGGGTCGTTCCCCCCGCATAGAGGCAGACGGAACCGATCGCGAGTCCGGCGACAGTGGCTGGGAGGAAATCGGAGCCGGCAACGCCCACCAGTGCGGCCCCGAGGATCACGTCCGGCGGCGCGGTGAAGAGGTTCGGCACGCGGACCAGTTCACCCACCGCGCCGAGGGTCGTCCGGAGGCTGCGTTCGGGTTCGGTTTCGCTCTCGCCGTCGATTGTGTCCAACTCCGTGTCTGCGTCCGACCCCGCGTCTGCGTTCGACTCCGCCTCCGCCTCCGCCTCCGTGTCCAACCCCATGTTCTCGTTTCGATCCGACGACACACCGCCGGCCACCCTACGCCCACCCGCGTTCCTCGAGGGAGGCCATCGCCTCTCGCGCGGTCTCGATCGGCGTCTCCTCGTAGGGGTAGAGCTCGACGGTGACGAAGCCGTCGTAGCCACGGTCCTCGAGTTCGCCGAGGAAGGCGTCGATGTCCATCGCGCCGTCGCCGAGCTGGGTGTGTTCGTGGGTCCGATCGGCCGGGATGTCCTCGAGGTGGTAGTGTCTCGTGTGCTCCCAGAGCGGTTCGACGAGTTCGGCCGGATCCTCCCCGACGCAGTAGAAATGGCCCGCATCGAAGTTGCACTTCACGCGCTCGGAGTCGACCCGCTCGAGGAGCGCGAGGAACTCGTCGCTGGTCTCGATCAGGAGGTCCGGTTCGGGCTCGACGAGGAGGTCGACGCCGGCTGCCTCGGCTTTCGGGATGACTTCCTCGAGGCTCTCGACGAAGGTGTCCATCGCCCACTCGCGCGATTTGCCGTCGGGAATCGGCCCGCCCGGTTCGATCGAGATGTAGGGAAGTCCGAGGTCGGACGCGGTCTCGAGCGCCGCGAGGGTGTAGTCGATTCGCTGTTGGCGATATTCTTCGTCCGGTTCGATGTAGGAAGGGTGGTGGAATCCCTCTATCGCGGTCAGCATGAACGCGTTGGCGTTGCTGACGGCGATTCCATGCGTCTCGAGGGCGTCCTCGACGCGCTCGCGCTCCTCGTCGGTGCAGTCGGGCGGATACAGGTGGGGCTCGTCGAGCAGCAGTTCGACGCCGTCGTAGCCCGCGTCGGCGATGGCCCCGATCGCGTCCTCGAGTTGGTACTCGCGGAAGGCGTTGGTGGAGAAGCCAAACTGCATGAGTCAGGCCTCGTAGTCGAAGTTCGGCGACTGGTTGAAGAACTCGTAGGGGTTCTCGAAGACGACCGTCCGAACGTCCTCGCGGTCCCAGCCCCGGTCGAGCATCCGGTCGCGAGCCTTCGGCACCGCGAGCGGATCCGAGGGGTCCCAGTCCGCGGCGCTATTGAAGATCATGTTGTCGGTGCCATACTCCTCGAGCAGGTCGATCGCCGACTCGGTCTCGATCTTGCCCGGATAGAGCGTGAAGCCGATCCAGCAGTCCGTCTGCGTCGAGATATCGATCGTATTCTCCGTGTTGTGATCGATGATAATCCGTTCTTGCGTGACGCCCATCTCCTCGATGATTTCGACGATCCGCTCGGTGCCCGACGGCTTGTCCGTGTGGGGCGTGTGGACGATGACGGGGAGTTCGCGCTCTTCTGCGATCTCGAGCTGGCGACGGAACGCCCATTCTTCGTCGTCGGTCACCTGATCGAAACCGATCTCGCCGACGCCGACGACGGGGTCGCGCTCGAGGTACTCCGGAATCCGGTCGACGACCTCCTCGGCCATCTCGCGGTAGTTCGCTTCCTTCGGCTCGAGCCCGATCGTCACGTAGTGGTCCATCCCGGCGGCCCGCTCGGCGCGGTCGGTCTCGTGCTCGATGATCTGCTCGAAGTAGTCGAAAAAGGCACCCGCGTGGTGTTTGTCCTGGCCGCTCCAGAACGCGGGCTCGATACAGCACTCGATACCCGCCCGCCGCGCTCGTCGATAGTCGTCGGCCGAGCGCGAAACCATGTGCATGTGAGGATCGATAATCCGCATACGGGCAGTCCAACGACGAAACGGTTTGGTGCTACTGGTTGTTCGATCGCCAAACCCGAGGTTGATGACGGCGAATCGATAGCTCTGGCCGGCGGAATACGGTGTTATGAGCTGGCAAAACCGTATTACTCCCGCTACGCGAGTCATAACGAAACCCGTTCGGCCCCCATGTTTGTGGGAATGACGATGATCGAGCGAGCGACGGCAGTGACGAACCCGCTGCAGATCGATCCCGGGAACAGGATGGGTGATTGCGTGTCGACAATCCGGATCGAGCGGCCGCCGGGAGGGAATGAGACCCGATGAGTCACGGGGAGGATCCAGCGGTCGACGACGGGGACCGAACGGGCGTCTGGCTCGTCGGGGCACGCGGGAACGTCGCGACGATGTCGATCGTCGGCGCTCGCGCCATCGCCAGGGGAGCGACCGACACCACCGGGATGGTAACCGAGCGCGATCCGGTCTCGAGCCTCGAGCTCCCGCCCGTCGAGGGATTCGTCTTCGGAGGCCACGACATCGAACCGGAGTCGCTCGTCGCGCAGGCCGAGCGCCAGCGCGATCGAAACGGCGTCCCGGACGCTGACACGCTCGAGACGGTTCGAGACGATCTGGCCGCGATCGACGAGCGGATCGAGGTCGGTACGGCGGTCAACTGCGGTGCCGCCGTTTCCGAGGACAGCGAACAGCTAGACGAGACCCTGCCGATCCGCGACGTCGTCGACCAGATCCGAGACGACTACGAGACGTTCCGCGATAGCCACGACCTCGAGCGACTCGTCGTCGTCAACGTCGCCTCGACGGAACCCGAACTGGCGGAGCCGGAGCGATACGACACGCGCGACGCGCTCGAGCAAGCGATCGACGAGGACGACCGCGACCTCCCTGCCAGCGTCCTCTACGCCTACGCCGCGATATCCGACGGACACCCGTTCGTCAACTTCACACCGAGTGCGGCCAACGCGCTCGGGGGAGTCCGCGAACTCGCGGCCGAAAACGAGCTTCCGCACGTGGGACGCGACGCGAAGACCGGCGAGACGCTCGTCAAGTCCGCGCTCGCGCCCATGTTTGCCGGCCGCAATCTGCGAGTCATGAGCTGGGAGGGCCACAACATCCTCGGCAACACGGACGGCCTCGTCCTCGAGGACGAGGAAAACGCCGCCGGCAAGCTCGCGAGCAAGGGTGACGTGCTCGACTCGATCCTCCCCGATATCGGTCACAACCGGGTCCGGATCGACTACACGCCCTCCCTGGCCGACTGGAAGACCGCCTGGGATTACATTCACTTCGAGGGCTTCCTCGAGACGGAGATGAAAATGCAGTTCACCTGGGAGGGGTCGGACTCCGCGCTGGCCGCGCCGCTCGTGCTCGATCTGGTACGGCTGATCTCTCACGCCGACGACCACGGTGACGGCGGGCTTCAGCCCCAGCTCGCGTCGTTCTTCAAGGCCCCGCTCGGCGTCGACGAGCACGACTTCTCCCGGCAGTTGGATCGACTGTACGACTACGCCGAGGAGCATCGCTGATACGCAATACTCCCCGCTGACCGACGTTCCAGCCCGACACGCTCCCGAGACCCATGACCGAACTCACGATTCCCGAAACGACCGAGACGGCCGGCCGAACGATCGTCCTCGACGTCGTCGGCCTCCAGCCCCAGCATATCGACGCCGACCGAACGCCGACCCTCGAGTCACAGTTCCCGAGCGAACGCGTGACCGACCTCAGACCACCGTTTCCCGCCGTCACGGTTCCGGCGCAGACCACCCTCGCGACGGGGCGCGGCCCCGGCGAGCACGGCGATGTCTCGAGCGGCGAGTACGACCGCGAGCGAGAAACCGCCGCGTTCTGGGAGCGCGACCGCGACGGTCGGGACCGGATCTGGGAGACCGCGAGCGACGAGGCTGGGCTGACCACCGGCGCGCTGAATTTCCAGCACCTGATCGACACCAGCGCCGACGTGGCGGTCACGCCATCGCCGATCGAGGACGAGAACAACGACATCCTCGAGATGAACTGCTGGACGAACCCCGACGGCTTCTACGACGACCTCCGCGAGGAACTGGGCCACTTCCCCTTGCACAACTACTGGGGCCCCGGTGCGAACGAGGAGGGGAGCCGCTGGATCCTCGCGGCCGCAAGTGAGGCGATCGACCGGTTCGATCCCGACCTGCTGTGGGTCTACGTCCCCCACCTGGATTACGCCGGCCAGAGCGACGGCCCCGGAAGCGACGCCTTCGCGACGGCGCTCGAGACCGTCGACGACCTCCTCGAGACGTTCCTCGCAGACCTCTCGGAAACGGACCGCTGGGACGAGACGGTCCTCACCCTCGTCAGCGAGTACGGGTTTCACGAGGTGGATCGGCCGATATTCCCCAACCGCGCGCTCCGGGAGGCGGGGTTGCTCGAGACGGACGCGGAGGGCGACGCCGATATAGCTGACTCGGACGCGTTCGCGATGGTCGACCACCAGATCGCGCACGTCTACGCCGACGAGGGAGCGGTCGACGCCGCTCGAGACGCGCTCGCGGGGCTCGAGGGAATCGACGCGGTACTCGACGGCTCGGGGAAGGCCGAGCGCGGGATCGACCACCCGAACGCGGGCGACCTCGTCCTCGTGGCCGAGCCGGACGCCTGGTTCCAGTACTACTGGTGGAACGACCGCGCGAACGCGCCGCCCTATGCGATCGAGATGGACATCCACGCCAAACCCGGCTTCGACCCCTGCGAGCTGTTCTTTGGCGACGAGGGACTCGTCTCGCTGGACGCCTCGCAAGTGAGCGGCTCCCACGGCCGCGTCGACGAATCCGCCTACGGTTGTTTCGGCCTCGGCGGTCCGGCCGCGCCCGAACTCGAGGGCGACGGGCCGGTCGACGCGACGGACGTGACGCCGACCATCGTAGATTTACTCGGGCTCGAGGGGGATCTCTCGATGCCGCTCGAGGGGTCGTCGCTTCGACGGCCCTGACCGGAACTGGTCTCGTGCGTGATAGCGTGTCATCCCCAGCCCGGAACGGAACCCTTTTTACTAGCCCCCGGCAACGACCAGTTGCACACAGCGCGTGTGGTAGATGGCTCCGTTGCTGAGACGGACGAAGTCCGTCGATGCTCGGAGCAGAGAGCGAAGCGATATGCTCCGTTGGTGTAGTCCGGCCAATCATTTCGGCCTTTCGAGCCGATGACCTGGGTTCAAATCCCAGACGGAGCACTACAGCGAGCGAACGTTTGTGAGCGAGCGAAGCGCGCACGGATGGGATTTGAACTACGGAAGTCGCAACCACGAACGAAGTGAGTGGCCCGTCTTCAGGTGGTTCAAATCCCAGACGGAGCATAAGACGGCACCGCAGGTATGCGGTTTTCCATTCCCTTCCAGTTGGGACAGACGTGAGTCCCTCAGATGATAAAGTGGGTTGTGTTTTCTAACCCGGTCCCGTACGGCGTTTCTCTAATTTATCAGGACGAAAGAATACTGCAGTTCCTCGCCCCGCTCGATGATTTGGAATACGATTATAGATCACCTCCTGACTCATTGATATAGCCTGTTGCACGAGTTCGAAATTAGCTCAGGTATGTCCAAGAGATATCACTACGAGCTAGAATAGTCACTTTAACTAGATTAGAAGCCGGATCGATGGTATGTACACACAACGATCCGACACCAGTAAGAACACCGCCGCTTCGCATAAGGCCACCGTTCGTCAGTTCCTTCGAGCCCACGATGAGGTCGCCTCCAAAGACAAGCTCCGCGCCGGCACCGACGTGCCGGCGTGGTATATCGACCAAATAGCCTCGACAAACACCTTCTACACCTCCCTGAACCACAACGGTCAGTACGTCGCTAGCAAACACGTTGTTGGCCATCGTGCCACCCATGACGGCTTCTGGCGACCCGAGGTGGATGACGGCGTCGCCGTCTTCCACCGCAAGGAAACCACCAAAGCCACGCTCAAGCATCTCGCGTTCCAGCGACCTTCTGGGATCACTGCCCCCGAAGCAAACGACCTCCTCGATCGACGCTGTTACCGTGCGCTCCGGAACCTCGCCGACCAACAGGAGATCCACGCTGTCGAACACCGGAACACGACGGTCTACGTCCACAGCTGGCCGTCCCTGCGGGACGCCCAGCTGAGCCAACGCGAAACCGATCAGCCGACCGACGTCAGTCCAGTTGATACCGACGAAGAGGGCTACCTCTACCGCGACGAACTTCTCGCGACGTTTCTCTCGGTTGCTGTCTCAGAGATTCAGTCGATCCCGCCCGAACGAGCCGCCGCTCTGGTCCTCCGGCAGTTCGAGGGCGACTCCTTCGACGCCCTCGAACGCCGTCTCCGACGGAATCACTCCTTCCGGGAGGCTCTCGACTACGAGCCAGAGGACGTCCCGGACGGGACGTCGCTCTGGCGTGCCTTCGACGACCTTCACCCCGATGAACTCCGTGACTGCCTCCAGTCGATGTGTGGCGACTTACTCGCTGATCACGATCACGCCGGTGAGTTCGTCGTGATCGACGGCACGCACATCGCCGCCTGGGCAAACACACGAGAAGAAATCGACGACGGTGAGGTCGAGGGAGCGAGTTGGGGCAAACACGAGGGGAAGTTCTACGGGTACAAGGTGTACATCGTCGTGGACGTAGCCGCAGAGCTGCCGGTCGCCATCACGATGGAGACCGGCAGCAGGAACGACTGTGCGGCGTTCGAACCGCTCATCGAGGAGTTCGATGAGCGGTACGACACCGACGATCTCCAGGCAGCACTGGCTGATGCGGGCTTCGACAGCCAAGGCAATCGAGAGTTCACCCAGGAGAAACTTGACTGTCCGCTGCTGACGGCGATCAATCCACGACGCTCAGCGCCACTGAAGGCGATCCGCGACGAGATCAAGGAGTTGTTCAAGAACCATGGTGACGAGATCGACAGTCCGTACGACGCACTCGAACGGTTACCACAAGAGCAACTCTCAGAGTACGGCGTCGAGGTCGGCAGCGTCGAAGAGACCTACATCTTCCAAGCGATCAAGGAACGAATGCATCGACACCTGCGGGCAGGTGTCGAGCGAGTATTCTCTCGGCTGAAGTCCTTTACCGGCCTCGATCGCGTCCGCGCACGCAAGGAGAACAACGTGGAAACTCACGTCGTGCTTTCGACAGTCGCTCTGGTCGCGACGTCACTCACCGCAAAACGACAGGGGAAACCAGGACTGATACGTTCTCCCAGTCGCCTCATCTGACGGCCCCAGCCCGGAGTCGAAGCACGCGCCGCCTGAGAGGCATCGCTCTCAGGCGGCTCTATTCGTGATCGAAAACTGATTCAAACACCCGATTCAGCGAGCGTTTCTGAGACTTCTCTCACCGAATTGACTATCACTCGGCAGATTCGCACTGGATCAGTCTCACGCTGCCATGTCTGACGAATTGATCTTGAACGTGCAACAGGCTATAGCAGAACAGATAGGGAGTAGCAACGCAACTCATATTTTTATATCATTTCTCTCGAGTAGTTGAGAGATTAGAACTGATGAATACAAAGCGCGAATCGGTCGTACGTGTCAGCGATGATTCTTGACACCCTTATCCATCAGCACAGCCTATTCGCCTTACCGATGACCGATACAGAACGCGAGTCTCACGGCTACACACCGATGGACTACGACGTGGACAGCGAGAACGACGAGGTGTACCAGTGGTGTCTGTCCTATCTTCTCGAGCACGCCCCGATCGAGCGCGACGATACCGTGGTGGATATCGGGACTGGAACCGGTATCGTCGCGCTCGAACTCGCGTCGAAGTGTGACCACGTGGTCGGACGGGACATCTACGACGAGTGGCTCCAGTACGCCCGAGAGAAGGCCGAGCAGCGCGGTATCGAGAACGTCTCGTTCGACCACGGGTCGTTCCGTGAGCCCAACGTTGACGAACCGGTCGATGTGGTCGTTGCGAGCTACGCGCTGTATATGGCTTACGACGAGGGAGGTGAGGACGAATTACGTGCAGCCATTGACGGACTCGCGGCGTTGGATCCGCGGTGTGTAGCGGTGGCCGATAAGATGCGCTTCGGACCGGTGCAGTCTCCGAGCGATTACGAGACCCTGCCACCGATGGGAACCGTCGCTACTCTCCTCGTGGATGCAGGCTTCACGCTCACCGATGTCGAAATCGTCTCCGAGTCGGTTGGTGTCCTCGTCGCCACTCGATAGCACTAGATGACCTCAGCGGCAGTCTACCGACTTCTCGGTCGATGTTTGTCCTGAAATCAGCGCAGGTAGTACTCCGTAACCGGCTGCTGACTCGATGGAAATTCTGCTATATCCCAGGAGAGCGTGAAACAAGTATGGGACGCAAGAGACCGAGCTGTATTCCGTGCCCGAGAGCACGTGCTGCTGACTGGTCCGAGTGCGTAGGAAGCCGAGTCCTGGGCATCACAGCCCGACTGCCGCTCCCGGCGGCAGTCGGGAAAGCCCGTATAGGTGAATCTCTGTTTCACGCACTGGCGTTCCAAGGTGAGTCCAATGTTCATTGGAATCGACGTACACAAACGGTACTCACAAATCGCAGTATTAAACGAAAACGGTGAGATCGTCGAAGAGGTTCGCGTCGAAAACGCGAACCTCGACGACTTTGCCCAGCAGTACGCTGGGTCCAAAGCCGCGCTTGAAGCGACCAGCAATTACTACCACATCCATGATACTCTTTCAGAGTATCTGGATGTGACCGTCGCCAATCTAGGTGAATTAAAGCTGATCTCCGACTCGGACAAGAAAACCGACCGCGTCGACGCGAAACAACTCGCTCGGATGGTTCGGTTAGGCTCAATTCCTGAAAGCTACGTTCCAACCGACGAGGTTCGGCAAGCCCGCGCACTTGTGCGCGGGCGCCAGAAGCTCGTTGAGAACCGGACCGAGTACGCGAACAAGATCCATGGCTTGTTGAGTGATCACGGAATCACTCAGGAGGTGAAACCACTGAGTGTGAAGGGACGAGAGTTCCTGACGGAACTCTCACTCCCGGCACCGTGGGATGCGTTGCTGGAATCTCGCCTGGTTCAAGCTGGTAGGACAGTTCCAGGTTGCCGATGTCTGCGAACTCGTCGATACCAGCGGGCAATTCCTGTACGATCTCCGCAGGGAGATCGCACAGGAAGTTGTGGAGGACTTTGGCGAGGAGATCAACACGGGACAGTTGTTTGATGTTAGCCTCGATAAATGTCGAATCCATCCGCTGGGTACTGGCATCGATTTCAAACTCTTCTTGGAAATAGCTGCGGTGATCTTCGAAGACCTCGTGTAACAGATCCTGACCAGTCTCCTCTTCGTGCTCCATCAACCGGCGGCGGAAATTGGTGAATGTCTTCTCACAGATGTTGTCGCCGAGCGTTTCTTTCCCCAGTACGTTTCTGACGCGAAAATCGAAGATGTAGGCGTATTCAAGCTCTTCGTCAGAGAGGTCGAGCAGGTGTTTGATGATCTCCAGTGAAACAAGCTCATTAACAGGCTTGTTCGGACGGCTATACCCGTCGTGGTATAGCCGCCCGAACTTCGTCTCATCTATCTGGGTGAATATGTGTCGATAAAAGTGAGTAGACCAATGATTCTGTAGTTTCTTGTCTATACCGGTAGAAAGATCTTTTACAGGCGAAAATAGCTTTTCCTGTTGATGTTCGTTATTTTCTTTAAACACTCTATTAATCAGGTTACTGATCTAACGTTCTGCTGACGTAAATGCCTTATGAGAATTATAGAGCAAAGTTAGAACAAAGTTAGTCGATGAATTCTAGTCACTCATCGGCTACCCTTTCTACGGTGCCGTCATGGTTTGTATCATGAGTTGTCGGCTTCATCCCCGACCACGGTGGGTCGGGGTATTCGCCTCGCAGAAGAGTATAAAGGCGCGTTTGGTTCGGCGTGTCACCGACCCAGCAGGTGGCAAGTGGCAAACTACATGTCCGCCCAGTTCGATCGATCGAGTATGAGTGACGACCGGTCAGCCGACGCTAACGCACCGATCGAAAACACACCCGGACAGGGACGGACGCCCGAGGCCGAGCGGATCGAACCGGCCGCCCCCGAGGAGTTCGGCCTCGTCCAAGTCTGGTGGGGCGACGGCAAAGGGAAGACGACCGCGACGCTCGGCATGGGGATGCGCGCCGCTGGCCACGGCTACCGCGTCCACATGCTCCAGTTCATGAAAGGCGGCGCCTCGAGCGTCGACGCGGTTCGCGGCGAGTACAACGCGATCGCCGCCCTCCCCGGAATGAGCTACGAGAACCTCGGCCACTACGGCTGGCACGGGATGGCCGACGGCAGCGACGAGGCCGACCACGAGGCCGAAGCCCAGGCCGGCCTCGAGCGCGCCCACGAACTGCTCGAGGCGGCCCACGACGCCGCCCTCGACGAGCCGATCGCCCTCGACGCGGAACCGGAGGCTGGCATGCATATGCTGATCCTCGATGAGGTGCTCTATGCCGCGGACCGTGGGCTCCTCTCCGAGGAGGATGTCCACGGGCTCATCGACGCGAAGCCGGCCGATCTCGAACTGGTACTGTCGGGGAGCCACACGGAGCCATCGTATCTCGCGGACCGCGCGGACCTGATCACGAACGTTCGGAAGGTGAAACACCCGATCGACGACGGCCAGCGGGCGCGACACGGCAACGAATTCTGACCGTCCAGCCCGTCTCGTGGCTCGAATGGACCCGGATTTTTGACCTTCGGCAGCGACGACTCGAACATGGCAGGACGGACCCGCGCACACGTATTCGTCTCCGGGACGGTACAGGGCGTCTACTACCGTTCGAACACCCGCGACACCGCCCGCGAGGAAGGCGTCAACGGCTGGGTGCGAAATCTCGAGGACGGCCGCGTCGAGGCAGTCTTCGAAGGCCCCGAGGACGCAGTCGAGTCGATAATCGAATGGTGTCACGAGGGCAGTCCGGCAGCCGATGTCACGGACGTCGAGACCGAGTACGAGGTGCCACAGGGCGAGGACGGATTCGAGATTCGTTACTAACACCGACAACCCGGTACGACAACGCTTGAGGACGGGGCCGATGGGCATCATCGACCGCTTCGAGGAGGAATATCTCGACGTCTCGAGCAGCCGCGCGACGGTTCGAGAGTTGCTCGAGTTGTTCGTCGGCGCGGTGTTGTTCGTCGTCGGTGCGAGCGCGCTGGCGTACTACCTGCTCGGACAGCGGATCGCAGTGTGGCTCGCCGCGGCGCTGACCGTCGTGTTCACGATCATGCTCGTCTCCCAGGCCTACTGGGCTGTGACTGGCCGCGAGGATTACGAGGAATAGCTCTGATCGTTCGGTCACTCGTCGCTCTCGTAACGGCGAGCACCGCGGATCATTCTGACATAGCCTGTTGGTAGTTGGATAGCAAGACCAGAATTTACTGGCCAGTGATGAGCCTGTCCAAGAAACATCGACAGAGAAATCATTTTCGACGGGTTCCCAACCCCTCATGACACAGATTTTATCTAGTAAAAACCCCTATACTGGGTACGATTCTATCTGTGACATCTAACTTTATCCAATACGACCAAGATCAGCAACACCTCTTGCCGAAGAACCTCGCGGAGTGGGTCAAAGAGGATAGCCTCGAACGGTACGTCCCCGACGTCATCGATCATCTCGACAACGAGGGTCGGCTCGATCCGTTCTATCCAGAGGAACGGGAGGACGGCCGCGGGCGGCCGTCCTTCCATCCCGTGATGATGCTGAAAGTCCTCGTCTTCGGCTACTGTATCGGCATCCGCAGCTCCCGCAAACTCGACCGTCTCCTCGAACGTGACATCGCGTTTCGCTACCTTGCCGCGAATCAACAGCCCGACTTCCGCACGATCAGCCTCTTCCGCAAGAACCACCGTGAGAAGTTCGAACACCTCTTCGTTGAGATTCTTCGTCTCTGTCGGGAAGCTGGGATGGCTGAGATGGGCGAAGTCGCCCTGGACGGCCGTCGCGTCCAGGGCGACGCTGCCCTCGACCAAAACCGGACTCGTGAACAGATTACCGAAGAGATCCAGGACATCCTCGATGAAGCCGCCGAGATCGATGAGGCCAAAGATGACGAATACGGCCCCGAACACCGCGGGGACGAGCTCCCGGAGGAACTCCGGGAGCAAGAAGACCGACTGGACCGATTGCGGGAAGCCAAGAACAGACTCGACGCCAAGGAACAGCAACGCAAAGCAGAGCAAGCCGCGAAAATTCGCCAACGAGAACGAGAAGAGGAAGAAATGGGGCGAAAGAAACGTGGCCGGAAGCCCACACCTCCGGAGGAGGTGGAGCTTCCAGAGGACACAAAAGCAAACACGACAGATCCAGCGAGTCAAACGCTCAAAACCAGCAACGGCTGGAA
>Ga0136572_1000104_pt1 | contig 34359 bp, 40 predicted proteins | sample AntDeeMetageno83_FD_104639 | JGI IMG/M metagenome (GOLD analysis project Ga0136572, IMG submission 104639) | Saline lake microbial communities from Deep lake, Antarctica - Metagenome #83 | ecosystem: Environmental > Aquatic > Non-marine Saline and Alkaline > Saline | place: Antarctica: Deep lake...
CCCTGGTAACTTTTGTTTCCGGTGTTTTTGCTCAGGTGAACTGTTCGGGAATACCGAATAGTTGCCACTAACCCGAACGAAAAAACGCATACAAATTGCAAACTTGTACAAGACGATAGCTACCTGTACCAAAGGATTGCATGGTTACCTTTGGTAAGGGAGCTGCGTTCAATGTTGTGGAGGTTATTGTCCACTTAGTGAGAGTTAGCGTATGTTAGCGTCCATGTCCGTCGGTAAAATCCAGACATAAAAAACCCCTCACATAGAAGATTGACTGGCTCGATACAACATCGTTTGGTAGCTACCCCCCCCCTACCCCCCCCTACCCCCCAGCAAATGACCGGCGTGTCGGAATTTGACAAGGGTACGCTAGGTACGCTAGGCTTAGGTCATGCCCCAGCTAGGGGCTCAACCCATAGGAGAATCACAATGTATGAATGCTCACAGTGCGGCGCAGAGAGTCTCACTCCCCCGCGTGGCCCACAGTCAGACGCGCCCCTTGTCTGTCTCGACTGTGTTGAAGATAATCGCTATGTACTCGAAGAGTATTACGAACTAATCCCAAGCACGACTACCCAGAACGGAGGCTAGTAACAACAATCAATCGGGAAAGAGAGCCCTGGCGGGGGCTCTCTTTTTTTGTGCCGCTAAGGACTCAAGTAGAATTATGCACGCCTTTGACACAGTACGCTAAACCATGGTAGTGTTGACCTATCGCCTCAACTGAGGCCCAATCTATAGGAGATGAAATGACCGACACACAAGAAATATTACTGTCAGAGGATTACGCTCTCGAAATGTTCGACGAAATGCTCGATGATTGCTGGGAGCCCTATGACATGGGCGGCATGATTTATTGGCCTAGCCAGATATTGAAAGAATGTGACCCCATCGCCTACCGCGTCGCATTCAGCGACTACACCGACGAACTAGCCGAAAGAGGGACACCCGTAGAAGGCTACATCTAGACCACTCCTATGGGCAGAAAACCCCTCACTCGAAAGGGTGGGGGGTTTTCTGTGCCCAAAATCGGGTAAGGACTCAAGTAGAATTATCGTCGCATCACCTGAGTACGCTAACCTATGGTAGAGTGGATGCACGACACAACCCTAGGAGAGGTAATCATGAACAGCGCCAAAATCACCCGCACAGCACTTTCTCTAGTCACTCTCGCGAAAGCCCACAACAGTCAGTCTGACACCTGCTGGCATGGCTATCCCACCTACAGCTACGGCTGTGGAATACGTGGCTTTGACCACCAATACGGTGAGGCCCTAGAGTGCCACGGCTGTGAGCTTGGAGACAGCGAACCCCCAAGCGACACCAAAGACATTTACCCCTGGGCACTCGCAACAGCCCAAGGCAGAAAATGGCACACAGCACGCAACCACTTTCCCGAAGATTTTGACTTTGGCTAACCAAAAAAGAACCAAGAAGGTCCCCACAAAAAATGGGGGCCTTTTTGGTTGTCGGGTCCAAACCACAAACCACAAAAACGAAAACCAGCCAAGGACTCAAGTAGAAAAACACACAACTTTTTTGACCATGAAAAAATAGCCTGAGGATATGAAACACCCGTGTTTTTCTCTAGATTTTTCTAGACTTGCTCAGACTTGGGGGAGAGAGTCTCTCTATCTCTCTGGCACCCGGTCCCCGTAGGGGGGTAGGGTGCCTGGCTCTTTCTCTCTTTATATAGGGGAATAAGCTCTTTGACAGAGCTTATCCCCTATATATACATAATTTTTTTTGAAAAACCTTTTTGAAAAACTACTTGCCTTTATTTATATGGCAGGATGGGCAACACGCCCGGGTAGTTGAAAAACTGATTTGCAAAATAGAAAGGTGTACGCTAAGCTCAAGTTATTAGGCCAGAGAGTTAGGCCCCGACACCAATAGGAGAGAAAATAATGTCCACATACACGATAGCCATCAAGCACGATGACGACACCATGCACCCCGCTACCAACGGCAAATTCCAAGACCTAGACCTTGACTCAGCGGAAGAGATTATGGAAGGTATTTGGATGGGCACAGCACCGCAAGAGAATTGGGCAGGCATTGCCATTCTCGACAACACCGGCAACGTCTACTCAGAAATGGAATGGTGAGGACATGAGCACATACATTGTAGAGTCTTGGAGACCAGACACCTCAGACGGTAGCGCGAAAGTAGCGTGCAGGATTATGATGCGGGACTATAACCCACACCGGGGAGAGCATGAGTGGCGCTACCGTAGGACCACTCTCGATGCCTGGAATTGGGAATTAGACCCCACCGAAAATCATATGGATGCTGTGGTTCGTCACGTAAGGGTAAGGCTACAGAAAGACCCTATCTCTGTGGAATACGGCGGGGACACAGCACGCGGGTTGCTGTGGATAGTCAAGACGACAGACTAAGAGAGGATAACTAATGATTACCAAAGAATGCTCGCAACATGAGGGTGCCTTTGATTGCACACCTTTCTGCCGTGAGTGTAAGGGACAGCAGGAAACGACGCGCCACGGGTCTCTCAACCCTCACTATGACATCACCACCTATGCCGATGGATATGGCGAGTGGCACGCTCGAATAGATTTTCTTGGTCCAATGGGCAACAGCGGTGAGGCAGAAAGAATTGTCTACAGTGCTATGGAAAATGCGAAACGCTACATTCGCAATGAGTTGAAGGTCCGACAGAGTGCCCCTCTTAGGCGCACATATTATGAGGTCACCGCCAACAAGATTGACAGTATGAATCGCTTATGGTCTATCACACTAGGAGAGAAATGAGACCTACCACCTTGGCCATGACGCTGATATGGATTCTTGTCGGGGCACTCTTCGTGCTAGCCCTTGTAGAGAATTGTGAGTGGGCGATATGTCCCCCGACGCTATTCCCGTAGGCAATACAGCGTGGTGTGACTACTGCGAGAGAGAGACACTACTGAATGAGCTTGACATGGTGTGCCAGGAGTGTGAGGAGAGGATACAAGACCACTGGCTGGGCTACATAAATTCATAACAAGTAATGATACGCTAACTAATATAATCGCATCTAACTGATTGGAGCAACTGATGAAACTGACACAGATTACTGAACAAGTAGTTGACTACCCAACGACGGGTGATTACGACATCAACGTATGGGCAGACAATGGCTGGGCAAACGATGACCGCTTTGTGTCATTGTCGTTCTACCCGCTGTGGATGACGCCACAAGGCTACTTGGAGACCGACACCAGCATCTACCACACACTCACTCTTAGCCTCTTTCCGAGAGGGCCAAAACAGCGTAACGCGCTGGCATACATTAGAGACCTAGTAAACACTGATGGTGTCTTCGACGCGATAGAGACCGATTGGTGGTCTAATGAGTGTGCGCTAGCTAATGCACCAGAGCTGATTCAAGAGTTCATGGCAGAGTTGCCACGGGATAGAAAATAGTGGAGCCTGTAAAGCTCACCAAGATTGTAGATGAGCTGCTTGAAGAGTGGACGCACAGTGATTGGGCTTTCACCGAGGGTGAATACCAGTCAGACCTACACAGAGAACAAGACCTTTATGACGGAGAGGAAAGCTAATGACCGGGATGCCGATAACCCTATGCAGAGAATGTGACAACTATGTGTGGGATACAGAGTATGAAAGTGACATTGAAATGTGTAAAGATTGCTCGATTGTCTGGGTTGGAGGGAGAGAAAATGATGACGTATGACGACTTTATGAGGACAATGCTCACAGCATGGCCTAACGCGATTATTGAGGAAGGCCCACTGGGTGAGCTGGTAGTGCATACGGGCTATGGTGTGCGAGAGGTTGAGGGCATCGAGATGGTAGTGGAGCTTGAAATTGAAGAAGTCCTCTAAAAACCTGGTGTTGTACACGCTTGCTACAGCTAACGCCCCGCTCACGCTTAGAGAGCTGGTGTTTAGAACAAGCAGGTCATACAACACAATAAAGAAGGTGCTCGACCAAGAGCCTAGGGTTACGTCTTCTGGTAAGCATCCCGCAAAGTATCACCTAGCTAAGCCTGAGGAGTTAGGCCAAGACGTAATACTTATTGAGTTTGACACACCCAAGGAGGGGTGGGTGGCCTGGGTTGACAGGGTAGCCCCCAAAATACCTACGCTAGTAAAAATTGATAAGACAAGGAAGGAAGACGAATTGTATACACAGGGGGTAGTGATTGAGGCGTTAGCGCTCAACCTGATACAGGTAGCGAGGAAGCTAAAGGAAAACTCTAGTAAGCCTGATTGGTTTACTTTGATGGGTGGGGATGAAAATGATTAGCGAGGACTTGACGCACTGGGTAGATGATTTGTATGACATGGGGGAGGCAGGCTTACGGGCTGAGGCAGAACGCTATGTGAGGCTAGCCCGCAGGTACAAGGACAGCCCTGACAAGGAAGGCTACAAGTATGCCTACATAAGGCACAGGGAAGCGATAACGCTGCTTGAAGCAAGGAGTGCATCATGATTGATGCACTTATCGTAATAATTGTTGTTTGCACATTGGTTTACATTTGTGTTGTTGTAATCGAAAACCGACCAATTCGTAGGAGAAAAAACTAATGAGTTTGTTTGCGGAGGTCTCTGAGTTAGAGGTTAGAAGGCGTAAGCATTTGGCTACAGCCGACAGTAAGAGGGCAGAGATTGCCAAACTGTTAGGTCAGATACAGGATGAGGACAAGGCTGAGTTAGAGAACAAGAAAGAGATTGCTCGGCTGCGCAAACAGCAGGAGCAGGAGAAGGTACGGCAGGAGTCAATAGAACAGGGCAACCAGGTACGCGCCGATGTTGTCGGGCTCGAAGAAAAGTTTAGGTTGTTGGCAGAGGATAAGCCTTGGTATGCAGGTAACGACGAGGTTGCCCCAATACTGCCCTTTCAATGGAAGGGGACACTGTTTGGGGCTGGAGCTAAGCGTTGGGTGTTAGGCGATGGTATGGGGCTTGGTAAGACCCGACAGAGCATTGGCTGGCTTGACCTGATGAAGTCCCGCAAAGTTTTGATTGTCTGCCAGGCAGATATTTGTGACCAGTTTGGTGGAGAGGTGATGACGCTAGCCCCTCATAGGCAAATGTACAATTTGTACAAGAAGACACCTAAGACCCGCCACGCCCTGATGGATAAAGTGTTGGCTAGTGATGAAGCTGTGGTGATTGTAAATTTTGAGATTTGGCGCAAAGATAAGGATTTGTTGGCAAAGCTAATGGATTGGCGCATCGACACCATCATTGTTGACGAGGCCCACAACTTGAAGAACACGGCAACATCTAACTTTCGTTACATTGAAATGTTGTTGAAGTGTGACAACGTATGCCCCAGCTGTAAGAGCCACATAAAAGGTTTGTATGACCCGGAGAAGAAGCCTAGGTTAGTTCCAAGGCCCTGCACTAATTGTGGCTGGGAGAAGGGCAAGCTGTCTAATGTTCGTTATGCCTACCAGTTGGATGAGTGGCTGGCTACGAAAAGTGTAAAGAATGTGTGCTTTACGACAGGGACACCTATCTTGAACAGCCCCTTAGATATTTTTGCGCTGCTGCACTTGTGTGACCCAATTCTGTTTGACCGTAAAACAAAGTTCTTGCAAACATTTTGTATTGAGAACCACCACTCGGGTAAGACTGAGTTTAGGGACGGACAGTTAGACAACTTGAAGCCTTTGATTGAGGGCAGGTTTATTGCTCGAACTCGTGAGGATGCGGGCATTGTGTTGCCAGTACAGCGCAAACATATTATCCGGGTTGACCTGGACCCTGAACTATATAAGAAGCAATATAAAGTGATACGCCAGCTGTCTGAGCGTGCGCAGATTATGCTCGATAGTGGTGAGCAGATGACCATCATGCACCTGATAGCTCTCATCACCCGCAAGCGCCAGGCTAACGTGTGGCCTGCGGGGATTGAGTTGAAGGACAGTGAAGGCAACGTGGTCTTCTCTGTCGGGGACGAGGTTGACGAGTCTGTGAAGTTAGATTATGTGTTGGAGCACATATTGCCTATTCACGCAGAGGGGCGTAGGCAGGTAGTGTTTAGTCAATTCAGCACAGCCTTGGTAGGGTTTGCAGAAATTCTACGGGCACAGGGTTTGCGAGTTGCTTTGCTAACAGGTGCAACACCTAGGTCTTTGCGTAAAGAAATCAAGGACAACTTTTACGAGGCTATGAAGGAGGAACCAAAATGGGACATCATTCTTTGCAACTACAAGACGGGTGGTACGGGGCTCAACCTGACATCTGCAAGTGCAACGCACATAATCGACGAGGAGTGGAGTCCGGGCAAGAGGGACCAGGCTTACGCGAGGACGGACCGCATTGGCCAGTCGATGGAGAACGACGTGTACATATACCGGATACCGGCATCCATAGATACGTGGATGAGCAACACAATACACCGGAAAGAGTTGATGGTGTCGGAGTTCAACAATACGATGATGGAAGAGAGTGAGCAGATGACGTTTGAAAGTTTGGCCGAAGCTATGAAGTCGGGGGAGATACTGTGAGTGAGCGTCGAGCATACAACGAAGGGTACGACCACGGTGTAGAAGAGGGCATTATGCGTAGTAGGCGCATGAATCATTACAAACGCCCCGTCAAGTATCAGTCCGTGTGGGGCTGGGTACTGGTGGCAATCGCGTTATCGACGTGTATGGCTATCCTCACCCTGGTGCCCTTCCCAGGACTGGGGACACAATGAGTGGCATCGACTTGTTCGAGGAAGCTTGGATTGATGCCAACTTCAAGCTATACGAACCGCAAGCAGACTTCGAGACAATAGACCCGGAAAAAAGGGGGGTAGGCAGGCCAATGTCTGAGCCTTCCGACATCACCGACATTATCTCGACAGGGCGTAAACGTGCAGCTATGCTGTACCCCATATTCAAAGACATGAAGTGCGAGTGGGCAGGATTGAGGTATGCAGGTGGCGGGATTGAGCCAATTATTGGCTGTGCGGGAAACATTATTCAACCAAGCAAAGGCCCCGACAAAGGTGACCGCCACCATGGGCCAGACAAGAATGTCATCAACAATGGCCCTAACAACGTACACCGTATTTGTTCTAAGTGCCACAATAGATGGCACGCTTTGAACAACAAGTATTACGGGGAGCGTCCCCCTGCGGACGAGCCTTATATTCCGATAGAAGAATATAAGGCGCATGATTACAGCAGCAAAGCAACGGATAAAGAAATTGAGACGAATGATGGTTGGTGGGCAAATAAAAAGAAATTGCTCATCGACGTTGACACTAACTGACAGGTACGCTAGTATCATCCAAACGGACGGAGACTGAAATGTATTTATGGATTGACCTTGAAACAACTGGCCTTGACCCTGACAATGACCGCATTATTGAAATTGGTTGGTTTCTAACTGATGGCCTGCAAGAAGTTACAGAGCCCCAATCAGTACTCATTACCATCAGCCCTGCTGGGCAAGAGCTAATGGACCAAGACATGTTTGTCAAAACAATGCACACCGAAAACGGTCTGCTCGACGATATGAAAAACTTTGGGTCCATAATGATTGAAGATGCCGAAGACCAAATCCTTGAAGACCTCTACAAAGTAGAGTTTGACACACTGGTTTTAGCTGGTTCAAGCGTTCACTTTGACCGTGGCTTTATCCGCAACTGGATGCCACGTCTTGACGAAAAGCTTTCTCATCGCCACTTCGATGTCAGCGTATTGAGAATGTTTTTTGACAACGTGTTGACTGCGGAAAACCCGTTAGGTAACGACCATGTAACGAAGCATAGAGCTTTGGAAGATGTCGTAGCAAGCCACCAGATTGCCAGCATTTACGGTGAGCTTGTACACGCCATGGGTCTCGCATACATCAACATCGTAAAGGACATCTAATGCCCAGTGTCAGCCACTCAGAAGTAGACAGCTACTTGATGTGTCGTAGAAAGCATTACTACGGCTACGGACTGAGCCTTCAGCGCATCAACACAAGCCAAGCCTTAGCCACAGGAACTGCCGGACACCGCATCCTAGAAGCCTTCTACGCCCACCTCTTAGGTGTCGGAGACACAGCAGAAGAACAGCTCAACAATTTTGACATAGGGGTTGAACGAGCCCTAGATGTTTACGAAGAAATTATCTTAGAGGGATACACAGAGCCTAGTAACAGGGCAAGCCTAAAAGATTCATTGTTCCACGAAGAGTGGGGCTACTTTGCAAACGAATACATGGTCACAAATGGTTGGAAAATACTTGCTGTCGAAGCTGAGTTTAGCTTGGTCTACGACACAGAGACAGACTCTAGATACCCGTTCGTCGTTGACCTAATAGCTCAAGATGCAGAGGGGCGTTACGTAGTCATCGACCACAAGTTCGTCTACGACTTCTACACCTCTGGGCAGACAGACCTACAGCCTCAGATTCCTAAGTACATTGGTGCCCTACGTGCAATGAACTACGAGATTAGTTACGGCGCATACAACATGGTCCGCACCAGAAAGCTCAAGACTCCCGAGCCCGAGAGTATGCAATACTTCATGCCACTGAAGCCAAACACTGAGCGTGTACTCAACACCTTTATGGAACAGCTAGGTGTAGCAGCTGAGATTCAAGCAATAAAAGAATTGGACATAGAAGACCAAAGCAAGCGGGCCTACCGCACAGCCAACAAGATGGTGTGCCAGTCCTGCTCGTTCAAAGATATATGTTCAACAGAGTTGGTCGGCGGTAACGTCGAGCTAATGAAAAAGACTGAGTATAAGATACGTGAGCGCCGTCAAATCGGCATCACCGTGAAAGAAGGAAAATAATAATGGCTAATCGCCTTGATGAACTGATGACAAGAATGGCTGATTTGGGAACAGAAAAAGTCGCTAAGAATCTAATGGCAATGCTCTATGGCAAGCCTGGAACTGGCAAGACTGTCCTCTCTGTCGCTCTAGCAAAACGCATTGTAAATCCCGGCCAGAAGGTGTTGTACATCGACACCAAAGAAGGTTGGGTATCGCTACAAAACCATGAAGGTCTTATGGCTGATGTGGTACGCATGAACTACTCAAAGTTTGCTGACTTTGCAATCCTCGCCAACGCAATAGCTAAAGGTGAGAACGGCTTGGACAAGGTAGGAGCTGTCGTCATTGACGAATACTCCACCGCAGCAGACATGCTTCTAGACGAACTGTACAGGGAAGACGTTGGAGCCACACTAGACGAAATCCCTACAGGTGTGCTCGATGCTCGCCTGTACATGCCTCTCGGAGATGCCTGCCGTAGAGCCCTTGAGATGTTCCAAAGCCTGTCAGGGGTACACGTTATCCTCATCGCCCATGAGCGTGAGGTTGTAGACCACCGGAAGATGAAGGTCATCAAGCCAGGCTTTTCTCCCAAGAATGGTGATGGCTTGCAGAAGTTGATGCACGTCACCGCCCACCTCACGACAGAAATCAAAGGTCTTGGTAAGAACACCTCCTACGAACGTAAGGTGCAGTCGCACCCCTCGGCGCTTGTCGATGCCAAATCGCGCATCGGCGGGCTGCCCCTAATGACTTCGCCCGAAGAGTTTGTTGATGTAGTCAGTGACTGGCTATCCGACAACTCTGTGGGCGTTGTAGCCGAAGCCAAAACCTTGGCCTCGGATGAACTGCCTGCCGAAGGCGTACCCGTTGCCGAAGGATACACTGACGACGACGAGCCCGCATTCGTAGGCGAAACTAACTAATAACACTAACTAAAGGACAAATATAATGGGAATGTTGGACGATTATGGTATTGATACCAGTGATATTGAAGCACCATCGTATGACCTTGAGGACGGCATTTATGAGATGACCGTCGGAGACATCTATGTCAAGCAGGGAAGCCAAAACTTCCCTGACCGCTCATGGGTCATCATCGAATATCTCGTAGGTGAAGAAGGTAAAAAGAAGAGTGACCTCTTTGAACTACCTGCCGACCCCGAGAACCTTACAGACAGGGACCGTCAGAAGCTGGGCTTCTACGTAGCTCGTATGCTCGACCTAGGTGTCGAGCGTGACAAGGTAAACGACATCAACCGAGAAGACCTTATTGGTGTTAGCGGAACCCTGACCCTGTACTCAAGCGCGGGCAAGGGAAAGAATGCTGGTAAGGTGTTTCAGAACATCAAGAACGTAAAAGTATCTTCTTCTGGAGCTTCCCAACCAGCCCAGAAGATAGTCCGAAAAACGGCAGCTGCTAACCCCTTTGCGGCCTAAGTAACGGACACCGTGGCCCCGGAGATTTTACCTCTCTTTACTCCGGGGCCACACTCTCAAGGACGGATGACATGAGCGATGCAACTGACGAACTAAAAGACTTTTACAACTATATGTGGGGCGAAGAGCCTACAGGAACTGACACCACCTTTGTTTACCTGCCAATAGAGTACGAAGGTAAGTGGACACCCTACATGTTTGCTTGGCCGCGACAAAGGGAAGGTGTTGTACGACACACCCTCAAATGGTCGGCAATCAAAGCTAACGTGTTCTTCTCACCGGCACTGTTCAAAGCGGCTAACCCAGCCAAAGAGAATGTACTGGGTAGCTACGTGCTGTGGGTGGACTTCGACGGTAACGCCCCCAAAGAGTGGTCTCTAGATGGAGAAAACGCTGTGCCTCGGCCAACGCTGGTGGTCCAGTCCTCTATCGAAGGCCATGAGCACTGCTACTGGAAGCTGGATACGTTCTTAGACAACATTGAGGTGCTGGAGGACCGCAACAGGGCCATTGCCTATGTGATGCACGCGGATACATCGGGTTGGGACGCAGACCAAATACTTCGACCAATCCGTACCACTAATCACAAACGCAACATGCCCGTGATAATTAAGGAGTGGGAGCTATGAAGGCTGTTTACAGCCTAGAAGACTTTGCGCAGGTACCCGCAGCTAGGAAGATTGTTAGTACCAACATGGTGCTGGGTACCCTGCCTTCTGTCGATGATGTCAAGGCTTTAGCTAAGTGGACGCCAGAGATTTTAGAAAAGTTTGGCAGAGATGCCAGTTATTTTTCAGGACCACCAAAGAGGGACAGGTCTGCTGCTATGTCCGAGCTGGCCCACTTAGGGGCTGAGCTTGGCTGGGGCGACGAACAGATTGGCGCAATCCTTTACGACGCTGACGATAGGTGGGGGAAGTATAAGGCTCGCCGTGACAGGGAGCGTAGGCTCACTGACTTTGTGAACCGGGCACGACAGAAGCATGGCTACAACTCTTTAGACAGTGTTGACCCTGCCCGGCTGATAAGTTCAGCCAACCAAACATCTCCCGTAATGGGTGAGTCAAAACTAATTTATGGGTACCAGGACTTTGTGGATGCAGAGTTCAGGATTGAATGGGTATTGAAGGACCTCCTAGCGCAGGGCGGCTTCGGGCTTATCACTGGCTACCCAGGGACAGGTAAGACACAGTTCTCTATTGCTCTAGGGGCTCACATGGCCTTGGGAGAGAAGAAGTTTCTTAACTGGGACAACGTAGGTGGGAGCAAGAAAGTATTGTTCCTGTCGTTGGAAATGTCAGCCGCCCCCTTGAACCACTTTATGGCTACCATCGGTAAGGCCTACCCGGATAAGAACACACTAAACCGTAACTTTTTAGTGGCACCTTTTGGCACACCAATTAACTTTGATGCCCAAGAGGGGCAGATTTTCTTTGACCAGATAATGAATGACCATATGCCTGACATTCTTATCATCGACTCTTTGCAGAAGGTTGCTTCCAAAGAGTTGACAGATGAGCAGGCAGTAAAAAACCTTATTCATTACCTTTCGACAGTGCGGGCAAAGTATTCGTGCGCCATGCTGATGGTTCACCACAACCGTAAGAAAGCCAACGATGGCCAGAAGAAGGGTGTCGAGCTGTCAGATGTGTATGGCAGCACCTACATTACGACAGATGTGGACTTTGTACTGTCGTTGAAGACGATTGAGGGAGACCTCTTACAGGTAGACATCCTCAAGAATAGGCTAGGGCCTACCCCCGACGCCTTCACCATTACACGTAACCCCGATAACCTGAGCTTTACGACAGACATGGGTAACGTGTTCAACCAATTCGCAAAGGACACCGGCATTGAAATTTGACAGCATTGAAGCAGAAAGCATAAAAGTTTTAGACTACCTTGAAGACAACCCAGGCTCTGTAATAGCGCTTGACACCGAAGCAACAGGGCTACGTGTGGCCGGAGACGATACCTGCATTGGGGTAAGTCTCGCCGCTGTTATTAACTCGGTACCCATGAGTCATTACTTTCCCTTCTTTCACGAGACCGGCGATAACTGTAGCTCAGCCACCCTACTTAAGCTCAAAGAAGTACTTGAAGGAGGAGGGCACACACTAGTTTTTTGCAACGTACAGTTTGATGTGCTGTCGCTTAACACTATCTACATCAATCTTGACCACACCAACTTTGTGGACGTTCCCACAGTGGCCCACCTTATTAACGAGAATAAGCCTTACAACAAGGGGCTTGACTCTCTCGCAGCTTTCTACCTCAAAGATGAGGGCAAGATAAAAGACCTTGCTATCGACAAAGAAAAGAAGACAGGCTGGCAGAACACTACTTGGCAGATGATGTGGGAGTATGCCATACGAGACGCAGAGCTTACGTGGCGGCTGTGGAACCTGTTGGAGCAGTTACCTCAATGGAAAGAGTTGCCCGCCGACCTGTGGCCTCACAAACAAGAGCTAGTCAGACTGCTGCTGTCTATGAAACGTCACGGAGTAAAAATTGATGTGCCTCTGGCTCAAGAATATGTGCAGCTGGGCGAAGCTGAGATGGTTCGCCTGCGAGACGCACTCGGAACTAACCCTGCCAGCCCAAAACAATTAAAGAAGCTTTTAATTGATGAGCTGGGCCTGCCCATTGTCAAAAAGAGCAAGCTTACAAACGCACCTAGTTTCGACAAACAAGCCATGTTAGCTTACGATTCTATGCTTGAAGAGCTAAAATCACCCATCGCAACACAGATAAAAGAGTTCAGAGGCTGGCAAAAAGCCGTCAGCGCCGCGTACAGGCCCTATCTTGAGCTACTTGATAGTGATGGTCGGTTAAGGTGCAGTTATCGCCTCCACGGGACTGCTACGGGTCGTCTTTCTTGCGCCGAACCCAATTTGCAGCAAATACCCAAAGCATCCGACAAACCATGGAACGGCAAGGTCAAAGACTGCTTCATCCCCCAACCCGGATGGAAATTGATTAACGCGGACTTCAGCCAGCTGGAGCTTAGACTTGCAACAGCCTACGCAGGAGAAGAAGAACTCAAAATAGTGTTCAACGAAGGCAGAGACATCTTCACGGAGATGTCGAAACAGCTTGGCATGTCACGCTTCGACACAAAGACCCTTGTGTACTCGATGCAGTACGGTGCCGGGGAGCAGCGGCTCATGGACGCCTTTAGTGTTACCCGTGACGAGTCAAAACGAATCAGACAAAACTACTTCGACACATACCCCAACTTTCGCAAACTAAACGAACGCTGCGCATCCAAGGTTGAACAGTCAGGCAAGATACGTATGTGGTCCGGCAGAGAACGTCACTTCGAGAACCGCAACGATGCCTACAAAGCCATGAACAGTGTTATTCAAGGCGGAGCTGCCGACATTGTGGAACGTATCATGGTCCGCGCATTCCAGGAACTAGAAGGCCCGGAGTGTCGGATTTTGCTTCAAGTCCATGATTCCATTACATTTGAGGTAAGGGAACCAGCAGTACCCCAATACACCGAGAAGATACGGACACTCATGGAGGACGTAAACGCTGTTACAGGTGACGTAACCTTTGATGTCCGATTTGCAGTCGAGGTAGATAGCTGGGTTTCTGACGAGGACGACCCAAAATGATAATCATATATGAGTGCCCCAAATGTGACTATTTAGACAGTGACGAAGACATGGCAGCTAATCACTGCCTAGACGCGAGCACAAACATATGGTCATAACAGTAGACCCAGGAGACACTACAGGTATCGCCTATTGGACCGACAAAGGTGAACTCATTGAGAAAGAAATGCTCGACTTCGATGCGCTCATAGAGAGAGTTGAACTTCTAGAGGGTGTAACCGTTATCGTGTGCGAAGATTACCGTCTGCGACAAGGCAAACAAATGGTTCAGACGGGCAGTAAATTCCAGGCAGTCCAGGTCATTGGAGCCCTCAAAGCCTACGCCAAACGACACAAAGCCAAAATGGTGCTCCAGGACGCCTCAGTGCTTACTGTCGCAGCCCTGCACAGCGGGGTCAAACGCCCGAGTGACCACAGCAAAAGCCACGCTGTAGACGCCTACAACCACGGCTACTATTACTTCGAGACAAAAGGTTTACTACAGCCAAAACCGCTGTGATAAGATTTCACTGCACCCTCGGTTACCGTCCTAGCCGGGGGTGCGTTACTTTATAGAGTAAAGATGCTCTTCCACACGTTTTACAGCGTCTTTGATGCTAGAGCCTCCGTTAGTCTTTACTTCTCGTTCAACACCCTCAATGCGACTTTCTATCTTGTCTAGCCGGGCAGGTAACCCGTTAATAATGTCAATAATATATACTGCCCGAGAAATTGCGGGCCACGCCTTAACCAGAAGAGCTACAACGGCGATAAAAATAAAAACGGTCCAGATGATTGGTCCGTAGTCGTAAAAGAATCTCACTGCTTGTTCGGGCGTCATCAGAAACCACCACTCTCCCGGTTCTCGTCCCGCTGCTCTATTTGAGCAAATCTGATAAAACTTGGTCGGCTATAATCTGTTAGCCCAAGACCTGTAAGCCAGTTGAAAGCAGAGATGGCCTGGTCTCTAGAGTCTTTGTTGCCTCGCTCGAACTGGTATTGAGGGTCAAAGCCGCCCCCCGTAAGCAGGCTGTAGAACGAGCCTGTAACGCTTTGACCAGAAATACTTGCCGCGTAGTTGATGCCTGGAATACTAGAGTCAATAAAATCGCTGTAGTCGCGGATACGAGACTGTGAACCTAAGCGGGTACCTGTAAGCAACTCAATAGGAATCTTAAACGCTGGGTTTGCGTTGTTCAAGATGGTGTCGATAGGGTTGCCGCTTGCAAACTGGTTCATAACATCAATAGGCGCAATACCCGGACGGAACCCGTAATACCTGTCGTCAATTTCAAACTGAGGACCCTCAATCTGTTGCTGCAAAAAGCTGGGGAACATTTGGTCGTCAGGGAAGGGGTCGTACATAGAATCGGGGTTTAGACCGGCGGCGACAGCTATATTAAACCCTGCCTTGGGGAACGCCGTAATACGTCCGGGGTTCATAAGCAGGGTTTCGCTTACTGCCTGAATAGCTCCACGGTTCCAGTGGTAGAAGGGCATAAGCCGACGAAGATATTTGCTCTCGCCTATCGACAGGGTAGACATGTCAGGGTGGTACTTGGCTACTCTCTCCGAAATAATGTCAAATAGCTCATCCTTGCTAAGTTTTTTCGGGTCTACCGTTGTGCCATAACCGCGTGTAAGTATCCGACCAGACTGAGCTTTTTCAAGCATTTGCATGGCGTGTTGAATACGGACAAAACTGTCTCTACCTTCCGACACATTCATCCAGAAGTTTTCGACTCTGCCTCCACGAGCAGCCAAACCAAACGTACTAACACCCAATCCCTTTTCTAGGCCTCGGCTTAGTTTATTGGAGGTAGCGTCATCCATCAGGCCTTCTTCAGAAGTAAAGCCCCGACCCTTCAGCAAGCCTTCGTTCTGTCGAGCAGGAATTAGGATGCCGCGTCTAACAAACAGTTCGTTGTAAATTTCGTCAGCACTTAAAGAACCGAACTGCCCAGTAGACATTACAGTTGCGCCCTTAGGCACTTCCGTTATTTCAGCCCTTGTCATAGCTTTCATCACGTCAATGTCTGCATACTGACCCTTGAACGCCATCATTTGCCACGTTTTATTTGTAGCGGCAACGCTGCCAATGGTTCCCTCAGCCAAGTAGGTAAGTGTCATGTCACCCACCATGTTACGAATGTGGTGACCGGGACGAGGCAAGGTAATAGCGTACTTCCAGGTGTCTGTTATAGGGTCCAAAGTAGTGCGAACAAACTTACCAAACCCGCCCTCAAACTGTTTGTTTGACTTAGCAAAGTTATCAATAGCTTGGAACATCTCAGCCGCGTCAGGGTCCATGTAGAAAGGCTCGTCCCCAAGCAACCTTCCATAGCGGCTGTCGTCAGCTATCGTAAGCTTGACAAACCCTTGTGTGGGCTTGTTGCTACCTACACCAGTTTGCAAAGCTTTTTGTTTAAACCCTGTAATAAACCCAACCTCTGACGACAGCTGCACCATAGCTCGATTAAGGGTGTACATAAAGTTAATGGGGTCATCAATATCCCACGACTCCCACTGCTTAAGCATTGCTTGCGTAATCTCGTCCTGTGTAGCCACTCCACGACCTGCGGCTTTAGAGGTAGCATTAGCCGATTTTATGGCAAGGTCATAGTCAAAAAACAGTCCGCTGGGAGGGGTTTTTGCCGCTCCGCTGCTAGCGCCTAATACTTGGTTATAGTCAAGCACTGAGTTAATTGATTCCCTACCAGCGCCTGTTCTAAAGAAGGCGTTGCCTAGCAATACGTTTTGCATTTCGTCAGTCTGGTCAAAAAAGCGGGTCAGCATAGGACGTAAATCATCCTCTGCTTTGCGAAGAACGCTACCCTCAGTTGATTTAATTCCTTTTTGCACGTTATTTAGTGCCTGCTGAATTACGGTTGTTTTGCTTCCAACAACGACAGGTGCTCGATAGTCGTTTTTACGCATTAAATCTTTAAGGCTTTTCAAGTAAGGCTTATTTACCAAAGCCATTAGGTTTCCTTGAGCAAAGAAAAGCCTAGAGCCCCACAGCAGCTCCTGCGTGTGCATCCCATACTTAGAGTTAAAGAATTTCTCTAGTGGGTTTAGAATTTTCATAGTAGCCGCAGTTACCGTACCGTAACCCTCTTGGGCAAATTTGTCAGGAGGCCTGGCAATGTTTATTTCTGCCTCGTCAAGTACCTCATCAAAAATGTTATCGCCCTGGCTGCGCAAGTCCCTAGCTACCTGCTGTGACTCCTCCAAGAAACGCTGAGAAGTTTTAGTTGCATCATCAACTAAAGCCGCCTGAGCAGCAGCTATCTTCTTAGGGTCTCCAGAGCTTGCAGCAGAAGCCACATCGTCAAGCAACTTAGCTCCAGTAGTAATTCCTTCACCCAAACCAGACTTTACTGCCCCAGCAGCTAACGTAGCACCAAGCTGCGTAGCGTTAATAGCCTTGGCAAAGTCCTGCGTCATAGCTCCCGAATACGCAACGGCCCTAATAGCGGAAGCAAACTCCGTAGGGTTATTCATCAAACTAAGGATAGTTTCCGACACATCAGAAGTAAGAATCTTAGCCTCTTCGATGCCCCTAGCAGTGTACTCAGCGGCGTTGTCGGCAGCCCTAGCGGTTAACGCTGCCTTAGAAGCCATAAGGGCGTCAGCCAAGTTATTAGCCGCCACAGAGCTCTTGAAGCTTGTGGGGGACATACGAGCCACCTCTTCGGTCCGAGCCAAGAAATTAACCTTAGTAATGTCCTTGCCCGTACGAGAATCTTTTGTAGCCTTCAAAAGCTGCAAAACCTCTTCCTTACTGCCACCAGCTATAACCTTCGACACAGCCTCCATAAACTGCGTAGGAGCCATACCACTATTACCGTTAAAGAAGACCAGCTGTGCCCAACGCTCACCCAAATCAAGGTCCACCAAAGAATCTTTCACAGCCCTGTAAGCCTGGCTAAACCTCATAGGTGTATGAACACCATTCAAATCAAACGTCAAAGCCATTCCACGGTCTAAATAGAAGTCCTCAGCAGCTCTAACAGTGGCCAAAATAATTCGGTCTTTTTCAGCAGCCAGCTTAGAACCTTTAAAAGTTTTGCCATCAAGACCGCGCAAAGCTAGCGGCCCCTCAGCCCCCTCTTTAAAGAACCTGCTATTAATGTGCTTAGAAATGTTGAGGAACAAATCAAACTGGAAATAAGTGTTCGGCTGGCCCGCAATAACACCAACACCCTTGCCATAATTAGGCTCAGTATTACGCACACCTGTACGAGAAATATGTTTATATTGGTCTATGTCAGGAGACAACTTGTTCTTAGTAACCCCCGGCAACACGTCCTGCAAAGTCTCTAAAACAATGCCAAACAAAGTTTTTTCACGGCCATCACCAGCCCGCAAATTAATTTTATCTGTTGGGTAACCCATCTCCGACAAAGAGCGAACAATGTTGTCCTCAATGCGGACATTCTCACTAATTTTTTCAGCAGCTTTTAAAGTACTCTCTGGAGTTACTCTAGGAATGTCACTAACATTGCTCGCAACTTTTGCAACAGCAGCTGTACGAGTAGCCTGATTAATATCAAACAAGTTTAAGAAACGTCCCTGCATAGTGCCACCATTGACAGTACGCATAGCGTCCACAGCACCAGTATCAAACAAGACCACATCGACAGCATCCATAAACTTAGCAACACCAGCCGGGTCAAGTTTCTGCAAATCAGCAAACAACCTCTCACCCAACAAAGCCGAGCCACGAGCACGCTCAGCATCATCAAGATTCTTAAGGTTACGTACAATAGTGGCGGCCACACCAGCCTCTGCCACCTCCTGCAAACGGGCTGTCGGAGTAGCCGCATTGCCTACAAGGTCAACACCCTTACCACCCTTAACACCAGCCAAATACTTCTCATACGCAGGCCTCAAAATTTCAGTATTAATAGCGTCTTTTACTGCAAGGTCACGAGTGTTTTTATGCGTGTTCAACACGTTCTTCAACGAAGCAGACCTACCAAATGGACTAAATAAGATGCTATTTTCAGATATGCCCACGCTAGCGTTAGCCAGTCTGGAATCTTTACCTAACGCAGGAAGCCACTTCTCAAACACCTCAGCCTTGCCAGCTTTGCCTGGCTTAACCGCCGGTACAGCCTTAGCCAAAGAGCTAAAGAACGAGCCCAGCTCGCCCTTCAAATTAACTTGCTTGCCCCCAAGACCAATCTGCTTGCCGTCAATAATTTCTCGCAAAGACCTTACAACAGTTTCGCTAGAAGTTGCCGCTCCCTTAGCAGCGTTTTCTACAAGGTCGTCTGCAATTTTTTTACTAGCCTGAGCTGCCGGAAAACGGTCCGCAACAGACGCAACCTTGGAAGTAATTAGATAACTATTGCTTCCCCTGAAAACTTGAGCACCTTTACCTGCATCCACCAACGGACGAGTACTGCCTGCCCTAAACTTTTGCACAGCTTCTTCGGCAGCGGCACGAGTTGAAAAGGTTTCGCCTTTTCGAGCTTTACCCCCGACAGTAAACGTCAAATCGAAGGTCTCACGAGGAGCTGTACGCAGTAGCCCCTCAGTAATGCCAAGGCCAGCTATTCCGCTAGTACCAGGCAGTAGAGCCGCCTCGGGGATAGCCCCCGTACTGACAGCCGCCCTAGTCTCTTTAACTACGCGAGAAATGTCCCCGGCATCCTCAGCCGCTTTAACTGTGCCCTTACCAAGTGTTGACAAAGCTCCCGCTGTCTTAGCGGCCTTAGCTCCCCACAGGGGAGGAATTAGCCACAGAGGGTCCAAAACAAAGTCTCCGACAAACCCCAACGCTCCCTTAGCTAGCGGGTCTACGTTATTTGCTACATCCACATAGTTAGGGTCGTTGCGGTTAGCCACGTCAGACTGACGCTCAATAATGTCTGACCAATAAGCTTTGTTATCCGGATTGTCAGAAAAGAAGCCTGTAAACGGTGCCGCCAACAAGCTTCCTACAGCAGCCAAAGATTCTTTAGTGGCTGCTGCGTCCTGCCCAGAAAGTCTAAGCTCGTTTACTTTGTCGAAGCGTTCAGGCAGCTCCACAGCTTTCATTACCGGGTTACTGATTAGGCGCATAGGCCTTGACAAAATATCCATTGTCCGGCCCAAAAACCCTAGCTTTTGAGCAGGCTTAGGAAGGCTCGGAAAAGAAACAGGCTCCCCGGAGGAAACCTTGGGTGCCGACCCGCCCGTCAGATTTTCGTAGTAAGTATTTACATAATTACTGAACCTGTCGGAGCTTTTAGGCTGTTCAGCCACAACAACTCCTAACTACCCTATAGAAGACTGTACCGCATTAAGGTACGCTGTCGCCTCTTCAGGAGTATAAAGTGGTTTTTGCCCGCCTTGAGGTAGCGTCAGCTGTAAGAAGGTATCCCTCTTCCACTGGCTAAGGTCGTTAGCGTTTCCGGCAGAAGCTTGCGCAACATCAAAAGCAAATTTGCGCTCATCCAAAGGAAGCTGGCCACCAACCTCTTGGTTGTACGCCTCCCTCAACCTAAGCTGGTCAGAGACACTCATGCCTCCACCACCTCCTCCTCCTCCGCCACCAGACTGCTCAGCAGCCAAAGACTCCGCAAGCCTGTTCTGCAACGAAGCAAGAATAGCCGAATTCATTTCAGTCCCCTGCTGCTGCGCCGTCTGAGCCATCTGAGAAGCAAAGCCACCCGCAGACGACCCGAAACGCTCGCTAGCCGACAACCCCGAACCACGTCCCTGCTCCAACGAAGAAATTGCTTGAGCCTGAGCTAACGCCTGAGAAGGTAACACCTGACCAGCAGCATCCTCAATACCTAGACGCGCCATCTGGTCAGCTGCCTGCTGTTGGGCAGAACCAAACGCCTGCTGAATGTTAGAGGTAGCAGCATCGTAGCCTGCATTAATCCCCTCACCAGCTCCCGAATAAATGTCTTCCAAACGGGATACGTTAGCCCCAGCCTGCTCACCAAGCTGGTTGTACATTGCCTGAATCTGAGCGTTAATGCCTCCGGCCTGGTCAGTGAGCGCCTGTCGGTAAGCACTAAAGTCTGGTCGAGAAGCTCCTCCGCCTCCCCCGCCGCCTCCAAAACCATTGGCGGCAGCCCACTCTTCCCAAGTAGGTTGAGTAGGGCCTTGGCCAGGTGCATTAAATACTTTGCCGGACCCGGCTTTGGTCTTACTTCCACCAGCACCTGTAGCCTGTCCCTGGCTGTAACTCCTATCACCAGCTCTTTGCCCAAAAGGAACTTGTTGCTGTCCAGAAAAAAATCTGCCTGTTCCCTCACCAATGTTCATTAGATTTTTTTCAATCCAACGACCTATGGCGGGGCCTGTCCCCAAAAGAGAGTTAATTCCAAAACGATTTGGTTCCTGCTGTCCTACAGGAGAATTAGGCACACTTCCAGGAGAGTTGGCCTCTTGTAAACGACCTCCGGGGCTGCCCGCATAAAAATCCTGCATCCACTGAGGAAACCTAGAATTATCGTTGTCTACAGGAGGTGGCGGAGGAGTACTAGTGTCCATAGGAACACCACCAGAATCAATTTTAAGAACAGGTTGTCTAGGGGCCATTAGAAACCACCACCTCCAGCAGCCGCCATAGCAGCCCTCATCATCGCATCACGCTGAGCCCTCTGCTGAGCCTCCTGAGAAGAAGTCCTCTGCTGAGCCACATCAGTTGCCAAATCCTCCGCAAAACGACCACGAGAAGTCTCCATAGACTCCAACTGCTGATTCAACCTGTTCTGAAACTCGCCAAAGTTACGGGCAAAATCGCTAGAGCGCAAAGTTCCACGCCCCGCAAAATCATCCCTCAAACTACGAGTACCTCTAGCAGCTGTCGTAAAGGGGTTTGATACCCCCTCAATGTCAAACGCCCCTGAGATAGGTTGAACCAACGGCTGTTCCTCTTGAGAATCATCCGCTGACATCGAAGACCTGGCCATTGAAGAGCTGGCCATTTGCGCGTTTTCCTGCTCGTCCATTCCGTCTATCAAATTAGGCATGGCAGTAAAACCACTGCCTGGCCGGTATCCCATACGGTCCAAAGAAGTGTTAAAGTCAATTCCGAAGCGGTCACCACGTTGTTGAGCGCCTGTCTCAAAGTCTTGTAGGGCGCGTTGGATAGAAGCAATTTGAGAGTTGTAGGCCGAGTCTCTCCAGTTTAGGGGTGCTCTGGGCGCTCGGGGAGCAGAGGCTTGGGGAGCAGAAGGAGCGGGAACGTCGCGGGTACCACCACCACCGCCTCCGGCGGGGGTTCGGCCCGAGCGAGTGGGGGTTCGGGTCGGGGCGGTTGCTCGGTTACCGGCAGGTCCGTAAGCTTTTTGGGCGGGGGACAAGACAAACCTGGCGGGAGGGGGCCTAAATGGTCCTACGGGGGGGGTGGGCGAGTTAAAACGCACACTTCTTTCTCTAGCCATTAGTACATCCCCGAAGAAGTTTTACCAGGAGCAGACGACAGACGGCGCATCATCGCTTCCTCACGAGCCTTACGCTTCCTCTCCTCATCAGACATGTTTTCATTCTTCTGAGGGGCAAGACGATTGCCCTGGGTTCCTGGGGTTCTGTACATTAGCCAATTCTCCTCATCAAAGCATCACGCCTCGCAGCAGCTTTGTTGTCTCTAATAGTATATCCCGCCTTATCAGTAACCTTACCAACAGTCGGCATGGGTCGTCCAGCCCCATAATGTTTTTTACCCGCAAAGGAAGAGTTAAAACCCCCACCAGCTTTAGCTGGCTCACTCATCCGCTGACGCATATTTCTCATAGCAACATTCTAACTCACTACTACGTAATCTGTGCAGAAACCGTCTGCTTCGGAGTTACATAAGTCATCAAAGAAAAAATGCGTGCAGGAGCAGCAGAGCTAGAACCATCTGTCGTATGTTCAATAGTAAAATAAATCTGCCTAAATCTAAGGCTCTTTAAAAACTTTACAAAGTTACGAGTAAAGCGAACACCTGTTTCCGTAACTGTGGTAGCAATAGGTGGTGTACCACTAGAGGGGCTACCCCACGTAAACGCCGACTGCTGCTGCCACGTATTAGGAAACAGCTCCTGCCAAGTCGTAGAAAATACGTGAGAAATTACGTAGGCGGTACCTGTCACAGAACCTTTAAACGAAGCATCCAACCCCCACCAAAACAAACGCTTATACACAGAGCTTGCCTGATAGTTAAAATTCTTTGTTTGAATTATGCAGTCCATGCTTTCCACAACGTCTGCATATTCATCTGTAAGTTGTAGCAAAGGAGCTACTCTAGTGCCCCCCGAAGGAACAGCTATATTTGAGTGCGTCAAAACTATTGATTTATCTGCGCTGTTACTACGAGAATCCATTTTACATAACGACTTATACTCTGTCGATAACCAGGTAGTCCAAGCCCGTGTCCGCAAACTGTACACAAACATTTGGTCAAAATATGTAAACACAACTCGTTTATTAAACTCCGACACAACATATTTTTCGTGAAAAGAGCCCTGTGTACTAATCGCACTAAACGGGGTCTTCACATTAATTTGGCTTGCTCGGTTGTTTGAAAACTCGTAAGCTTTCTCGTCATACATAAAATAAATGTAGCTTTCAAACTGAGTCAGTGCATACCGAGAACTTAACCCGACAGTAGGTATAATCAGCGACACCACAGCCGCTGCCGGGTCAGACGTGTACTGCAACCCGTACACAGAGTTGGTGCGGAAAATAAGCAGTGTGTTGAAATACAAAACCAACGACACAATGTTCTGCCCGTCACCGGAACCAATATCAATAAAATCGTTGGAGGCTACCCACAGGGCAGGGTCGGCAAGAGTCTTAGAACGGAACAGCCTCGTACCTCGGTTAGTACTATCCTTCCCTTCGGCAACCCACAAACGGCCTTTAAAAGTAACCATTGTTTCGCCCTTGGGCATGTTTGCGTCAGCAGTAAAAGAACCTGCGGGCTCCCAATATCCTCCAGGATTAGTGGACCCGACAGGGGCGGTCAACCAAGCCTTATCATCAAACTGCACAAAAGCGTCAGCAGCAATAGTATCCGTAACCAACACCCACGCAGTTCCACTAAAATAATACGTTTTAGACAGACCGTCACTGGCCAACAAATACGACACGTCCTCAGAAACCCGGTACGTACCCAAAACGTGCATGTCCCCAGTAGCCTGCAAAGGAAAATCAATACCTAAATCTTCAATAGGAGGACGCGACTTTAGCGAGCCATCCAAATCCAACTCAAAGTTTTGACAAACAACCAACTCATTATCTGCAATCGAAGTAGGGTCACTGAAAGTGTTAAGCCCCCCAACAAAAGGGCCTACCTGTATAGCTGCTCCCGGCATAACCTCTCCTAAATAAGCTCGTAGATAGTGCCTTTTTCATAAGTCATAGACTGACTCAACATTTCGCTCTGCCCACGCTCCGCAATACTAGAACTAAACTCTGCCTGCTTAGCCGCCATCATCTCAGGATTCTCATCCATCTCATACGCACGCATCAACACATAATTCACTACATCCGTGAAACAATCATCCGGGACCGACAAAACATCTGTCGTATTCACCGTCACATCCGTAGGCTTAGCAAAATACCTAATAGACATCGAATAGTTTTTATCAGGTACCGGCCAAAAAGTTATCTCTCCCGCCCAGCTATACCAAAACTGTGGAGGCCCCACCTCATACCCCTCAGGGTCCGCCAACGAAATACTCTCCTCCGCCTGAGCAACATTAATGTTACCCACCCGCCTACCATTCAAAGAAATACTTGCCACCGTATTAATCAACGGAGTAACAGAAGTCAAGCTATATGTAGGAGTACCCCCCGAAACAGACATAGTAGCAACCGATGGAATAACACCGGCTGCTTCCGCAATCTCGTTCTGCGCATCGTTAATCCAACGAATAATATCTTCGTTAGTTAGCTGAACACCGGACTCATCACCAAAAGCACGCTTTACATAGCTATAAATTTGACCAACAGTTTTAGTGGGATTACTGTATGTCATCGCTCAAACTTCTTTCCGTTATGGGTAATGGTGTGCTTCTTGTCCCGACCACCAGAAGCCAAAAACTCTATATGGTCGATTCTATCCTCCATATCATCAATTTCTTTCTTACTTTTCAATAATTTTTTGGCGTTGTCCTCAGCCTCAATACGCTTCAAAATGTTTTCTGCTCCGTGACGTACAACATCACCGTCAAAAAGCCACGCAATAATCTTGTACGGGTCCTTCATATCCTCATCCGACAGAAAGCGCACCACATATTCAGGCAGATTCTCCGGCTTGTCCACAATAGCCCAAGGCTTTTTCTTTTCTTGCTCATCAACGCGCTGGTTTTTAGGGATATACACCAACGAATATGTGGGCTTCAAGTCCTGCAAAACATCGGCCATATGTACATGGTCATCGCTAACAAACTCGTTAAGGTCAGAGTTCCATATTTGTGCAGATTGTCCTAGTGAAATAGTCATGTCGTAAGTTTAGCCTGTGTATCAAATAATCCCCAACAAGATAAAAATGTCCCGACCCCCAAATCAGGAGCCGGGACATTTTTTATTAAGGTCTACGCTTCGGTAATGTCCGAAATGAGACCGTGGCTGTTACGGCGGTCAGTACCAAGCTCGTGGTATTCCACCATGCGAGCGTAGTATGCGTCGTAGTCACCGTTAGAGTCACGAACTTGCTTCCACATCGAACCGTCTTTGTCGAGGAAGTGCCATTCTTCGTCACGGTAATAAGTGAGCGCGTCCTCGTTCACATACCACTGCTTTCCAATAGGTGCGTCGGAGTCTGCCACGACAGGGATTTCACCCTGGTCCGTAGTAAACGCAAGTCCCGAGAACCCACCAGTGAACTCCTGCGTGTTAACCGTCTGGCGCAACTGCGAAAGAAGGTTGAAGTACGCACGACGAACACCCATCGACTGCAAGATAAGGGAAGTAGTACCACCCTTAGTGCGAATGTCGTCAGCCATTTTAATCATTAGGCCTTCCGACAGAGCGCGTCCTGTGCCTCCGTTAGCGTTTACAGTAGATTTCCACTCGGGCTCAACCGAGGGGTCCACGTTGTAAAGAACACCAGAAGCACTGATAATTGCGGCCAGACCCGTCAGTTCACGGTTACCACCAGCAGCCACACCAGAGCCTTTACGAACAATGATGTCGTTGTTAGCAGTAGCGACGCCTGGAGTAGTCGTGAACGTAACAGTGTTAGCACCAGCAGCGAGACTTACAGCGCTCACAATCAACCCTGAGTTATCAACCGTGGTGCCCGTCTGAGTATCGACAACCATTCCAATCTGGAACAGTCTTGCGTCAGCGACAGGAACAACACCGGCAGTGTTAGCACCCGTAACAACGGCAATAGCACCGTTACCCGAGCCGTAAATCTGACGGTTCATGTCTTTCTTAAGGTCGTTCTTAAGACCCTCAACCTCGTTATCCAACGCTTTAGCAAAAGCTTTAGAGTCAGTGTCAGAGAGGCTAATAGCCTGGCCGGTCAACTGAATTCCACCATAGGCGTACTTCAGTCCAACACGAGCAGCAGCGTGTCCTTGCTGACCTGGGGTCGGCAAAGCTTCGGACTCAAAACGAGAACCGATACCGCTGTTGCGGCGTGTGTGAATGGGGAAAGTAACATACTTTCCACCAGTTTCGTTGGTAACACCAGAGCTAGTGCGAGTAATACGCTTCAGAGCAACAATTTCGTTGTTGAGCTGCTCGCGGATACGTCCCTGGTACACCTCCTTGAGATATGACTCAATGGTTGCAAGTGATGCAGTCACTGTTTTTCCTTTCTGTTAGAAAGGAGACTGAAACTTAGGTTATCTACCTGACGAGATAGATGCTGCGATGAGGTTTTGAACATCATCTCTTGACATCTTTCCCAGCGGCGTGGTGCTTTGCTGCTGAGGCATCCCACCAGAAGTTGGTAGCAATCTAGGTGCCGAATCTCCTGGGCGCGGTACTGCGCGAATACGGTTTACTGTTTTTTCAATATAGTTTCTAGCAACATCATCAAGCTTGATGGACTTACCAGTGCTTTGAAGTTGGAACGCTGCCTTCATCAAAACTTCTTGTATGTCTTCTTCACCAAAGTCTGGATATGCCTGCTTAAGACTATTGATTTCCTGTTCCAAAGCTGAATCAGCTTCGTGCTGAACCCGCGTATTTTCTTGCTGAGCAAGATAATCTTGCATCTGCTGTTGCTGTTGCTCCAGCTGTGCAAATCGTGGGTCAGCTACTGGCTCAGAATTGTTTTCTTCTTCGTCTACAGCACCCTGCAACTCTGCTTGAGTTTCAGGCATACGACCATTTTGCTTTAAGAATTCTCCTAAAGCGGTATAAATAGTTTCAGGTTCTGTATCAAGACGCTGAGCGATACTTGCATAGTTCTGCAAATCCTCCGGCGAACCTAGCTCAGAATACTGCTTGAGCTGTTGGTTCAACGACGAGATACGCGATTCAGCGCTCTTGTCGAAGTTCTTGAGGTCATCCTGAATAGAGTGAAAGCTAACAGGGTCTAGTTTTGTACGCAAAGACTCCCAAGCGGGATTACCCCCCGAAGTATCTACTTCTGAAGCTGTCCCCGCTGTATCTACTGGCCCTGAAGAATCCGCAGTCTCTGCCGAGGTGTCTGCTTCTATCTCTGTACCTGTAGTTTCGTCCATTGTGTACTCCTTATCGCCGTACCTCCCATTGAGGCCCTAGCATTGTGGATTTAATTATACTTTATTTAGTTGTTAATTAAAGCACTTTAGGAAAGTGCGTTAATTGCATACGTCAAATCATTGTAAGTCATTTTAAGGACTTCAGCGTTTGTGTATGTGGCTGCATCTATAGCCTGTATCTCAGTTTTAAGCTGAGCCACAGTTTTACGGCCATAGTTCCTCGTGGGACGATACTCTAGCTGAGGTACCGGACCAGCAACATTATCAAAATCTGCCATTTTATACTCCTTGAGGTTGTTCAGGAGCCATATCGGGTACGGCACCATTAGCTGCCATCATAGCACCTGGCCCCTGCTGTGGGGCCATTTCACCTTCTGCCCCCTGTGGAGGCATACCCGACATCATTTGTGCCATAGCACGCTGCTGCAAAGCCTGCTCATGCTGAGAAACATGCTCCGCAAACTGCTGCTTAATTTCAGGAGCCAAAATTTCGTATTCTTGAGACATGCGGAACTTATTGTGAGTTTCAATATGTACTTCGTGCATATCAAAATCGGCAATAGAAATTACTGCGGGGGCGGGCATGTTCTCAATCTCCTGCATAATTGCAGGGTCTTGCATAGCCTCAGGAGGAATCTGCGACATAATTTCTTCCATAGCCTGCTGACGAGCCTCCTCAATATCTTCGACAGTAAGCATCTTCATCTTAATGTTTTCGCGCTGAGCCTTACGCTCTGCCACATTTAAATTATCCATAATTTTCTGTACGCCACCAAGCTCAAGCATTCTTGTGGCCGTAGGCTGGTCAATGATACCGACAGCAAACATATCCATCACACGAGCTTCTTGAGCAGCCTTAGACTTTGCGAAGCTAGAGCCCGGCTCGATACGAATATCTGTGCCCGCTGCAACATCAGCGCCCTGGAGAAGCATTGTGTCGAAAGCCCCGTCAGCACCAATAGTGCGAATCTTGCGGGGCAAGTCCACATACTGCACAAACAGTTCAATAGTGCTGGCAGCAATCTTTTGGACCCCCGCCTCAATGCTTTGGAACTGAGGAGTCAAATACTGGTTAGACGCTTCCTGCAAATACGAAATGGCCGTACCGGAAGTAACTCCGGGAGGAGTACTCCCGCGAGACACTTCGCGCTCACCAGAAATATCAATCCAGTCGCTCATAATACGGTCCTGCTGGTCCACATAATACTGAGGGAGCGGTGCCAAAGGCAGTGGTTGCGGAGGTGCCATACCAGGCTTGTACTGAATAACCAGGCCAGGCTCGTTCGTCAACTTTGAAGGAACAATCGAGCCAAGAGGTGCAATCAACTGAGGCTTAGCCATACGACGACCCGCCTCAGCAATTTCTGAACGAATACCGTTGTACTCTTTTTGCAACTGCGACAGGTCTACGATAGGGCTGTCCGCATAAAAAGTAGCCGTAGGAATGTGCTCAAACTTTGTAAACGGATACATGCCGTGGTTGTAAGGCAACCCCCCACGGAACACGCTGATAAGAGTGTCGTCAATGTTAATGACAACACCACCCTCTGGCATTAACTTAGACCCGCCAGGCTTAATCCACGTCTCGTAAACAATAACGCTGTCAAGACTTTTGTTACTGCCCAAGTTTAAATATGCTTCATCAATAATTTGATTCGCTGCGGAAGTGCTTGGCGACAAAGTAACCCCCGCCAACTCCTTAGCAAAGTAATACTCTGCCCACTCGACAGTCTTCGTGTAAGCGTTAATAATAAAGGGCTGGTCTTCAATATCTTGTTCGCGCATGTCGGGAACAAAAAGATGAAAAGGCGTTACGTGCCCGTATTTAATGTCCCCAATATCTCCAGAAACTTTGTCTCTAGCGGTGGTGTCCCACTGCGTTTTTAAAAACCCGTTGCCTGTAACAACAGTCCACCACATTGCTCGTGACATGTGCTGACGCAAATTTTTGGACTCACTAATCGAAGTCCACGCCTGCTCAGCGGCAAAAGCAGCCCTCTGGTCTTCATCCTCCGAAGAAGCGGGAATGGCCTGAGCTGTAGGAAACTGAGAAAGAAGTTTCGACAGTTCCCAACGCACATACGAACGTATGCGGTTAATAGTTTGACGCTTGTGGTAGTAAGGCTTACGAGGAGTAAACAGTTTGTCTCGGTAATCTTCTGGAAAGTTACCGCGAGTCTGCTCTAACCAGTGGTGGCCATAAAACATAGACATGTTGTTAAACCACTGCAACTGCTTTTGCGAACGAGCAGTTTTAGCTCGGGACCACTCGGACTGAACCCAAGCAACAAGTTTCTTACCTTCCGTACTTTCACGGAACTTCTCTATGTTTATTCCCTCGTCAGGAAGACTAGTTACCGTAGAATTCGGGGTCTGTCCCTGTGAGTTCTGCGAATAGTTGTCGGGCATCTTGGCCATCTACATCTTCTCCTGCTGCTAAGTTAGGATTTCTGTTAGCAATTCTTTCGGCCTCAGCCTCGTCTGACGGGTCATAGTCCTGGTAACCACTATAATCTAAACTCTGATTCATCGCTTGGATTTGTTGATACACTAACGGGTCGCTTGATGCTACCAGTGCCTGTGCCTTTTCGTTGAGGTCCGTCATTAACTTTAGTGACTTTGTGTGCTCCTCCAACTGTGTCTTCAGCGCCAGAGATTGCTGCTCCAGCAGTGTCATCGTTACTTTCTGGTGCCACAGGTGCTGCATTACTAACATTGCTAGCAGAATCAATGAGAACGCGCTGGACAAAATTATCGACAACATCATTTTTTAGCTCCTTAATTGCTTCGTTGTAGCCACGGTCATACCACTCTTTTTCTTGCAAAGCCACCGAGACAGATTTTCCTTCATCAAAAAGACCGGCAACTTGAGCCATTTCGCGGATAACATCTACCGAAAGGTATAGCCGTCCCCGGTCAATTACTGTCGTGCTCATGTCGATACCAGTATCAATAAATGGTCCGACAGAAGTTCTGGTGACATAACATACGCCAGGGTCTCTGGCCGGTGCTGTAACTACACTAAATCTACTTGTCATTAGTAATACCCTCCTATAACGGTAGGTCCGTCATCTTCCATTGCTTTATCTTCTGCGAATACCACTGTAGGGTCCTCTCGCATCTTCAACATCAGCTCCTCATACCTTAGCGTAGTCGGAGCTTCTTCGGAACCAGCCTCTACATAAGGCGTTAAGTCTGGCCGTGTCGTAGCAAAATACCTGGCCGAGTCAAAAGCGTGGTCGTCCTTCTTGTGGATAACTTCTTGCTTGTTCATCGAGTACGCCATTTTGTCAGAACTGTACGTCGCCCACCGCAGTTTCTTCATCTCACGGATAAAGTTAGGACAGTTACGAGAAACAACCCACCTAGGCCTATTTTTCCCCCAACGAGTGCCCTCACGGAGCCTCATATAGGCCTGCATCTTTTCTACACCCACCATTACATCGTGAGGTATGCCCTCTACGTTCACGTACACCCCGTGAAGAGCATATTCCTGAATAATGGATGTTCCAGTGATGCCGTTGCGTTGTCTCATCGCAGGGTCCCCCATGCGCTCCACAGAGTCAGGTTTACGGCCCCAGCCAAGCTCCCGTTGCTTAACTATCTGCGCGTGCTCCGACACAACCATCTCCGCCTGATAATGCTCGGCAAACGTCACAATATCCCCCTCAGGAGACACAGCATGCCACAACCAGGCAGTCGGGTTGTTTAGCCCGTGGTCCACAGAGGCATACACTGACCAATTCTTAGGAACGTCCCCCGGACCAAAATCTACAAGATGCTGGTCCAAATTTTGACTAAAAGTAGGAAACACAAGACCACTACGAGCAACAAAGTCCCCCTTCTCACGAATAGCCCTCTCTTCCTTATCCATACCCATCGTGTAAAAGTTCATATCCTCTAAACCTGCTTGAAGGTAAGGATTCTGCTCTGCCGACAGTACGAAAGTAGCAATCTCCTTCTCTAACCCCTCTACCGCAGGCTCCCACAGCAAATCGAAAGTCCAGCCCATACCTTTCGTAGGTGTCGCCGCAATTACCCAGAAACCGTTGTAGTCGAGCAGACGCATCATAGACTCGTTGAAAATGTTTTGGGGCGGTTCCTCATCGAAGAACATTCCGTGTCGAGGCACACCACCCAGCTTCATCATGTCCATACCCCAGGTCACAAAGTCAATCGTGGAGCCATTCTCGAACGTCAAAATATAGTTACTGCTATCCCAGCTTTTAGACCAATCCCCGTCAATCAGATATGAGCGAGGAATCCACCGCTTCATCTTAGGAATAAGAATCTGCTCAATACCTTTAGATACATCCACCACGACAAACCGCAACTGGATAGCCCCGGTGCCCCACTCTAAAGGGCGCGAAAGATACGGGTGAGTGTTAGTAGCCCACCAGATAGCCTCCACAACAATCGCGTCAGTTTTACCTCCACGGTTACCCCCCGAAATGAAACGACCACGATACGAGCACTGGTGAAACCGCAACTGCTCCGGGTAATCCTTCTCCCCGTAATTCAGAATGTTGGGTTGATGGATACTTTGGTCAAGCTCAGAAATAGCGAGCTGTAAAAGCTCCGCCGAAGTTAGTTGTCTTTTACTAGAAGGCATTAGGGGGCCGTAGAATTATCAATAGCTCCTAAACGAACAAGAATAGCGTTTACCGACAAAGCCCAAGTATCATCCCCTCTAACACCAGAAATTGTTTCCTCCGTCAAAATAAATGCAGAAGCACCGCCGTCGTGCGTATGGTTACCTGGAGAAGACTGGTTAGGGTTAGGACCTAAAGTATGGTGCAAAGACTCTGCCCGAGAGTCTGCATCACTGTTTTCGTGAAAATCATCTACAGCCTGGGCGGACGGTTTTGGGTTTTCGTCAGAACCAAAACTACTTTCAGACCCGCTAGAAAGCATAGACATGGCTTCTCCTAAATACTTCTCATAGTGGTTTGTACCCCTACATTCTTAGTGCCCCGAGCCCACTTACCGCAACCCTGACACTGATACTTCTTGTACTCTGCCGTAGCACTTCTTTCCGTACCGCGAGAATGGAAACGGTCAGAGCCACAACTGGGGCAAGCCTCGGGACGACCATCATACAAACCGCGATGTGGATGATTTTTAATCCAAGGCAAAAACTTTTCGTACAACCCGATAAGGATATTGACATCCTGAATCTGGTACTTCTTCATCTCCGCCCAAGCCTTTTCCTCACCCGCCATACAACGCACCCACAACTGAAAACCAGAATGTTTCACCTTGGAACCCATGCCCAGCTTTTGAGCCACATAATCCAACTTGTTGGAAGGGAACTTGAACTGGGACCTAGACGTGCGCAGAAGGTCAATGTCTTTTGTCGGGGAGGGGGGGAGCATGTCGTTCTCGATGAACTCCCGCCTCAAATGCTTCATATCGAACGAAGCCGAGTTCCAGCCCACCACAGCATCGGCATCATCTAAAAGTTCGTGTATAGCTTTAAGCATTGTGGCTTTACCATCGTGGTGAACTGAGCTAAAATGGACTTTCCGCTGTCCATACCAACGGGCTCCAAAACAGATAACTTCTGTCGAATCAACCAGTTGAGTGATAGCAACATTCTGGTCCCACAGGCCCCAGACATAAGCCAAGTTAGGAGAGGTCTCAAGGTCTAAGAAAAGTATTTTCATGTCGTCCTTAAATTGGTTAGGGACAGCTTAGCGTAGAATAGGGTGTTTTATGAGTAAACCAGAAATTATCGGCGGATACACCTGCCCGACAGACCCGCAGGAAGCTGTCGAGTGCGATAGTTGCCAATAGAAAAAGGCCCCCAATTACGGGGGCCTTTTTTATTTAGTTACTGTCCGTCAGGGTCGAAGTTAGGGATAACCCAAGTAGAAAAAGCAGTCAGTCCGGCAAGGATAAGGGTAACCCATCCTTGTGCTTCGACAGGTACGATGTCCATGCCCAGCTGTGTGCTGAATCCGCTGATTCCTACGAGGACACTTCCGACACCCGCAGCGATTGCTTTGGCGTAGGCCTGTGCCCGTTTGATAACTACTTTTACTTGGTTCATTAGTATTTGCCGCCTTTTTTCTTAGGTACCATGATAATTTCCTATCAGTTAGGTGTTGGTTGTTAGAAGGTTTTGTCGTTCAACGCTCTTTGCAGGGCGCTGATTGTTATCCTGCCCCATATACCGTCGTCTTTCACACCTAGTTTACGTTGCACCGCTTTGCGGGTCAATGGCCCGAACACCCCATCAGGTTTCGCCCCAGCCCATCTCTGGATAGCTGTGTAGGTCATTCTTCCAGGCCTGCCGTCGATACGGCCCAGCGGGAACCCGGCGTTAGTGAGTGCAGTCTGGAACGCTTTCCAGGTGTTGCGCCCCAAACGTCCATCCACCTTAAGCAGTGCAGGCTTCACGACCACGGCAGCACCGTCAAGGAAAGGTACGGGGTCCACGGTATTTTTGTAACGCCCGCCACGTTTCCGAACCTCAAAATGGAGATGGTTGCCTGTGCTCGCACCGGTAGTCCCAGACGTGTAAATGAAATCGCCCGTCACAACCCGTTGCCCTTTACGCAACCCGGTACGGTGCGCCCCATGATAGTAGACCGTCACAATCTGCCCATGGTCAATAAGGACTGTATGCCCACCACCCGTAGGACTCCACCCAATCTTCACCACAACACCATCCCCCGCAACAGTGACAGGGAACACGCCTGCAACATCGACCCCGTGATGAAAAGCCCGCCTACCCGTAATAGGATGACGCCTCCAACCGTAAGGACTTCTCGCGTTGATTGTTCGACCTTCAGGCCACGGCTTAGTCAGTTGCATTACACACCTCCGAATATATTTTCAAACAGTTCTTTACGGTTCGGCTTGGGCCTATCCCTAAGCGCTACTAGATACCCCACAATATCATGATGCTTGTTTAACCACACTTTCAAGTTGTGC
>Ga0136572_1000254_pt1 | contig 21449 bp, 10 predicted proteins | sample AntDeeMetageno83_FD_104639 | JGI IMG/M metagenome (GOLD analysis project Ga0136572, IMG submission 104639) | Saline lake microbial communities from Deep lake, Antarctica - Metagenome #83 | ecosystem: Environmental > Aquatic > Non-marine Saline and Alkaline > Saline | place: Antarctica: Deep lake...
CTCAATAGAACCGAACTATCTGTGCCTTCGTTAAGTTATAATACCTTCAGTGTGTATCATATACAAATGACATACGATAATTTAGACAATCAATTAATTAATCGCGTTTGGAAAGCCGGAGATTCGGGATGATAATCCTGTGGGAACTCCGCGAACGTTCTGTTTGGTGAAACATTCTGGACCATCAGATATTGAGACGTTGACTCGGCAGGCATATTGGTTGTCTGAAGTTCATGTGGGTAGTCCTGTTCGTAGTCCACGTCTTCCGATCCCGATCGAGTATGCGGATATGGCTGCTGAGTATGTCCGTGAGGGCCTCGTATCGCCTGGAACCGTAATTAAAGGTCCAGCGTATATCTGACAAACAGTCGCTGCACAATCCAACTGCAGTTATCGACCCCGGTGTGTGATCGTTCTCAATGAAACCTTGTCTGAGCATTTCCACGCAAAATGTATGCGCTGTGCTCAGTTAGGCTATGTCGTCAAGGAAATTGATTAACTCGGTAATCACAAGCGGACTATTCAGGAAAGGCGATTATAATGTGGAATACTCTAGGTAGGTCTGAACCCTTATTCCAGCCGTTCTTAGAAGATTCTAATCGAGTTGAGACATAACTCGATCATAATGTTGCTTGAAATGTTTCAGCCCATTCTTTTGGAACAGGTAGATCTTTCAAGACACGAGATTGCAAGCGATAGTAGCCGTTGGCCGCCTTTTGACAGTGAGCTTCCAGCCACATCCTTGCTTCTGGACTGTTGAGGTACTCGACGATAGCATCAATTGAAACGCCGTCTCTCGGCACTGCATAGTACACGGAATGTTTTGGAACGACATCACCCTCTTTTTCTGCCCAAAATTTGGGTTCCTTGGCGATATCTCTCCAAACAATCTTCGGCTGGAGGATATCCTGCAGTGGTGGATTTTCGTGCCAGGCGTACCATTTCTTTCCCTGCTTTTTTACGCAAGACCGATCCTCTAAACGTTCTCGATGCCCTGTAGCCCAGTCGCCGAACGTTCCAAGTTCATCTTCATCGGGTAGCGACCCATCATCTCGGTATGGGCAGACAAACATTTTGTCAGTGTAGGGGCTGTCAAGCTCCTGCAACTGTCGACCAGACACGGTTCGACGAACCCATTTCGAATCAATGTCTTCTGGCAGCTCGTTCTGATCGAATACAAATACTCGGTCTGCCCCCGTAGCTATCCCACAGGATATCCGAACGGTCACATCATCGAGTGTTGCTCCCGTTTCAAGATCTGCTACGTCTGCGCCACGGATATTCGGTGCCCAACTAGAGCCATCTGTTGGGAGCATTGTTTCGTGTGTCGACCCATCTCGAAGTGTGACAATTGTCTCCTCAGAACTACCACTGTCGCATCGAAGGGTTGTGATACAGGGAAACGTCACTAACCCTGTGAATGAGTCTTCATCGAGATGCTCGATTTCTTCAATATGGACCCCGTTAGTTAGTAGCCGCCGTAGTGGGGCCGCAGTATCGACATATTCGAATTTCTCAGGAGTAACAAAGGACATCACCCCACCATCTGCAAGGAGGCTCAGCGACCGCTCGAAGAATAAGAGATACAGATCGAACCGCTCGATTGCAGTTGTGAACTCACGTTTGTATTGCTGTTTTTCGTCTTCGTCAAGTCCCTCGATTGGAACATAGGGTGGATTACCAACAATATAGTCAAACGAGCCTTTCTCAAGCATTTCAGCAGAGAGGAAATCCAGTTCCCGAAACTCAATATTCTCGAGATTTCTGTCTCGTGCTTTGCTTAGATGTTCTGGATTCGTGTCAACGGCAAATCCAGTCGGAATTGACCAGTCTTCTGATTCACAAACCCGTTGTACTGCAGCCGCGAAGGGTCCGTCCCCACACCCCGGATAGAGTATCCTATCGGTACGTTCTGGAGGGTTATCACGGAACAACCGACGGACCATTTTTTCAGCCAAATCGTCGGGTGTTGGAACGTGGCCTTTCATTACACACTTGAATATCTATACGCACACTTCAATGTGCGTAAAATCATCTCTACACATCAAACGTATCTTGCTGTATATCGATATTCCCTTTGACATGAGCAACAAGTGAACGGAGGAATCGTCGGAATTGAAGCTCTTCGTTTGGTTCCCAAAATTCACCTTCGAGACCACGTTCTTCGTCACTGAGGATGAAGGCTGCATTATTCACTAATCGTTGCCTGACCATTCGGAGACACAGCAATTCCATCCGATCTACATATGACGCACCTTTAAACGCCTCGTCAGCATCAAAATTCGGCTCTCTGAGTCGTGGGGTTTTTCGGGACTTTTCGGTATCCGCCATGAGCATTAGATACCCAATCCATGGTGCGGGCGATGGTTCAAATACGCCTTCTTCATAGGCCTGTAACAAGTCAGTGCTGTTACCGAGTGCCTCTTCGACTCTGTTATTCAGATTGTTGCCAAAACTGCTGGCTAGTGATTTGTACTCGATCGCCGCTAGCAGTTCATCGTCATGCACAACGGCAGTATCCCATTCTTTCTCATGGCGGAAGTAACCCGGAATCGTTGCATGGTAGTCGTGTTTTACTGAGTCACGGGGTATTCCTGCATCAACCAATATATCTTCAATAAGCCCAGCAAATCCGTCCATCTGTTGTCCCCCAAGTACCTCTGCTCGTCGACCACGTGTGCTGTCTTCCGATTCTCGTTGAGCTTCTGCTTGTCCTGATAGCGTAGCCCAATAGTATTTGACTGCTTCAGAGATTTCAGACTCCAGATTCTCTATCACGGGATAGATGTGGTCAATGGGCTGTGATTTATTTATCGGTTCAAGTGATACTCACTATTGGATTCCCGAAAACAGACCACCGCATTTAACAAAGATACATCATTGGTATTTTAATTGAATCCGACCCTGACACGGAGCAATCATTACAGCCCCTGCCACACGTCAGTGACCTCCTCGGGATCAGAGATAGCAACATAGCGGTAATTCATCTTCAGTAGTCGACGCCGTTTCTTCTCGTCATTCTGCTTGACGTGTTCTTTCTCGTGAACCGGCCCATCTATGAACACCACAAGAGGCTGGGCCCGTCCCTCTGCTTCGAAATAGAAGTCAGCTTCGACGACTGGCTCATCACCGTCATAGATTGTTTTCTGAGCTGCGTCCGGGAGCTGGAAACCTTCCTTTCGAACGGTCTCAAGCACCTCCCGTTCAAGTGAAGATTCACATTTCTCAAGGAGCTGTTCAAATTGTTCGGAATCCCCATTGCTTTCGATCTGATCAAGCGACATTGTCTGGGTTGCACGGAGCCACGGGATGGCTAGATTGCGGTCGAACAGCGGATGTTCGCTTTGGTTGTAGTACGACATCAGACACTCATAGCAGGCTCGTTCACAGCCATCTGTGTCGTTGACGTGCAGTACGTCGAGTGCCTCCTGGATGGCTCGCTCGAAGCGATTTTTATCAGGATTGGTGAGATCGTAGAGAGCCCCAGAGCCGCCTTCGCTCGTTTCATGAATAACAACCGTCAAATCGCCGTGCGGTCCGGGGGCCGGTTTGAGGAACGTCGAGAGCCCCTGATCGTCGAGATCGAACTCGACCAGTATCCCTTGGTAGAGTGCCTCTTTGAATGTCCTATAGAATGATTCGGCATCGTCAGGGTCGACATGACCGGGCAGTGGCGTCGTAACGGTGATTGTATCGTGGCCGCCCTCAGTATACAGCTCGATATCCTTGCGAATTGCTTCCTCGTCAGCATTCGCATAACAGCCATCGTCGACGTGGGTATCGATCTGTGCATAACTGGTGAGCCATCGGTTACACTCAGTACAGAGTGCAAAGCCCTGGAGTTCATCGTCATCACGGCCACGGATGCCGCTGTTTATAGTCACGATTCGGGCATTAGGCTCGTAGGTGACGTTCGCCGAGACACCATCCCCATTGAGAGCGTATTCAACCGGATCACGACGCTCATAATAATGCGAGATATTGTAGCCTTCCCGCTGGCGCTCCTCGTCGTCGCTGGTAATGTTTTCCTCAGGGTACGCACGTTGGTCAGGAAGTTCCATGGTGTTCGGGTTGGTGTGTACGCCACTGAATGAGGCACCACAGCCAGGACAGCCCGCAGCCTCCTGTGCGTCATCACCCATTAGAATCGTCTCACACTCCGGACACACGATTTTGTGACGAGTTACGGGTTCGGCATCCCGTGTCTTCGGGCGGGCGTACCGAACGGCGTGGCGCTCGCCTCGGTAGTAGACGTGATTGCCCGGTGCGAATTCCCGAATCGCTTGTGCCTCGTCACGCTGGATATCGTCTTCCTTCGTCGTGAAGCCGAGTGTACAGTTCGAGCGGGGGAACCCATAGTTCGGCAGAAAGCCCTGTGATCGAAGGTACTGATACGAGTAGAATCGCTTCCCACCGTTTCGCATATCGTCGAGCCGACGCTCAATAGCGTCTCGTTCCTGCCGTTCGAGATACTCCCCGCGTTCGGCACCGAGTTTCTTGTTCAGTCGACGGCGTTCACGAGTGAGTCGGGTATACTCGATCCGCCAGGGGTCGAAGGCCGTATCGAAATTGCCGACGAAGTCCTCGATTTGCTGTTGAATGAACGAATCAGTAAACCACTCGTCGAACTCAGTCTGTTGACGCTCCCTACCGAAGGCGGTTTTGACCGTCTTAACGATTCGATCGTAGTTCTGATCGATTTTATTTTCGAGCTCCTCCCGGTAACTGTCGTAAATCTCGTAGCCGTCCCCAGGCTGGATATCGAGAATGTCGTCGATATCACCTTCGAGCTTGAAATCTGTCACTTCGAGAACTAAGGCGTTGATGTGGGCCTTGATGAGTTCCTGGTTGTTTAGCAGGAAGGTCGGTGGTGAGATTTCCCCGGCAATGATACGCTCTGGCCGTTGGTAGAAATACTGGTCGTGGGAGGCACGGCCAAAGCCACTGCCACAGAATGTGGTAACAAGCGAGGGCTGGTTTTGGCGGCCAGCTCGCCCGGACCGTTGAGCGTAGTTACTCGGGTTCGGCGGGACGTTCCGCATGAAGACGTTTGAGAGATCGCCGATATCGATCCCCAGCTCCATCGTCGGCGTACAGACGATTGTGTTGAGCTCGTCGTCATCCCGAAACCGTGTTTCGAGTTCCTTGCGCAGGTCACCTTCGATCTGCCCGCTGTGTTCGGCCGCAAGGATGTCTACGGCCTCATCAAACGGCAACGAATAGAGGTCATAGAAGTACGAATCTCGAAGGTCCGTTTGTTCGGGAACCACATTCCCACAGCTACTATTGAGACAGAGCCGGAGCCGGTCGCGCGTAACTACTGTTTTGCATTTCGGACAGACAGACACATCACTGGGATCGTGAGCTGTGAGTTTAACGAAGCCTGGATTAAGCATGTAGGCTTTCCGCCCACGATACACGGAATCCTCCGTTAATAGTGGGAGCTCGTCCTCATCACTCAGTAGATCTACGACGTCTTCGATGATCTCTGCAGCTTGATCCGTGTCGACATCCAAGGCGCGAGTCGTCCACTTGACGTGCCGGGACCGCCAATCGGTGAGCCGGTGAATCTGTTCGGTCCCGCTTGTATCAGCGGTGTCGCTGAATCCCTCGGGGAACCGGAAGTACTGCTGTTTGTGGAACTTGGTTTCCTCGTGGAGGTTGTTGATCGTGTTTCGCCTGAAGTCACCGAAATTGGTGAAGATATCGTGATCAATTGCAGCCGTCCGACGGAACAGGTCAAGGAATGCCTTACAGTACTCATGTCGAAGATCAGTATCGGCATCCGCTAGTTCTGGGATGTCCTCCCAGACCTCATCGATCTGTGCTAGATCGTTAAGGTGTTCGTACTCTACGTCGAGTAAGCCGACATCCTCAAGGCTCTGTTGGCCCCGCTGCTGGCTCTTGCGCAGTTCCAGCAACACGTGGAACTGGAGATACTCACTGTAGCGTGCTTTTTCGTCGTCGGGGACTCCAAAGCGAGTCGTCTGGAGCTTGTTCGGTAGTGTGTCGTTGTCTGCGAGAGCGTCGAATGTTCGGTTACCGATATCTGCTAGGCTGACACGGTCGTTCGATTTGAGTGCCTCATACAGTGCACGACGAAACTTGACCCGTTGATAGAGATTATTGAGGTGGGCCGCTTGCAGTGCTGTGTCCTGTCGATTATCACTGAAGGCAATGGTCTTCTGCTGTGCCTCGGGTAACTCCTGCATCGTGGAGCCGATGAGTGCGTCTGTCGCCGTCGACCGGCCGACAGTCCCAAACTTGAACATTTTCGAGAGCTCCATTGAACGCCCCATCCGGGTGTGGCTGACGCCACAGTTCCCGCAGAAGAGGAATTCAGCTTCGGACCACATGACCTCAATCCCTTGTGTCGCAAAGCATCCACATTGGAGTTGACCACTGTCGTGGTGGCCGTCGGTCAGGCGGTTGTGTTGTGGACAATAGGTTGCAGCTTGAGGTACGGCGTCGACCCATGTATCACGGAGTACACCGTCATCATCGAACCAGTCGGCCGGCAGCGTTACTTCATCTCGATCCCACTGCCCGCGCATAATGTAGCCAGCTGTCTCGTTGTCCTCGACGCTGAGATCGCTGACTTCTCGAGGTACAAGATGACCGTCATCGGTGCGAACAACAGTATAGTAATCCTGTCCGCAGGCTCGACAGAACGAAAGCGGGAACGCTTCGCGGTTGCGGTCGTACTCGTCTGCACACTGTCGACACTGAATATCACCCGCATCGCTAAGGTGTGGGTCGTCGTCTTCCAGCGTTTCCGGAGTGAGACAGGCTACAAGCCCGGAACCTTGGCTGAAAAATGAGTGGAGTTTTGGGACGAAAATCGGCTGTTGTTCGCCCTGGACATCGGTTGTGGCGATCGTCCCAGCGAGTAATGCCCCTTCGAGTTCTCGTCGGGCTTCTTCAGGCGTAGCGTTTGGTCGGTGCTCCGAACAGTATTTGGCCACGAGCGAATCGTCTTCATCGTCTATCCCGTCCCCAGGTGCGACCTGTTGGCTTCGGTCGCCTAATTCATCATCAAGAAATGCGACTGTCGGGTGATCGAGTAGGACGTTTCCGAGTGCTGCGGCAGTTTTGGTCTCTTCTTTACTTAGTGAGCGCTTCGTGAGTTTTTCGGCGAGTTTCGTTGCTTCGTCCGCCGATCCATCGAAATGCGAGATATCTGTATCGGTGATTTCAACGGTGTCAGGAAGTTGGCCTGATTCGGTGAAGCCCAACGAGTAGTGGGTTTCGCCAATCACGTGGTCGGAGTCGACATCCAATCCGAAGATCTGCTCTGAAAACTCCGCGATTTCCTGTTCTGCATCCATCCCTTCTTCACTTTGGACTGTCGCAGAGGTGCCGATACAGGTGAGATCCTCGCCTGCACCGGAGTGTTCACGGAGACGTCGAATGAGAGCCGCGACATCGGCTCCTTGCTGGCCTGTATAGGTGTGGATCTCGTCGAGAACGAGATAGTTTAACACGCCAGCGTGTTCGGCTGGAAACAGCTCCGAATCCTGGTGCCGTGTTAGGATGTAATCCAACATTACGTAATTTGTCATGAGGATATCGGGTGGGTCCTCACGGAGTTCCTCACGAGAAACGACCTCACAATCGTAGGCCTCCTTTCGCCCAAACTGCTGGAGGAATTCGGCTTCGCTATCGGGGTTCGTTGGGGTATCGCCGGTGTAGAGGCCCAGCCGAAGGCCGGAGCCATCGAGTCGTTCGGCAAACTCCTCGTACTGGGAGTTCGCCAAGGCATTCATCGGATAGACAATGACCGCTTTGATGCCATCGGCATCGCGCTCGAGGGCGTCGAGACTGTGGCTGACGATCGGGATTCCGAACGCGAAGCTCTTTCCCGAACCCGTCCCAGTTGAGACAATTGTGTTATTGCCCGCCTGAATCGATTGGATGGCCTCTGTCTGGTGTTTGTACGGTTCGATAGGATCGCCGTCCGTACCAGTGAATACATCGAGTACAGACTCGTGAAGGGTATCGTCCGCAACTAGATCGTGGAGAGTATCGCCGTACTCGAAGCGTTGATTCAGCTGGACGAATGGTTCTTTCCACAGGACTTTCCCAGTCTCGATTCGGTTCTCGATCCAGGCGTCGATGGTGTCATCGTCGACGTTCTGGAAGGTTTCGACGTAGGAACGGTAGGATGATTGTACGCTGTCGAGTGCTCTGAAAGGGTTAAGACGTGTACTCATTGGTCTTCCTCAGATGTGTCTCTGATTCTCGGTGCTATCTCTTCGAACCTGCTTTTTATTTCGTCACGAGTACGGTAGTAGCCATGTTCTTTTTTATCTTTTCTCCGTACTTGATCAAAAGAATTGAATATTTGATCAATTTTCTCTGATGAGAGGCCGTACAAATGACACATGATCGCTTCTAATTCCATACGAATCTGTTCTCTATCCTCACCTGCTGGACTCGAGAATACATAAGCAGATGATAGTTCAACTTCCTCCATATATGCCGTCAGGTCATTCGAGTTACAGGACAATTTTGTAGAGAGTTCAACCACTCGATTACGAATTGGGTTTCCGTTTAAGAGAACTTCGTCAAATCGGTCGGGATCTGGTACTGGAAGCTGTTTTATTATAAATTGACTCAAATGTGTGCTTCCTACTTTTTGACGTGCTACATAATCTAATGCATACGAGTTCATACAAGCCATCATTAATGCGGCTTCTTCAGCATCTAATCCAAGGATATGATTCATAGTATGCACCGTCGGCACATCAGGTAAAAGAGAGCAAATCGCTGTGCGCTCATTGGTAGAATTTGTAACATCTCTAAGCGCAATATGCCATGGAGATCGGAACTTATCTTCATACACCCCTTTTTTCAACCAATAACGGGGTAAAACAGAAAATGAGGCTTGATCTTTTTCGTCGATAGTAACCTGTTTTGGATCATCTCCATCTGCTATATCATGTGTCGCAAACCGGTGATCATATTGGTGGAAGAACTTCGATTCATATATCGGGAAGTATTCAACAGAGTCCCCAATAAACCGATTCTGACTATCCAACTCCAGGTCCTCATCGGACAGTTCTTTATACGTCTCGAAGAGTCCAGAGTCGTTAGATTTGTTAAACATGACACTCAGGCTTAAATTCCATGGATTCCCTTGATCATCATCTTCAATTTTAAGTGCCCCAGTATTACGATATATTTCAATAGTAAGCTCTGCGTCATGTCCATTATCAAATGTTGGGCAGTTTTTGGTGTTCGGATTAATCAGACTAATATCCTCTTTAGATAACTGATATTTTCTCTTTGAGTCATGTAATTGTTCTATCTCGGTTAGATTGAAGGAAAGATCAAAATGATTTTGAGGAAGTTCGGTGCCAGCAATAACTAGCAGGCAGAAATTGAATTGCCCATGCACGTCTTGGAATATTCGATTCTTATTCTCAAACCCGAATAGAGAGTCCAGTCGTTGGCTCTCGACCAACTTTCTAAAGAAGTCCTGAGTAGACGAATCAGTAGCAATACCCGTAGGAGTTATAAGTCCAGTTCTCCCTCGGGGAGAGATGTTATCGGTAACAAATCCAGCAAAGATAGCATATGTATTAACATAGCCCTTACTTGATTTGGGGTATCGGCCACTTTTTTTGAAAAATTTAGTTTGTTGATCGATCCTCTGAACTTCCATCTCCCATTCTTCATGGAGTTCTGGATTTTCTTCCTCAAGCTCGTCTATCAGTTTTAGCCGCTTCGATTTTGTTTCTGCATTTGCAATTTCAGGTGCAGACACGGCAAAGAACTCAACTGCTTCAAGAGACACCCGGTCCCAAGGAGGATTCCCTAATATACAGTCAAAACCTCCCTCTTGATAGACACTCGGATACTCAATAGGCCAGTGGAAAAAATTGTTCTTTTCAGCAATCTTAGATGCACGATCAACCATCCCGATCAAGTCATCTGAAAGGTCCTCATTTCGGCGTATTTGATCGATAGTCTTCGGAGTTGGATACTCTTCAGCGACGCCTTCCTTCATAGGCCAAAAGAAAGCCGCAGTCCACAGATCATAGGCAGCCTTTTGTTTTTGATAGGCTTCGCTTTCCCTGAACCTTTTATACAGCTGCTCTTTCTTATGGATATCCGCCTTGGTGTCCTCTTCTAGGGAATCAAGTTCTTCGGCCAAACCAACGTAGTCTTTGATACCTTGACCAAACGAAGCAAGAGATTGGCTATTGGTTTTTCTTCGCTTTTTGTTCTCTTTTCGAACCCGTTTTCGGAGTTCGTTTCCAACGTGCCATTCCCGCCCACTCGATGTTTCATATGCATCTACAGGAAGCCCACTGTTAACTAGTTCGGAAGTTGTTCCAATAAGCGAGTTCCCCTGCTTAATTCGGTGATCAAGAAAACTCAAAGGTTTATTTTCGACCGCAGAATTGATCCAGAGACTGACTTTGGCCAATTCGACAGCCATTGGATTCAAATCAACTCCATAGAGGCAATGTTGCACCACCGACCGACGCGCCTGTCGAATGGTTCGCTCGTCTGGATAAAAGGAGTCAGATCGGATCTCTGCAAGTTTTTGAGCAAGAAAGTTATTAGCAGCAATAAGAAACGCTCCACTCCCACAGGCAGGGTCGCATACTGTAATATCTAGCAACTGTTTTTCTTGGACCTCAGGTGAGGCATCCTCTGCAACTCGATCTTCCACTACCGGTCTGAGCGCACTTTGAATAAGTTCATCAACAAGACCAGGGTCGGTATAGTAGCTTCCTGTATCTTTTCGCTCCATTCCACGGTCATCAAGATAGAACGAATCTGGAGAAATCGTCCTGTCTTCGAGTTCGATAGTCGTTTCAGCGATCTGTGGCATGAACTCAAGAAGACTCTCATACACAGCACCGATTTCTTCGACACCCAAGTCAGCGTATGAGATCCGCTGCCGGTAGCCTTCCTGTTCGATGTAAGTTAAGTCATCTACAGCACTCAGAAGTTTCGCATTTGAGCACTCGGAATCCAATATATATTCTAAATTACTGTTGTCAAACAAGTCCCCATTGTAACCTGAGACTCCGATCCGATTGTCACCCTCCCCAACTAACTGAAAAGTAGATTTCAGTCCTTCCCAGAGGTCGGAATTTCGGTCCCCCTTCTCACGCTGCTCGGCCCGTTCACGGAGCTTTGTGATGCTGTATTCATCGGTATAGAGGCTATCACGTTGGGACATCATACCGCGCTGCTCGGCAAACATCAAAAATAGCAACCGATAGACTACGTAGAGCAGATCCTGATAATAGTCCTCAGCTGCGTCTTGTCCACCCTGCTCCAAAGCGGTTTGAATCTCAGAATTAAGAAATCCATTCCCGAGTGTTTCAAGCGCTTTGACGACATTCTCCTGAAGATCTTGCCCTATTTTCACACCCGTCGATAGCGCAACTTGGTAGAGCTGCTCAATTGGGGAGTCAGCCACATCATCGTCTTCAGCGAGCGTGAACCGTGAAGCGTGACAAAGTCGATAGAGGGCACGGAAATCATCGTAGTTCCGCTCTGTAAAGATGTTCTCGAGGTCGAACTCAACATATCCCCGGGTATACGTATGGTAATAGTCACGAACCAGTCGTAGTTTCAACCCATCAGTGACAATACTCCACTGAATATCCTCGTTCGAATTGAGATATCGCTGTAGTTCGTCGTGGGGGCTCTGCTGCCGTCCCGCTGCACCGCTGTGATTCCCATCATCGAGTGGATGGTCTTCATCCGGGCGAACGGTGTGCAGCACAGGTGGCGTAGGATTCGGCCCCTCTACAGCTGCAGTAACTGACTCACGGGGTTCCCAACCGCGATGTGAGAGATTCGCTTCAATTCCGCCGGCTACTAAATTCGACTGCTGGTACGCTGGGTCGAAGCCAAGTGCTTCGAAGAGCTTGAGCATCCACTGGGTGCGTGCCTCCGAGACATCCATCGCATAGAGTTCGTATCCTCGGGTGACCTCGTCCCAGCGCTCCTCGAGATCCGCCCATATTTCACCAATACGAGATTCGAGTGCTGTATCAGTAGTCGGTGTTTCCTCGCCGGGGTGTGCAAACGTCGATGGTTTGACTGCATCTTCACTACACGATTCATCGCGTAGCTTGTAGATGAGCTGCTCTGTGAGCAGCCCGCCGCTTGATTCGATGAACGATGTTTCTCGGTGTCCGGGGGTCGAACGTGTCATGGATGATTGGGAACTCATTGTGCTGGGTAGTAGAGGCCGATAGTCAACAGGTCAGTACTCGCCACTGAGAGATTATCAATGCCAGCCATGGACTCACCATACCCGGCATCTTTCAGTTTCGCCCGCATCTGGCTGCGATCTGCTTCGATTTCCGCTCGTCTCTCGTCAGCCCGACGTTTGACAGCCATCTCACGTTCGTCGTGCTCAATCGCGTGTTCAATATCTCGTTGCCACTCCTGTTTCGTTCGGTTCGCAGCTGTCGACTCGGCTTCGAGCAGCTCCGCAAGCTCGCTTTCCGAAAGGGGCTCATCCCCATACAACGGCAGCGCAAGCTGCAGGAGTTCTTCCATAATGGTTGGGTCCTCTCCAGTATGGGCAAAGTACCGCACTTTCACCGTATAGAGCGCCACTGGCTCGTCGACGGCCGTCGTCCCACGCATGGCGGTCCGTCCATATCGATCCTCGCTGGTCAACGCGACTTCTTTGACTGCGTCGATGAGCTGTTGAACAAGCGGGTGGGCGATATCCAGCATATCCAGATCACCCTCTTCGGCGGTTCGTTCGGGATCGAACGAAACGCGTGCGTACTCATCTTTGATGTCAGGGCCACGGAGGTCCTCGCTCGTGATTTTAATCGAGTATGTGGCATCCGATTTCATCTCGATCGAACAGCCGAACAGATCGAGACCACTCTTGACGAATTCCTCGACGGCATCAGGTCCGCCCAGGAGCTCCTGTGTTTCTTCCATTCGCTGCTTGACTTCCGACAGGTCGACTTCACTGTGGTTGTAGAAGGATTCATCTTTGATTCGCTCTAAGACATCGTCATCGAAGGCCCCATCCTCACTTTGATCCGTCTCGTCGGACCCGTAATCACCCAACCGTCGCTGTGGCATGATCGTATCCAGTTCGTCGGGATCCAGTAACTGCAAAATCCCACCATCATCGCCGAGATATGGTGGCGAAAAGCCGTACTCCGAGCGGATCTCTTCGGCCTTTTTGATGAGCTTTGTGAGAACGGTCCGATCCATCGGATCGTCGACAACCATCGTCCGGATATACACCGTATCCTCGTGTTGGCCGTACCGGTCGACACGACCGTTCCGCTGTTCAAGCCGATTGGGGTTCCATGGGAGCTCGTAGTGGATCACTTGATTGGCGGCGTACTGGAGGTTCATCCCCTCGCTGATGACGTCCGTGGCGACCAACACGCCGCGATCTGCATCGGCAAACTCCTGAAAGCGTTCGTGGCGTTCAGCCTCATTGAGTTCACCGTAGAGAGTATACAGCTCGACATCTGGGTACTCCGATTCGAGCATCTCCCCGATCTGTTCTTCAAGATATTCGAGTGTATCTACGTACTTGGTGAAGATGATCGTTCCACCGCTAGTGAATCTGGCAGGGAGTGTCTGAGTCAACAACTGCTTGAGTTTGCTGTCCCGAGACTGTGTCACCTTATTTGCAGCCTCAAGAGTCTCCTCTAGCGTTTCGAGTTCCATCTCGATGGCCGCCCGATCTCCAGAGACGACACGTTCGACTCGATCTCCAAGTTCGGCTTCTGAGTAATCTTCGCCGGGATCGTTATCAAGCGCATTTGCCTGCGCCAGTCCCTCTGAAATCCCCGCGTTTTCATCAAGATCGTCTTCATCCGATTTTAGCTCTTCAAGTCGACTTTGGATCTTGTCCTGTCGGTTCTTTAGTGACTGTCGAAGGGCCTCTGGGCTGGAGAGGGCACGTTTCAAGAAGTGGACAACAGTCCATTGGGCGAGTGTCCGGTTGTTGGATTTTTTCGCAGCTTCGACGAGTGTATCACCATAAGCCCGAACCGCATCGTAAGCATCTTTTTCATATTCCGTAGGTGAGACCTCAACGGTCTGCTGATCGCGGTCTGGGAAGGGATTGTCATCCTCGTCACCGAACCACTGCTCGACATCTTCGCGACGCCGTTGGACGACGTGGCGTTTAGCGATATCACGGTGAATCGATGGGTTGTGTTCATCGCCGCTGACGATATCGGCGTTCACCATCCTTAGGAGACTCGCATAACTATCTGTGTAACCGTTGTGTGGCGTCGCTGTCAGCAACAGAGCGTGGGTCGCTGTATCTGTGATATCTTGTGCAAACTCCCAACGCTGTTTGGACGGCGACTGGCCGGGAGATGATGTGTGGGGCCGGGCTGCCTGATGTGCTTCGTCGATGATGACGAGATCCCAATCTTGGCTCAAAATCTGTCCACGGATGTGGGACTGTTTAGCGTAATCGATTGAGACGATATGCTTAGAGTAGTACTCCCAGATGCTCGTTCCAGGCGGCACATCTTTCTCCATTGTCCGTCGGTTACGCCGGCTCGTTATCTGGGTGTCAATATGAAAGAAGTGCTCGAATGCCTGTCGCCATTGATCACGGAGATTAGCAGGTGTAATGACCAGGATCTGATCCGCTCGATCACGAGCAAGAAGTTCACTCGTGATCAAGCCCGCCTCGATGGTTTTTCCGAGTCCAACGTCGTCTGCGAGGAGGAGCCGTACGGCCGGCATATCCAGGCCCATTACGACAGGTGTTAGCTGATATTCGGTTGGAATCACCCGCGACCGCTGTAAGCTCATCAGCGGTGCCGTCCCGTGAAGCATCGACAGCCGGTTCGACCTGATTAGAAGATCCTGGAACTGCGGGTTCCCCATTTTGCTAGTATCCGGTGTGGGGAGACTCCCTTCGGTGATCGATTCGATTGGTGCATAGAAGCGATGTGTCGTGGTTGGCCCATCAAGCGCAGTCGCAGTGATTTCATCGCCGTCAATGGCATCAACACGCCAGAGGCGGTTTCGGTTGCGAATAACTGTCCCTGGGAGAAGTTGTGATGTATCAATACTCATATATAAGATAAAAATCTTCGTGCCCGAGCTTACAATGCATGAATATTCTCAAATTTCTATACAACCACTTAACAATTGTCACCTTGGGGTAAAACCCATTGAGGTCGAAATCAACGTACTGAAGCACTCAAAAGTCTTTTTCAATATCCCAAATCCTGAATTCGGAGACAGTCCTAATCAACTGCTATGCACGGATTCATATCAGATTATCCTATCAAATTATGTGTATGGCGTACACCGAGTGACATATGCCATCAGGGATAGTTCTCGCCTCTGCCACGAGTCCTACCGAACAGGCAGTTTTTGATACTCTTGTTCATCGAGGGATCGAGCGCGATTCTCTCCCATCGTTACGGGTTCCAGCGGACGATTCTATCGTCCATGCTTGGCCGGTTCCTGAGGCCGATCATGTTGATCCAACTGCTATTGAAAAAGGCGACGTCATCCTATTTTATCGGGGTAGTAATCGATACACTTGGGCTACTCAAGTCCAAGGAATCGATTCGTCACAGGAACTAAGTGAGGAATTGATCGATGGAGCGGTTCCAATAGGAACACCAAACATAAACCCGGATCAAGAGTTCAGTGACACAATCCTCTGGCTTGATATTCCAGTTCCAATCGACTTGGAAAGCTACCGTCTTCATGACCTGCTGGGGATTGACCAGGACGCACTTACGCGAACCGTTGTTCCACAATCGGAGTCAATCCAAGCGATCTACGACGAGTATGGGTCTGTCAATAAGATGCTTCAAACGGCCCGGAAGGAACCTTCTGTATACATAGAACTCACCTCAACAGAGGACAAACCGTACAAACAACCGGGAGGGAAGTACGAACTCGGGACCTCAGCGTTCTCACGAAGCGAGTCAAAAAACGGCCACGACATATACGCTAAACTTCGAGAGGCGGAGGTCGGGGACCTCGTGTTACACGTCCTAAAGGACACTCGCAAACTTCAGGGAATCTCAACTGTCACATCGGAGCTCCGAACGAACTTTGAGGGGCCACCTGACGATTCATGGGAACCTGAAGCGCGTGGTGAGGGATATTTCCTTCCGCTTGCCCACTATCGTTCGTTTGATGAACCGATAGATATCGATGATGATTTCCTTGGCAACGAAGAGTATCGGGAGCATCTCCAAGCAATCTATGATTCCCACGACGGATTGGTGTATGACAAGAATTTCCATCTTGCCCAAGGAGCTTATTTTACGGAATGCCCGCGTGAGCTGTTTTATGTCTTCTTGGCAGAACTCCCTGAACTGCTTGGGGATGCCAAACGGTGGTATTGGACAGTTAATCGGCCACCTGTCGTCGAGCAGTATGAATCGGTAACGGAGGCCGTCGTCGACGTTCGAATGCGATTGCCCTTCGCAGATATCGACCGATCTTGGTTTCTCGATGCGTTTGCCGAGACCGTCATCGGGGCCTTCACCGACTCTCTGTCTAGCGTTCAGCCCAATGCTGAACTCACAAAAACAGAAGCAATACACTGTCAGCTCATCGAAGGGCTCTACACGGATCGAGAAGAGCTATTTACCGAGACAGCACAGCGACTCTCGATCGCCCGAACGAATCAGGTTGGACCGGCCGAAACCCTATTTTTCGTTTTGTTCCGTGAACTCCAGTCACGGGTGGGTGTCTCGCCGAATATGAATCAGGTGAAAGCGAAAACCATCTTAAACGAAAATTATGAGATTGAATCACCGACACCGACCGTTTCGATTGACGATGAGGCAGGCCCATTAGAATCACGTGAGCGGCCACAGGATGGCGATGAAATCGCTCGTCAACTAACGGATGTCGGACAGATGGTCTTTTACGGGCCTCCTGGAACGGGCAAAACGTATACTGCAAAACGGTTTGCTCATTGGTGGCTCAACGACCAGGACGGCGTCGACCCACACAGCGGTCAGTTAGAGATGGTTACCTTCCATCCCTCATTCACATATGAAGACTTCATTGAGGGCTTAGACGTTAACGCCGACGAAGAGGGGACGGTGACGTACGATGAAGAACCAGGTGTCTTTCTGGAGTTTGCTGAGCGAGCCCGCCAGCAGTATTATGCAACCGAACCCGATGAGACGGCCCCTCGATACGTACTGATTATAGACGAGATCAACCGCGGCAATCTCGCACAAATATTCGGCGAGACAATTACCGCACTTGAAGCTGATAAACGACTTGATGCTGAGAACGAGACTCCAGTTTCATTAGCTCACTCCGGGAAGCAGTTTACCATCCCGCCGAACCTGTATCTAATCGGGACGATGAACACGGCTGATCGTTCAATCGCACTGGTTGATGCTGCCCTCAGACGGCGATTCCGCTTTCTTTCGTTCCCACCCAAGCTTGCAGTGCTCAAAGAAGAGTACGATCTTGGCACATGGACTGACGTTCAGTCGACTGCAACCACACCTGGAGCGGATAACCAATTGATCGCGAAATCACTCATCGCGATTTCCGAACTCAACACTCGGATTAGGTCCGAACCTGATCTCGGCCGTGGTAAACAGATCGGACATTCGTTCTTAATTGGTCTCAACTCAGACGAGAAGATCGTTGATACGTGGCGATTCGAAATCCTCCCACTCCTTGAGGAGTATCTCTTCGGCCAGTACGAACGGATTCGAGACTCTCTATTCAACGGGGATGGTTCAGGGTTGTTCGATTGGGATCGACAAGAAATCAAACGGTTCGATGCTGAAACACTCTCTGGTGAGCTCGATACATTCGTCGAGTCGTTTGATCCCAGTACCGTCGGTGAGTCCTAGTAATGAGTACTCCGATGGCTGTAGATGAGGGCGGATTCGAGGCGGATATCGAGCTCGACGAGTACGATTCTTCCGATCCGTTTGATCTGAGTGAATCTGCTGCTAAAATGCTCGAACAGGAAGTAAATGGAGGAGATTCACGAAAGGGAGACCGGATCAAACTTCGATACGACCGGAATGGACAAGCAATCCTTACGGCCACCCAGTATGTTGGGGTGGTCTCGTTACGGAATGGGCCGACGATTCAGATACAGCCCAAGGCTGCTGGAACAAACTTACTCTATCTACTTCAATACGCTCAGGATACGACAGCCACCACATTTGAATCAGAGACCCCTTTCCAACAGGGACGAACGTTCTTCGATGCGTTCGGAACTCTGTATGAAGCAGAACTCCGCCGCGTCCTCAATCGTGGATTACAGACAGATTACCAGCGTCAGAGTAGTACCGAGAATCGTGTTCGAGGTCGAATCAACCTTCAGCGCCAACTTCAACGACAGCCACCAACGCCGACTGAATTTGAGTGTACCTATGATGAACTCACCTCCGATACCCCGGTAAATCGCGCAATCCTGTATGCTACATCAATCCTTTTGGGTATCGTTTCGGATCGTTCGATCGCTCGATCCCTTCGACAGCATCACCAATCACTACGGCGGCGAGTGACACTTACACCGGTCACTGTATCGGAGGTAAACGCGATACAACTCAACCGGCTGTCCGAACATTATGAGGATATTCTTAGACTTGCCCGTATAGTAATCAGCAACTCATTTGTTGGTGAACTCGAGGCAGGGTCAAGCGCATCCTTCGCCATGTTGGTGAATATGAATACAGTCTTCGAGAAGGCTGTTGAACGTGCTTTTGGAACGGTTGTCGACGAACGTGAGGGATGGGACATGGAACCACAAGACAAGACTCGTTCACTTCTTACAGGGGGAAAACACCAAGTTACGCTCAAACCGGACGTGACTGTGTATGATGACACAAACAGCGTCCGGCTTGTTGCGGACGCAAAGTGGAAGACTGACACACCATCGAATGATGATTTTTATCAGATGAGTTCATATATGCTCGCTCGTGATACGCCTGGCGTGTTGGTCTATCCGGATTGTGACGGTATGAATGCGACCGAAGCGGAAGTCGCAAATCAGTACCCGCTTACTTTGACCGAGCTCTCTACTGCTGTTGATTGTAATTCTTCAGATGCATTTGCCCGGCATTTGGAAGGGGAAGTGAGAGATGTGCTACAATCTTCTATCACTACAACAGATAGTATGTGTTAGATCCGGAGATTGTCGTGTATGATCTCACGCAACCGAGTTATACAATAACACGCTCAGAATATGCTGTTACACCCCCGTTATTTGTCAGTATATGTTATGTGAAATTACAATCACCGCTCGCAAATTAGCAACTTCTGTTCTTACTTTCCTATCAGCGTTAGTTTCTTATTGTCATTACTCAAATCCTTGAATAGTGGATGGAGACACAGACTTCCCTAACGTTGCAGATTCCCTCTCGGAGCTTAGAGCACAGGTTAAGCAACAAAATTCTCAGATGTCAGATGAGTTGACACAGTTGGAAACAGCTGTAAAAGAAAAAGTAGTAACGGAAACAAAGAACAGGCTTGAAAACCTCCAAACAGCGATCAACAGAATTCCTTCACCAGCACCTCCACCAAAGACGACACTACAAATCCAGAACCAAGCTGATATAGAAGGTGCATGGCAAAACTACCTTCAGTATTTTCTGAACCCAGATGCAAATCACGGACTGGGGACTGATGCGCTTGTACAGTTCCTCCGTGGTATAAATAGTGTGTCCAATCAAGCGGTGCCCACACGAATCTCTGAAAATGTTAGTGTAGATGATGAAGTAGGGTCACCAAACGGGAACATCCCCGACATTGTAATTAGAGACTCTGAAGAGTTCTTCCTCTGTTGTGAACTGAAGCTCTATTCGTCAGAAGGCGATGAACAGACACACCGTTATGTAAATGATCCCTATATTGGGTCAACTCACAAATCTAGATTCCCTGAAGGAGATCAACACTACGTCTACATTAGGCGTCCGGACCGGCCCGGAGCAAAGGCTGACGAGTTTGTAGACGTCACTTGGCATCAAATCAGAGAGTGGTTCGAACCGCTACTGTTCAATAACCAAGGCCGTTATCCCACCAGAACAACAGCACAGCTGACCGACTTCCTTGATACGATTCAACAAGACATGACTCAAGACGAGCACATCCAGACCGCGCAGGAGAAGATGCAATTGTACTTTGATCACGAAGACGCGATTCGTGAAGCCGAAGAAGGACTAAATACAGTGTATGAATACGAAGTTCAGAATTGGCGTCGTCGATTTGTAGAGGGATATCTTCCTGATAACTGGGGAGAGGAATGGCATACGAACCCAAATCAGTATGGACAAATTTATCATACAAAGTGGCGACAGGACGGAGGACTAGCAGTAGATAATACAGAGATCAAACTCCATTTTGTTCATCTCATACGAAATAAAGACTCATTCACAGACGGTAAACTCACATTTCAATTGAGGATGCCAAACGGAGGCCCATATCGTAAGCGATTTCAGAAACTCTTTATGAGCGAACAGTTTAGCAACGAATTAGATCCACTTCTTGGAAGATATGATATTGACAAAGGGCCGGGAATGGACTACTCAAATCCGAGGCTCACCGGTAAAACCTACCCTGTTGTGAAATCTGGTCTTCCTGAGAGCTACTACGAAACGTTGCAGCAGGCAACAAGAGAGCATATTGAGGTTGCGACTGTAATTAATGACATACTTGATACAGCAATCGAAGAAGTAGAAACTGAGTTGTGATGAACAATAGCCGACGACAGTAGATAGTTGGCACGAACTTTAGAACCACCCCGCGGGAATGATCCACTGAGTGTGGTGGAACTCCTAGAAATAGTAACCGCCTTGTTCCACAACTCGGTCAACACCTGAGTCAGTCGAGGTCGATCCCAGCCTCTCGGAGTTTATCGGCTTCCCACTGCTGACGCTCTTCGATGAGTTCTATCCCCAGTGGTGTGAGTGCATACAGATTCGTTCGCCCGTCTTTTTTCTCCTTGCTGAGCAGCCCTTCCCCAATGAGATCGTTGAGATTGGGGTAGAGGCGTCCATGGTTTACTTCAGTCGAAGAATACTCTGACAACTCACGACCGATTTCCAAGCCAGATGGCTCGTCGAGTGCGGCGACACAATATAACAGATCCCGCTGAAAGCCAGTTAGTTCGTGCATTGAGTGCATCTCTAGTTTAGTTAACCTAAATAATGCACGAACCTCACCCACAGAACGCGATCACACGTAGTCACTGAACCAGTCCGGTGCACCAGTATACTCTGCCCAACACCGCTTGTGACAGGCCTCGCCACGGGCGTTCGGAATCGCCCGGTCGAGGTCGACCATCTCACCGCAGAGATCGCACTCGACCCGGTGGCCCATCTGTCTCGTCTCGACATCAAGATCCTTCACCTCAATATAGAGCTCGTGGAGCGCATGGGGCGTCAACCGGACGAGAATTGTCTCGCAGTCGTCTGAGTCTCGCTTTTTAGGCGTGTACGTGAGCACCCAATCTC
>Ga0136572_1000283_pt1 | contig 20257 bp, 19 predicted proteins | sample AntDeeMetageno83_FD_104639 | JGI IMG/M metagenome (GOLD analysis project Ga0136572, IMG submission 104639) | Saline lake microbial communities from Deep lake, Antarctica - Metagenome #83 | ecosystem: Environmental > Aquatic > Non-marine Saline and Alkaline > Saline | place: Antarctica: Deep lake...
GCTCAACAACACCCACGATCTCGACCTCGACGTGCTCAAAAAAATACAGAGCGAGGCCCTCGCCGAAGAGGGAACAGAGGAAGGCAACCAGAAAATCGACAACTCAACGCTTTCCAACTATCTGCTGTACCGACGCCATCTATGTCAGACATACATGACTCAGGCAACATAAGTCCCACGATTATGATAACTTTCTAAACCTTCTGTTTGTTTAAACATTCTCTAATCGCAATATCGGATACGGCAGTCTTAGGGCATCAGGTGCGTTTTTTGGAGTTCTTGGTCTGGCGCCCCCGTGTGTTTCAAACAATATATTTATAAATTCTGTTACTAACGGGGGCTCGCGAGTAGCGTCAATCCCTGTCCATTCACCGCTATCGTGCGCCGTTAGGGATGCGTTTTAGACTGACCCTGAAGCGCCCCACTCTCGGTCAGGCAAGGGCAGACCCTGATAGTCACCTGTTCAGCCCGCTCCGGAACCATTTCTGCAAATTCATAACGATATGGGATAGGCCCCATGGGTGTAGTAGAGCGACCCAGCGTGACGCGGAATATCCCGCGTCGACGGTCCGCGGGTCGTGTGCAATCGAAAACCATGGAACGACGTAATTTACTGAAGACGATGGGTGGTATCGGCGCAGCAGCAACAGTGGCCGGAGCGGGCATCGGCACGCTCAGCGGCTCGGCGATGGCCTCTGGAGCAAGCATTTCAGCCGAGAATCCGGCTCGTGTCGAGAACGATCGCGGTGATATCTCACAGGTCCATGTCGACCCAGAGTTCACCGTGTCGTGGGAGAACCTCGACGATGGCGTGGCGAAGGTCTTCTACCTCGTCGAGGCCAGCGTGGGTGGTAGCGGATTCGTCCCCATCTTCCGTGCGACTCCGTGGCTCCCGGCGGGCGTCGAAAACAACAGCTACGTGCGGGCGGAATCCGGGACGACTGGCGAGTACCGGCTGAAGCAGCCGCACTCGATGGTACTCAACCAGGATCCCCGTTTCAGTGACGGATCGGGGCCCGACGAATCGGCCGGCCCGCTCATCGTCGCAGACGAGGACGGCAAGCCCGACTACGCCGCCGCGGATTGGGATAGCTACGGGCCGAGCGATCTAAACAAGTACGTTACTACGGGGACGTCGATGGGCTCAGCCACCGAAGCCGACGACTTCCTCGTCGACGATACGGGTCTCGTCCTCCAGAACAACTATCCCGATATCAATGCCGGATACTACGGTGCAGCGTCGGACACGGGTGCCCTCGACAACCCTGACGACGGGACCGGACAGGCAACGACCGTCAAACTGCGGTACACCTTCGAACTGCAGCGGCCCAATCGCGGATGGGCGGAGTACGCAACTGGACTGGGCAGCGAAGCCACCGACGAGGAACTCGCTGCTGAGATTCCGGGCATCGAAGCGTCGGACATCGTGACAGGGAATTCACCGATCGTGATGAACGGTGAAGACGGGAATCCGAACTTTGCCACCCCGACCGGCGTTCCGTACTCCTCGCTCCAAGCAAACGATGACCACGTCGGTGTCATCGTGAAGCACGCAGAGTTTGACGTTCGAGTGCTGAACGAGGAGTCCACTAGTAGCGCTAGCGGTTCCTCGAACACGGGCGCGAACTGAGATGAACCGACGCCGTGCCATCCTTGCCGCTACGATCGTGGTTGTCGGTGGCGCGGCGTTCGGTGTGATCGGTCTGGATGAAACGAGGTCAGAATCACAATCCGATACACCACCAACTTCGGAACTGCCGCCCGAAGAACCACCGACAGACACACCGTCGGAGGAGAGCCCGCCTGAGGAACCACCAACGGAAGAGACAACACCGACGGACGATCCCCCGATAGGAGAGTCCTCTGACGAAGCAGAAACAGCAGGTAAAAACGATGATGAAGGCCGGGACGAGAACGGAGATGATGGCGACGGTGACGTTGCCAAGGCCAGTCAAGGCGGCGGTCAGGATGATTCGCCGCCTGACTCTGGTGCGATTGGTAAGTCGAACACGGATGCGAGCTGAGATGACTCGCGATTCTGTCCCCCGCGTGGCGGCAGGCGTTGTCGCGGCGATTCCGTCGATTATCGCTCGGCCGCCGGTCGAGGAATCAATCCACGACCGACCGACGACTCACCTGTTGCCGGCCACGAGATTCCGTACTCCCGGGATGGACGACTCCGATGTCAATAATACACCCTAACCACGCCGCGAAATAACACATATGCCAACTACACGACGAACACTGACCCTCGCCCTGCTCCTCGTAGCCGCGGGCTCGCTCGCCTTCGCCACGGGTGCGACGGTGGTCGACGGCCCGGCAGACACCGTCGCCGATGGCGACCTCGCGGTCCAACCGGCCGATGGTCCGAACGGCCAGTACGCCTACTTAAATGATGACGGCGAGATCACCGTCGACATCTCACCGACGAACCCGAATCTCTCGCCCGACTTCGAGGGCGTCAACCCTGACTCGCTCGCTTCGGCGAACGGCATCTTCACGATCACCTACACGGGCGACGAGTACGCGCACGTCTGGATCGACCACGAGGGCGAGAACGTCACCTTCCTCGCGGGCGACGAGTCGGTCGAGGGCGAGGCCAACAACGTCACGCTCGCGCCAAACGAGACGGTCGCGGTCGGACTCGACATCGACACGCACGGCACGCCCGTCGGCACGCAGGTCGGCACCGACGAGTTCTCGATCTCGGCGAAGATCGCGGAGCCTGACGAAGTGACGGCCATGGGCCGGTCGACGCGGCGGTCGGCGGCCGGTGGGCCCACCATCACAACCACCGCGCCGAGCGCGGACCGTCGCGAATTCAGAGCCAGCGGCATCGGACACGGGGAAACGCTCCGACTCGGGGCCGACGGGATGCACCTCAACGGCGCGAACGTCTCGATGGAGGGAATCGACCTCGAAGGCGTCCGGAACGAGCGCGTCGAACTCAACGCTGCAGGGAGTGCGGCCCCCTTCGAGAACAGGAGCACACTGGCGGCGACGACGACCCCCCGGTCGATGGCGTACCTGGCGCTGGAGTACGACTTCGCGCCCGACGCGGTCGACCGCATGACGATTCGATTCAGCGCGAACCGAGACCATCTCAACGCGAGCGGTACCGACCCCGAGGACGTGACTCTCTACCGACAAACCGACGCGGGCGAGTGGGAGGAGAAGCCGGTCGAGGTCATCGACGAGGAGGTCGTCGAGATCATGGGCCTCCCCGAGGATCGCGTTCACTTCCGCGCGACGACCACGGAGTTCTCGACGTTCGCGGTCGCAGAGCGCGTCCCTCGGTTCGACGTGACCGAGGCGACGGTCGCGCCGGAGGCGATCGAACCCGGAGAGACCGCGACGGTGCGCGCGACCCTGCGGAACGGGGGCGGTGCGGCCGGCGAACGGACGGTCACGCTGACCGCCGGCGGTGACCCGGTCGCGAACGAGACCGTCGCACTCGCACCGAACGAGACGACGACCGTCGCGCTCAGCGGCACCTTCGAGACCGCCGGAGCCTACGACCTCGCGGTCGACGGGACGCCGGTCGGCACTCTGATCGTCGGCGATCCGGCGGGTGACGGCGCGGCGGGATCGGCGGCCGCCGAGAGTCCCGCTGAGGACGATGCGGGCGGTCCCACGGAGGAGCCGAGCCGGATCGATCTCGTCTTTTTCGGTGGGTTGCTCGCCGCGTTTGTCGTCTCCGTGGCAGGACTGGCGCTGTTCCGGCGACTGTCGCGCCCGTGAGCCGTCGCCGCCGACCTCCGTGATCTGCATTTTTATATGAGTGTTCGAGACTCGCCTGCTCTCGCCACCGAGACGTGTGCCGACAGCTATTACTCGCCGGTTCCCGAGTTCGGGTCCGTGACTACACCCGCGACCGACGAGCGCGACCCCGTCGGGGGTGACGAACGCGACCGCGCCGGCGACGGCTCCGACCCCACTCTTGGCTCTCCCACGGGTGCAGGTGAGGACGCCACCCCCGCCTTTCGGCAGGAGTTGGTCGCGAGCGTCCGAGCGAGCGATCTCGCTGTCTTGCTTGCGGTACCGGTGCTCCTGCTCGCCATCTTCACGCTGCCGGAGTCGACCCGACGGTCGCTCGCGTTCGCGTACGCGGACCCCACCGCGGTGACCGCGTTCACCGCCCACTACGTCCACCTCGATGTGGGACATCTCGCCGGCAACGTGGCTGGATACGCTCTTCTCGCCGGCGTCGGCTACGCGCTCGCCGTGCTCGGTGACTCCCGGCGGTTCTTCCTGACCGCGCTGGCGACGTTCCTGCTGGTGTTTCCGTTCGTGCTCTCGGCGCTGAACCTCGCCGTCCCGCGGGACGCCATCGGGTTCGGCTTCTCGGGGATCAACATGGCGCTCGCGGGCCTGCTTCCGCTGTTGCTCGGTACGTACGCCCGCGAGCGGTTCCACGTGGAGGGGTCGGTCCGCGCGCTGCCCGCGGTCTTCTTCGCACTCGTCGGTTGGATCGCGCTGCTCGCGCTTCCGGTGTCGACGAGCGGCCTCGGTCTCGCCGGGCTCGTGACGGGCGTCGCGAGCGGACTCCTCGCCGTCCTCTACGCCTCGGCCGCGAACCTCTCGCTTCGAGCGAGCGCCCGCGACCTCGCACGCGCGGTCACCTCGCGCCCGGGAGAGGGTGACCTGTTCGTCGTCGGCGCGGTTCTCGTCGTCGGGTATCCCGTCGGCGGGTTCCCGGGCGATCCGACTGGTCCGGGGAGCGTCGTGAACCTCTACGTCCATCTACTGGGCTTTTGTCTCGCCTTTATCGGTCCCTTCGCCCTCCTCGCGACCGGGGCGTTTGCGGAGTGAGGCGGGCATGCGTACGGTGTACGGTCGGCGTATTCACCGAGCGCGGTCGAAGCGTTCGCGGTGTGCTGTCGCGACGCATCACGATGGCTTCACTCGCACTCTGCTCCGAACCGCGAACTTATTACGTGTCGAACACATTTCATGATTGAAGTCGGTTGTCGGACCGCGACGAAACAGCGAACTGCGTCGTTCGTGTTCGCTGCCACGCATCAACAACAATGTCACCGAAACGCGTCCTTTCGATCGCGCTGCAGGTCGCGGTCGTCCTCGCCGTCCTCGCGCTGATCGCCGGCCAACTGCTCGGACAGCCGGTGTTGTTCAGCTTCGTCGAGACCGGGAGCATGCAGCCCACGCTCGACCCGGGCGACGGGTTCATCGCGATCCCCACGGCGCTCGCCGGCGACGTCGGCATCGGCGACGTGGTCACGTTCGACGCCCAGGAGATTGAGGGCGGCGGGCTGACCACCCACCGCGTCGTCGAGGAGACCGAGCGCGGCTATGTCACCCGAGGCGATAACAATCCCTTTACCGACCAGGACGCCGGTGAGCCGGTCGTACAGGACGCCGACATCGTCGCGGTGGCGCTCTCCGTCGGCGGGAGCGTGGTCGTGATCCCGCACTTGGGCACCGTCGCCATGACGATACAGTCCGGGTTCGCCTCGGTTCAGACGTGGCTCGCGGTCACCCTCGGAGTCCGGTCGTTGCAGGGGACACAGGGGCTGGCGTACCTCATCTTCGGACTCTCGATGGTCGCGTACGTGGCCGACTGGTTCCTGAGCCGAAACTCGCGCGAGACGCGCCAACGCGACCGCTCCCGCGACGACGGCATCTCGGTGTTCGCGGTCGTCGCCGTGCTCGCGCTCGTGTTGATGGCGACCGCGACCGCGGCGATGGTCGTCCCGGCCGGCACGCAGGAGTACGGCGTCGTGAGCGCCGAGTTCGAGTCGGAGAACCCCACCGTCATCGAGCGGGGCACGAGCCAGGAACTGGAGTACGTCGTCCCCAACGCCGGGTTGGTGCCGGTGTACGCCTACGTCACCCCGGCGAGTCCCGGCGTCGAGGTCGCCCCACAGCGACTCAGGGTCGGCAGCCGCGGCGAGGCGTCGACGACGGTGACGCTCACCGCCCCGCCCGAGACCGGCTACTACCGATTGTTCGTCACCGAGCACCGCTACCTCGCGGTGCTCCCGCCCGGCGTGGTTGACGAGTTGTACGGCGTTCACCCGTGGGCCCCGCTCGTCGCGATCAACGGGCTGCTTGGCGGCGGCATCGTTGGTCTCGGGTTCGTCTTCCTGCGCGGCGAGCCCGCGCGGATACGCTCTCGCGAATCGCGCGAGCAACCCCCGCTGTACCGCCGCCTCCTCCGCCAGTTCTACAGGTGATCAAATGAGTGCTTCATCCCCCGACGAGACCCGACTCCGACTCCGCGCGGTACTGGACGCACAGTTCGCCGTGCTCCTCGCCGTCTGCCTGATCGCGGCCGCGATCGGTGGCGGGCTCGTCTACACGACCCACGTCGACCCCGGCACCGAGACTCGCGAACAGACCGTCTCTTCGTTCACGGTGGAGACCGCGTACAACCACTCCGCGGAGGTGACCGAGCCGAACTCGGTGTTCACGACCGGGACGGTCCTCGACGGTCGTAGCACGTACTTCACGCGGGTCGCTCCGGTGCTCGACGTCGACGTCGAAACGACGTATTCGGCCGCGTCCGCGTCGGACGTCGACGTGCAGTTCGACTCCGTCCTCGTCATCCGAAATGTCGGCGAGGAGGGTGGTCCCGTTTACTGGAGCGAGCAGGAGGAGCTGGCGTCGGAGACGGTTTCGGACGTCGAGCCCGGTGAGACCGCGGCGGTGGCGTTCGCGCTCAACAGCAGCGAGGTCGACGCGACCGCGGCGGCGATCGAAGAAGAACTCGGCGCGTCGCCGGGCGAGACGGAGGCATTCATCCTCACCGACGTGTCGGTGGAGGGTACGATCAACGGTGAATCGACATCGTACGCCCGGACGATCGAGATGGGCCTCGACCACGGCGGCGACACCTACACCGTCTCGGACCCCGGCGTCCAGTCGGACACCTCGGAGCGCACGGAGACGGTGACCGTCGAGCGGAGCTACGGCCCGCTTCGATCGGTCGGCGGTCCGTTCCTGCTCGTGATCGGCCTCCTCGGGAGCGGCGGGTTGGCGTACGCCCGCCGAGAACACGAGTTGGCGCTCACTCCCGCCGAGCGCGACTACCTCTCGTACAGCGACGACCGGTCCGAGTTCGCAGAGTGGATCACGACGTTCCGACTCCCGGCGTCCGTCCACGAACGCTCCGAGGCGGAGGCGGAGAGTCTCCGCGACCTCGTCGATTTCGCCATCGACAACGATATCGGTGTCATAGCGGACCCCGAGACGGGGAACTACCACGCCGTCGCCGGCGAGTTCGTGTACACCTACCGGCCGCCGTCGCCTCCGGCGGTCAGCGCGGTGGAGCGCCCGGATGGAGGCGACGAGACCCGACCGGACTGACGACGCTTGCGCTTTGGCGGTCGATTTTGGTCGGTCGGGACTGGTTATCGATCCTCAGGCGAGCAGACATGAAGACCGCTCGTCCGAGACCCAGCGGTTAGGTCTTATCAGTGATCACCGCTGTGGTGCCTCGGTCGCGTCGGCCACGGCGGATGTGCCATTCGTGTCCACCGGACTGGTTGACTAAGGAATTCGCCGACGCTTGGTTCTGCACCGATGTCGATACTCCGCCGAATCTATACTGATCGTTACTAACAAAATGCCGAACGATCTGTGCAGTCGCTCGATTTATTCGTCGAGATACGGCCGACACACTCGCTCGACACCCGTCTCGAAATCGATCGCCGGCTCCCACCCCGTCGCCTCGCGGATCTTCGAGATGTCTGCACACGTGTCGTGAACGTAGTTTTCGATCGGGACGGGCTCGTACTCCGGCTCCACGTCCGTCCCGAGCACCGCGTTGATCATGTCGACCATCTCGTTGAACGAGTGCGGGTCGCCGGTGCCGAGGTTGTACACCCCGGTCAGTTCGTGATCGGCCGTCGCGATCAGGCCACGAACGATATCGTCGACGTGGGTGAAGTCGCGGGTTTGGCTCCCGTCTCCCCAAAGGACGGGCGACTCGCCGTTGGCGATCTGGTCGGCGAACTGGGAGACAGTGTTGGCGTACTCGCCTTTGTGTGCCTCGTTGCCGCCGTACCCCTGGTACACCGAGAAGAACCGCATGCCGGCACACGTCATCTCGTCGTAGAAGTTGTTGTAGTACTCGCCGTACCGCTCCCGGCCGAGCATCGATGCGTCGTAGCCCGTTGCGGCCTCCAGTTCCATGTCTTCGGGACTCGGCTCGGTCCGGCTCCCGTACGCCGACGACGTCGAGGCGTAGACGACCGTGTCACAGCCGTCCGCGTAGGCCTGTTCGACGACGTTGACGAAGCCCTCGATGTTCACGCGCGCTCCCTCTCGGGGATTCTCTTCGAGCATCTGGCGACTCGACAGCGCAGCGAGGTGAAACACTACGTCGACGTCCGTCGGGAGGTCGTCGTCGAGGACGTCCCCGTCGACGTACTCCACGTCATCGGCGAGATTGTCGGCGATCCCGAGGTAGCCGTTGTCCAACGCGATGACGTCGTTCCCGGCGTCGGCCAGTTGGTTCGCGAGATTCGAGCCGATAAAGCCCGCCCCACCGGTCACGAGAACCTGAGCGTCCTGCATATGCCAAACATTTCTCATCGCCAACATAGTCGTTCTGGAACGCTGCCGTCGCCGTGGCCGTCGGCCTGCTGTTCGACGTCACTGGGCTTTTCGCTCGGTCTCCCCAGAAGCGCGACGGTCGAGAGTGAAAGAACAGCCAGCAATTACGTCTCTGATCGGACGGGGTGGTCTCCACTGACGGTCTGCGGCATTTGAAAAGTAACGTACTTGAGTGCGCGCGGGCAAGCACCGTTCGCAGTCCCGTGGTGTAGTGGCCAATCATAATGGCCTTTGGAGCCATTGACGGCGGTTCGAATCCGCCCGGGACTATGTATTCGGAGGCTTGAATCCTTACACGCCTGCGTCTGCACTTTCGAGTCGGGTATGACTCTTTTCCGACTGAGACCGCTCGAGTGCGAATTGGCCTGACCTCGATAGCCTTGGCTCACTTGCGATCGTGGTGGCGGAACAACTTTCGGAACGAATTCCGATAATTCCGCAGCATCTCTCCCACCATCTCGCACTCGAGCATGGACTGAAGTGTCACCGAAAAATTAGGAGTTACCTAGCCGCGGACACCAGTTCTTTCGGGCCCCGACAGCGATGACAGAAACGTCGCCGCCATGTATGTCATTTTTTATCATTCGGCTCTAGTATGGGTGTATGGACCACACGCAGTACCGTGAAACGGTCGTCGAAAACGGGAGGAAACACGGGTTTGAGCCGGTCAGCGAGAACACGAACGGATTTGATCTGGTGTGGCAAGTCCGCGACGAGGATGATTCGATCGGTGCCGTCACCGTTCTCGCCACGCTCGTCGACGGCGACTCGGACCTGGACCCGGACGACATCGTCACGACCGCCGACGCGTTCCGCGACGTCCTCGCCGACCACGTCGACGACCGAGACGAGTCGGTGACGCCGCTCGGCTACGTCGTTTTCTCGGTCCCTGACCCCGACCCGGCGCTGGTCGACGCGGCGTGCTCGTACACGGTCGCGAGCCGTCGGACCAACGTCTTCCCCGTCATATACGACCCCGAGACGGGGGTGCTCCACCGGCATGAGGTCCCGCGCCTGAAGGGGCGCGGTATCTACCGACGACAGGCCGAAGACACCGAACGACTGTTCGACGTGTGAACTACCCTACCCTACTCGCTCACGGCTGACGCCGTTCGCTCCTTGAGGGTAGGACTTCCTGTTTCCACGACGCGCTTTGCAGATACCGTATCGGTGTCCACAGGGAGCGCAGTCTCCACAGGCGGTGATTCGGAGTGTCCCACTCCTACATCTTGTAGACCGCGAGAATGAATGTTCTACGCCGCGTTCGTCTTGGTACTCGTTGAGGCGGTAGAGCGTGTGATTGTACAGTTGCCTACAAATGTCTCGGTGGCGGTCCAACTCCTCGCGGTGGGCGTCGGACGGGGTGAGACGGTACTTGTAGGCGTAGTACATCCGTTACTCTCGTTGCTCAATTAGCTCGTCCAACTGCTCGCGGACGAACGACGAGAGGTTGAGATGGTGGTCCTCAATCCACTCGTCTTGGTCCTCTCGAATGGTGATTGTCTTCCGTTTCACTGTAATGCACAGGATGCACGTTATAAGTATAGTAGCTTCGATGGCGTGGGCCTGTGGGCCGGGCGTCGAACGTGTATGAGAACCGTGCGGCACTGTATCCCCTCCCTGCTCGCGCCTCCCGTTCGGTCGGCGCTCGCTGAGGAAGGGGGCTTAGCGCCTACTTTCAGCTAACTCGCGAAAAAACGAGACGGGTCGCTCAGAGCAGGCGTTCGGCGATTCGGCCGGCACCCTCTGCGGCGGCGGTCGCAGGGTCGTCGGGCGAGACGACCTCGACGTCGCGGTCGAGTTCGGCCGAGAGCCGCTTTTCGAACTCCTCGGTGAGTCCGGGGATACACGCCATCCCGCCCGTCGCCGCGATGGGGCGGCCGAGCGCGAGCTGATACGGTTTCATGTGGTCGTTCGCGAGCTCCGGGAGGAACTCGTTGGCGACGACGTCGACCGCCTCGTCGATGTACCGGTCCACGGGCTCCCGAACGCCGCGATCCACGGTGAACTCGTGGCTCCCGCCGCCGGGCTGCTGGATCACGTCTGTGAACGGCTCGAAATCGTACACGTCGGCGTGCTCTTCTTTGTACTCTCGGGCGGTCGTCCGGTCGATGTGAACGCGACCCTGACTCTCTTCTTCGACGGCGGCGACGATCCGGCGGTCGACCTCGTTGCCGGTCACAGAGCCGGTCGAGAACGGGGAGAGCTGCTCGCCGCGTCGGTAGGCGCACGCCTCCAGCGTCGTCGAGCCCATGTTGATGGAGATGAACACCTCGTCGATGGCGGTGAGGTCGTCGCCGTAGGCGGGGATCGCACCGCACAGCGACTCGGGGTAGCTCCGCGTCTCGACCTGGCCGATAGGCGAGCCCTCGATCACCGACCGGAGGTTCTCCACGCCCGCCTCGTTGTCGATGGTGGGGACCGCGTAGACGACCGCGCTGTCCTCGGGGACCTCGTGGGCCTCCACGAACGCCTCGAAGAACCGCTCTGCGTCGGCGACGCTCTCGTCGTCTTCCGGCAGTCCCGACCGGAGCATGAACCGTACCGTGTCGGGGTACTCGGTCGCGGCTTCCTCGCCGAACAGGACCTTCTCCTCGCCGGTGATGGCGTCCTCGTACGTCGCCAGACACGTCAGCGTCGAGTGGCGCACTCGCCCGCCCCGTCCGTTGGGGAGGTCGAGCACCGTCCGGGTGCTGCCGAGTTTCACGCCGACCGCTGCCGGGCCGTCTGTACCGTTGATGTCCGTGGATTCGTCGTCGTCGCTCATTGTTAATCACTCGCACACGAAGCGATCCGGACGATGGAGACGAGACTGATCCGGTGGTCCGCGGGAGTGAGTGGCCGATCGTGGCGGGGGGCGTCGAACCCCTCCAGTCGACGGGTCAGCGCGTCGACCGCGTCGGGGGCGACCCAGCCGATTTCGGCGTAGTACGACAGCGCGTCGCGGCTTCGCAGATGGCCGCCGACGTCGACGAGATAGCCGAGCCACTCGCCAACTTCGTGTTCCGCGTCCGGTGAGGCCGGAACCGCCCGTAGGTACGGGCGGTCGCCGGCGGCGGCGGATCGCGATCCGCCGCCGGACAACCGCAGCCCTCGCTGACGCTGGAGCAGCTCGGTGAACGCGGCCGAGCGGGCGGCTTGCTCCGCTCGACTTCGGTTCGGCTGACGAAGCGACCGCTCCCGAGGCGCTTCGTCCGCGCCGTCCCGCGGTGTTTCCGCGATCCGGCGCAGCTCCCGTACGTCGTATCTCCGTGGATTCAGACTCATGTTCCGTCCGTCATTCGCGTCCGTACGGTCACCCTCGCCACCGGCGTATATGATAGTTCCCCCGAGGTTATCACTGCTGAGAAACGACTCGTTCACCGGTTCGAACCCGCCTCGTCCGCGTCACGCCCGTCCGGGCCGCTTCGGTGTCGGCGGCTCACCGGTCGTCGTCGCCCGCTCGGTCGTCGAGGTCGATGACGGCCTGTCGCCGGAGCGCGCGTTCGAGGAACTCCCGAGGGAGCGACGCGATGTCTCCGGTCTGGACCCGCCAGAAGTTCGCGTACAGCCCGTCCGTTTCGAGTAGCCCCTCGTGCGTACCGTCTTCGACCACCTGCCCGTCGTCGAGGACGAGGATCCGGTCGGCCGTCCGAACGGTCGACAGCCGGTGTGCGATGACGAAGGTGGTCCGGTCGGCGGCGAACTCGGCGAGTCGACTCTGGATGAGCGCCTCCGTCTCCGTGTCGACCGCCGAGGTCGCCTCGTCCAACACCAAGATGGCGGGGTCTTTGAGCATCGTTCGAGCGAGCGCCAGTCGTTGACGCTGTCCGCCGGAGAGCCGTACCCCGCGCTCGCCGACCAACGTGTCGTACCCGTCAGGCAGGTTCTCGATGAACTCGTGGGCTTGCGCCCGTCTGGCGGCCCGTTCGATGTCGTCGTCCGTCGCGTCGAAGGTGCCGTACCGGATGTTCTCCGCGACCGTCCCGAAAAAGAGGAACGGCTCTTGGCTGACGTACCCGATCGAACGCCGAAGGCTCCGGAGCGTCACGTCGCGGACGTCCTGTCCGTCGATCCGCACGGCACCGTCGTCGGCGTCGTACAGGCGCGGTAGCAGCTTCAACAGCGTCGACTTGCCGGCACCGGTCGGGCCGACTACCCCGACGGTCGTCCCCCCTTCGACCGTAAAGTCGACGTCGGTGAGCACGGTCCCACCCGCGTAGCCGAACTGTACGTCGTCGTACGTCACGGCACCCTCGTCGACCGCGAGCGGGGCGGCGTCGGGTCGGTCTCGGACCGCGGGCTCCCGAGAGAGCACGCCTTGGACTCGACTGCCGGCGGCCTTGGCTCGCTCGTAGTCGTCGACCACGTCGCCCAGCCTGATGATCGGCCAGAGGAACTGCTGGGCGTAGATCACGAAGGTGACGAACGCTCCCGGCGTCAGCGCCCCCGTCAGACCGAACACCGGGCGACCGAGCACCCAGAGCCCGCCGACGAGGAAGGTGACCGCGAAGCCGATTCCGGAGATGACGTTCAACCCCGGAAAGTACGTGATCCGGACCTTGATCGCCGAGAGGTTGGTGGTGAGGTACGCGTCGGAGGCTTCGGCCACCCGTTCGGTCTCGAAGCGTTCGGCCCCCTCGCTCTTGATGACCTCGATGCCGCTGACGTTGTTCTCCAGCCGTGAGTTCAGATCCCCGATCTCCTCGCGGATCGAGAGGTACCGCGGTTCGATCAGCCGAGTGAAAAGCAGCGTGAACGCGGCGAGTGCCGGGATCGGTAACAGGGTAACTACCGTCAGCGGGAGGTTTAATCCGACGAGGATCAGTCCGATGCCGAACACGGTCGCGAGGATCCACAGCGTCGCGCTCAGTCCGTCTTCTAAGAACGTTTCGAGGGCGTTGACGTCGTTGTTGAGGACGCTCATCAGGTCGCCGGTGCGGTGGCCGGTGAAGTAGGCGAGTTCGAGATCCTGCAGGCTCTCGTAGGCGTCGACTCGGAGGTTGCGCTGGACCCGCTGGGCGAAGACGCTCCACCCCCAGTCTTCGATCCACGAGGCGACCGCACCGGCGGCGGTCGCCCCCAAGAGGATCGCGATCGAGAAGTAAAGCTGTTCGACGTCGGTGCCCGGAACGAGTTCGTCAGGCACTAACGGAAGCGCGTACGGTCGCTCGGCGAGGAAGATGGCGTCGACGGCCAGTCCGATGACGAAGGCGGGAACGAGCCCGAACGCCCGGCCGAGGATCGTGGCGACGGCACCCATGACAGCGTACCGTCGCCCGGTGCCGTACTCGGTGTACAGTCGCCAGACCGGGTTCTCCGACCGCGAATCGGGCGTCTCCGAGTCAGCGGCGAGCCGTTCGCGGTCCGTACTCATACTGGCACACCTGTCCTGCGCGGACCAAGAGCCTATGGATGCACCGTTTTCAGGGACCGCCGAACAAGGTTCATGCCTCTATAGGTACGTGTACACATAACAAGATGGACGAACTCGAACGAGTGAACAAACGATTCGCGACCAGTCAGGCGCTCATGAATCAGATCCGCTACGCCGCCGAGTCGCTGAGCCTGGACTTCGACCGGTGGGACGAGCCGCACGTCGCCGGACCCAGCCTCTACGTGTTGATCGTCGCCGAGATGAACTTCGACGCGTTCACCGACCCGCTCGGCGCGAACAAGTGGCCGATCAATCGGTGTCAACTGGTCACCGACTCGCTGGACAAATTCACCGCGGTCGCTCGCGACGTGGCGTTCACGCGGGACGGCGCGGTCATCGTCACCGCGGACGGGACGATCCAAGAGCAGATGGTACGCGTCCGAAACCCGTCGTCGACCGAGACGCCGGGCGCCGCCGACGTCGTTCCGGCCGACTGGATGGGGACGAAACACCTGAGCGCGCTGGAAACCTCGCTCCGCGAGGAGGTCATCTGGGCCATCACGCTCAGCGAGGAGGACGGCCGCGTCACCACGTTTCTGAACGGCACGTATCAGGACTACCCCCGCGACCAGATCGGCGGCCGATGGCGACCCGAGGAGTGACCCGAGGTCCTCACGCGAGTCGCCCGAGGACGGTCTTGTCTCGTTTGTCCTGTCTCGTTTGCCTTGTCTCGTTTCGTTCGGAGTCACCTCAGCGCTTTAGCCTCTGCAGTCACTACGACGCCTGTGAAACGAAACGTCGGACGGATCGACGGGCGCATCCGGATCGTCGTCGGCGTCGCGGTCGCGGTGCTCGCGTTTCTCGTCGCGACCGGCGAGGCGAGCGTTCCGGTCGTCTCGGCGGTCGGGTTGGCCGTCGCCGGAGTGGTCCTGATCGTTGAGGGCGCGACGCGGCGATGTCTGCTGTATCGGATTCTCGGAATCGACCGCTGCCCGATGGAGTAGCTTCTGGCTCGACTGATTTACGGCTCAACCGTCGAACAGGTCACCTCTCGCGTTGCGACCGGAGCCGTTACCACGAGACCCGCTCGCGGTCTTTCCAGAGCCGACCGCCCGGACTCCCCGGTGCGAACCGCGCGAGCCACACCGGCGTCTCGGCTCCCTTCGATGGCGACCGTGGAGCGCCGTCTCCGCCCATGTCCGTCCGCACCCAGCCCGGAGAGGCGGCGTTTGCGATGAGGCCCCGGTCGCCGTACTCGCCGTCGAGGTACGCCGTCAGCCCCCCGACGCCGACCTTCGAAAGTCGATAGGCCGGGTACTGACCGCCCATCTGCCCCTCGGTGAACTGTCCGAGCCCCGACGAGAGGGTGACGACGCGGCCGCCGGTCTCGTCTAACAGCAGCGGGAGCGCGTGCTTCGTCACGACCACCGGGCCGCGGAGGTTCACGGCCGTCGTGCGGTCGAAGTCCGCCATGTCCATCTCGTGAAGCGGACCGGAACGAGAGAAGACGCCGGCGTTGTTCACGACGATGTCGAGCGAATCCTGTTCGCGCTCGATCCGGTCCATAGCTGCCCGAACCGTTTCGTCTTCGGTCACGTCCAGTCGGACCGCGTGCTGGTCGGGCGCGGTGACGTCGTTTCGGTCGCGCGCACCGGCGTACACGGTCGCTCCGAGTTCGGACAGCCTCGCGGCGATCTCGGCACCGATCCCGCGGGTCGCTCCCGTGACGAGGGCGACGTCGTTCGAGAGGGTCGACTTGAGTTCGACTTCGGGAGGCGTGGTGGCCATACAGACCACTCAGACGCACGGCCAATAGAACTCCGGGCACGCGGGCGGGAGTCTCGACGCACGTTCGACCGATTTCGACGAGGATTATTCGACCGTTTTCCGACCGATGACGGTCTCCATCCGTAGTTCGTACAGGGTGAATTCGACGGTTTCGACCGCCTCGTCGAACAGCCGAAACGGCGGAAACCACTGGTTGAGCGTGTTCTCATCGGCGTCACCGTCCCACTCGCGGAGCGAGCCGCGAACCTGTACGCTCCACGATTCCGTCGCCGATCCTTCGTAGCAGACGAACGTGGCGGTCTCGGTCGCGTCGATGAACCGGTCCTTCTCGCTGTCATCGTCGTGCTCGCTCACTCGGAGGAGCAACCGGTTGCCGTCGTAGTGGTAACTCAGCGGGACGGCGTACGAGTCGTTGCCGTCTGCGAGTCCGAGGACGCCGTGCTCGCCGGCCCGGAGGTGCTCGCCGATGTCGGCCTCGGTCATCCCGCTCGTATACACGTACTCTGCGTGTTCCATACGGCTGACACGTGACGGAGAGACAAATAGCCACCTCAGCGGTCAGCCGATCAGCGGTACCGAACGCACGGACTCGTCGCTGACGTATTTAAAAGCCGGATCACTCGGTCTCGTCCCACGGGAGCGGTTCGGTACACCAGTGACAGAAGTCGAGTTCGGCGTCGGTCTCCTTCCCGCAGTTCGGGCATTTGACCTCCATGGATCGGTCGCCGTCGCCGGTGATCTCGGTAACCGGCGAGACGGTATCGTGTCCTTCGTCGTCCGCGCTCGCGGTGTGGCGCCGGGCCGCCTCCGCGGTCGGGTCGACGCGATTTCGCTCGGCGACGGCTGCCCGCCCGACGACGAAGGCGTCGATCGACGACAGGACCGACAGGATGGCGATCGGAATCGTCACTTCCGGCGGGAGCGCGGCGGCGGCGTCTGCGGCCTCGGTCGGCGGCATGACGGAACCGCCCGTGTCGACGTCGTAGAGCGTGAGCAGCGCCACGCCGCCGCCGACGATCGTCACGTGCCACAGCAGCGCCCGGCCCCAGCGGCGTAAGACGAGGTGCCCGAGACCCGGGAACACCAGCGCCAGCACGGCGGCGAGGATGGGGCGCAACTGGTCTCGCATACGACGCGGATTTGGTTGGGGGCTATTTACCGCCTGCGGTGTCGCCGCTCGCCTCGGCGCGGATAACAACCGTTAATCGACGCCCGATCATCCGGTCTGCCATGAGTAGGCAGCGGACGACCGCGTTCGTTCCCGGCCACGTCACGGCCTTCTTCAGCGCGCACCCGGCCGAGCGTCCCGCGGCCGCCGGATCGCGCGGAGCCGGCCTCACCCTCACAGACGGGGTGACGGTCAGCGTGTCGGCGGGAGACGAGGTGGGATCCCCCTCCGACACCGGTTCCCGAACGATCGACGGCGAGCAGGGGACGGTCGGCGCGGTCGAGGACGTGCTCGCGGACCTGAACGGGAGCGACGTCGACGTCGCGGTCGAGACCGATATCCCGATCGGTGCCGGGTTCGGCGTCTCCGGAGCCGCGGCGCTCGGCGCGGCCCTCGCGGCCAACGACGCGCTCGACCGCGGCCGCTCGGAGAACGAACTGATCCGGATCGCTCACGAGGCCGAGGTGAGTCGCGGGACCGGCCTCGGCGACGTGGTCGCGCAGGCCCGCGGCGGCGATCTTCAGCGCCTCCGCGGGGAGGAACGCCGCGGCACCGACGGTCACCGCCTCGACCGGCCCGAGCGAGAGCACGACGGCGAGACCGGTAACCCCGACCGCGTAGATGATCGCGGTGCCGACCGTCATCGCGCCCACGAGCGTCGGGACTCCGACTCCATCGAGGTCGCGGAGCGTCGTGCCGCGGTGAACGATCGCCCCGATCGCGGCGGCGGCGACCGGGTACGACCAGAGGTACCCCGCCGACTGCCCGACGAGTTGGCCGACGCCCGCGGAGCCGCCTTGAAACACCGGCGCGCCGACCGCGCCCGCGACCCGTCCGACCGCTCGGAGGTCGGGGTCCTCCGGGGGTTCCTCGTCGCTTCCGGTTTCGGCCTCGCCGGGGTCCGGTTCGTCGTCGCCGCCGGCGCTGAGGAGGACGATGACGCTCCCGACGAGGGCCGCGACCACGACCAGCGCGAACAGCAGCTCCGGCGTCGAGGCTGCGCCGTCACCGCTCCCGAGGCCACCGCCGCCGCCTTCGGGGAGAAAGCCTCTCTCGCCGGTGATCGCGAAGCCCAAGTCGAACTGGAACCCCTCCTCGACCGGCCGACAGGCCGAGAGCAGCCACCCCAACATGGCGACGGGAGTCCCCAGTGCTCCGACCACGACGCCAGTGGCGAGCGCCGAGCCGGTGTCTCGGTAAAAGAATGCCGAGAGCACGAGGAGGACCGCCGCGAACGCCAGCAGCGCCGGCGGCTCTCGCAGGAACTCGTAGCACACGAGCGGCAGGGAGATGATGCCGCCGCCGCTCGGGGTGGACGACAGTCCGGCGTCATCGCCCTCACCACTCGGCCCGCCGCCGTCGCCGGCACCGCCGAAACCGCCCCCGCCGACGCTCACGGCGGAGTCGAGGGTCGCGGCGGCGACGCCGAGCGCGACGACCGCGAGGAGCGCGAGGAGGACCGCAGCGAGGGTGTCCCGATTCACGTCCGTGGATACGCCGTCCCGCACCAATAGCTTTCGGCGGGAGCGAGGTCGGCAGACTGCGGGAGCCGTCCCGCGCGCGACTCAGTCCCCGGATCCGTCGACGACGTCGTCGAGGGGCGTCGACGGGAACAGCGCGTCGACGTCGGGGTCCGGGTCGACGAGCCGGTAGCGGATGCCGTCGCGCTCGACGATTCCCGCGTCGGCGAGATGATCGAGATGGGCGAACGCCTCGCCCGGCCCGTGGAGCACGTGGATGTCGACCAGTTCGCCGAACAGCTCGGCGGAGACCTCCCACGCCGTCGCGGGGCCGCCGTCGGCGAGAACGTCGAGCACGCGTCGCGTCCGGTCACGGTGGTGGTCGAGGATCGTCGCGGCCCGTCGACTTGGGTCGTCGATTCGGTGGCGGTGGCCGGGGTGTGCCGCGTCGAAGTCGCGCTCGACGATCCGCGCGAGGCTCCGGACGTACGCCGCGAGCGGCGCATCGACCCGGACGTCCGCGCCGCCGACGTTCGAGGTGTACTTCGGGAGGAGGGCGTCGCCGGTGAACACCTCTTCGGGGGCAGCCGAGACGTCACGGGGCGTCCTGTCCGCCCCCCGGCCGACCGGTTCGTGGTCGGGTACCTCGCGCGGGTCGAACGCGAACCCGGTGAGCCCGGCGGTGTGGCCCGGCAGGTGGACGGCTTCCAGCGCGACGCCGCCGGCTTCGACCACGTCGCCGTCAGCGATCGTCGTCACGTCTGCGGGACGACCGCTCAGATCGCTGCTCACCGCGTCGAAGAAGTCGCGGAGTCGCTGCTGGTCGGCCTCGGGGAGTCCCCACCGCTCGAACGTCTCTCGCTGGAGGTCGGGATCGGCCGCGAGGGGCGTCTCCGTTCCGTCGACGAGGGGCGCGTCTGCCTCGTGGACGAACACGTCGGCGTCGCTGACGGCTTGGATCTCGCCGGCCAGCCCCGCGTGGTCGGGGTGCCAGTGGGTCAAGACGATCTCGTCGACGTCGGCGAACGCGACGCCGCGCTCTGCGAGCCCCGCCTCCAGGTCGGCGCGAACGTCCGGGAGCGCGACGCCGGTGTCGACCAGCGCGGTCGTCTTGCCGTCGAGCACGTACACGTCGTTTGCACCCTCGAACACAGTGTTGCCGAGCTGGATCCGGTTCACACTGTCCTCTCGTCGGGGGGCCTTTTCAGGGTTACCTCCGCGAAACGCATGTGCGCTTGCGTCAGTCGAGCATCTCGACGCCGGTGAACTCGAATCGGGCACCGCCGTCCGCGGCCTCGATGACCCGGACGTCCCAGCCGTGGGCCGACGCGACGGCCTCGATGATCTCCAGTCCGAAGCCGGTCCCCCCGTCGGCCGTGGTGAACCCCGGTTCGAACACCGCCTCGCGGTTGGCCGCAGAGATGCCCGGGCCGTCGTCGGCGACGTAGAAACCGCCGTCGACGTCGCCGATGGTAATCGTGACGTCCTCGCGACCGTGCTCAATCGCGTTCCGCACGAGGTTCTCGAACACCTGTCTGAGTCGGCTCCGGTCGGCGTACACCGCCCGGTCGGTCTCGATGCGAAGCGAGGCCGACGCGGTCTGTACTCCCTTCCAGCACGCTTCGGCGAATTCACGGAGCGGGACTCGTTCCGCCCCTTCGGCGCCGTCGCCGTCGCGAGCGAGCGTCAGGAGGTCGTCGATGAGCGTCGCCATTCGCTCGTGGGCGTCGGCGATGCCGTCGAGGTGTTCGGAGTCGCACTCGTCGCGGGCGAGTTCCAGTCGGCCCGCGGCGACGCTGAGGGGGTTCCGCAGGTCGTGCGAGACGATACTCGCGAACTCCTCGAGCCGCTCGTTTTGCTCTTTTAGCGCGTCTTCGCGCCGTCTCTGTTCGCTGACGTCTCGGATGA
>Ga0136572_1000378_pt1 | contig 16709 bp, 15 predicted proteins | sample AntDeeMetageno83_FD_104639 | JGI IMG/M metagenome (GOLD analysis project Ga0136572, IMG submission 104639) | Saline lake microbial communities from Deep lake, Antarctica - Metagenome #83 | ecosystem: Environmental > Aquatic > Non-marine Saline and Alkaline > Saline | place: Antarctica: Deep lake...
ATGGAAAGGGGTGGCTGGGAAACTTTTTTTCGCCGATTTTCGCAAAATTTCCGAAAAAATCCACAAAAAATCGCACAAAAAAAAAGTTTCCCATCCACAAATTTTCCGAAAATTTCGCAAAAATCGCACAAAAAAAATCGCCCAAATTTCCGAAAAAATCCAATTTCCACAAAATTTCCACAAATTTCCAAATCAAATTTTTGTTAGTTTTTTAAATCAAAATGAAAACTAAATCAAAAAACTAACAAAAAACTAAATCAAAATAAAACCCCCTTACAAAATATACTTTTCAATTAAATGTAAATCAATGTTTACACAAACCGCTTTATTTTTGCTTCTAAATAAACAGACATTATTTACTCTAACAAAATCGCCATATTTTTCCCTTAATTTTAAAAATTTAGTTAGTTGAATATCATCGTGAGTTTTCATTATATATATGTAATATATATTTTTTTTAAACTATTTTACCCTTAATTTCTTTAGTTATATAATTTATGGAATATCTTTAAATATCGATTTCAATAATTTGGTATTGGTTATGGTATTGTCACTCCAGTTATTCAAGAAGCGTTCGTAATCTTCTACATAAGAGGAGTCAATTTGTTTATGTTCTAAAGCATAATCAAAGAGCAAACAATACCATCCACAAACGTCGCTATGGATATTTTGAATGTGTCTATTGCTATACGCAATTGGTCTAAAGTTTTTCAAATAATTCTCTACTTCAATAGGCATGTCAATTCCAAAACTATCAAAATAGATTGCTTCGCATACTTTCTCTTTATTTTTCTTACCTTTATAATTATCTCTATCTTCATCACAAACGATTTTAAAACAAACAAAGTGAGTTCCTGCTTCTTTAGCATCACTCATATTAATGTAATATGTTCCGATTTGATGAGTTACAGGTTCTAGTTCGTCTTTACTAAATACACCCACTATTGGTAAGTCCATTCTCTTACACAAACGATGTAAATCAAAATTGGTTAAACTCATATACTATATACACATATTTATTTTACATGATGCGTTCGCCAGTTCCACCATTTTGGAAACTACTTTGTGGCATAAAGGGATGATTTTGTGCGGAATACAAGGTAGCATATGGACTAAAGGTAGGCATATCACTCGCTTGTCTTACCATAGAATTTCTGCGTCCTTTTCCACCTTTCATTCCGTAACCTCGTTTGTTAATCTCGTCTGCTAATGCCTTACCACCAGCACCTCCAGCAGCACCTCCAAAAGCAGAACCAGCGGGGCCGCCTACAAAAGACCCAGCAGCCCCACCTGCAACCGTTCCAGCAATAGGTAATACAAACGCTGCTTCATCTCCAATTCGTTTCCCAAAAAGGGCTTTTTTCCCTACTTTTGCTCCTCTTTTAAAATCTCTTCCTGTTTCCTTTGCTCCTTTTTTTATTTGTTTTCCAAGTTTTGAAAAAAATCCACTACCTTGTTTGTTATTACGAATAGATTCTATGTAATAATCTTCATCAAATCGTGGCATACGAGGAGGATATGGTTGTATAACATTACGACCTCGTTCTGGTAAAATTCTCATTTTTCCCATACCTTCCTCATCAAGGTTAGGCATACGTCGTCTGTTTCGCATTCCAGAACCGCTTAAACCACGTCCTGACAATCCAGAACCTGATAGTCCTTTTCCAGTAAGACCAGAACCTGCTTTGCCATATAATCCAGCACCTGATTTTTTCACGATTTGTTTTGCTACTGCTCTGTATTGCGGGTCTTCAATTTGGTCAACAACAACATTCACACTCTTTTTCGCAATAGGCAAAATTTTACTGCCTAAAGAAAGACGTTGACCTGAAAGGAATTCATTTCCTGTATCACTAATTCCTTGATTAATCATGTCGCCTAGTTCTTCATCACCAGTTGCTTGACCAACCATCATCCCTAAAGTAGTTCCAGTGGTATCGATTAATCCCTGTGCCTCATCTTGTAACACATCCCGTATAGGTTTTGGTATTTTAGATATTATCTTTTTTGTTGGTTTTGCTACTTTGTTTCCTACATCAACCACTCCTTTTTCTACCTTTTTCCCTAATTTCTTCAAACTACCAAGTAATCCTGAAGCACGAACTTCATCTTCGTCCATTTGTATCCGTAATCCTTTTCCTCGTTTAAAAGCGGACATCATTTTCTTTGCGTTTTCTGGATGTAATGAAACCACTACATCTCCATTACCCATAGAACCATGACTAATTTGAATAGGCATTCCTTTTCGTATTTTTGTCATTTGTGCGGGGGAAATACTCAATTGAACTTGTTCCATATATACATATCAAAAGAAAAAAAATGTTGATATACTATATAAATGAACGATTACGATTTTTATGTAGTATTGGTTGATACGTTTTATTCCTCGCAAGAAATAGATGAAAAATATATAGATGATTGGTTAAATATACTGACAATAATGATTTACTATTTTGCTAAAGTTATATAATCTTCTTTTTCTTTAATTCTTCAAATAAATCCATATCATGTTTTTTGTATCGCATATTTTGGAATATACTCTTAAATAAAAAGGCATAAATTCTTGCCTTGCTCCATTGTTCTATAGATAATCGTTTAGATGCTCCTTTTCGTAAATCGTCGTTTTTACTAAAATCATTTAATCTAACCGAACCTAAATTATTTGCGTATGCTCCTTTACCTCGTTTTTCCACTTCTTTCATAATCTTTATAGGAACTCCAGTCAATTCTTTTAATTCTTTTAAAGTATGCTCCGTATCTTTATCCAATCCATATTTTTCATTTAAGCGTTGTTTATAGGTAGTCATATATATTATTGAATTATAAAATATTTATTCAAATACTTATTGAATGCGTGCCCCAGTTTGTATGTCTACTGTCATGCTCCGCCGAAAAACAACAAAGCACATAAGGGAAATTTGCTGGGCTGACGCATTCCTGCCGACAATCTGCACAGACTTTGATACACCTTCTTCACTTGGTAGAGAACGAGATGCATTACCATAATAATAACGATATAGATTTTCAAATTCGAATTTACCAATTAGACCACTTCCTAGACCAGTAGTGAGACCACCATTGAGTTGGTTAGACGAAGCAAGTTGATGAGAAAATGCTTGAAAATCGTATTCTTCATTTTCAAGGAAAAGATTGACACCTGAAAGTAGAATATTAAATTGTTGTAGAGGAACAGGGTCTGGAGTTGCTCCAGCCGTTCCATAAGGAGATAAAAACGGATTCATACCATTATTCGCAGACGAAGAAAGGAAAGGAACAACCAATACACTTTGGATATCCGAAATACCATTTGAAACCAAGAAATTGAAGGTATCTCCAGCATTGACACCGTTAAATTGGTATTGGAATACATCTTCATATTCTACACGCTTGGTAGGAGCAAGAGATAAATAGCGTTGTTCTGCTAAAGGATTAAATTTATAAAGAGGAGCATATAGACGGCACGAGGTCAAAGACGTTTGATGACCATTTTGACGAGATTTTACAATATCTACAGAAAGTTTAACAGGAACAGTTCCTAAAGAAGTTTTACCTCCACTTTGTGTTGCGGTGGTTGGTAGTTGCGAAGTAAGCATAATAGGGCAAGTATTACCACTCAATACAGATGCTTGAACGGCAGGAAGATTTGTAGCAGTTGGAGTAAAAGAAACTTCCGCTTGATTGGTATTGATGAGAAACCGCATAGTAGAACCTTTAAGTAGAGGGCATTTTTCAAAATAATCCGTTAAATCTTTTAGACGAAGTTTGGCATACACTTCCCAAACGACGGAAGTAGCACTTTTAGAAACACATCGTGATTGGTAAAGCAACCCACGAGTCGCTTCCGCAATAACAGCACTCTTACCTTTACCACTGGTAAATTTATTGGTGTTTTCCATGCGTTTCCGCAATCCCTCGTTATGAGACCCTAAATCCCAGTTTGATGTCAAAGCATGACCAGAAGTAGCAGGAGCATATTCGTTGTTGTAAATACCACGACCACTCAAATTATCCGCTTGTGTATAACCCCATGAAGAAGCAGTGTCAAGAGCATAACCTAATTCATTTCCGTGATTGATGACATCCGATTCACTAAAGGAAGTGTGTGCTTTGAAAGAACGGAATACATTCAAAAAAGGGGTTTGTTGGATGATAGTTTGATTATTAAATTCAACACTCATTGAGTTAATCATGTTCCAGTAACCATTTTTAAATCCCATCATATTATGCGAATCAGCATCGTCTAAACCAGCAGAAGCAGTTGCTTCCACAACAAGAGGCATTAGAATGTAACCCTCACTCCAGTTCACATATCCACCAGCATTGGATAGTGGCGTAGAATCAATCACCACTTGAGACGAATAATTCTGTGCGTTGTTGTCGTTGACATACACCCATTTTTTTTCTGTAAATTCACTTTGGTCGGTTTCAGTTGTAATACTCTCTTCAAAAACCAAATTATCCATTATAGTATATCCACAGAAAAAAAATTAATTCAAACTTAAAAATTCAACGAAATATATTTTTTAGGTTTTCCTTTTGAAGTATCTATTTGTAATCCATCAAATTTCTTAAATGCTTCGGTTGCTTTTTTCATTCTTGGAGCAACATCGTCTTTCACTTTTTCAGCATTCTTTCCTAAACCAGCAAGTCCATCTCTAAACATTCGTTTGATTCCACAACCACTTTTACCTTTTTTAATCATGACTCCACGACCCCCTTTGCGTTTGGAATGATAACAACACGGCATATATATATATTAGATATTTTTATTTTTCGTTTCTATATTAGGGTCTCGTATGTTTCGTTTCTGTGTATAAAGTCATCAACATATTAGGGTCTCGTATGATAATTGGACGACTTAATTGGTCTCTAAACTCCAAAACAAATTGAGTATATTGTCCGTCTTCCACATCCGCAAATTGTAAATAGTTTGGTTCAAATTTAAATAAACTACCTATAGATGTTCCTAAAGGAGTATAACTACTTAAAATATTAGATGGAATAACCGCTCTATTATTGACTAAATTACAAGACACTAATATGGAACTATATGGAGTTATTTGTGGAGCAACACTACTTAAAAAACTGGCAGTGGTTGAACCAGTTTGATTAGAAGGATACGAACCAATTTCATACCCTAGAACTTCACCAAAACCTGATGTGTTGATATTGAATTGTGATAAAGTGGAAGTAGTAGGGACAGACCACGATGCCCCACTTGGTAATATATAATCATTATCAGCGTCTAAAGGATATGAATTTATTTGAACGGCATACCTTGAAGTATTGACTATAAATTCTAAAAAGTAAATGAATTGCCCCGCAGAATTCGTCATGTAATGTGTGTTGGCAATCATGATGGATTGGAAGTATGAATTTAAATCGCTAATTTCATAATAACCGTCTGGAATCGTGATTGAATATTCCACTCCATCAAACCATGTATAACTAAAACTATTGTTACCATAATCGCTTGTAATATTGAAAATGCTAAAGTATTGATACAGAGATAGGAGAGCAATCATATCGTTTTTAAATGTGAATCCACCGCTTGGAAAGTTATATACAAGTTTAGTGTTGTTTGAATTTTCCACTATATTAGAAGTATTTAATATAATTGTTTTTCCCATTATATTATATTGATAGAAATTATTTTTCAACAGCAGACAATTCTTTTAGTAAATCATAACCGTCTTGTTTTTGGATTTGTCCCTTTTCCATGAAGTGTAAAATCACCGAACGTAATTCTTTAATTAGTGTAGGTGCGTTGTTACCAGCAATAAATTGGCCTCGCAATACTTTGAACCGTTCTACTAAATCTTTTTTGTCTTCGTCTATTGGTTTCAATTTAATCGTTTCCATGAGTCCTGATGCTTTTACGGCTTGATTGAAGTGTTCTTTTTCTTCATTTACTAATTTATCATACATTCTATCACTCAATACTCCTCGTTCCAACATATCCATAAGTAATTCACGATATTCTGGTGAAACCACTTTGACTTTGCCTACATTTTTAGACCTTGACGGGTATTTTATAGACAATTTAAAATCATCTCTTAAAGAAGGATAATGAATCAAATGTTTCCCAAAGGTTTTATACGTATCTTGTGGAATCGCAACATCAATTCCTTTACCAATTTTTACTGAAGGTCGTCCTTTTTTTTTCACTTGAAATGCTACACGTGGCATGGAATTTAATTGTGCTTGTGCTTCTAATTCCTCATTATGTTGTCTGCCTTTCATACCAAACCCTCGTTTCATGACTTCTGGATAATTAAATGCTGGAAATAAATCATTCCCTATTTTGGTTTGTCCGTATCCCGATAAATTAATCGTTTTATCCAATCCACTTTGTTCTTTTGCTGTAACATATTTTTCCAACACTTCCACTGCGGTTTCCATAAGCGGTTCTTTTCCTGTGGATAAATTACGAAGGGTCAATTCTTTTTGGGAAACACTCTTAAATCGAGTATCAAAAGCTTCTTCAAATTCATCATTGTCACTCAACATTTTTCTTAATTGTTTTACAAATAGTTTTCTAATTTTATCTCCGTTTAATTGTTTTGCCCCTTCGTTGGTTCTATATAGAACCCCCTCTGTTAATATAGTTGCTATTTCTGTGATTTCATCCATATTTAAAGACATTATTTCTTGCGTTAGTGATTCTTCACTGGATGAAAATGAACTGGATGTTTCGTCTTCTTCTAAAGGTTCGTCTTCTTCAATTTGTTCTGCCTCTGCCATTTGCTCTGCCTGTGCCATTTGCTTTGCCATTTGCTCTTGTTTTCTATATTCTCCCACGCTGTTTGCTATTATGTCTTGAATGGAAGCGTTAGAACTTAATTTAGTTGATTCTGCTTGTTTCAATCGTTGTTCTACATCACCTTCTCGTATGTCTTTGATAATAGATACTCTTACGCTCTCAAATGCTTGAGAATCAGGATTTACTTTATCATTGATTCTTTCAATATCTCTTTCTACATTTTTAGAGGTTTCTAATTTACGGAGTTGTCCTAAAGAAGGCACACCTAATTTTTTATAAAGTTTTAATATGCGTTTGGATAATTCGTCAATATCCATAGAAGTTAAAGAAGCGTTAGATTTCATGTCTTTTATCGTAGAGTCCATTTGATACATTAAACCTTTCAAATCTGTTAAATTATCCACAATCATTCCCAACTCTATGGATTTATCCACCAAGTCACTTATGATGTCTACATTGTATTCTAATTCTAAATCGTCAAAAGCGTTACTAACAATATCACCTTCCACTCTTGTCAATGGATTTGTATCTTCTGCTCTAATAATGAACTCACGAATGATGTCACTCACGAACTCTGGAGTCAATAGATTAGGATTGGTTTGATTCACAATACGATTACGGATTTGTGGAAACAAGGCATTGAAAATGATAAGACCATCTTCGTTTCTTACTTTGCGTATTTCGCTCATGATTTGGTTTATACCTCGCACGTCAAAGTCAAACAAACTCTGTAAATTGGTAATCGCTTCTTGTTCTTGTTTTGCGGTATCTCCTCGTCGCTCTGCTCGTGATTTATATTGTGGAGGAACTTCAGGCGGATTGTATGGATTTTGATAATCTTTTACTTTTCGCTCTTTCATTGCTTCGTTTTGAATCATCAGTTTCAAGACATCCTTTTGGTTTTTTTTCTTTGCTCTTTCGTCTGCTACACTCGTAAAATTACCTACAAACATTATACTATAACCAAAGAAAAAAATATTAGGATTTAATATAATTAATTATGCGTTAATTCTGCGTTAATTCTGCGTAAATTAGGGGGTTCCGCCCCCCTTCGTCGGGTTTTAAAGGGCAAAGCCTTTTAGGTTTTTAGTCTTTTAAGTCATATACATCTAAAAAGTTAAACCTAAATCGGTCTTTGGGTTCGCTGTCTAAATCTATCAATAGAAAATCTTGCTTGTTGTCTTGAATAGAATGTTGATACAAATCTACCAATACATCTTTGGATACTCCTAAACTATACTCACGCATCATGCGGAATAAATCTTGTAATGTATTGAGACGTTTGATAATGAGGTAATTTAAATTCATTCTTATCATTTTCGGCACACCAAAATAGGATTGAGATAAATACACCAAACTACAATTTAGTTTTCTTGCTCGTATGAAATATTGTTCCAATTGCTTTTGGTTTTTTTCCAATACTAAATCGTCCATAACTATTAGCGTTTGTTCCTTCTTATCAAATTCATCTAAATCTGGGGCGGAATCAATGCCTTCGGTTATGGTTAAACCATTATCCACTTTGCTTTCAAGGTAATTGTAAAGCGGTTCATCTTTGTTTTTGGTAATAATATGTATGTTGTTAAACGTGCCATTCATAATACGGATTAAATTCATTAGTGTTTGGGTCTTACCTGCTCCGCTCCCTCCAATAATAAGCATTCTAAAAGGTAAGTTCAATTTATGGTCTTTGAATTTCGGATTATGACTTTGTAGTAAGAATTTACGAGGCATCACTTTGTAATAATCTACCATTCCATTTTTACTCACGATATCTTTTTTAGGCATTCTTATATTATATTAACATTATAATTTATAGTATCCTATCTAAACTGGAAATATGTGTTGGTTTGCCTTGTGATTCTTCTTCGTCTGTCAACGAGTTGTTGGAACTACTTATGAGTAACTTAGGGTCAATGACAAGCAACTGGTCTTTTTTATTGAACTTGTTTAATATTTGTGAATTTTCTACTAAATTAACATATTTGCCATAAGTTTTATTTAAATATACCAATCCGTCAATTCCTCTATCTTGTTCTGGTAAGGATAAAGTTTTAAAAATATCTAAGGCTAATGTTTTAAAAGATACTGCTAGTTCTTGCTCTTGTGTTGAATTTTCTTGAATTTTCATGTAAAGTTTAATAGAAGTTAATATGGTAATCAACATAGAAATAGAACAACTCACAATGCTAATAAGTTCTTGGTTTAAAAATCCATCACTTCCTACGCTAAACGAACCACTAAATACACTTAAAATAATAGTAGGAATTTCAAAATACTTACTACAATTCTTATAATAAAGATGGTTGTTGATATGCCTATTGGTAAGATATACCGCATTCAATCTTATTTTATCCAGCAAACTATCTACGGAGTGCGACCAGTTCATTTATATTATAGTAATATTTTTATCCAATTAAAAACCCACCAAAAGAATGAAATTCAAAAAAACCACCATTTTCAATTCTAACTGACCCTGATTTAACACGAACTCTTATCACATTGCCCACAGAACAAGGTATAATCACCATTCCTTTACAACCTAAATTAGTGCCTGATGTAAGTGCTAAATCTGTAAAAACTTGGTCTTTTGATGTTCCTTCTTGTTGTAGTTCCACTTTAAACGCTACACCATTGCTTTGGAAACTATAATAAAAATACCAATTCCCTGCTGATTGAATTGTATATTCACCTGTGCTTGAATTGTATCCACTATCAGTATCTGTAATTGGATTATTAAAAATAATATTCGTATCTACGGAAGGTTGTAATGTTTGCGTTGTGGTTGCTTTAAAAGCAGGTTGATTGCGGTTTGTTAATTGTCCTGAAATGGTTAGATTTCCGCCTATTGTTCCGCTTCCTATAGTTGTGATGGAATTAGAGGTTAAATCTGTTGAATTTAATGTTTTAAAAGTCCATTCTCCACTTTCATTAATGTTATTGAACTCGTTATTAAATACATTATCGCTGGTTGGTTTTCGTTCTTTCAATGATGTGCTATATATACGACCCCCCTCACCAACTATGACAAAAGTCCCTAATTCAGGAGACCAACAACAACCTCGTAAATTACCAGTTAATACACTTTCCGTCCATATAAATCCATCCGTTGAATAAGCAATATACCCGTCTGTTGCCACTATTAAAAAAATACCTAAATCTCCACTCCAACGTATGCTTTCCCAACTTCTGTCTGTTATAGAACCATCTACCCAATTAATACCATCACTTGAAGTCATCACTCTATTGCCTGTTCCGCTGTCTGCCACGGCAACCAATAAACCAAGAGAAGGAGACCATTCAATGTCATTCCAAGCATTTTGCGAAACTAATAAAGTAGTCCAAGTAATTCCATCGCTGGAGGTTGCCACACGATTTGTTCCACTTTGCGATACAGCAACCAATAAGTTTAATTCTTTACTCCATACAAGCGATTGTCCTTCACTTCCCAATTGGTCTCCTCTATTCGTCCAAGTTGTCCCATTAGGTGAAGTCATTACTCTTCCATTAAAACTTAATGCCACGAACAATTCTAATTCTTCAGACCAAGTAACCGCTACTACATTAGTAAAAGGAGTGTTATAAGGTAAATTCGTCCAATTTTTTCCGTCAGGTGAGGTTGCTACACAAGGTTCTGTTGTAAAAACGACGACGAACAAACTTAATTTAGGAGACCAAGCAATTTCAAATAAACCATATGGAGGATATGAAATCCCTTCTTCCCAGTCGATACCATTTGTAGAAGTCATAATTGTATTTAGTAAACGACGACTTCCTATGGCAACAAATAAGTTCAATTCACTTGCGTAAATAACCTCGTTCCAGTTTTGGTCGATTGTTCCTGTTTGCGATACCCAGTTAGATACTGATTTCAAACCATATTTATTTGAATTATAGATGATATTGTTTTGTTGAAGGGTGGTGATATTATCAATTACGTTTACACCATTTACTACTAAATCACCGCTAATATCAACATTTCCTGTCATTTCAATATTAGATAAACGTATGGTTTCCGTCAAAGCAATTGTATCATTTACAATATCGTCTATGCTATTTCCGTCAGCAAAACCACTATAAGAAGTTATGGAAGGAAAATCATATCTATATCTTAACTGGTAAGTAGTTATTACATTGGATGAGGCTAATGGATAAATGAGACCAGCGTCATTTGTGCTATTATATAACTCTAAAACAAGACCAATTGACCTATTTTCACCGCTTCTGTTGTAATACACGATGGATTGAATGTCGTTTATATTCGTCAAAGGAATATTTTTTATTATCAAAGCATTTCCACTTTCACTGTGTGTTCCAAAATCGGCGTTGTTTTCAAGGATATTATTATATACCCTATCAACACTTCTGATTATATCATTAAAATCAAGAGGAGGTAGAGGACTGTCTTTGTCTGTATCCCAATCCGCAAAATATCCAATAAGATTATTTGTAGGTTGAACCATAATATTCGCATCATTTACCCACACTTGGATTTCATTCAAAATGATTTTATCATTTCCTGTTGGTCGTCTCAAAACAAGAGTGTTAAATTGAATATTCGTTGTATCAAATCCAACTTTTCCGCTTGTGTTTAAACTGCTGGTTGTGATTGAGTTTAAGGTTAAATCTGTGTCTGTTGTTATTTCGTCTTGTTTCGTGCCTAATTCTGTAATGATATTCGTTGAACCAACTACTAAATCACTTGTAATGGTTACACTTCCTGATATAGTCCCACCTGTATCATCGTATTTATTATCTAATGCCGTCTGTAATCCATCTGTCTTTGCTATGGTTAAATCACCGTCTTCTATCGTGTCTTGTTTATCATTTAATGCTGATTGTAATCCGTTTGTGTTTGCTATGGTTAAATCATCATCTTCTATCGTGTCTTGTTTCGTTCCAACTTGACTATCTACATAAGATTTTGAACTCAATTCATTGGTTAAAGTAGGGGTTTCATTTGCTGTATAGGAATGACTTAAAAATGCTCCTATTTTTGTTGTATATCCAGTTATACCTTTCACTGTGTAATTTTGTGTATCAAGAGCAACATCATCTGGAAGACCAATACAATCCGTCATAACGATTGCGTTTTTGTTTTCTGGATGTAATAGATTGAATGAAGAACCAGTAAAATCACATCTAATAAAATTAATAATTCCTGTTATACTGGCGTTTAATGAACGAAAACTATTATTAATTTTACAATCCGTAAAAGTCAAGGTTTGGTTTCCGCCTCTTAGTTCAATCATTTTAAACTCACAATTCGTAAAACTTTGAGTTATTGATTCAAATGGTAGAAATATTGTATTATTATTGACATAAGTATTACCAGTTATTTTAAAATTCGTCAAAGAAAATAATACACCACTCCTTATGGTTAGATTTCCGCTAAGAATAGTTTTATTTTTTTCTCCAACGACATTGCCTTGTGTTCGTGTTCCACTATCGGTTGATATGCTTATATTGTCTGTAAAAGTTCCACCGCTTACTTTTATTGTATCATTTACACCCATATTATTTATAGTATCTTTGAGATTATCTCCAACGTTAACAATAATTGTATTGGTTGTTGCTGTTTGCTTAGCATCTATTTCTGTGATTATATTTACATCATTTACTAATAAATCACCTGTTGTATAAAAATCACCTTGTTGTGTAATATCACCTAAAACACTTGTTCCTACTAATGTAGCATTACCTTGAGATACTGGAAATTGTATATAGTTAGCATCTAAATAATCTGTTGTTATTTGTCCGCCTGTTCCTAAACCTCCAAAATTGGAAGGGTTAAATACACTTTGTGTTTTACTTGGAGGATTGTAAATACTCATATATAATAGAGTAATATAAAAAAATATAGAACCATTATATATGGAAAAAATCTGTGAAGTCAGTAATCCAAAAATGGTTTTAAAACAATTGGAAAAATATTATGGAGATGATGTTGATTTATATTTATCGTCTTCTAAAAACAAGAAATATATGGTGTTTGATGAACAAGGTAAGAAAATACATTTTGGAGATTTGAGGTATGCTGATTATACCAAGACAAAAAATAAAAAACGAAGATTGAATTATCTAAAACGAGCAAGTAATATAAAAGGAAATTGGAGTCAAAATCCATTTAGTCCTAACATGTTGAGTATTATTTTATTGTGGGACGGATATGATTATATACACTAGAACATAGGTTTCGCTTCTTCTATGAATTTATTTTCAGGCCGTTCGTTGAAGCTTCTCACTATCATACCACCCCTTTTTGCGTGTCGTAATCCATTTCCGTATTTTTTATCACCGTATACTTTCTCCCCTTCTAAAATTTCTGGACTGTGTTGAGCGAGAGGGTTCAAATCAACACCGTCTATCGTGTAATTGCTTTTTTGTAATGGAAAAAAAGATACTGGGTCAAATCTACTTCGTATATCATATTGATTTGATTTTCTTCGTCTAAATAAAAAATCTTGTGGACGAGTCGCCTTATTTAATGTAATCCGCTCACGAGCTTTAGAAGGGACAATTTCGGCTAACAAACCGCCTTGACTGTGACCTATCAGCGTGATGTCTTCTGGATTGTATTGTTTTTCTAATTGTGCCACACGTTCTTTTGCTCGTTTGTATCTTGGTGTTTGCTTATATGCTAATTCTCCGCCTAAACCATAGAGAGCATTATTAGACCAATCTTTAGCAGTGCCTTCTGTTCCACGAAGGGCAACGACTACTTGACCACTTGGATGCTTGAATCCAGTGACTTCAGGCGTATCCATGACCTTGTTCCAACCTTCCACTTCACTTCTGTCATATGTGGATTTTATCATGGACTTTAAAGTATTTGCTTTAAGACCGCTTCCTTTGATTTTTCTCATTATATAATAGGTTTATATTAAATTTTTAATTCTTACATAGAAAAACAATTTAAATATTACATATATATATATACAATGACTCACCCTAAAAACTACGAATATGTAAAAAAATGGCGTGAAGCAAATCCAGAACTCCAACGGCAACGTAATCTATTATATGCGACAAAAGCTCAACGATGGAAAACAATAAAAACATCTTTTATGAAAATGAACAAATTTGACCCATCCCTTTTTCTTTAGGAGATTTTTCTTTAGGAGATTTTTTACATAATGTTAATTTAATTTAATTAAAAAAGAAGTTAAAAATAAAATATTAAGTAATAGTATAATGAATAGTATAATGAACCAACGAATCATTAAAGACCCGACCACTCAAACATCCAAACGCAAAATTAAATATAGTTTTTTTGTCAATACGGGATACGAATTAGCACTTAAACTTTTACAACAAGGGGTTGATTTATTGACAACCCAACAACTCAAAATCAAGAATCCAAAACTGATTCTTAAAAAGCAGATTGAGAATGCTTACAAATACGCAAAAGAGGTTTTTAATAGCGATATATTAAACAAACAAGCTATTCGTCGAAAACTAAGAAAACAAAATATTACTATCATGCCTTTTGGAGATGTATTTGTTCACGTCCCTATTATCAAGAAGATAAAAAACCCAGTAACAATTCAAATCTTTAAAGATGGTGTATTTAGAAAAGAGCTTTATTTAGATAAAGGCGGAAATCAATCGTGGGCTAAATATTATTTGTTCGTCCTAATTGATAGTGAAAGATTATGGACGTATGAAGACGGTGCCGAAATTCGAATGATACATTCTAAACCAATTAAGAAAACAAAACCCATCAAACAATCATTTAAGGAAGGTAAGTTCAATTGTGTATTAAATTCCATATTCCGATTTTTTGAGAAAAAGATGGAAGATACGGACAATAAAAAAACAAAACAAAATTATAAATCAAAATGTAATAAAACATTAGAACTAAACAATAAATATTTTGATATTGGTGTAGATGAAGAAGGATTATACGACATCGCTAATACTTTACAAATCAATATTAATATTACTTTGCCATTCCAAAATCAATATATAGAAGCAAAGTCTAATAAAAAAGGATTACGCACATTCAACTATATCAATACACGATTGAATCACGTAGAATACGATGAGATGTCTTATGAAGAAAATCGTGTAGAAAAAACAACAGGCGAATTATTAAATATTCAAAGGCGTTTGGATAAAACAAAACAATATTACACCTATAAAAAAGGAACAAATATTTCAGAAATTAGAACCACTGACACTCTTTACACATTAGGGGACGAATATCATGAAGTCGTAAAAGACTTTGAAGTAAGCACAGGATTGATAAATTGTAAAATTGACTCGATAGCAAATCCAGAAGTAACAGACTTTATTCGTGAAGGAGTTCATTTTAACCAAACAATTGATTTTGATTTAAGAGAATGTAAAACAAATCACATCGATATGAAAAAAGCATATGCGAACTATAAAATGTGTAAATATTATGATGGGTTTTTAGGCAAACCAACCGACTTCCGTAAATGCGATAAAATAGAAGGTATTGGATATTATAGAATTCAAAACGTCCAATTTAACAATAGCATTCTAGAACAATGGAATATCAAGATGGATATTTACAACAACGGTTTAATTTTTCCAAGCCCCGAGTTAAATATGTTGAAAGATAAAGGCGTGACGTTTGATGTAGATTTAGGATGTTGGGGCGGTAAAATTGACTTTGATTTTACGGACGAGATGATAAATGGTAAATCCGAAGATGAATATAATTCATTTCGTTATTATTGTAAATGGGTAGGTTCAACGTATTGTAACAACGAACACAAATCCTTTTATATTAAAGGCAACAAAGACTTTATCGGTTTATTACAAAACGAAATATCCACTGATAATATTGTATCGTTCGATAAAGAAGTCAAAGTATCTTACAAGAAAAAGGCAAATATGGTATTACCACATATTTGTGGATTTATTACTTCTTATATGCGAATCAATGTGTTAGAACAATTGGAATCCATGGATGTTAATAGTATTTGTAAAGTGGTATGTGATGGTATTTACTATAAAGGCGAACCCGTTCCAATGAAAAATTGTTTTAGAGATGAACCCAAAGATATAACAAGGAATGAGGGTTGTGATAGTTATATCTCAAATACAGATGTTTGTAAATTTACAGGTTATGGCGAACCACGACAACACAATATGATAGAATTACACACAGGAGCGGGTGGTTGTGGTAAAACACATTATAACTTAACCGATAAAGGTTTAATCGGTATGTCATTTTATGCCCCCACTTGGAAACTAACACGGAACAAAAGCAAAGATTATAATTGTAGAGCGAATACCATTGCTAAGATTGAATCCACTGACCCTTCCGTATTTGGTTCTCAATTACGATTTTGTAATGTGTTAGTGATTGACGAAGTATCTATGATGGGTGAAAAAACAAAACGACAAATCTTAAAAAATATGGCTGGTTGTAAAATCATATTTTGTGGCGATATTGGTTATCAATTACCGCCTTTTGAGGAAGGTAATAATACAGAGTTTAAAAAAGATATTACAGAAATCCAACACACAATCAATCATCGTGTAGAATGTGAAACATTGCGTGATTTGTTGATTCAATGCCGTTCTATGATGGATAAGAACAAAAATATTATTCCATATGTCTTAAACAATATTCCGTCACGTGAGACCCCCCAGTATAATCACGAAACGGATATGATATTGGCGACCACGCATTCCATTAAAAACGAATACACTGAAAAATATAAAGACAAAATGAAATACGTTATCACTCAAAGCGACGAAGTGTATGGACGTGGTGAAGTATATTACCAAGTTCCAAACACAAAACATCACGAATTGCGTCACGGATATACAACTCACTCCATCCAAGGAGAAACGATGAAAGGTAATATTTTCATTGACCTTCGTGGTGTATATGAGAACAGAATGATGTATACAATGATTTCTCGTGCGAAGAGATTATCTCAGATAATTTTGATTTAGTTTTTTG
>Ga0136572_1000410_pt1 | contig 15950 bp, 28 predicted proteins | sample AntDeeMetageno83_FD_104639 | JGI IMG/M metagenome (GOLD analysis project Ga0136572, IMG submission 104639) | Saline lake microbial communities from Deep lake, Antarctica - Metagenome #83 | ecosystem: Environmental > Aquatic > Non-marine Saline and Alkaline > Saline | place: Antarctica: Deep lake...
CCTTTACAGGATTTCCGCGTACATAATTATAAGGTTCATCTTCTCGAAGAATATCAAATGTGTGCTGTCTTGCGCTCAAACACTGTTCAGCAAAGAATTCGTAATTCTTTTTAGTTCGATATTTGCCGCCAACGTTTTGCAGGATGTTGCATGAAAAAACAGTTTTAGATACTTGTTTTAAATTAACCACAGGGTGTGCCTTTATAAACCCGCCGTTTTTTCTGCTCATCAAACTCCAAACAACTAGTTCGCCTTTCATGGAGGTCATAAAGAAGAGGCCTTATATGCAGCCGCTTCTTTACGTTTGGATTTCCATGTTAGTGAATCACGCATTTTTTCATATGCTGCAATCTTTTCATCATAGAAGTTCATCATACTATCAAGTCTAGCAACCGCATCAGGAGAGGTGTCGCCTGCGCGGCTGTTTTCACACATCATGTTCATCTTTGCCAGATGACAATGAACAATAGAATCTTGAAACATTTGACCTAACATATTAGAATCTTCATAGTCAATGGTGACTTTAGTCATCTTTGTTAATCTCCGAAACAACTTGTATTCTAGCACGATACATGCCACCCTTGATCTTTTCGCCATCGGTTTCACCTTTGGAAAATACCTCAGCAAACTTAACTCTTTTAGCTTGATCAAATACTTTCTTTAGTTTCTGCAAATGTTGTACATCTACATTTTCACAGCCTAGTCTGCCGCGTTCGTCGCACTCGCCTACTCTTAGCAGCAAGTCTACAACTTCTGGATTTCTCCAAGCATCCATTTCTGTAAACATTTTTACAAACGTTTTTGGATTCAACGAGTCTAACTTGTGCATGTGCATGTGAAATCTTGTGGTCTTCATCGCACGGTTGCGCATATTAGAAGGCACAGACAGCCTATTGGCAAAGCTTTCTACAACAGCAACACCTGTGACTTCATGGCCGTAGTGCTTGGGCAGTGCTGCTCTAGGCGTTAGACCTTTGCCAAAGTCGTGTACCAGTGCAGCAAATCGCGTTTCTAGGTCGTAGCCAAAATCAACTGCGGCAGTTAGTACCAACATTGTGTGCTCGTACGCATCGCCTTCGGGGTGCCATCGCCGCGCCTCTAGTGCAGTCTTTAGCTTGTACACTTCGGGAAAAATCACATGCAAGGCATCCGTTTCCAACAGTGTGTCAAAAAACAGGCGCGCATGAGGCTCCATTAGTGCTCTTCTTGTTTCTTTCCATACACGCTCACTTACTAGTTCATTAAGAACACCGGACTTGGCCATTTTTGAAACCATTGCAACTGTTTCGGGTGCAACTGTCCACTCAGGACCTAGTCTGGCGCGAAATCTCGCCAGACGCAATACTCGTACAGGATCTTCGGCAAATGCATCACTGGTGTGCCGAAGGACTTTTGCTTCTAAATCTTCCAAGCCACCATATGGATCAAAGAACGCCCAATTGTCGTTGGTGTCAGTGTCTATTGCAAATTCACTTTCGGTCAGTTTCTGCATGGCCATGCTGTTGACAGTTAAGTCTCGTTGGCCCAAGTCTTCCAACAGTGTAACATCTGTACCAAAATCGCTGGTGAATCCCAAGTAACCTTCGCCAGTTTTATGTTCGCGACGTGCAAGTGCATATTCTTCATTGGTCTCAGGATGCAAAAATACAGGAAAATCAGCACCAACTTGTCCAAAACCGTCAGCTAGCATTTGCTCGGGTGTAGAACCAACTACTACCCAATCTCGGTCTTCGACAGTACGCCCCAGCCGCATATCTCGTACCGGGGCGCCTACTAAATGTCTTTCCATAATAGTATCCTTTTGTTACTAGCTAACTCTAACAGACATTAAGTCATCTGTCAACAGTTAATATTTGCTTTATCTAATTATTTCCCCTAACCTATTATCCATATTTAATCCTCAAAAATGTAATTTGTTGATCTGTGAGAGTGGATCTTTTGCACCACTCATCAAAGCTGCATTGCATGCCCTCTAAATACCAAAACTTTGCACCATCTGTGTTTTCAACTGCTGGTCCATTGGTTCTATGTAGTTCACCATTCTCATACCAAAACTTTGCACCATCTGTGTTTTCAACTGCTGGTCCATTGGTTCTATGTAGTTCACCATTCTCATACCACTGCGTTGCACCATCTGTGTATTCAACTGCTGGTCCATTGGTTCTGTGCAGTTTGCCATTCTCATACCAAAACTTTGCACCATCTGTGTTTTCAACTGCTGGTCCATTGGTTCTATGTAGTTCACCATTCTCATACCAAAGCTTATCGCCACTTGCATTGATTACTGGGTTATTATCCATATTTGATTCTCAAAAATGTAATTTGTTGATCTGTGAGAGTGGATCTTTTGCACCACTCATCAAAGCTGCATTGCATGCCCTCTAAATACCACCACTTATCACCACTTGTAAATTCAATTGCTGGTCCATTGGTTCTGTGCAGTTTGCCATTCTCATACCAATGCTTATCACCATTTGTAAGTTCAATTGCTGGTCCATCAATTCTGTGCAGTTGGTCATTCTCATACCACCACTTATCACCACTTGCAAATTCAACAGCTGGTACATTGGTTCTGTGCAGTTTGCCATTCTCATACCAATGCTTATCACCACTTGCAAATTCAACAGCTGGTCCATTGGTTCTGTGCAGTTTGCCATTCTCATACCAATGCTTATCACCATTTGTAAGTTCAATTGCTGGTCCATCAATTCTGTGTCTTACACCATTCTCATACCACCGCTTTGCACCACTTGCATCAATTGTTGGGTTATTATCCATATTTAATCCTCAAAAATGTAATTTGTTGATCAGCAAGAGTGGATCTTTTGCACCACTCATCAAAGCTGCATTGCATGCCCTCTAAATACCACCACTTATCACCACTTGTAAATTCAACAGCTGGTCCATCGGTTCTGTGTCGTTCACCATTCTCATACCACCACTTATCACCACTTGCAAATTCAATTGCTGGTCCATCAATTCTGTGCAGTTGGTCATTCTCATACCACCACTTATCACCACTTGTGTATTCAATTGCTGGTCCATCGGTTCTGTGCAGTTGGTCATTCACATACCAATGCTTATCACCATCTGTGTATTCAATTGCTGGTCCATCGGTTCTGTGCAGTTGGTCATTCACATACCAATGCTTATCACCACTTGCATTGATTGTTGGGTTATTATCCATAATAAAACTCCGTGGTGTTGCGTTTTATAGAATATACTATAATACAACAGAGAAGTCAATGGAGAGTTTGGTGTAGAAGTTTATTTCAACCAGGCAACCTTTTTACCTAGTCGTTTACGCTCAGCATGTATTTCTTCGCTTCCTGGGTAGCGAATTGCCCATATTGCACATAGTGCCATAAATAATCCGCTCCACAGTACTGCCATTGGGTTACCTGTTGTTAGCCAAAGTATTAGCACGCTAGAACTCATAGTTGCAATCATAAAATACTTGAACTTGGTAGGGAAAATGCGCTTCTCTGCCCAACCAGTTAAGAATGGTCCAAACAGCGTGTGATTGTACAACCAATTGTGCATGCGCCGGCTGGACTTGGAGAAACAGTATGCAGCGCCCACAGCAGGTGTGCTCCACGGTAACCCAGGCAAGTACACCCCCACAAAGGCTACGCCCAATAAAAATATGCCCAGGGTAAACCAGAGAGCTTTACGGATATTCATGGAATGCTTTCCTCACAGCTTTTATACAGTCTGCTATCATTGCGTCTGTGTGCAGCGGAGTAGGAGTGAAACGAAGACGTTCCACTCCTACTTTTACTGTTGGGTAGCCGATGTTCTGGCAGTATATGCCGTGTTCGTTCAACAGAAAATCGGACATAGATTTACATCTTTCCGCATCTCTTACCATTACAGGAACGATATGAGTACAGCTAGCAATATGTATGTCGATTCCGGACTCTATAAACCCGCTTTTTAACTTGTTAGCTGTTAACTGATGAATCTCTCTAAGATTGTTGTGATCTTTGAGATATTTTACGCTGGCCAGCGCACCTGCACAAATAACAGGCGATAAGCTGGTTGTAAAAATAAAACCGGAAGCCACAGAGCGTAAAGCATCGACAATTATATTGTCTGCTGCGATATAGCCGCCATATACGCCAAACGCTTTGCCTAAAGTACCATTAACAATATCCACACGATCTTGAATACCTAGTTTTTCTAGATAACCTCCACCATGCACGCCATATAGGCCTACTGCATGAACTTCGTCAATGTATGTTATTGCACTGTACTCGGCTGCAAGGTCGCAAATGGCCTCCATTGGACTGACATCGCCATCCATGCTATACACAGATTCAAAGACAATACAAGGTGTTTGTCCTTTTGCGTTCACATATTCCAATTTTGACTCTAAATCCTGTAAATCGTTGTGCGTCCAAATTACTTTGTCTGCACCACTGTGTTTGATACCTTGTATAAGGCTTGCATGATTGTTACTATCACTTACAAATACAATGTTGGGAACAATCTGCGCTAAAGAAATTAGACTCCATTCATTTGCAACATATGCACTGGAAAACAGCAAAGCACTTTTCTTGTTGTGTAACTTTGCCAGTTCGTGTTCCAGTGCAACATGATAATGGCTGGTACCTGAAATATTTCTAGTACCTCCACTCCCTGCTCCTGTTTGATCCAATGCAGTGTGCATTGCATCAATTACTACTTTGTGTTGTCCCATGCCTAAATAATCATTTGAGCACCAATTTGTGATGTTCTTGATAGCATATGGGCCATACCATATGCTGCGTGGAAAATTTCCACGTTCTCTTAATATATCATTGAAGACGCGATACTTGCCATCTCGCTTTAATTGCTCAACAGTTTGTTCAAATGGGGTTAAATCTATCACAATGTATTTATTCGAATAGATTGTATAGTAAAATATATCGATATAGGACAGACGTATAAATACAAGCACTAGGAGTATACCCATGAAAATATCAGATCTTTTAAGAGCATTAGCAGATCAAGTTGACGGAGCACAATCAGACCCTGTTATCGGAAAAGCAATTCAGCATATCGACAGTGTCGAAGATGATCCTGCAGACGAAGGATCGAAGTTTTTGCCGCCGTTACAAGCTAAATTAGAACTATTGAAGAAGTCAGAAGACGTGCCGAGCGTGTATGATGATCAAGAAGACAACGAAGCAATTAACATCATTAGAAAAAATGCAGGAATGAAGCCGCGTTCAAGATTTCATAATGCAGCCGACGACGACGGCCCATTTGAGGAATAATCCATGGCAATTTATGATTTCTTTCTAAGTAGAAACGGCGCGCCGGTTACCCGAGCAAATTATGTTGGCAATAAGGGCCGCCTGTTCTACGACGACGACACAGGTGAGATTCGACTAAGTGACGGCGTCACTCGGGCGGCACAGCAATTGCAGTAGCAGTAGCAACAACAACTACCTTTGGCAGTGTTAGATTAGGACCAGGTGTTACTACAAATGCTAACGGCCAAATCATTGTTAATCAAGCTGATTTAAATTTTAAATTTGGTGACTTTGAATCAACTACACAAACTTTGCAGGGCGAATCAGTAGCGGTGCTATCATCTGCAAATTCTTCCCAGCCTATTACTATTTCAACTAGTGGTGCCGGGATCATTAATATAGTTGGAATGTTCCATGTGCATCGTTGGGACACAGACTTAAATACAACAACCAGCAATGAGCCAATTTTTAAAGTTGACAATTTGGGCAAGGTTCGTATTTTAACACCAAACACTGACGGACTTGCTGGCGCAGTTGAAATATCGGGCAACTCTACAGGTGCTTTTCATCCACCTAATCAAAGTGGTGTAATAATTCATACCACTGGCCATGATAGATTAATAACACGAAAATATATGGATGCAAATAATAATTATCCGTTATTTGTAGGACGCAGATACAACGGAACAGTTGGGTCGCTTACACAAGTATTAAACGGCGAGATAATTTTTAGAATTGCAGGACAGGCCAGCACAGGCGCCGATTTTGAAGATTTTGGCTCAGGTGCTATCAGTTGGATCGCAACTGAAGATCAAAGCACTGGTAATCAAGGCGGTAAAATTAACATCCGTATAACTCCAAATGGATCAGCGGCTGCGGCAACAAACACAATTGCCGCCGAATTTACAGAGACAGGTATTCTAGCACCACTGGGGGTAACTGGTGATCTAACTGGAAATGCTGACACAGTAACAAATGGTGTGTATACGACTGGTAACCAAAGCATAGCTGGCAACAAATCCTTCTCAGGAAACACCAACCTGGGTGCCGTTGCCGCTATTACTATAACAGGCGGCGCACCTGGGCAGTATCTGACCACTGATGGCGCCGGAAGCTTATCGTGGACACTACCTACAGCTAATACTACATATTACGAAGCCGACACTGTCACAGGCGCAGACTTTACGCCGAATCCCATGGCATTAGTTGACGGAATGACACTTACTGCAATCGCTGGTGTATATCGAGTTGAATCAAATATACAATATACCGTTAAGCCAGCTGTTGTTTCCAGTAAACTGGGCAGTGACTTAACTGCATTGATAGCTGAAATAGAAGGACAACCTTCTGCTATTGCACACGCTGATTCATACGGCGCAGGCGAAACTATTACCGCAGGATTTTACACTGTTACGGGCGCAACAACACACGGCGGCAATATTATATTCGATGCCGAAGGTGATCCAAATGCAACATTTATTTTCAAATGCGGGGCAGGGCATGCATTGTCTGTTGGTGCGACCACGTCTCTTGTTAACGGTGCAAAGGCATGTAATATTTTTTGGTATGTAGTGGGCGCGCTATCCATAGGAGCAAGTTGTAATATACAAGGTACGTATATTGGATCAGGCGCTATTGCACCAGGAATACCATTTTCATTAGAAGGCAGGCTGTTTACAAAAACAGGTGCACTCACTATGGGCGAAGCTACATTTGCTGTACCAGTGGGATCAACATCATTGACACTAGGTCTGCTAGAAGAATTTGCCTTCTTTACACCTGCAGGTACTATTAGTAACACTATTATTCCGGGTGGAATTGGTGACATTAATTCGGGCAACGGATTAATTACCGGGTTTTCTGAAATTGAAGGCAATGTATATCTTGCAACAGGCACTATATCCGAAGTTGAATTTGAATTGTATCAGAACGGCAGCCGCATTGCATCTTCATTTTTCAGTTCAAAAACACAAATATTCAGCCGCAGTCAGCATGCGGTTATAGTAGGTACTGCTACTGTGGGCGCAGGCGAAGACATTGAGTTGTTTGGAAGAGTGATAGTAGGCACAATGACTGCCAACAATCGTTCGATATTTGCTATTAAGTTAAATTAATTACAGTTTTAAATAGGTTAGCCCCTGCTACAATTAAGTAACAAGGGCTTTTATTCATTTTTAATATACTAAGAGCTATGCTCCGAATCTAATTAATATAATTAGGCTTTTGGTTTACTGTTATTTACAAAGTCGTAAAATGCTTGCGCAGTTTCGAGAATCTTTTCTGTGCCAGGAACGTCTGGCATAGTGATGACGGTAACAACTTCGTCGCCTTCTTTTTTCACTTTCATACCAACCATGCCGACTGTGGCTTCGTAATCCTGCCATACCTGATGCTTGGCCATTTCTAGCACGTTAGAACGGATTTCATAGCCGTTCTTGTTGAAGCTTACTGTTGGCACGAGCTTTTTCCATTCGTTGGCCATTTCTTTTAGATCTGTCATTGTAGTTCTCCTGTGTGTGTATAATATTATCTAATTGTGTAACGTAGTACCAATATAGCACGTTATACAATAATGTCAAGGGGTTTAATTTCTCGACATTATTTCTTTTTGAGACATTGCACCGCTTACTGCACGAGCAATGTCTTTACGACTAATACCAATATCGTTTAATTGGGAGTCGGTCATCATACGCAATCGTTGCACAGTGCTGTTGTACATCAATCTTGATGCAACAGATTTAAGTAACATTAGCATCTAGTTTCCTCTAATTTCGCTTGCTTTTTAAAACAGTCTTCTGCTTCTTTGAGATAACCTTGTGCTCGCAAGCATCTACCGGCTCGTGTGTATCCAGAGATTTCAAAACCCTGCATGAGTCGCGCGCCAACACGTTTTAATAAGGACATTAACTCCATCCTTTTAAATTGCCGTTAGTAATAAGAGACTGCGCCTCTTCGTAGCGGCCTTGCTCGCACAACGTATCAAATAGTCTTGCCTGGGTAACCAAGTTTATCCACCTAGTAATTGATTTTCTTAGGGTCAAATCTAATATCCTCTGCGATCAAGTTCTCGTTCACGACGTTCCAGGTCATACCGGTCAATAGATTTGGACAAATAGTCTTCCATTTCTTGTTGACGACGAGTGAGCTTGTAAGGAAGGTTAGTTGCGTTCCTTACGCCCAAAAATGTTGCGAATAATTCAAACATTGCGATCTCCAAATGGGATATTGCCTATCATCCAACGGCTAAGTCCAATGTCCGACAATTGTCTGTCAGTTAGGTGGTCAAGTTCTCTCATTGTGCGTTGATTGTCTATGCGTGTTGCAATACATGTTTTTAAATTTGTGTATATTCTTGTAATTAACATAAGGTTCTTTCATATATGTATGTGTGTGTAGTTTTTAAACTGTACAACTATATTTAACACGCTGTTGGCACAAAATCAATTGCATTTTAAGCAAAGTCGTTATGTGTTTAGCGCATGGCAGATTGTGCTTTACAAAGGCAGACACTTCTGTTACATTATGCGAATAATCTTACTAAATATTAGTGAGGAAGATATAATGAAAAAAAGAACACGAAGCATCTTAGAAGAGTTATCATCCGTTGGGAGAACATCTCACACAGATGAGTTCATTCAGTCAACTGGGCACAACATTATTGAAAGTGCAATTAACCTGTTGTCAAAGATACATGAAACATATGACGACCGCACAGCTATTGAATTGGAGCGACGATTCGTTAATAGCATAAGAGCAAACAACCCTCGCAAGTTCAAAACAGGCTTAGACAAAATCATAGAAACAAAGAAGAAGTAACATGGGCGGAAACGTTTTCACAGGCACTCAACCATTTGATCACAGTAGAATTGACCACATAACTTCGCAGATATATCCCGTATTGGATAAGCTACGCATTGGCGCATTTCCAGTTGGCAGTACAGCTACACCGACACCTGGTAAACTCAGCGGTGACTTTGACATCATAGTTGATGAGTTGCTTTGCTCTTCGAGATTCAAGGAAACCAATCCTACAAAGATTCGCAAACACTTGAGAGATGTATTCAAAGATGCAGGGTTTACTACCAAACTCAACGGCATATCAGTACACATCAGAGTGCCAGACGGTGATGCATTTTATCAAGTTGATATATCGGTTGTACCAAATGCAAGACAAATCAAAGATTTTCACATTCACAATATACCAGATGGAAGTTTGTACAAAGGTATGAACAAGCATCTTGCATTAATGAAACTTGCAAAAAAGCAAAATCTTGTGTGGAGTGCGTTCCAGGGACTGTACAGAAGAACCGACAATGGAAAGCGCGGCGAGCTAGTCACTTGCTACATAGACCAAGTGTCATACATATTATTAGGAGCCAACAGCACAAGTGCAAGCATGGAGTGCTTGGAATCTATGTTGGCAGTACTCGAAGAAGACGAAGCAACAGAACTAATGGATTCCCTTTTACGCGATCCTAGTTGGAAGGAATTTGCATGAAAATACATGAAGCATTAACTGAAGATCCAGTGATGTCCAGCTGGATCAGTGACGTTACACTACAACAAAATAAAAGAGATGTTACAATGACATTGGGCAATGGCACGCGGTATGTCGTTAATAATATAGGTGAGCAAAACTTTGCAGCTTGGCTGAAATCGGCGTCCAAGGGAAAGTTTTGGCATAGTTATATCAAGGGTGCGTTTGATGTGAGAAGGATAATGTAAATGAGATATCAAGAAATAAAGTATCTGTTGGAATATGACAGAACAAAGACTCAACAAGCACTGGGCAATGGCATAGTTGGCGCTGCCAAAGGAGACAGCTATCTAATCAGCAAGCAATTGCCACCAGAGGGCATAATTGATGCAGTTGTCAAGCAAGCAGAAGCTGCTGATCCAACGGCCAACAAACAAAACGTGCAATGGATCATAAAGCAGTTTATCAAGCAAGGTATGAAGTATGAAGACATGTACAAGCTCAAAGCGGACCTTGCAGTCTTTGCTAGTACAAAAGGTCAGCACAAGCGACTGGGCATTAACAGCGACATTAATTCATACAACTGGAAGACATTAGCTGCTACTGCGCAAAAGTTAGACAACACAGATCTTGTAGAACCTACAGATTCTACACAGGGAGACGGACCGGTTGCTGATGCTAAAGTATTGTACAACGGACCGCTTGGCATATTAAGTATACCCGGTACAGAAGCAGCCAGTTGCGAATTAGGCAAAGGCACCAAGTGGTGTACTTCGTCAACAGGCGACGAAAATAACAATATGTTCGATTATTACAATGACAAAGGGTCTCTTTACGTTTGGCAAGATAAAAAACTAAAAACTAAATTTCAATTTCATTTTGAAACAGCGCAATTTATGGATGCCCAGGACGTACCGCTTGACGACAAAGCAATTCAGTATCTTTCTGTGGAAAATCCAGTTACGTCAAAGCTGTTTAAGAAAGAAGGACCGACTGTAATAAACGCATATGTTAAATTTCTTAAAGCAGAAATTGCCGACCCCGACGGATCCACTAATCAAGACAACGACGAAATACTAGATGCCACACTAATGCCAGTAATGCTAGATAATTTAAGCAACGAGGTCTTGATTGACGCAGCATATACTGCTATGATAAGTGAAAGAGGGAAAGAGCAACTGCTTCCCCTGCTACTGCAAAGGTTTGACGGAGATCTAGATCTCCGTACACAGGCATTGAAAAAACACAGAGGCTTAGAACGAGAATACACGTCGTATGTAATAAAAGACGGAACAATTGAAAATGCAATCAAATACCTTCAAAGCGCAGAGATGACAAGTAATCACCTCTTGCCCTTTTGGAGTAATCGATTATCTATACGCGCAAACCAGCGTATTCCAGAGTTAGAAAAAGAAATACAAGCAGACAGCAAAACATGGGATGCATATAAACAAAGATTTGGAATCAGTTAATGAGATACCAGGATATTAAGACTACCTCAAAAGTCGGCCGAGAATTTCAGCATTTAGAAGACTTGGTGTTTATCAACGGATCACGCGGTGCACAATTTGCAATCGGCGTTCTTGAAAATCTGGCAATAGACACCAGTAATGTAATGGTCAAGTGGGATGGCATACCTACCATCTACTGGGGCAGGAACATGCTTGGCGAGTTTGTACTGGTCAACAAAAATGCATGGGGCAAGAAAGAATGCACATCGCCTGCAATGTTAGAATCTTTTATTCTTGGTACAGGATGCAACGAATCATGGAGAGCGGATTTTGCACAAGGACTAACTGCAATTTGGGATATTCTCAAAGACGAAACTCCTGCAGACTTTAGAGGTTACATGTTTGGTGATTTGTTGTTCTCGCCTAGTATACCTGTTAGCAAGACAAATGAAGCTGTAGAGTTTACTCCTAACAAGGTAACATATCGCATCAACAGTTCTTCTGTGCTTGGTAGAAAAGTTGCAGAAGCCAAGGTAGGGATTGCAGCACACAGTCTATACACTTCGTTTGGAGATGCACATGGTAGTCCTGTCACAGAACAAATTGAAAGCAAGAACTTGATTGTATTTGCACAAACTAGATCGTCCGGTAAAGTGGTGCTAGAACACAATCAATTGTCTACACTCAAAGAAACTCTTGCAGAAAACACTGTAATTATAGACACGTTCCTAAAACCGTTTTACGGACTCAGTGACATGAGCAAAATTATTTACACATATGTTAATCAAATGAGCAAGGCCGATCGACTTGGCGAAATTAAAGAATCATTCTTTGATTGGTTAGCTGTGTCCAAAGTAAGCACACCCAAACAAGCAAGAATAGTAGAACTGTCCAACAACAACCCGCGCAGCCTAGATGTAATACTCGGAATGGTTACAGAAATAATGTCAATTAAGAACAGTATTATTATGCAACTGGACCAAACCACAATAAACATATCTGCATACACACTCAACGAAGCCGGCGGCGAAGGATACATTATGCTGGACGAGAAAGTCAAGCTTGTTCCTAGACACAGATGGAAACCTCATTGATTCTCTGTTTTGATGCCTTTTAATTGAGATTTTTCTAAAAGAGATAAATACTTTTAACAACACTTACGGAGCGTAAGATTGTTGCCATAGAGAATCTAGGAGAAATAAAATGGCAGACGTAACAGGATTAGCAGTAGGCGCAACAACAGTTGGCGCAAACTACAACAAATTTGTAATTAACACATCCGATGCAGGCCGCGAACTTATAGTTAGTGCAACACTAACTAACATGACAGATGCAGACCTATTGGCTGTTTATCACCAGCTAACACAGGCAGGCGGAGATGGCACCGGAACTGACACTAATGGACCAGATGCATTTACTTTTGCAGGATTTGGTACTGCTGACGGTACACCATTTGTATCAGGAACTACTGACGTGGTGTTCTTCCGTGTACAAGGTACAGGCACACCTAACCTTGCTACAGTCAGTGATGTAGCACTTGCAGTTGTTGCAGTATTTGCACCAGCAAGATAATTTAATTATCAATCAAAGAGAAAGCGTCACTTTACAGTGGCGCTTTTTTTGTGACAAATAAATATAGCATGCGCTTTAAATTAATAACACTGATCGATATCACACGCACCAACGCTCGGCGAGGTGACGATTTGTATAAACAAAAACAACAACAAAATTACCTAACAGTTCTGCAGACTATTAGTTTACGAGCCAATCCTACTATAAACTTGTACCCAAGTACAGAACAAACCAATGTTAACAAGTTAGGGTTTGGAGAAATATTTAGGGGACAGCATCGAGTATGGCAGTTAGGGTTTGGTTTTGAATCTAATTCTCATGCACTTAAATGGCTAAGAGAAGACTTTGACCTAGTACCAGTTATAATTAACCTCAACGAGAGTATTAAAACTGATGCCAAGGTATTTTTAACAGGAGGCAGTCCTGCTCGCAATACTGTGTTTGTTAAGTTAGACGATTTTAATTAAACAACTAAATACACTAACAGCAACTAATCAGGAGTTTAAAAGATGACTATGCCAGCAGCAACCACATTTGAGAGAACAAACTTAGAAGCACATGTCGATTTGTGTGCCGTGCGATATGCACAATTAGATAACAGGCTTGTCAAAGTCGAAGAGAAACTAGATGTAATTGCAGTGGATATGAAAAACTCCAATAGTGCGTTAATTAAAATAATTGTCGGCGCTGCAGGCAGTATTGTAGCAGGATTACTTTCAACAGTAATCGTTATATTAATGAAATTTTAAGAAACGAATACAGCATGCTTTTGAGAAACTTATTTGAATCTGATATAGAAGAAAAAATGGCCTGGGGCCGCAGTGGCGTCAAGGTTGTTCGCAAGTATCGATGCAGCGGAGGAAGACGACACGGACGTATTGTTAGCAAAATGCAACAATGTTTTGCTCCACTGGATGTTAAAAAAAGCAACCAAATGAAACGAACAAAATTAAGAGTCGGCGGCAAAATGTCTCGTAAATCAAAAAAGACCAAACGCACAAATGTTGCTAGTAGAAGAGTACAGGCGTTAAACAAATAATGTTAGTAAATGAAATCATAGGTGAAGGTTACAAGCAAGTCTGGGGAAGAAGCAAGAAGGGTGTTGTAAGACGCTATCGTTGCACAGACGGATCTAAAAAAGGCAGAGTGGTTGCCAAACCGAGTACATGCGGCACATCAGTTTCGCAAACAAAAAGCCAAACTATGAAAAAGACTAGAAGGACCAAAGGTGCAGCGCAATCCGTTAAGCGTAACATCACTATGAAACGACCTACTAGTAGACGGATTGCAGCAATCAACAAAGGATCAAGTGGTCCAACTGGCAAGCGATCTATTAAAGCGCCCAAGAAGAATAGAAAGCAAAAGCGATGAGAGCCAGTGATTTTATCAGAGAAGAAGAAAGATTAAACGAGCTACTTCCGCTTGTGGTTGCAGGTGGCCGCGCCGCTGCTACTGGAGCAAAAACTCTTGCTAAAATTGGTGCAGTCAAAGGCGCAACACAAACAGCAGTAGGCAGAGTCGGCAAGCCTATGGGATCAACTCCTACTCAGGGTAACCCTAATGCTACGCAAACAAGCACTCCACAACAGCCCAACCAGCAACAGCAACAACCGAATCAACAGGAACCGCCCGATGCAAAGCAACAGCAAGCAGCTGACCTTGCAAAAGACAACATGATCAAGCCGGGCAAAGCAATTCCTCTTCCAACAGAAAAAGGCAGCCAAAACTTCAAAGTTAGCAAGATACAAGGCAACGAAGTCGAGATCGAAAACCCTGCTGCAATGAAAGACCCTTCGCAACCTAAAAAGGTAGTTTACAAAAAAGATGATCTTAAACGATCACTGACCATATGAAGATTAACGACCTTATAGGCGAGTTCCGCATTCAAATGAGCAATGAAGAAAAGCTATTGCTTGACAGGATGTCAAAACCATGTTATTTTAACAACTTGACTGAACGAGAACAGTTTGTGGCCGAGAACTTAATTAGAAAAAGTCTTATTTCTAAGGTAAATTACAATGGTAATGTGGTGGTTATTCAAAATGAAAACTCTTGAATCAGTTGTTGCTGATCTTCAACAAATCATAGACCAAAATCTTACTCAATACGTAATTCCTTACAGAAGAGGAAACACCATACGTATCGAAAACATCGTTATCAGGGCAAGTAAGAAACACGGGTATGTAGTGTTTAATACTAGAACAAACAAGCCAATAACTAATACATTTTCAAAGACTGGCGCTGTTGCAGTTGCACAAGCATTTTTAAAGAACGAACCTTACACTACACTCAAGGAGTACGATACTACTTTAGAAAAGCATTTCAATGATGCACATTTCTATTCACATATCCTAAGTGGTAATTCAGACGAAAGCCGCAAAGCTGCTATTCAAAATCGCCTAGCTGAATCAAAAAATCAAATTGACTATACCAAGGAACTTCTAGACGATTATGTCTTGAAAGATATTAGATAAATAAATTAAACAAGTCCAGGAAACATAAACATGAATATTAGAGAATTTGGAAAACCAGTAACATCAAAGTCGCTGAACGAAAGCCTTGCAGAACGATTTGGCGAAAAACTACAGCTAGAGAACTTTTCATTAGGGCAACTACAAGATGCTCGAAATAGACTACGCACCAAGCTAAGTCAAGTAGAAACAAACGAAAGCTTTGATGCTGTTCACAACGAAACATATCAAAAATCAAAGATGATGCTGGATGTGCTCAACGCTGCTATTTCAGAACGCGGCGACATCGATGACATTGCGGAATCAACTGTTAACGAAGGTGCAGAAAGCACAGCCGAGTTAGTAATGGCTTCTAAAGAAATGGTCGAAAAACTCACAGGCTGGATGGAAGACACTGCTGAAATGCAATCACAATCTATGCTAGAACTTGCAGATGCTATACGCGACGAAATGGGCCAAGAAGCTGCTGAATCATTTACTAATTTAGTTAAGCCTGCACTCGACAGTCTTTATGGTGCAATGGAATCTACTAGAGTTGCTCTTATTGGCGGAGTAAGCCAACTAACAGGCGAATCAGATCCAATGAATCCAATGGGAGCAGACGACGGCATGGACGACATGGACGGCATGGACGACATGGACATGGAACCAACAGTTGACGGTGATCCAAATCTAGACAACATGGATGGCATGTCCGGCGACGAGTTTGGAGCGTCAGCGGCGGCAGCAGGCGGCGACG
>Ga0136572_1000451_pt1 | contig 14976 bp, 15 predicted proteins | sample AntDeeMetageno83_FD_104639 | JGI IMG/M metagenome (GOLD analysis project Ga0136572, IMG submission 104639) | Saline lake microbial communities from Deep lake, Antarctica - Metagenome #83 | ecosystem: Environmental > Aquatic > Non-marine Saline and Alkaline > Saline | place: Antarctica: Deep lake...
CTAGGTGTATCGGTCGTGCTGCTTGGTGTTACCTCAATAGTCCCGTTAAATGTGCCGCCGGTCGGTCTTCCGGTTAATTTAGTTGTTGAATTCCTATAGACTCGAGTAACAAAAGAGCCATCGCGTCCATCAAAATAATCAATTCCTTTTGTAGGAGTTTCTCCATCCTCACCATTCTTAAACGTAACTGACTGTCCATTGCCGTTGTCAATAGTATATGTGCCATCGCCATTGTCTGTAATAGTAGGAATTGGAGCAGAATCACCGTCAGTGCCGTCACTGATTAATATAGACCCATTTTCGCCCGTTATTGTAAATGTACCGTCACCGTTGTCAGTTACCGTGGGCGCTGGTCCAGCCGGTCCTTCAATACCTGCAGCTATAGCATCGATAATTGCATTGACAGAAAACGCAACATCTTCACCACTACTATTTAATGGATTGCCTAATTCTCTGGCGATTAGCTTCCTAATGGTCATTTATTATTCTAGTCCTGAGTAAGTTGGGGTGCCGCTTGATATGAGTTCAATAGTTGATGTGACTTTGTCACCAACTGTCATTGCGTCCGCGCCAATCTTAGGCACAAACAAACACGCAAACTCTTCGCTTCTTGATGATGGCGTGCTGTACGTTATTGTATAATTTGAAGGCGTTGCGCTTTGTGAATCTATTTTTATTTGATTGTAAATAACACTGCTGTTGTAAATAATTGAACCGCTTACTTTAAATTGCTTTCCATAAAGCACGTTGTTTTTTAACTTTACAAACTTATCATTTGAAGGGTTACTAACGTTTATGACAGAACCAATAAATGAGATGCTCATTTCAAGCTGTCCAACAATGCTTAGCCCTTCTCGTAACACAAGTGCTTTTGTGCCGTTTCGGGCTTGGGGTAATCGAAAATAACGGGCGAGCTCTTGATTGTCGAATAGCTCAACATTATCAAATAACTCACCAATCATTTTTAGGCCTATGTGATAGAGCTTGGAGCGTCACCGGCACCACGCTTAAATCTGGACGTGTTGCCATTTGTTATAATGTTGACTGTGCCGCTGTTTAATACAATGGCTTTACCCGCTGCGCCACCTCTTGCGCCTGTCGTTGACGCGCCTGACTCACTATTGCCGCCCTTAGCGCCGTTGTCTGCGCCAGAATAACCACCATCACCAGCAATTAGTGGCGTACCAGGTCTACCATCGTCGCCATCTTCACCGAAATTACTGCCACGACCGCCGCGACCTATATTGTTAGCAGTAAATCCACTGCCCACACCGCCGCCGCCGCCACCAATAACCTCTTCCATTCTTTGTCCAATATCATCACGACTACCAGCACCTCCCGAACCTCCTCCGCCAGCTGCGGCTAAATAGCCATCGGCAGTATACGATGCGTTTCCTAGGTCGCCAGTTGCACCAAGTAAATACACATTAACGGTAACGCCCGGTGTACCTCTAAGTGTCACCCCTCCATCACCGCCATCGTCGCCATCTTCACCGCGATTACTGCCACGACCGCCGTTGCCGCCGAATCCACCTTTCGCAGTGATAATGGCGCCATTAACGGCTACGATATTGACAATACTGCCAGTTTGAAACGAGCCAATTGCAACCGCTTGAGGCAAGGAGTTTTGACCGTAAGGCTTACCATCAAAAATAAAGGTAAAGGTGCCCGCTTCTGGTGGTCCACCTGATTCAGTATATAAGTTTACGTCTAATTGAGAATTGACCCGAATGTCGCCACCAAATACACCGCCGATAAAAGGATTATATGTAGTTGTAGAAACTTTATATAAGCGGCCACCATCATTTGTTGGGCTGACTTGTGTAACTTGGGATCTGAAACCTTGCTTCGGATTGCCGAAAATATCTTGATTATCAGCAGTTACTATTTCAACAACATCGCCAAGTTTAAAATTAAGGTTACTTTCGTCAATCGTAAAGTCGATCTGCTCTGGCCTATTACTAAAACGCTGCACATAACGAGTTGTGATTAGATCGCCAATCTCTATGTTGCTAGTTTTGTTTGAAAGTATTATCGACTTACCAAGCTTTTTAATTTTCTCTTCATCATAATAAAGCGGACCTTCCAAATCTCGGTTAACCGCCAGGCTAGAGCGAGCAAAATTCACATTATCATCAGACTCCGTTAGCTTTCGCTTGTCGTACTGCAAGAATGCACGAGAATAATGCAGATCCTTTGACTCTGAAATGCTAATCGAGCCGAATTTTATTTGCTGGTTTTCTATTAATACGGCGGTAGTCTGGTTCCATGGCGTTGTGGCTTTTAGCGTAACTTTACCAAGCTCAGTATCAGTCCAAATATCGAGCATAAATTGTGCGCATATATCATCTAACTGTTTGGCACTGTCTTTTGATTCAAAGAATATTGCATCTATAGAGTTTTCAATGCTGGGGATCCAAGTCGCTATTTCAGACTGCATCGTAGTACCGTCATAGTCATCGACTGACATGCCTGCGTCAGCAAAAACGTCTTGCAGTACTGTATATAGATTTGCGTTGTTGTATTTACGAGCGCGAAAAACCTCATCACCAGCGGAATGATCTTCTGGTTGATTCAATATAGTTCTATCACCTAGCGTTATAGTCGAGGCTCTGGCCACAGTCAGAGTGACTTGCGTAGCATTTCCGCTGGCGTTTGTGATCATAAGTAAGTCGTTACTAATAACCGCTGTGTATTTTGCAAACGGTGTCCAGTCTGCAATATCACCTTCAAAGGTTATCGACGTTGAACCGCTATTTATGCCACCTGTTAATCTGCCAGTTATGACTTTGGGAAATTGAGACTTGTCAGCATCAGCCCGATATAGAACGTCTTTGCATGTTAAAGACCAGGTATCATTGCTACCGCGCTTTATGTCAGTTGCAATATAGTTGTTTGTTCTAATTAAGGTGTGAGTAACACCGTCAGACTCATAGTATTTCACGCGAACACGCTTGTTTGCTAATATGTTTCTGGCTTTTAGTTTGCCAAAAAACGTGCCTTGCCGAGCTAAGTCGGGGTTTGCAATAAGCGCCGGACTAGTTAAGTTTGGATCTTCAATAAAATCTATAAGAGAAATATTAGCAGTGGCCCGACTCGCTACACCGTTGCCCGCCTTTAACTTTGGTGTTGTTTCATTAACTCGCTGCAGGCACTTATAAACATCTGATTCATTTAGCAGCAATCCTGTATCTGTAAACTTATGTGTTTTTATAACGGTCGTGAAGCTACTCTGGTCATTGCATGTTAGCGGTGTAGAAAAACCCGGCTCGCCGCTTATTGTGCAGGCACCAACAACTTGAGGTAAATCAAGCTCAATAACATGAAAATGTATTCTCACGCGACCGCCCTGAATGATAAGTTTACATCAACTAGCGTTGTGGTTTGCGAGTGCGTTTTAACTGTGGCGCTTGATAGTTCAAACGCTGCATAAGAGTGATCAGGCTTGTCGTCTAGCTCATAATCTAATATTGATAATATGCCAATGGTATTATATTGATTGTATATTTGAATCAGGTCGCTTTCAGCCCATGCTTTAGTCATATTTTGCAAGTTTAAAGAAAGCCGTGGCGTTTCTTCAACTTGTAATCTAGTCGTTGGCAATCCGCGACTTGTTATAGCTACGCGCTCTCGAACATTGTTACTCAAATACGGTAATAGTTGGCCCGAGCTTGTGCCCCAATCAATGACTGTTGAAAGGCCAGCTTGAATGAAAGAAATAATCTTTTGACCCGCACCGATAAAGCTTATGGTCAAATTACCTAGTGCTTGGGGTGTATCGTTATAAAAAACTATATTTTTGTTGCGACCGGTTACGGTAAATTCTTTGGTGTAATTTAAAGCAGTGGCACGAACGACCGTACCAATTGGCAATAATAAACCATGCAATGCAACATACTGAGAGCTACCCACAGAACGGACCTCAACAGAAAGCGTAGATGAAACACTCACAATGTTTTTTGAGAAGTCAGGATTTAGCACGTTTTGCACGACACCACTTGATAATGTGCCGACTGTTAAAACAATCGTATTGTTTCGAATGATATTGGATTTACTAAAAATCATATGCGACCGTCCGACTTAGCTTGGTCATACTTACGCCCAATCGTGTCTACAATCTCGTCGCTAAATTCGATGCTAATTCTCATTGAGTCTTGAGCCCCACTTGATATATCCGTAACCGTCGCGCTTTGGTCTGTAAATGATTGCTGCGCTTGAGGTTGTGACGGGGCCTGTGTTGAACTAGAACCACCGCCATCTGGAGACGATGAAAGAATAGCCGCAATCTGAATCGCGCCTGTAGCCGCTATAAGCGCAGCGCTTGCATAATTTTGTGTCTTGAGCGCGTCAGTAATACCTTCTGCTGTGTTCATATAAGCATTAGCAGCTGATGCCGCTTGCTTTAATTTATGCATCTTCTTTGAGTTAGTGCCTACAGCGTTTAATAAACCAATACCATCTTCTATCTGTTTTTTAGAATTTGATTTAGACCAATCAATCTCAGTATTGTTTTTATCTTCCTTGTCCTTAAGATCCTTTTTCTCAAGCACTGCTAAGCGCTCGTAATATTCGCGATGAAGTATTAATTTGTTATCAAGTTTTTCTTGTAACGCTTCAAGCTCGCGCTGGTTTTCTTCTTCAAGTAATTCGGGGTTTAGGGTGGACGGGGCAAACTCGGCTATAATTTCATTAAGCTTAGCTTGATAATCTTCTTCTGATATTAACTTGTTGTCGTAAAACTCACGTAAACTCGCCAATTCGTTTGCATAAGCGTCTTGCTTGGCCTGTTCATCGGTAGTTGCAAATTCTAAAATTTGTAACCTGTAATCTTGATCTACCTGTTTTTTTAAATCCGTGTAGTGCGCAGCGTTCTTAGCGTCTTCTGAATATAACTCGTCAAGAATGCGCAACCTCTCGTCTTTTTCTTCGCGCAAGATTTGTAATTTTGTTTTCTTAGCGTCTTGAAGTGATTCAAGCTCTTTCTCTAGCGCTTCGCCATCCGTAATTGAGTCGGCACCAGATCGACCACCACTTGATGAGGTGTTGGTGCTAGCTGTCTCTATATTTTGACTTTCTGACCTTTCCGCTTTTAATAACTCTCCCCTTGCTTCTATGATTGCGTTTATTTCATGCAATTTAACCAGATGATCAATAAAGTCATCGCTATTTAGGCCCGCTTCACTGTACTTGCCTATAGCTACAGAATAATCGTTAATCTGAGCGTTTACCGCCTTCTGAATTTTTTCAATTTGAGAAAGGCTATCAATATTTTCAATTAAAGCGTGGTTATCAAGTATGCCGCTGACTTCTAAGTCGTCATTTGCAATTGCAAAAAAGTTTGCTAGTGACTCAGCCGCTTTGTTAACAGCGGGCAAAAAAGGTGCGATTGCATTGTTGATAAAGTTAACGAACGCGCCTTGTGCTAAATCAACATTATCAGCCAGGTCTTTAAATTGCTGGCGTTCTTCGTCGCTTAGTTCAATATTTATTTCATCGAATTTTTTACCTAAAAGATCCGCTTGGTTGCCGCCATCTTTAAGTAAAGGAATTAATCTAGTGGTATCGCTTGCCATACCTTCGAGAGCAAACGACATTTTTTGAGTGCTTACGCCTGCATCTTCCATTTGCCTAACCATGGCTTTTAATACTTGGTCACCAGACATATTTTCAAATTCGTTTGCTAGTGAAAGCGCGTCTTTTTCTGTTAACTTCATAACGTCAGCGAAGTCTTGGAATGCGCCGCCGCCAGTGGCCAGAAAGTCACCAACTTTCTCTTGGGTGTCCTTCATTATGTCGCCATATTTCTCAGCGCTTATACCAACAGTGCCCATGACAAAAGACTGTCGCCTAAACTCTTCGTTTGTCAGCCCTGCCATAGTTGCAAGTACTTCGGTTTCACGAATGGCACGGCCTTGCACGGTGGAATAAGCCACAAGCGCAGACGTTGCCGCGAGTAAAGCGGTGCCAACTAACGCCATACCTTTTGCTAACTTTTCACCGCTAAACGTAAAGCCTTTTTGTTTATCGTCTGCTTTTTGAAATCCACCCTCTAGATCGCGCAGTTTTTTATTAGCTTTATCCAATTCACCGCGCATTTTTAAAGCATTGGCGCTTAGCTCAATATTGTATTTTTCTGTGCTCATTGAATCAAATATCGCTTATCAGTAAGGCCGTTCATTTTACGCTCGGCGTTTATCATCATGCTAATGTCGGTGGATGGAGTGTGTTTGTCTAAATCCAGTAAAATATATATTTCTACGTATTCAAGCATCCATGCTTCGGCTGGTGCAATTTTGGCAACGGTTACTAATAGCTTAAAATAACCGTAATAGTCCGTTTCAAACTCGGTTAGCTGCTCTCGGCCGGAGAGTCTAAGCCAGTTCGTTCCTTTTTTTTTATAGCTAGAGTGTGCATCTGCTTATCTACTTGCTGAGCAACATCAACGAGTAAAAATGTGTATGGCTCTACGCTATCCGTATTTTCACCCTCAATTGGACGCCAGCCGCACCGCATAACACCGTCTTCAAATTCTTCAATGCCGAGTGATTTATTTTCTTGTTTAGCTAGGCAATAAAGAAGCTCTGCAGCGGTAAGCGGGTCTACAGCTAGCGCTAGGCTTTTCGTTACTGTGAGCAAGTCTTTACCCATGTTATTCGTAAAGCAGTGCAACACAGAAATAAGCGTAAACCATAGATCTTTATCGGTGCGCTCTTTGAACATCTTCATAGCTGCCAATGTCATCTTGGCCTCATATGATTTACCGCATAACTTAAAGTGCATTATTCACCTGTTGATAAAAATGTGATTGAAGTGGTAATTTTATCGCCAACCGGCACCGCATCGCTCAATCCGTTCGGTATACCGTTAAACGTGATTAAATTATCAATAACGCCGTCAATATCCAACGCGTATGCGCCCACATTGCCCGCCTGCGCGTCAACTCTAATTTTCTTATACTCTGCATCGTTATTGTAAACAAGTGAGCCAGCGACCGTAGAGCCAACCATGGATAGCTCACCATTCATTAATGTAACAAAGCCGTTATCTGTTTTGCTTTCAGTGTTAATTGGAGCGCCTAACACTGTGCGAGTCATTTCGAGTTGACCAACAATCTCTTGGCTAGTGCCGACCACTCTATACAGTACGCCAGTTGTGCCGTTAATTTCACCACTCATAGATCACCTATTACGCTGCAGGTACGTGAACGAATTCACCGCTTGATAAGAATGTAATTGACGTAGTCACTTTATCGCCCATAGGCAATGCGTCGCTCATACCGTTTGGCACCATATCAGCCGTGAATGATTCGTCTGTTTCACCACCGCTAGGATAAACAAGCGAATATTCGTCTTGTGTCCCTGTTAATGCATCGGCGCGAACGGTTCTAAAAGATGCGTCACTGTTATACACAAAGGTACCTGCAAACGTCAGTTGCTTACCTGCAAGCTCACCGTTTAAGAGCATCACGTAACCGTTTGATGACTTATTGCTAATATCAATAACAGTGCCGCCGATTGTTAGCGTTCCTTCTCCTTGGCCAACGATAGTTGTGCCATTTTTCTTTAGTAGTACTTTCGTGCCGTTTAATTCACCAGCCATGATGTTTCTCCAATAATGTTTGTTTGATGTGGTTTATTTGGTTTTGGTCTTTCGTTTAACGGGCAGCTTTACCGCGGCGCCACGTAAAATTAGGTTTTCACCATCGCTGGTTGATACTTTTGGCACTACCGCGCCTTTTTCGTAAAACTGGCTGCCAATAATGACGCGCTTTAAGCATTTAATTTGCATAGTCAACATCTTGATTTTCTCGACTGGTTTTATACTGGATCATGTACTCAAGGCGCGTGGCGCTCGCATAGTCCGTGCCAGGTGCGTTATATAACGGGCTTGATTGAGCTATAAAATTAATGCGATGAATGTAATCAAGGCCTAAGCTTGTGCCAAAAACTGCATCTTCGACGAGTTGACGAATATCAAGCATAGTGTCGTCAAGGCTTGTGTCCAAACTTCTAACGTGTATATCAACGTTAATGCCTAGCTCATGCTCGTAAAGTTGTGCGGTAAGCTCTGTGCGACTATCATCACCAAGAGATACTTCAAGCGTATTTATTTTTTCAACGTGGTCGATGCCAGTCTTTACAACCTCGCCCACTAAATCAAATGATTTAAGCGTTTCGATGCGTGCAAAAAATGCGTTAAAAACTTCTTTAGCTTTGGACAAGTTGCACCTCAATATTTACTAATAATTGCTGGTTTGTGTATTCTGGTATTCTTTTTATCTTATATTCTGTCTGATCGATAAACACCGAGTCATTTTTATTGAAGTTAGCTGCGGCCTCTGGTCTTATGCCTAGCGACAACTCATACCTAAAACCGCTACCATCGTCAAAACCCTCGCTTAAGATATGGCCCACATACTTAACACCGCGAAGCCAAACGTCAGAGCCGAGCCGAGCAAGTGCCCGGTCAGCCATGCGTTTCTCTATTGCTTTTCGGTTGCTCACTTACTTAAACAACACCAATGCATCGCCGTTACCATCTTTAGCTGATATAAAGTTACCGACTAAAGTGTTACCCGATGCAGTGCTAACAATAGCGCCAGCGGCCGTAATATAAGCGGCCGCGCCTGCTGTAGGCGTTGACGCAGTAGCTAAGCTAAATACGCCGCATGTAAAAGCGGTGAACTCCTGACCGGCTGGAGCCGTGTTATGTGCCACAACAGGCAATGCGCCAATCAATAAAGATTGGCCCGAAGTAACGCCGCCACTAGGTGCGGTTAAAGCAATTGACTTGCCTTCTTGTACATAGTTTTTCATTTTAAATTATCCTGTATCAAATAAAGAAAAGGCGCGATTAAGCGCCGTTCGACTTGTAAAGTGTTCTATGCTCAAGCGGCGCAACACCAGCAACCATTTTAACTTTGAAAATAGTGCCATCAACTGACCAACCATCTTGGCTTTGTAAAGTTGGAGCGCTGTTGCCATTAAGATATGCGACCTCTATTGTGTCATACATGCCGCCAGCAGCTAAAAACCAAGCTGTTAAGCTAGTATCATCTAACCTAGCTTCAGATATGACCTGAGCCAAACCTGATACAGGGTTGCTTTCCCCATTTGATGCGCCTGCAAGAACGGTATCTCTCATTAGTTTAGTTGCAGCCGTTTCGAGTGATGCAGGTACGATCAAATACTCCGGTCTTATCCCTAATGAATTGCCGCCTAACTTTTGTGTCCTCATAGCGACTCTAGCCGCGTCTAAACTAGCAACGCTTAGTGCTCCACCAGTGCCGGTTCTTAGGTTTTTATTTGCTGTTGAAAACAAGGGCTGGCCATTCGACATATTGTAAGTTTCTGTAAGTAACTTATAAACCAAATCGCCAATAGTTTTTCTAGCAGCCGCACCCATTCGCATAGGTATTCTTGTAAAAGCGCCCAAGTCATCGTCAATTATTGCTTCTTCGGTAATTGAAAATAGATCCCCGAATTTGGCTAGTTTTATTTTTTCGCCACGGTCATCTATAGTTGTATATTTGTACTCTTGACCTTCCTTTACTTCACGTAAAGAACTCATGTGATTAAGTGCTGACCTGTGAGCCTCTTTGTAATTGCTAAGGCTTCCCTCGCGGGTCCATAATGGGTAAGTCTCTGGCTGCTCTTCAAAGCCCATCAGCAAAGATTGATTTGCTACATCTTGAATTACATTGCCAAAGTCACTTCTACTATGAGTAAACGCGGCGCCGACCATATCGCCAACAGTGTTAAACATTCCTGAGCTTTGGCCAGCAATTGCAAGTGATGCTTTTGCTAACTCTACAAGAGTATTATTTCGATAGGGATTGTCATTAGACATTTCACCGTCTTTTAACTTAATCTTTGATTTAGCTTTAATAGCTGCAATCATTGCGTCTTTATCAATGCTGCCATTTCCTACATTCATATTAAAACCGCCCTTCTGTGGGGTTGCGCCTTCACCCAACTTATTTAAAAGCTTGGCGCGAGCATCTTCTATTGAACATTTAGCATCGTCTAAGCATGAGCCTAACAATTCAGCGTGTTTTTCAGCGAACGAACCAAAGGCGGTGCGTATTTCCTGCTTACGCGTCTCTTGCTTGGCTTCGTAGTCTGCGACTGCTTTAGCTTGTACCGCTTCAACATCAATTTTATTTACTGCAACCGGTTCGGTCACAACGTTTGTTTCGGCTTTTGGTGCCGAGTTTACTTTGGTAGTCATGATGACTTCTCCAGTTGTAGTGTCAGCAGTTGCCAACAGTTTAAATAATGACGTTTTATCACTATCGTAATTTTGTATTTTTGTTACATCAAAAGAAGCCGCTAACATAACTTCATCTGTTACTTGATCAGCGAAACCCATTTCGACTGCTTCAACGCCTGTCATCCACGTTTCTGCGGTCATCAGTGCGTCTATTTCACCCTCTGAGCGACCTGACTTGTTAACATAGGCAGATAGTAATGCTTTCTTCATTTTGTCCAGCACGTCGGCCGTTTTGCGCAACTCTTCCGAGTCGCCCATAGCCTGTCCCCAAGGGTTATGGATCATCATTAGCGCGTTTTCTGGCATAGTTATTGTGTCACCCGCCATTGCTATGATTGACGCCATTGAAGCGGCTAAACCATCAATCTGCACATGCACTTTGCCTTTGTGATTTTTCAGCAAGTTGTATATGGCAATGCCGTCTGTTACTGAGCCGCCGGGAGAATTAATGCGCAAAGTAATATCGTTAGACTTATATTCTTTTAAGTCGCTTGAAAAATCTTTAGCGGTGACTCCCCACATGCCTATTTCGTCATATACATAGATTTCAGCCATGCCACTGGCAAGGGCTTTCATCTCATACCATTTATTTTGCTTTGGCATTTTCATGCTCCATTTTTGGACGTAAAAAAACCGCAATTAAGCGGCCTATTATTTTTCTACTATTTGTTCCGGTGTTTCAGGCGGTGGTTGTACTTCGTGCCTAGCATCTGAGCTAAAAACTAAATCACGCTCTTTATTCTCTTTAACTTCCTGCTCTCGCTGTCGTTTAACTTCTTGCGGGTTTTCACCTTTTGAGCGTATTACCTTAGCCTCAGTACTAAACCCTGCTTTAACTGACCGCTCATGCGCCTTGGTTTCTTTGTCGGGATCAATCCACGGCATAACCGGACCCAAATAAATAGCATTGTTGATTGTTTTCATATCAAGATCTAGCGGTGGCACTAAGTCACCGCTTGCGATCCCAATAGCAACAACGCGCCTGTATAATTTTTTAGACCACTTAGTGATAAACATTCTTTGCAGTATCTCGTAACCTGCATAACCTTCGACCATTTCTTGACGCTGCGCAGAATATGACCCGTCAAAGTTTTGGCCAATTGTTGACGCCGTACCACGTGAACCGCTTGCAATCGCTTTTATCATTGAGTCTCTAAACGGTTGCAGTAAAGCACTTGGCCTATTACTTTGGATAGTCCCTATTTCTTCACCCGGCATAAGTCCATCAAAGAACATGCCCGGTGACATTTGCATAATGCGGTCTTCATCTGCCACCTGATTAGAGTGATTGCCCGGCGCTTTTTTAACGTAAGCAGCAAGCACCGCGGATATTCTAGCCGCTACTCTTTCAGACTCTTCATAATCCTTTAAATCTTCTAGCCTAGTGATAACGCCGTGAAGTATTGAAACGCCTCGGCTTTGACGTAGACGGTTTGTATACTTCAAATGCAGCACATTATCAGAAGATATTCGATTTGTTTTTGATCTAAACCCTAGCATATCGCCGGGGTGATTCTGATAAAAGTGAAACGCTAAGGCTTGGCCCCATTGATTGCGCTCTACACCTTGAAAAATACGATCGCCATCTTGCTTGTGATAAGGTAAAAAATCAGCTTCTAAGCACTCTACAGATAAAGGTACTTTTGTGTTGTGCTTAAAATTAGCAACGTTACCTTCAATTATCTTTCCAAACACTTCACCATCACGAAGCCAAGACCGGCAAAGTAAGCGCTCCATTTCTTCGCGTGACATTTCGCCAGTCGTGTCGGGAGCTGTTGAAAACTCTTGAAAGTAATCCGATACCTGTTTCGCAAACGCTTCGTGCTTTTCGCCCGCCACGGTAAACGGCATTGGCTCAATACTGATCCCTTTTGGTCCTATCACTTTTTGCTCTAGTATATTTAAAATACCGATAACAATATCGTGGCTTTCATCTAAATATCGAGCTTGGCCACGTATTGACTCAGCATGACCATGTACAGCAGTAGTGCCGCTTACGTTTCTAATTTTTGTTTTACGATTGCGGCCGGGCTTTGATGCGTCATACGATTTGAATTGCTCAGCAAGTGCGCGATTCTTTATTCTATCCGCGCCCCACCTAGGGGCAATTGATAGAATGGCAGCATCCAGTATATTCATTAATTAAATCTCGATAGTGAATATATTTTACCACTGTTAGATTGTAAATTTACTTTGCGTTCCCACTCTTGACGACCGGCGCGGATTTGTTCTAAATCTTCCATTGTCATTTGCTCGCCGCGAAGAGTGACAGATTTACCTTGCAAAACGTCTTTCTCTGCCTGCATGTACAGGTTAAGCATTTCTTGTTCTATGGTTATCATATCCAACTCTTATTGCTGTTATTGACCCAGCCACTTCGCTGCTTAGGTTTAGGTTTAGCCGCATCTGGCTTAAATATTTTATTTTCTAGTTGCTGCTGATAATACTTAAAGTCTGGTTGAAATATGTAAACCAGACCCAAATTGTAAACAGATAAATCGAATGCCTCGTTGCGGGGCCTTATCTTTACCCACTCTTCCATGTTGACGCCCTTGATATACCTCGCCCTTAACTCTTCGGCGGTATACATCTTGAAGTAATCAATTTCAAATAAATCAGAAATAGGAAAGTGCACATAACCTGCGCCGGGCTTTTGTATGCCAGAACGCTGATATATCTGCTTTTTAAGTTTGTGAACGCCAAGCGTGTGAAGATTGACATTACCCAAATTATTGCGAGTAGGTGGAGCGACCAAGTTAGCGTCTCTACCAGTAGCACCTTTAAGCGCATATATTGAGTGCCTACTGCGTTTTATGTAGTTGTAGACTTCTTGTGTAAAGTGTCCAGCTGTATCTTGTCCGATCAAGTGAGTGTTTAATACAATCCCTGACTCATGCTTGAATGTTTTATCAAGTGCTATATCTAAACGATCCCATACTTCACGCTCGTTTAAATTACCGCGGACGGTTTGATAGTGAAGCTTCCAGTTTTCTTGCTGATCTCCCCACCCTTCCCACTGCAACTCAAATCGATCATCTTGTGTGTCAACGGTGCAGGTAATAAAGACAGCACCCTTTGGCACTTCGGCAGGATAGTGTTCGCGCCTGCTGTACAATAAATCGGGATCAGAAGTTAAGCCTTTTTCTTTCCATGTTTCAGCAAGTGAAACGTTCGTAAATGTTTGTAAATCACCCATGGCCTTTTTAGACAAGAAGGACTTTACAACGTCCATCAACCTGACAAACTTTGATCCCATTTCGGGAAAGTGAAAAGAAGCGTGTCCTTTAAATGGCTTAGCAGCAATCCACTTACCGTTGTCCAATGCTTTATATCTTTGTGAGTCATCCCACAAACTGCCGCAATGTTCGCAAGCATAAGCGGCTGTGTGCGGCATGTGCTCGCCTTCATCGTCTTGTTGCCAAGTAACTTGCGACCATTTTAAATACTGCACTTCATTACAGTCGAAACATGGCACATGATAACGCCTTTGATCCCCTTCGTTAAAAGCGGGCTCAATGTAAGATGTTTCCGCAAGTGTTGGTGTTGATGTTTCAAACAGTAGTCTTTCATCGCGAAACGTAGCCGCTCTTTGCCAAATCAAGCCTACCTGATGCCCTTCTTTGGTTCTGTCGTAGCCGTCCGTTTCATCTGGGAATATCTTTGGCGCCGAACGCCCGCGCATTGTTTTTGGTGAGCCTGACCAAGCAAACATCATAGCGCCACCAGGGTAAGTGACCATGTTCTGATTGTTTGTGCCTTCACGACCTCTCGCTTTAGCAATTCGTGCTGATAATATTTCAGACGCTTCAACCATTGGGTTGAATTTTGCGTTTAACCAAGTGCTTAAATCTGGCTGGCTTGGTTGCATCGCCATTATGTTAGATGGTTTATGAGCTATAAAATAAGCTTTTGCCATTAGTGCTGCTTGTGTCTTGCCTGTTTGAGCGCCCCACATTAGCGTTATACGCTCACAAGTCGGATCGTCAATTAAGTTTAACGGCTCTACTTGATGCGGTGCATTCCTAAATCTTACTGGCCCCGGTATTGCATTACCTGCACTTATTCGCAAATAGCGCTCTGCAAACTCACTAGGCAATAAATCTTCTGGCGGCTCGATAAATTTAAGGGCGCGTTTAACAACGGCCTTTAAACCTTCGGGATTACTTAAATCAAGAGTCATAGTCGAGTTCGATATCAAGTGCGTCTTTTAGCGCCTCTTTGATCTCATCCTCTAAGACTCTTTTTAATTCTGGATCATGTGACGCAGCCCGCTGAGGAACAAGCATCATCATTGCGCGTAGTTCAATACATAAGTCTCGAATAGTTCGCTCTACGTCAACAAGCAAAACCACTTCGCCCTTCTTCTTGGCCGCTTCAATTTCTACAATGGTAGTTTCAGCAGCAAGCTTTCTGCGCTTCAATTCTTCTTCGTGCACTTGGGTTAAATCACCAACCGCATCTGTAATTGCTTGGTCTTTTATCCAAGTTATTATGTCAGCAGTGTCGAAGCTCCATTCTTTGCCGCGACCACCTTTTTGAAGATATGGCATACCCTTCGTCACTTTACTTGTAACTGTAGGAAGTGAGCAGTCTAGAAACCTTGCTAGCTCTACTCTGTTAACCTTTGCCATATATCCCCAATGGAAACAAAAAACCGAATTTAGAAAATGCACGCACAACGCGAATTACGCGATGCTGCGTACC
>Ga0136572_1000469_pt1 | contig 14803 bp, 15 predicted proteins | sample AntDeeMetageno83_FD_104639 | JGI IMG/M metagenome (GOLD analysis project Ga0136572, IMG submission 104639) | Saline lake microbial communities from Deep lake, Antarctica - Metagenome #83 | ecosystem: Environmental > Aquatic > Non-marine Saline and Alkaline > Saline | place: Antarctica: Deep lake...
AGAACCTAGTGCGCTAATAATACTAAGAACACTGGTAGAAATAGTAAAAATAGAGTTAGTAAACCCGGAAATAAGACCAAAGGAACTTACAATGTTAGCAACAATTTCACCACGGTTTAAAGAAACAGCGTCACTAAGCGCGTTAGCTCTGTCAATGAAAAACTGGGTAATACCAACTTGTTGGCTTACTTCACCAGTAACTCGGCCAATTTGTTCTCTTAAAACAAGGAACGCTTGGCTACCAGTTTGTGCAAGTGTTTCAAACTCTGAGTTTAAAGTTTCTGCTTGGTCTAGTAGTGCACCAAACACTACGTCAGAAGTTAGCTTTCCTTCAGCAGCTAAAGCTCTTAAAGAACCAAAAGGTACTTCTAAAGAGTCAGCAATAGCTTGTGCAAGGCGGGGTGCGCCTTCTAAGACTGAGTTGAGTTCTTCACCACGTAGCGCACCAGCAGCAATACCCTGACCTAACTGAGTTATAGCACCAGCAGCGGTTTGAGCGTCAGAGCCAGAGATTGCAAGGGCTTTGTTAACACTTGTAACTGAAAGTAGTAAGTCTTCGCTTGAAACTCCAGCGTCTCTTAACGCTAAACCAAACTTACCAAAAAGTTGAGCAGAGCTAGTTACAGAAGAACGCGTCCCTTTAGAAATTTCAAACAGCTCGCTTAGAGTTGCGTTTAGTTTATCGCCTCTACCAGTAACAAGAGCAATTCTGTTTTCTAGGTTAGTTAGTGAGTCAGTAGCTTTGTTAATACCACCTACTATAGCCGCCCCGGAAAAGGTTGCACCAATAGATAAAGCTAGGTTACGAAAAGTACGGGTGGCTCTACCAACCCTTGTGTCAATACTAGAAACAGAGCGTTCTAGCCTAGATAAATCTTGCCTTGCTTCAAGGCTATTAGAGCGTACTCTAATTTCTACTCCACTCATAGTTACCCTCCTTAAGGATAAAAAAGCCCCTGACAGTAACTTAGTTAAAAGTCACCATCAAGGGCTAAGTATTAAGTTCTTATCACACCAATTTTAGTTAACACTTGTTCAATAAAGTATGAAGGAGCTTGTTTGCTACTACCTCTGTTTAGGTACACAATGTGTTCTACGTCGTTGTTGATAGCACCATCAAGATAACCATCTAGTGCAATAAAAGTATTGTTTTCCCAACCTAGCCTAGCCTCACCAGTGTCAACCGGAGTAACTATTTTAAGCGTTTCAGTAGCAAACTGTACTCTCTCGCCAATTTCAAGGTTAGCTTGTTGCTTAACTTCACGTTCTACTCTGTCAAGTTCTCGTTTAAAGTTTACAATTTCTAAAGAGAGTTTGTTTGTCATAGTAACCCTAGCTTGTTAAAAAGTCAAAAGAACTATCGCCGCCTTTAGCTTTAAGCATACGCTGTAAAAACAGCCCAGAAGGAATAGCACGGTCGTTAACTTTACTATCTTGGTTTGCTTTACTAATTTGACGTAAAGAAGCAAACAAGTCTTCAGGTCTAGCTTTAACACCTTGGGCTTTCATTAACATGACAGTGCGGTGGTCTTCTCGCCAACCTACAGGGTGCTTTTTGAAGAAGTCAATCCACTTAAGTAGTTCAGTGTAAGGCATGTCATTTTCAATCATAAAGACTGGAATACCTAAGTTAAAGGCTACTTCATAGATAGTCTCTTCTTCTTTAGTTAGTTTCCCGCTTCCTTAGCCCCCAAGCCAGAAAGCTCAAGAATAGTATTTACAAGGTCATTTAGCTCACCAATTGGGAACCCGTTGAAGTCTTCTTTAGTAAGCTCTTCGGCACCAACAACAGCAATTTTAATTACGTCGCCAATAAGGTCGAGCTGGTTTTCTTCTTTGTTAGACTTGTTAGCTTTTTTTACTAGCTCTTGGATTTGACGTACTTGGTTGATAGAAAGCTTTCGAACTTCTACTTTTTCCCCCATAAAGTCAACTTCTTTAATAACTACTTTACCGATTAGGTGCTTCATACTTTTTCTCCAAACTTTGTTGTGGGTTGCTCGCCTTTAAAAATTGCTTGATTGTGCAACTGGAAGTCATCGAGCAGCTTCCTAACTGTGTGCAGTGCAGACAGTGTTTCAATAATTTCTGTTCCAGTTTTACTGTCATTTTCAAAATCTTTTAGTCGATCAAAGGTTTTTCTAATGCTAATGTCAACACTCTTTCGCATGTGGCGGAAGGTTGTTTTCATCACAAAACTTTTACTAAAAGGTGGTTTATCTTCTACCATTTATTCTATACTCTCTAATAATTTTAAGGTAGGAGAGAAGCCCGAAAGCCTCTCCCCCGTTAAGTTATTAAGCGCTAATAGTTGCTGGACCGTAAAAGTCTGACTGAGCAGACAAAGTAACGGTTGCAGTAGTAGCGTCAGTAAGCTGTGGGTTTACTAGGATGGCTTCAACGCGGCCAATAAAGTAAAACGCAGTGTTATTAATTGCTTGTAGAGCTGTGCCGTCAATACTAGCAGCTAGCGCAACAGACTCACCAACCATAAGAACCCGGAAAGCCACTTCTTGGCCAACAAGAGCATAGATTGGTAGCATGTCTTCGGCAACGTAGTTAACAGTAAGTTCTAGGGAAGGCGCGTCGGACTGACCTTGCACCTGTGAAGAGGTTGCTTGCCCGTAAACAGGAACGTTTACAATGTTAGCAGGCGTACCAATTGAAGGAAATTCTCGTACAGAAGGAAGCCGAGTAATGTCAGCAGAGTTTGCAGTAGCAAAAGCAGTAACAAACTCAGCAACGGTGTCCATACCTACAACAGTACCGTCGTAGATATCTAAGTAGGTATAAATACCTGACTGAAGGGAAGAAATATGTGCCATGTGGGTTAGTCTCCGTAATTTTTGAATGGTATAAAGTAAGATGCTGTGTAAAATGCAGCACTATAAGGATCTTTTCCTTCCATAGACAAGTAAGAAGCTTCTAGCTTAGTATTGTTAGGGAGTACCTTATCTTCTAACAGGTTGTCTAGCACGTCAGCTAAACCCATAACTCTTGCCTGTCCGTTTCCGTAAGGCACAAACATCTTAACTGCAAGTAACCCGGAAACCACTTTGGTTTTTTCGTAATCTTTATAATCTTTTTTAGTTGGTAGTACGTTGACAATAACATACTCTGTTACGTCGTTTCCTAGTTTTCCGCTGTAGTTAGAAGGTATAGCTTTTACGTTTAGTGCTAACCACGTTGAAGAAGCAAAAACAGACTCAACGTCTGCTAAAATACTGTTAAACATTACATAAGCTCCGATACTGAAAGCTCAATAACAAAGTTGTTATCTACGTAAGTTTCTATACGGTACTCTACTGAGTTTACTACTAGTGTGTCGTAGGAGTCCATGTTTGGACCTGACTTTATAATTGCCTTGTGCTGTCTTGCAGGGGTTTGTAATTCAGCAGAGCGTTTAGGTGGCGCTGTGCTACTGAGAAAAATAACGTCTACAAAGGTGTTAACTACTGCTTGAGAAACGTCTCTTGTAGCAAAGTTATAACCAGAAACGGTTTTATCTAAAAGCTCACCTCTTTGTTTAAAGTCACCAACCTTGTCAAAGGCTGTGTTTACAGCGTTTTTTACTCTGGTTTTTAATGACATTAGCTAAACTTCCACCAAGAGTTTCCTTGGCTAGCACCTCTAGCTAGTAAAGGATAAAGCAAAGACCTGACCATAGGTGCAGTTTTAGAAAGCCTACCTACGTCGTTATTAGAGTCTGTTACAGAAATAGGACCAACTGTAATACTCTCAAAGGTTTGTGTTTTACCAGTAAGTATGTCTTCGTTGTCAACTAGGTAGAGAGCCTGCTCAAAAACAGCAAGCAGGACTCTCCTTGGTACTTCGTCAGCGGCAACAGTAATGTTACCACCCATTCTTGCATCATAAAAAGAAAAAGAGTTTCTTGGCCAAGCAAGAGCTTGAGAGAGATTAACTGCTGAACTAGCCCAAGGGTTGTCATCAACAAGTTGAGTAGCAGTTACAAGAGCTTGTTCTTTAACTTCATCAGTAGCGTTAAACCAACCTGCACTGTCTACTCGTGTATCAAAGTAGTCATCAGCAGTAGTTAACGTTGAGTAGCTATTTGTATTTAAAGTTAAAGGCATGTTAATCTCTCCTAGTTAGAATTAAGCGTGGAAAACAGGAAGGATACCTAGGTTAAGGCTGTCCATCTTACGGGTCCAGCTAGCAGCAGCGCCAAGGGTAGCGTTAGTGCAGAACACGGAAGTGCTACCTGCCCAGTCGTAACCCATTGGGTGCATAATGAAGCCGTAACGATACCAGATGTTGGTTGAACCACCACCAGTATAAGAAGCTGCATCACGCTCCACTTCAACAGGAGTTTCAACACCAATCATTTCAGCAGCAACAGAACCCGGCTTAACGATGTAGGAACACTTTGTTGACTCAGCAAGGAGGTCACCAGTAGTAAATCCAGAAATCATCTGGTTAGCACGAGTTAGTACTAGGCGGAACTTACCACCAAAAATAGTACTAAAGGTCAGGTTACCGTCTGTAACAGTTGTGTCGTCTACTAGGTTAGCAGCACGCATTTCAGCAAGTACTTCTGGTGAAGTAACTAGGAACATGTAGTCAGGCTCATAGTCTTTGAAAGCTGCGCCAACAGCACGGAAAAGGCGCTCACCGCGAGCAGCACCAACAGAGCTAGAGTCAAAGAGACGCCGCGCATCGCTTGCGCCAGTTGAAGCTGCACCAAAGAGACCTGCAGCGTTAATGTCAACGAAGAAACCAGTAGCAGCAGTATCAGCGTTAGTATCAAAGTCAATAATACCCCCATTACCAGCATCACTAGCATCACCAAGGGCAACCTCTGAAAGAGCAACTCCCTTCAGTACTGAAAGTAGTGCGTTGTGCTCGTCTTGAGCACGGACTTCGGAAAAGTCACGAGCAATCTTAGCAAGGCCATCTTCTTTAGAGATAACACTTTGTAGGTTTACCTGTTGTGCACCAAAGGTACGAACAGTCTTAATGAAGTTTGCAATGTCAGTGTCAATACCAGTGTAGGTACCGTCTGCGGCGTTTGAAAGTGAGGCAATGTTAATAGTTGCGTCTAGTGGCTTGTACCAGCGGAACTGGCCTACAAAAGATTCCCCAGAAGCGTCGATGTTTTGGTCAGCTGCAACAATAGAAGTTGAGTTCAGCTTTTTTTCGAAAGTGTAGTTTTCATCACTGTAAGCAGAAATGGCAAGAGCCACGTTCTGGAAGTCGGTGTTTGTAATAGCCATTATTTAGTTCCTTATTAAAACGATGTTTTTCCTAGCTTACCAGCTGCGGCAAGCGCTAGGACTTCTTGAGTTGTCATTTCACTTAGTTTTTTATTTTTAGTTGTTTCAGTAGTTTTAGTTGTAGTAGTACCTCCACCACCTGTGTTAGTTTTAGTGCGGAAAAGGAAAGAGTTGTCTGCGTCTTCTAGGTAGCTTTTAACAAAGTCCGGGATAGAAACCCCTGAGCTATGCTGCCAACTACCGTTATCTGTTTGAGTAAGTTGTTCAACAATGTCCTTACGAGCAAGTTCACGTGAGCGGTCATTACGGAAGTCTAAAGAAGCAAGTGCAGTATTAAGTACTTGATCTCGCTTTAAAGAAGTGTTCTCTGAGCGAGTAAACTTTAGTTCTTCCTCAAGCTCAGCTACCTTCATTTCAGCAAGTTCTTGTAGTTTTCCTTCGTTCTTAAGGCGTTCCATTTCAGCATCTTTTTGTGCTTTTTCCATGGTTTTTGTTTTAGTCAGAGCTTCGTCGCGCTCTTTCACCATTTTGTCCATGTTTGTCTTCATCTTAGCAAGACGCTCTTCAATGATTTTTTCTAGATCAGTCTTGGTGCTGTCTTCATCTTCATTGTTATCATCTGAGTCATTATCAGAATCTTCTTCCTCTTCAAGCTTAGCATCTTCGGCTGCTTTTTGGAGGGCTGCTTTTTCTGCTGCTTTTTCTGCTGCAAGTTCTTCTGCTGTTTTAGGCATTGTTTATTCCTTTGAGTCACAGACTCTTTAAATTAAAGTAGTTTCTTGTAGGCTATTACAAATAACTTCAAGTAGTTAAGGACCAACTCCATACCAGTCAAACCCGTCAGGGATTGGAGCAAGAATGTCAGCCCTAGTTAGGCCGTTAACAGGGTCAAGTAAACCTAAGTCTTTAGCTTCTTGGATTAACCTGTTGTAAGTCGCTGTAGTCAAACCTCTTTTACGCATTTCTTTTAAGGTTTTTCTTAGTGTGTCACCGTCAAGAGCATCTGCATAGATGGTTCTTAGTGCGGTTTTTGCTAGGTTGGCGTCCGCAATGTTTGTAAAGAAAGCATCGTGGATAGTGCCTGTGTCAATGTTGTTCTTTTTTCCCCAAAGGTGAAACTGACGAACAATTACTGCGTCGTTACTGTGGTTACCGTTTACCCCAAGGCCAATAGAAGCGTCTTGGTAAGCGTGGCTACCTCTTAAGAGTCCATCCTCAATAGTTCCTTCGTAGATGTTAGCAACTTTGCGGCCAGTAACAGGGTCAATAAACTCAATACGAGTTTGGTTTTTCCCTCTGTAGCGTTGCATCATTATCTTACCATCAAACGTTACCCAAGGAATATCTACCTGTTGGGTTTCGTCAACGTACAGTCTAGCAACTCTTTTCCAAAAGTTAATAAACTCGTCCGTTACGGGTGCTCTTAAAGAAAGGTTTTTAGACATAATTCTAGAAACTTCAGCAAAGGTGCTTGGACCAATTAACCCTGTTCTAGCGTTATAAAGCTTGTTTACAAAGTCTTCAACTTCGTTGTGTAAGTCCCTTGCCTCAATTAACATGTCACGCCCCACAGGAGTGTTACCGTTTACCGCTTCAATTAACTCACGTCGAAAAGACTGTAAGTCTCTTATAGTACCTTCAGCACCTACTCTAGTTGCTACCTTAACTTGTCCGTCAATAATTCTCAGTTGAGCGTTAAGGTCTGCTTTAGTTATAGCAGTAAACCCTCTAGCTTCTAGTAAAGCTGATAGTTTAGTAGCAACGTTAGCTGATCTAGTTGCGTTACCAGCTCCGTAGAAAGTTACCCAATGTTTTTTCAGTGAGTTAGTCAATACTCACCCGTTAACAAGAAGAGCCACGTACTAGGATAAGTTCATCATAATAATCTTTGTACATTTTTTTCCTAATTAACTGCTATATGTTTCCATATAGATAAGACTATATCATCATCTTTAAAAAAAAAAAGATGCCTTGCGCTTCCACCTGACATTTAGGTGTACTCCTAGGACTCGCTTAAGAGTCCATTAACGGATAGTCGTTGAACGTTCAATCTATTAAAAATAGAAAGCTTCGCTGCTGATTGTCTTCGCCATACTGCGGTCAGAGTTTCCAGCAATTCACAAGGTTTAAAGAACACAGTTTTAACTTTATGTTCTGTGCTTTAGCAGCTTTAGCAAGGTCTTCCCAAGTTAAGTTTGCGTTTCTTAAAGCAGCAATTTTAACGTAGTCAGGGTCGTTAATAGTGTCCATGGCAACTAAGTCATACAACCTGTTCTTTTGGGTTGTAGCAATTACGTTAGACACAGTAGCAATTTGGCGGTCTCGTGTTGAGAGACCAATAATTTGTGCTCCACTAGCTGAAGCGTCGTTCTCAATCATTAGCTGAGTTTTGTAGGTTGCTAGTAAGCTAGTGTTGTTAAAGTCACCCTTAACGTGTTTGTGTATGCGAGTGTACTCCAAAGCAAGTCTGGCAAGTTTAGCTACCTCAGGACCTTCTAAACTTCTAACAAGAGGGTGCTCAAGAAACTCTCTAATTCGCCTGTCTCTTTGGGTTGTAGCAGAAACTAGTTCTCCAATGTCAAGCAAAGCCCGCTCATTACGCTTGAAGCTAGCACGTCTACCTGACTGAGTCAGTGTTTCGTTACCCTGCCCTATCAAAACTCCTAGTTGTATGCGTAGCTCATCCACTGTGGCCGTGTTGATACCTTTAGCTCTACTAGAGTTTAAAAAGGGTCTAACAAGCTCACCACCAGTAGGAGTTAAGTAACCTCTGTGGTAAACTCTAGCCCGAGAGTCAATAAATGCTTCTGTTCTGAAAGGCTTGTTCCGAGTGTTGTGGTACTTAGCAGAAGAAAGAAGACCGTAGCCTGCTTCGCCTCGTCTAATAATTTCGTGTCGAAACTCGTTTAGAGAGTCATAGTACTCAGTACGACCACGAGGGTCTCTGAACCTAGCAAGGTTATCCATAAAGCTAACAAAGTCGTTGTCTACAGAGTACTCCACGTTCATAACATGGTTCATCATACTTGCAATTTCTCTATCAACTTGGTTAGCGTCGTAGTTAGCAAACTTGTTAGAAGAAATAATAGGAATTCCTGTGTTGTTGCCACGGGCATCAAAAAAGGTCTTCTTACCTGCTCTTACAAAGAGTCTATCTCTTTCTAGTGTGCTGCCAAACCGTCTAGAAATAACTGTTCTAGCGTTAGCCTCTTGAAGTGCTATTAAGTCTTTATTAACAATAACAACTTCTCTTGATAGGGTTTCACCCCAGCCTGTTGAGGTTCTTCCTGTGTCTACGTCCCAAACACCTCGTCTAACCTTTCCTCTAAACCCAAGCTTAATTAAACCTTGGTCTTTAAAGTAAGTTAGTATTTCACTACCTTGCTTGTGGAAGTCTTGCAGTGTGTTGTTAGCTAGAGGGTTTAAGTTGCCGAGTTCCTTGTGCAGTAACTTACCTATGTTAATAGCGAGAGCGTCGTAGTCAGTAGAGTTACCAGAAGCAATTAGCTCCATAGCATCAACTAAGGTCTTTTTAACTTTAGTGTCAAGTAAGTCTACTGTAGGTTTGCTAATAATAAAGTTTTTCCACTCATAGTCTAGTACACGTCTTTGAGTTTTGTTTATAGAGCGAACTTGCCTTGTAATCCAGCTGTCTGTAACGTCTTTTTCAGAGGTTAGCAAGTCGTAAGCTTTACTAAACAAAGGAAACCTGTTTCTTAAGTTTTTAACAAAGGCTTTTCGTGTGGGGTAAGCTCTGATAATCCGCTGTGTGTAAGCGCTAACAGGTGACCTACCTCTAAAGTAAACTTGTGTTGCTAACTTAGAACCAACAGTGTCTCTCCAACGAGCGGCGTACTGTGTGTCTTTTAAAAAGTCGTCTTGTAGGTCTTGTACACTGTAGTACTTTCCTAAGATTTGAACTTTAGGTGAGTCGTCGTTGTTAAACCCACCAAACAGGTCACTACGTTGTCTAGAACGTGTGTCAAGAAGTCGTGAAACGTTTTGAACAGCAAACCTGTTTTCAGAGCGAATAACAGAAGCAAAGTTTTCCCAAGGGAGTTTGTCGTTGTTGTAACGCTGAAACACTACTCTTAGGTTTTCAATAGCCACAGTTTGTTGGTTAACAGAAACACTGTCATCTAAGCTTGTAGCAAAGGACTCAATAAAATCTTTTTGATCTTTAGTTAAGTCTTTTGAGTTACGCATAAAGTCAATACGTTCTTGGTACAAAGTAAAGTCTGGGTCGTACCTGAGGTTACTCTTAACTTCTCCTGTGAAAGAGTCAGTAATAAAGTTACGTTCATCAAACTCGTTAGCAGTTCTTCTTCGAGTAGCTTGCTTACCAACTAAGGAAGTTCCTTTAAAGTCTGTAAGAGCTAACGTACTGTTAAAGTCGCCAGCATCGTTAATAAATAAAGAACGAAGTTCACTCTTTGCTTCACTAGAGCTAAGTAAGGTAGAAGGCTTAGCAACGTTAATGTTAAACGCCACAACGTCACCTACTGTTTGTCTAGGTCGGTACAAGGAAGTAATTTGTGCTGCTTTCCTACGCAAAGCCTCAATTGAAAAGACTTTTCCTAAGGGAGTTACAAACTCTTCTACTTTAAGTAAGTTTTGTCTAAACAAGCTAGCTTTATCTTCTGAACCCAAAACCGTAGTTTGAATGTTCATAGGTTGTCTTTTTAACCACTCAGAAAAGCTTTCTCTAGCAGGAGGCGCTCCGTTAAAGGCAACAAGACTTGCTTTAGCTAGCATGGCTTGGTTTAGCCTACTAGAGTTTGTAGCCGCTAGCTCTGTTTGGCTCTTTAGTATTGGGACCATAGTAGAGCGGCAACGCCAGTGCAGTGGAGGTCTCCAAGTGTAGTCATCAACAGCATAAATCTTACCGTTGTGATACTGGCAGGTAGGACTTGTTCTAGCATCTAAAATTGCAGTAAACATGTAACCAGAGAGTACTACGTTATTTTCCTCAATAACCCGGTTCATAGCTGCTGTTTGAGTGCTAGTAATAGAAGTTCTTGTTAAAGACTCTGCTTGGTGCTGAGTTATTTTTGTAGTCTCAAGTACTTTTCTTACAATAACATCACTAGACTGACCTAAAGCTAAGCCTGAACGTACTCTAGACTGAATACGAATAAGCTCTGCTGTACCAATGTTTTTAATGTTAGCAGGAACAGACCTTGAGCCTTTAATACTTGGCCCTTCAATTTCTGTTAAGAGTTCTCTAATACGAGGACGCCTAGCATCATAAAAAGTCTTTACCTCTTTATAAAGGTTATCTGTAAAAAAGTCTAACTCAGAAGTAGAAAGGTCACGTAAAGACCTAAAAATGTTAGAACCTAACTCTGTAGTAAACCTACTGACTTCTCTAGAAACATCATGTTTAATGTCTTTTTTAAGTAAGTCTTTAAGTCTAGAACGGTGTCTACGAATAATACGTCTGTTGTTAACTTGAACGCCCTCTTCGTAGAGTCTAACGTCAGCAGAGTGCTGAATAATGCGATCGAAAATGTTTTGGTTTGCAGTAGTTATCATCTAGTACTCCAGTGAGTAGTAAGAGAGGGTTGGTTGCGCAGGCCGGAATTGCACCGACAACTTGAGGGAATGAACCTCAAATGATACTGTTTCACCACCGCGCGGCAGTTGTAGTTGGTCAGGGTAAAAGGAATCGCACCTTTCCTCCAAGCTTCCAAAGCTCAGGTCTACACTAGTAGCACCCAGTTATTATTCTTCAACAGTAACTCCGTCGTCATTAAAGTTGTTAATGAGAGGGTCTGTTTGAATTGCTATGACAGCTTCTTCATCGTTATAGTTAGCAGGTAAGTAGTCGTTGTACTTAGCAATCCTAACAAAGGTGTCACGAGAGATAATTCCACTCTGATACCAGTTAGTGATAAGTTGCATAGCAGCGTCACCACCAACCATAGGAGAGAAGTCTGAACTAAGTTCAAAGTCTACGTCGTTTCCTGTGTAGTCCTTATCATACTTCCAGTTAAGCATAAAGGCAATAACTTCACTCATAGTACCTGAGATTTTAGCGTTAAGAGTACCTAGCATAGCTGTTTGTGAAGCGTTTCTAATTTCTAGTGCTACCCCAGAAGAGTCTTGCTCAGGAGAAAGCATACGAATACCCATTTTGGCCATTTCGTCTACTGTAGAAGTAATTGCTCTATCCATGTCTGTTAAAGCAGCAGTAGGAGTCTCTAACACAGTAATGTCTTCACCTTCACGAACTCTTAACCAAGAACCTAAACCAGCGCTAACTAACGTGTTAAACTCGTCATCCGTCATGCTTGACTTAACAATAGGAGTGTAAGTTGCTGCTCCGTAGAGTAAGTGGTTTCTACGAGACACTTTGTTGTAAAGAGAAACTTCTCTGTCAATAAGAGGCATAAGTATAGGTTCAATAGGTTCAACTTGACCGTTTAGCGGCCACGCAGGAATTCTAGAAATACGTTTACCAAACATTTGAGGTAGGATTGTAGCGTACTTTTCAAAGGCTAAAGAAGACTTATCTTTGTAGTCTTTAGTAACTGTACCGTTGTTAACTTCAACGTCACTAGCAACAGAGTTTAGCTTGTATAAGTCAATAACAAAAAAGCCAGCTTCATCTAAGTAGTGGTCTGCAACCGTATCAACGTAAGTTGGGTGCCAAGGGTTATCTGCCTCGTAAGTTTCTGTGAGGTACCTAGTAACAAACCTAGACAGAGTTTTTGCTTTAGTAACTGGGTGAGTTTTTACTTGGTAGTTAATTACACTCTCAGCTGTAGCAACAGTAGGATAAGGCTTAATTTTTTCTTTTTCTACATCAGACATAGCTTCTAGTTCAACGTCTGAAACGTCAGGGTAGTCAACAAAAATCCAAGCTCTTGAAGTTTGAAGTTCTTCCCAAATAACGTTATCAAGAAAGTTAAACAAGCTTTGACCGTCTAAAGTAAAGTCTTTTTCAATCCACTCTAGTGCTTCGTCACCTAGCTCGTCTGGTAGTTTTAACTGAGACTTTTTCCTAAGTAGAGCACTAATAAGAACTCTACAGTACTGAGAGGTTAACCCCGGTAGTTCTGCTTCATGTTTATAAAACTCAAACTGAGCTTGAGACATAGTAGGAGAAAAAGGTATAAGTAGGTTTGAACCATCAAAGCTTACAAACTCATCGTGGCTTTTAGCATAAGTTTCACCTTGTAGTATAGCTCTTGATTTTTTCCACATAGGGAGAAGTGTTAAGTAAGAGTCTGAAGGATCACCTACACTTTTTGTAACAGGAGAACCGGGGGTTCTAACTTTACTCATTAGGACAACCTTTCTAAATTTTATGCTTTTTTTTTTTATCTTTATAACTATAGTTACTTATAGTAAAATAAGTATAGTACTAAAGACAAGCGACACCGTTTGTAGCACCCTTATCATTAGTCGGGAGTATTTATTTTTGTTAAGTTTGAAGGACCTCTAGCAGTACTAGAGGCCCTAAAGTTTAGGACTGTCAGGTTTTCACCTGTCCTTAGTTTGATGCTGTATCATTAGTCGGGAGTATTTATTACTCAGCCCGAGTAAAGCCTAAAAGACGACTGTGCTTATAGACAGCTTCACTGACTTGGTTAGACTGGTTACCACCAAGTACTACAATGTCACCACCTGAAGTGTACCGAACAAAGAAGCCAACGTGGCCTTGCCAACTGTCTTTTGCTACACGCCAAAAGATAACAACGTCACCTTCTTTTGCGTCAGGTTCACTTACAGGAACACCAAACTTTAAGTAAGACCTTGCGTCTAAACGTCTAGTGCTTGTGGTGCCAGTTCTTTCAAACATAGCTCCAATAAAAGAAGCGCACCAAGCGGTTTCATCGTCTTTAACCCAACTGTGGCCAACTTCAGCAAACATTTTAACAATTTCTTCGTTGTGAACAGTACCAACAACTTCCTTCATACCAATAAAGGTTCTAGCAAGGTTGTAGGCTTCAAGTTGTTTACTTTGTTTTGTTGGAGTTTTTGAGAATAGGTTTGATAGTTTTAAGTTACTTAGTTTCATTACTGTTTTCCTATAAAAGTTTTTTAGTTTCATTCTTATCTTCCTGTAATAGTCTCTGTAATTTTCTCACCAGAGCGACCTACAACGTAACCACCAACACCAATGTTTAGTAGTGTCCAGAGTTCTGAAGGAAGGTCAATTTCTAAAGGAACTCCTAAAGTAAGACTTATTAGTGGAAAAATTAGGTAGTTTAGCGCAATAATAGAAACAATAATCATCATTAGTAGTGGTCGCCAAGTGGAAGTTAGCCAACTTCCTGAGTTAGCTTCTGCCAAGACAATTTGCCCTCGCATGTTTTCAAGTTTTTCTTCGTTTTCTAGTAGGCTAAGCCTAATTTCTCTTTCAATTTCCCCTGCTTTATTAGCGTCAGCAGGTAAAACCCTGTTAACAATATCGCCAATAAGGGGGGCTAGCACGGTAAAAAGCGCTGCCGCCATTTTGTATTTCCTTATGTAAAGTTTCTTTTTTAGCCGCCTACAATAATAAAAGCGTCGTGGGAGTATTTAAAAAAGGCGTTTCCTTCGTTGTAGGTTGTATTCCCTATTACGTTTTTAGAGAGTCTTAAGTTTGTGCTGCTTGTTTGAGTAAGTAAAATAGTTTCGCTTACAGAGGGTCCTCCAAAAACGTTGTTTCCTCTAGCCCACCTGTAGTTTGCCCAAAGAGGAATAGAAACAAAAGCGTCAGGAATTGCTTGTCTAAGTGTTAAGTCTAAAGGTGTACCTGTAACTAGTATGTTTGTAAACTGTGCTTTAGTAACAAGAAAAGAGTCTTTAATAGGAAACATTTTGTTTCTTGAGTCAAACTCTTTATTACCAGCAGCATCGTAAAGTTTCATTCCGTAGCTACCTGCACCTTGGTCTGGTGTAGTTGTAGCAATTACGTAGTCAAACTGCTCTGTAAAACTAGTGTTCATGTACATGGCAGAAATACCGTTAGTAAAACTAGAAATGTTTGCTGCCCACTGCATACCCCAGTAAACACCAAGCGTTCCCGGTTTAATAAAAATCATATCTTCGTAGTTGCTAGTTAAAGGAATTGGAAAAGACCAAAACTGGTCTCCACCTGTTTGCTTTTCGAAGGCTGTTGCTACGTAGTGAGGATTCAAGTCCCAAACATTTGCTGGTCGAACTCGCGCTAAAAACCCAAGTCCACCTCTAGCTTGGTTGTTAGTCTGAAATTCGTCTCCATACGTAGGAATTCCCGGCATAGTTCTGTTAAAAGAGTTAAAGCTACTAGTAGTAGGACGACTCTGTTGAGAAATACTTGTTCCTCTTAGCTTTTCGTACAGTATAGCACCACCTAAAGTCTCTTCTTCGTAACCGTTAATTAGTTTTACGCCGTAAGTCATTTGTAGTGGTACGCCCTTATGTAGTAGTCTCCAACTCCTGCTAGCATAGGGTCAGAACTAGTGCTAGGAGAAAGTGTAAGAACTTTACTCGTGTTGTTCCAAGCTAAGCTAGGTTGAGAAGTAGGGTCACAAGTTGTAAACCCATTAGAATCACCCGAAAGACCATCGTTGTCAGCTCTAGTAGAAGCACTATCA
>Ga0136572_1000517_pt1 | contig 13944 bp, 26 predicted proteins | sample AntDeeMetageno83_FD_104639 | JGI IMG/M metagenome (GOLD analysis project Ga0136572, IMG submission 104639) | Saline lake microbial communities from Deep lake, Antarctica - Metagenome #83 | ecosystem: Environmental > Aquatic > Non-marine Saline and Alkaline > Saline | place: Antarctica: Deep lake...
ACCTGCACCTCTATCTGCATTCAAACCAGAACCACTCCCTCCACCCACAATTAAAATATCAATTTTTCCTAGACTACCTTTATTTAACACGTCAAATATTTCATCAGTTGTATCTTTAAACGCGTGAATTTTGTATGTATCACCATCTATATTTGTTTGCGTTATATCGCCACCTAGAGCTTCAATAGGTTCTAATTCTGATAATTTTATATCAAAGATAACTTCTTCTTCTTTTGTTACGATTTGTGGGTGTTTGAATTCAATCAATAGTTTAAATGTTATTTTTTCCCCTCGTATATCTGGAAGTAAACTATTTGTATAATTTGTTGATTCTGTTAAATCTACAGAATGTGAATCTAAGTTTATTTCATTTGTGTCTTCAAAATTATCTAATTTTTTTATCAGACCGATGTTTGAATCATTTATAATCGTATAAAAATTAATTATTAAATCTTTAAAGTTAATATTTGTCCCTTGAACACGGAAATTTGTAAATTGGAAATTTATTGAATTAACATCTGTGTTTGATGAAATGACATATGTTTCATTAATTGCATTAACCGATGTATATAATGATTTTTGAGGTGAATTTGTTAAATATAAACCCATACTTGTGGGTATAGTATATTTCAAAATTTCTCTTCTATTCATTAAGTATAATTATTCTTCTAAGACTATTAATTTATTGAATCTTTATTTATGTTATATAAAATAAAAACATTAATCAATAGCATTATATTCTTATAGACATATGGTTAAATATGGACGTAACAAACATTAATGAATATGCAAATAAAATCGTTGAAGGACAAAATAGATTTTTGGAAGACGGGGAATTAACACAAAAAATTATTGAACAAACAGAAGACGAAATCGTAATTTCTCCTGAACAAAATTCAAATATCATTGAAGAAAATGTTTACTCATATACATTTAAAGATTCTAATGGAGAATTTAAATTTACCGTTATTAATGAAACATATTTTAAAATTCATATTATTACGGAACCGAATTGGCACGAAATCGATATTGATGACCATGTAGGCGAATCTATCGGTTGTATAATCGCATCTGGTCAAAATTAGGTTCATTTCGGTATTATTATATAACTCTAGTCTTTCGTATACTATATGAAAAAATCTACTGTCCGTGAAGCATGGGATATATGTACTGTAGAAGAATTAGATAATTTTAATGCTTGTAGAATTGGCCCAGCCGTGTTTAAACCTAAATGGGGTAGTGATTTTATATTTGAATAACGCGGTAAAGATTGTGAACTGTGGAATTCAATTCAAGATATGGATAACGTATCTTTTATGATGGAGCCGATGGACGGTTATTTACGTTGTAAGGTTTATGTATATAATGATGATATCCGAGGTGAAATCTCATTTAGAAGTTATTCTGACTTCGTAAAAATCGGACCACATGATACGGATTCTTCGTTTGAAGTTTTTAAATATTTCATTAATGAGTTTGAATCAAAAGTATGTAAATTAGAATTATTGGGTGGGTTAGAAGAGATAGATATAGAATAAATATAGATTTTGTAAATTAAGTCTTTTAATATTACGTTTAAGATATTTATTTCGCATATAATTATTTATTATACTAAATAAATATTTAACCCCTGTATATATAATATACATATGGAACAAACTAACTTTACAAATTCCATAATACAAATAGCTAATAGAAACAATGGTCGTGTAATATATTGTGACGAATGGGTTGGTACTTTTGGACAATGGTCACCGCTATTAAAACAAGTTCCACATGAAATAGATACGTCAAATATGACTATACTTGGTGAAATTGAACCGGTTAAATATAATCATCCAGACCTTTATACATTTTATCTAGAAATAGAAATAGATAAACCAAATCAAGAACGTAAGGAACGTAAAGAATTAATATTGGCCAGAGATGAATCAGGAAACGGACATAAATTTGGAGCGATAATTGAGGTATATAATTAAAATTTATTATTTATAATTATTCTATTGTTATATTTAGATATGACATTAGATTTGTAAATTTTGTATATTTAATATTAATATTTTTCTGTGATATATTTTCATTAACTTCATAATATAACTTAATTTCTGTACGCGAATCTACCTTTTTATACACTTTTCTCCATTACATTACTGGCGTAAGGGTTATGTAATGTATCTAAATGCAAATAAAAAATATAGATAACTTATTTGGCTGTTTTTCAGTGGTTTAGGAGAATACCTCACCCCTTGAGGTCGAGTGATTCACGGATTTTTATATGGTATTTTATCATTTCTTACAACATACCATCCAACATGACCTTTAAGACTTAATTTCTTAACTCTACCTTGACTCTGTAAATCAGATAATTGTTTTGATATTTTATCGGGATTTTTATTCATATTTTGTGCAAGCATCGGTGTCGTTGCAACTGGGTGGTATTTTTTCAATTCAGCTAATAATTCATAATCTGACATATATTCACTCATTACATATATACGTTATTTTATAAGACTAAATGTTTTATTATTTTAATATCATATATAAACAATATCTTGTATGTATTAAATATGTCAGAAAATATAAATACTAAAATACTATATTCAGACCTCAAGCCAATTTTACCAGTTTCATTAGATAAAATTAATTCAATTCATCTTGTAGGAAGTTTCGCAAACCCCTATAAAAAAGTAGATAAGGGAGATTCAATAAGTGATGTTGATATTTATATGGATGTAGAGAATGATGCAAAATCAATTAGCTGTATTAAAGGTAAATATGGGAATGTGAATATAGAAACGACACGAGGTGAATTCAAAGACAGACCGGTTCAATTTTTAACATCAAGACAACCAAATGTATCATTAGATAGTTTTGAACATAATATAAAATTGTATTAATTTTACCTAATTTGGTAGTTCATCTAAAATATCCATAAATTCTCGATATGCACTATCATATTCTTTAAAATCTATATCTTCATCATTTACTTTATCTTGCCATTGTTCGTACCAATTTCGAATTATTGGTGCATGTTTAGGGTGATTTTCTTGCCACCATTCTATATGTGTATCAATTAAATCCGTATTTGTTGGTGGGTGCGTTTCACCCATAGCCTCTGCAAATTCAAGTGCTTGTTCTTCAGTTAAATTAACCATATTTCATATTATATATTTATATCCTATATATTTATGGGTATAAATTCTACACAGCACTAATACTTCCGGTCGGACAAATATTTCTATTTAATAATCACAATTGAAACAACCTTGATTTTATAAGACTTTTAGATAATTTTAAAATTTAATTAAAAATATTTATGTGAGATTGTTTTCTATCAAAGTAAGATAATAATATAGGATAGATTGTACTCCATTCCATTATAATAAAACCTGTGAAAATAATAATAAATCCTGTTATTGAATTTTCTGATAATGGTTCATTTAATAATATCCATCCACCAATGGTCGCTATTATAGGACTTATATAGAAGACAATACTTGATTTTATCGCGCCGACATCATCTAATAATCTGAAATATGCAACGTAAGCAATTGCTCCCGCAAAAATACCGACATATAACAGAGATATTATTGAAATGTAATTCCACTCAATAAATTGTACTGATTCACCTTTACTATAACTAATAATATGAAGCATTATCGCACTAATTGGTAATGCCCATGCTGTTCTGATAGTACTTTCAAGATTTGATTTTGACCATCTTATAAGAACTGTACCGAAAGATGTAGAAAATGCTCCTGCTAACACGAATAATGTACCCAATGTGAAAGAATTAACAATATTTGATGGTGTTATACCAATAACGAATGAAACGCCTACAAGTGATATTACTGTTCCTATACTACCCTCTATTGTTAAACGTTCATTAAGTAATAAGATAGCTAATATAGGTGTAAATATTGGAATAAGACTGAATATAATTGCTGATACTGCGCTCGTTGTTTCTATCTGGCCAATAAATAGAAAACCATTAGCTGCACCAATAGCAAATACACCGGCTGCTAAAATAGCTAAAATGTCATTTTTGTTCCGTGGTATTATTTCTTTTAAAGAATGTGTCGTTATAAGGTATAAAAATAAAACTAATGCTGCAATATCATATCTTAAAGCGACAAACAAAATTGGTGGCATATATTCTAATCCTGCCTTCGCCCCAACGAAAGTTCCACCGAATAAGACGCTTGCTAGAATAAATAAAATAACTTTTTTATTTTTAAACAATTTAAATATAGAGTTCATATTAGAATATACGTTTATGATACTTATAAGTCTGTTTTGAAAGACTTTCACCGAAATGAATAGTTGTGTGTTATGATGTAATTTCATACTATGAAATAATAGAATATAATTATTAAATCAAATATCCGAAAGTAATATAGTATATAAATATTAATATCAGTATAATTATGAAATTATTATTTGTAAGACACGGTGAAACGAAGGGAAATATCGAATCTGGTGTGTATGGACGTACAGATTATCCATTAACAGAAAAGGGTGAAAAAGAGGCTCACAATTCTAAAAAATTAATTGATTCACTAACAGAAGATGTAAAATCTATTTATTCGTCTGGGTTGACACGGGCACGTCAAACAGCAAATATAATTCGACCGAACAAAAATGTTAAAATAGATGAAAGATTCACAGAATTTGATTTTGGTATTGCGACAGAATATCCAACATTACAAGAATTCAAACAAGATTACCCTGATGCCGTAGAAACGCAAAATGACCGTTATCCTAACGGTGAAAGCTCAAAAGAAATGTTAAATAGAGTTGTATCTGGACTAAACGATATCGTAAAAAACCACAATGATTCAGATACAATCATAATAATTACGCATGGAGGACCAATGTTTTGTTTATTTGAATATATTGAAAATTATGATTTTGGCGAAGCTCCATATATAAATACATCTGAATGTGTAGAAATAAAATATGATGGTGGTGAATTTAGAATAATTTCACGTCATTATAATCATAACTATACAATATAATATATTCTAATTGTATTAGTTGTGTGACCAGTTAATCTGTGTTGTATATTCAACTACAGCGCCGGAGTCTGATTCTTCAACATCCCCGTATGTGCGACCAAATTCTTTCGAAATCATATCAATAATTTGTTCTGCAGACGATTTTTTAAAGTCATTTGGAACAACAGAAATTGTAATTGAATTTTCTTTAGGGTGATACGAGAGAATCACGTCACCATCTTCAACCCCGAAAATTACTCGTGTAGTCGAAGAACTATCTGATTTCTGCCGAAGCTCATGACATTTTTTGGCAATTTTTTGAATCTGACTCATATAACTATATACTATCCTAAACGTATTAAATTTTCTTATCTTCTTGAGAACAATAATTCACAAGATTTAAATAATAACCGTACTTATATATTAATACCTTCGCCATAATACGGTGATTTAAACTCTATCGGAATGGATAGAGTTGTTTGGAATATTGGGGTCGTCGGATTAAACTCCGACATGATAACTCAATTCTAACAAAAAATATGAGTCTCAATTCGGCTCATGACGCAAAGGATTTACCCACACGAATATAGAGCGTATAATTAAAATGTGTGGTAGATAGGATAAGCAAATGAAAAGCTTATTTTTATTCCTATCGTAATTTAATAGATAATAAATACAAGAGTGATTAGTATACTTTTTAATTCCTCTATTAATTATTTAATAGGAATTTGATTTAGTTCTTCTTCATCTAACCGGAATTCAACATCTGGGTTTCTTTCTTCTAATTCTTTTTTCTTTTCCGTAGCAAGTTCTTTTGCATTATCTACTTCACTTTCATCCCACGGACCAAATTTTGTTCGACCACACCGAACACGCCATTTTGAATATGGTTCATTCAAATTATCAAACAATTCTTTACATTTTTTATCCACTTGTACCCACGTGTATGAATCACGTTTAATTCTTCGTTGGACAAGACCAGCGCGTTTCATCTTTTGAAGTGTAGCCTTATTACGACCGTTCCACTCTCCATGACGAAGAAAACTAAGTTCAGGAACAAGATTCCGAGCATCAAACTCTACACCATTTACCTCTATAATCCTTTGTTCACGGGTTTCTTTAGATGAATTCACGTCCATATTTTATAATACCCGCAACACATATTAAAACTTTTGATATATTATTTACTTATTATATTCCAAATATGGTGGATGATTTTTATTATCTATAAAATAATTTGAATTAATATGTAATCATTTTATCGATAGTCGTAATTATTGTAAAACGTATTCATTATAATACGACCATTAAGTTATTACTGTTGTAATACATTTATAATTGTAATTATGGACAGACGGAAATATATATCGTATATGGTTGGCGTATGTAGCCTAAGTACGATTGGATATACAAAATATAATACTAAACCTGTAAAAGCAACCGTAGCAAATTTTAATATAACTAATAAAGAAAACAATACCGTTCAGTTATATTCAAATTCAACAGACATACATGGATTAAAATTAAATTTATCTAAATTTGATATTGATACAAATAATATTACTAGTTTATCTGAGGACCTTAAGATAAATTTTTATGCTAAAATAGAAGACAATGCGTATTCACAGATAAATGAACAAATAAATATATCTTTAGAATCGCATAATGAATCAATTAATCTGCTCAATTATATAGATTATATTGATATAGTAAACACAGAATTAAATGGAAAATTACCTGAACCAGACGGCCCAGTTAAAAATATGAATATAAAAATCGAAATAAATCATGCAGATTTAACAAATGTGAATACATTTGAATACAATTTTGACGTTAAAGTAGATATAGATAATGTTATAGCTAAAGGTGGTAATATATATAATAAAAAGATTAATAATGTAGATTATAAAATACATGAATTTAATACTATAGGTGAACATACATTCGAGGTTACGAGTGAAGGTGAAATTGATATTTTAATTGTTGGTGGAGGTGGTGGTGGAGGTAATACATCACAATTCAACAGTACTGGAGGTGGAGGTGGTGGGGCAGGAGGACTCATATTTGAAAATAATTTGTACGTTAATGAAGGGACCCATAATATTCAAATCGGAGATGGTGGAAATGGAAAATCAACACATGATTCTGGTGATTCTGGTGGTGATTCTATATTTGATGATTATTTAGTGGCATTTGGTGGTGGTGGAGCAAGTAGTGATAGTGATACGTTAAATGTAAATAGTGGTTGTTTGAATAATTCACCATGTAAAGGTATGGATGGAGGTTCTGGTGGTGGGGGAGGTCATAGAGCAGAACCGGGAGAGAGTATAAATAACTAAGGACATTCTGGAGGTAAATTTAATGGAGAATACGGTTCAGATGGAGATTATTATGGTCCTACAAGTGGTGGTGGCGGCGCGGGTGAACCGGGAGGTAGTGCAGATGTTGGATATAATAATGGAACAAAAGGTGGTGACGGTTTATATTACGGAGATACATTTTCAAATGATTTCGGAGAAAATGGTTGGTTTTCTGGAGGAGGAGGTGGAGGAAATTCCGGTTATGATGGTGGAAAAGGTGGTGGTGGAAGAGCGGCTACAGATGTCGGTAATTCAGGTCAAGATGGGTTACAAAATACAGGTGGTGGTGGAGGTTCTGGTTCAGCCACGAGTTCAGGTAAAAGTGGACAAGGGGGTTCAGGAATTATTCTGATTCGGTATAAACAAATATAATTATATATTAATAATATGTTATATTAATCGATGCGACATATTTCCACGATTAGATAATAAAGAGTTAGAAATTATTTTTAGATACCTATTATTACTAATATAACACCCAAAACCATTATAAAACCAGATAATAACCTTTGTTTTAATCTTGGTTCATCGAAATATACACTGCCAATTAATATTGTAAATAATATATTAATACGTTTGATAGCTTGAACATATGCAACGTCAATATAATTATAAGCATATAGTTGAGCTAATCCTAATAACATATTAAATAGTCCAACTATAAATAAAATACCTATATTAGATTTTGAATCTTGAAAATTGATATTTGATTTTTTGAAGTAAATAACAACCATTAGAATTGAACTAGAAGTTAAACTGACTAAAAATAACCACATTAACTCAGATGTATGTGTTATACCGATTTTAGAAAATGTAGGAATGAAACTTGACGCAAGAACACCATATAAAGTATATCTCGCTCCTTTATCACTATACAACGATTTTAATGGCTTGAATATACCTTTTTCTTTTTCCTGAATATTTTATAATATATGCACCTGCGGTAACTAACAAAATACCTAAAACCGATATTATAGTTGGTATTTGATTTAAAATGAAAATAGCCGGTATCATTGTAGCTAATGGAATAAAAGACATAAGTGGTGCAACAATACTAATATCTGATTCTCTCAATCCAATTGTAAATAATATTGTTGAACCTGCTAAAGATATAGAATTCAAAACTAAAGAAATCCAAAATACATATTCCGTTGGTATTATAATATTATTTGATAATATTAATAATATAAATCCTGTGACAAATAGACCGACCACCCGCGTAGCAAATGATGTAATATATGAATCTGTCTCTGAAGCTGCCATCTTCGTTGCTAAACTCTTTCCAGATTTAAAAATAATTGTAGAAAAAGACGCTAATAAACCTAAACTAATCATATATAATCATATATAATGTATTGATTAAATATGTAATAAATTTACCCCCAATACAAATAAAAATATAATTTTATATGATAAATTGATTTACAAATATATGAAATTTAAAACCCGTAGATTTATAAAAATGTAAAAATATAGATTATATATGCCTACAAAAACAGAAATATCTCGCGCAGACCCGTCTGGAAATGGAGATGGATTTGCTCCGTTCTTCATGCAAACAAAAACTGGTCGAATGCGTATAATTTGTTCACAATGTAATCGAACATTTTATCCGACGCCTCTTGCAGGAATTTCACGCTATGCTGGCAGTTCGTATTGTCCCGATTGTGGTACAGATTTCCGTAATTGGGTTTATTTTCAAAAAATAATGGAGAATAATCACAACCATGAGTAAAAAACATAAAACAAAATCAGAATTTGAAATACATAAAGACAAATCTGTTCTAGTACATGATGAAATACAAGTCGGTGAAAGCATAAAAACTAAAATACATACAAATTATACTGCTCAGCTTACATTTGTTGACGAATATACAATTAAAATATCTGTATTAAATAAATCAAAAAAAGAATTGCCTCAAGAACAATGGTTGGAATATAAATCTGATTGGCATCCCAATTCAGGGCGAAAAAGTACAACTATACGTCTTGAAGATGAAATTTACTATGATGGTGAATGGATGGTTATAAGTGGGAATTCTCTACCGGTTGAATTTGAAGGATTTGAATTTGTAGACGTAAATAAATATTATTAATTTAATTAAGATTCGTCAGGCCATTTTGATGCATACTTATCATAATTCATAAGTAATTCTTCGTAATAATCACCATCTTCAATATATGTGACAAGTTCAAAATATTCTTGTTGATATGCATATCTTTGTATTGCATTCTTATTACCCATATTTGCTGGACCTGCTTGTTGAACTTTTCTATATTGATTAAATATTTTTTCTGTTACTTCCATATATTATATGTCAAAATAATACGTTATATATTTTACCAATTATATAAATTATTATAACTAAAAATATAATTAATGTTTTAAGCTTTCATACATTTATATTCTTTAGAATCAATTCCGTCATCAAGAATAGGGCAGATTCCATCATAATAGTCAATATCTACGCCATCAACATATTTACAAAACGTTGGGAGAATTGTAACTGAGGAACCCTCATATCCATTACTACAGTAATGGAATACATAATCACCGTCACGTCGTGGATGTACGTGTCCAATGATATTGTGTTTTGCTTCCTGAGCGGGTTCATTGTGTCCGTGGTGGATTAGAATATCATCTACGCGTTTATACATGCCAACATTAAATTCGTCTTTGATATTATCTGTGAATCCATCTAATGTTAATTCGTGGTTTCCTTCTAAGAGCAGAAATTCATCTACAGAATCACGCCATTTTCTCAGTATAGAAATAGCATATTCATCTTCTATCATTGGATTACAACCATTAAACTGGTTATAAAACGTATCACCATTAAGAATGAGTGTTTTAGGATTAAATTTTTCAATACTATTATTCAAACGCTCATATTTTTCATTGTACTGAAATTCTTTATCAAATTCAGATGAATCACATCTACCCAAATGGATGTCACTAACAATTAGTATGTCATAATCCTCAAGGTAGATTGTCTTTTCATATGGAATCCATTTTTTTGGTAAGATAGTCATATAATATAGTAATATTTTAGGATATAAATAACCAATGATTTTCATCTAATTATCTTTGTGATATATTATCTAGATTGCTTTTCTAGTAAATATATTATTATTTTTCATTAATATTTATATCTCTCTTTAAATACGAAATTTATATACTATTTTCATTTATCTTTTATATATTTTATTTCAATACATTCACGATACATATTTATACTTTGCTATGTTATAATATAACACAGTATGGCTAAATCAAAACACTATTGTGCAACATGTGATACACATTATGGTGGTCCACCAAACAAAATAACTCCAAGAGAACATGCTGATATAGCGCATAACGGAGGTATGTTTTTCGGTGTGAAAAATGGGAATTGGAAAGATTGGGCTATTAAAAACAACCATACAAACATTTAATAATTCATGCTACATATCAAATTATATGCGTAATACAGATTCTACAACAGTTGGCCCATTACATGCTGTAATTGTTGATGAAAGCAAACGATATTATTGGCTATCTATTGATGATAGTGAAATTGAGATTCCTGTTCCTAAAAAAGAATGGCTGTTGAAAAATCAACAAAATACAATTGTACTCGTTTCTCAGAATAAAAATAATACTGCATGGGATGCAAGAAAAGTATATAATTAAGTTTAAAATTAAATTATAATTTAGTGAAATTAGTAACCCTTGTCAATAAATTCTATTTTTGTTTCTGTAGAACGTAGTACTCCTATCATCTCATCTGAAGGGTCGTATATTCCACCGGTATTTATTTTGGCTTTATTTCCTTTTCGACGGCATCTTTCTTTTCGGTCTGTTTTAAGATTTTTAATTATGAATAATGGCGTCCCTTCAAGTGTTACGGAGAATCGAGGAGAAAGCCTCGCGCTTTAGCGCGGGGAGGATGTCAAGGTTGATTTCGATGAAGAAAAAGCTAAACGCTCAGAATCTAAAGAAGAAGATTCAAATGAAAATACGATGCCTTCAATCGATGAACTGTGCATAGATACATCATATCTTTAATTATATATTATGATTTAGTCCAAACAATTTATCAGTGAATCAGATATTATTTTCCATTGCGTTACGTCATTATTTGCAACGTATTTTATATCTAGTTGTTTTTCCGATGATGCTAACCACGCATTCCATGGGAAATCTGTTATATTATGTGGCCTAAGATATAATATACCAACATTATTTTTCTGTTTATTTAATACATTATCAATGTTTCCTTTTCTGTCATCTATGTATACGTTAGCAGGTATTTCAGATTTATTTTCTGGTGTTGGACAAACAAATTCATCAAAATATATATCATTATCTATTAACCAATTAATAGATAAATTTTTTACTTCGTTTAATTTTTCATTATCTAACCAATCGTCATGAACACGATGCGTAATAATTTTTATTTTATAATATTCTTTTAATCTATTTGTAGCTTCAGAACAACCTTTAATAGGAGGTATACTAGAATATATATCTGTATTATGGTTTACGATTTCTTCGATAAGTGTTCCAAAACTTTTTCCTATTTGAGGTATTACAGGATTGGAACCCATATGTAATTCTCTATTAATTTTTACATTATACATATTTTCAATTTCGTTTAAAAAATGTTCTCTTGTAGAAGATAAAACACCATCAAAGTCAAGACCGATGGTGGGATTATCAATTTCACGCAAATGAGACAAATCTGGATTTTTATGTTCTGTATATAAATTTTTCATATAATAATTACGGAATACATAAACATATATTTATCGTTATTTCGTCACTTAATTATATTGAAAAATCCACATATCATCTGTTGGGCTACTATTTGAGTTACATTCCCACCTATTATCTGTTGATACTAATTCTTTTATATTTTTTATTGCGTATAATTTTGGTTCTCCTGAACGGTGAAAAGAAATTATTACATTTTTATCGTCTTCTGTAATTTTAATTATATCTTCTCCGAATGTATCATTAATACTATTTTCTAATTCATTTGGCGTCATAGTATATAATTATACAAGAACAGTTAAAAATACTTCGGGTATGTAGATGATTCAATAATCAATATCTTCAACAGTCAAATCAATATGCAATGTTGATTCTAATTTCTTTTGTTCATCAACATTTGGTTGTGTTTTTTGATATTCAATATTTTTTAGATGACTTTTCTTTATATTTAACATATTAGCAAGTTCTTTTCTCGTATGACCGTGTGATTTGCGTGCTTGTTCTATCTGGTCTCCAAAATCTAATGCTAAATCCTGTACATTTTCAAAGAAATCTTCTTGCTGATTTTGTCTATAATTTGTAATATCTTTCATAGTTATATATTATTAATCGCAACCGATGCATTCATTATATCTATACAATATTTTATTTATACTATGTTAGTAGTTATCGTATCGTATATTACCATTGTCTGCTTATGCCTTAAATATTATGGTTATAAGATAATAATTTGACAGAAACAAAAAGTATATAGTATACGTTATGTAAATTATAAATATGACCGATGAAATGAAAAAAGCAGACGAATTCGTAAACAATGTAGTAAAATTAGTCCAAAATAATTACACACAATTAGAGATAGCTAAAGAAAGAATGAATGATGGAATTACGATTTCAAAAGCAAGTAATAGTATTATTGCTCGTATAAATGTTAGACCGAATAAGTATAATACACATATAGATGTAAATACTATACGGGAACGTGTTGAAGAAATAGGTTCTATAGCATCAGGCCATCGTGCAGATTATATAACTAGTACAAGAAAAGCTCGCAAAAAAGATAAACAATCACGTCCACCAAATGCAGGCCCTATAAAGGTATTAAATGTAGGAAAATCTCGTAAAGACGATGCACCTGTGTTCGAAATTGAGTATAAATATTTAAATCCTAATCACAGAAATTAATAATTAAATATATAAGGTAAAGTAGATATTTTATCAGTATGGCTTATTATGTTACAAAAGATGCTCGCCCACAATTAACATCTGGTGCTAGAATATATAAAGAACAAATTGATGAAGATGGATTATACTGGGGTATTCCACAAGAATATTTTGAAATTGAAGGTCGTAATGTATATATGTCATCTGATATTGCTCATCTATTTGAATGGAATCTTGACGCTGTATGTCAAAACTATGTTAATATAAATACATATGCACAGTGGGTAGATATTGACGGTGAAACATACGGTATAAATCCCGGTTCATTTTGTTCAAACGTTAAAAAAAGAAAACTTTATAGATGAAAATATTTAATTATCAAATCGTTTGATATCTTGATTCCTTAGTTCATCCATATTTTCAACGCTTCCATATTTATTATTTATAGATTCTATAACAGAACGTATTTCTTTTTGATACATAGTGCGAGCGCATACCCGCGTCTTCAGGCGCGGGTCAAGCGGACAATAGCGTACACACCCGATGGCACGGCTGGATTTCCCACCGTGTGCGATAGTTTTAACTAGGTGGCAGGCATAGTGTGTAGTATGGAGGACGAACAGTGACAGAACTCACCGAGACGCTGGAACTCAAGCTTGTGGAA
>Ga0136572_1000586_pt1 | contig 13095 bp, 11 predicted proteins | sample AntDeeMetageno83_FD_104639 | JGI IMG/M metagenome (GOLD analysis project Ga0136572, IMG submission 104639) | Saline lake microbial communities from Deep lake, Antarctica - Metagenome #83 | ecosystem: Environmental > Aquatic > Non-marine Saline and Alkaline > Saline | place: Antarctica: Deep lake...
GCGGCGCTCAAAGAATGTATCCAAGCGGCGGCGTTGAGTTATTGCAAAAAGACCCAAGCCATAAATGGAAAGTGAGAGCGCGAGTTCGGTAGTGAACCCGCCAAAGAATTTGAAGCTTGCAGCATACGACTCACCCGAAGCCGCACTTCCAGCGGCCCCCATAAGCGGGTGCAGCACGGCAATAGCAGGACCCAGAAACAAACCGATGAGCGCCGGGGTTAATGCCGCGCCTACAAATAGAGGCTTTGCCTCGCGAATGGCTTCTTTCTGCCCGTGGGTGCCCTCTGGCTCGTCTGGGTGGTTAGTTCCCCGGTAATTAAAAAACGCCCCGAGGAGAATGCGGCCGGTATAGGCAAAGGTGGTGGCAGACGCGAGCACGGCAATAGCGGTGAGAGCAATCCCCACCCACATCTGACTGCCGGCATCCAGCATTTGACCCAGTAGGTACTCTTTCGAAATAAAACCAAGCAGTGGGATCACCCCGGCCATAGAGAGCCCGGCCAATAACGTTGTGATGAACGTGACGGGCATGATTCGCCACAACCCATGCAAAAGTCTTATGTCTCTAGTGCCCGCCTGGTGGTCAATAATTCCAACCACCATAAATAATGAAGCCTTAAACAGAGCGTGAGCAAGAGTATAAAGCGCAGCCGTCGCCAGCGCCGCGGGTGTTCCAATGCCAATCAGAGCAACAATCAGACCCAGCTGGCTCACGGTCGAATACGCCATAATCTCTTTGAGATCAAAACGTCGCATGGCGAAAAAGGCCCCCATCAACGCTGTGATGAGACCGGTTGAGACAAGAATTACCTGCCACACGATCGACCCCCCAAGAGCTGGAGAGAACAGCATTAGCAAGTAAATGCCCGCTTTTACCATGGCCGCGGCATGAAGATAGGCACTCACGGGTGTGGGGGCAACCATCGCATCTGGCAACCACATGTGGAAGGGGAACTGTGCAGACTTTGTCATGGCAGCCAGTGCGACCAAAACGGCAATTCCAGAAGTGAACCCTTGATCCTCTATCCACACCTGGTGGGTTAGAGCCTCGCTAAGAACAGTTGTGCCAGTTCGAACCACAATCAAAACCACTGCAAATAGAAGCGCTAGGCCGCCCATCGCGGTAACCAAAAGTGTGCGAACAGCAGGAGCGCTTGCCTTTTCGCCCGAACGATTGATCAGGAAGAACGAACACAGGGTTGTGAGCTCCCAAAAAACAAAAAGTAGAACCAGATCATCTGCTAGGACTAGCCCCGTCATGGCGAAAGCAAACAGCAGCATCCATGCAAAATAGCCAGTGTGCGGGTGCACGACGCGCTCAGACATGTAGCGAGCCGAATAGGCCATTACAAGAGCCCCGATGCCCAAAACAATTAACAGAAACAGGGCAGATAAACCGTCCAGGCGCAAACCCAAAGAGATTCCAAGGCTCGGAATCCAAGGAGTCACCTCGCGCACGGCCGCTAAGCCAGAGGGGGAGTTTGCGCTCTCAAGAATCTCGGGTATTCGCAAGCCAACAGCTAATGCGATGACGCCCAAGCCGGTGGCGGCTATCCACCCTGCGTTACGACCCAGAAACCGAGTTGCCACCATCGTTATGGCGACAAGAATAAGCGTTGATAAGAGAATCGCTGTAAGCGTCACAAGCTGACCCGCAGCCAAGACATCGTCAGCGAAAAGCTAGATCGCGACATGTTCTCCTCATAGGCGGTTGGTAGCCGATTCCTCCAATAGGTGAAACCGCTATTGCACGAATTTCTTCGAGCTGTTAAGCCGACCAAACTACCCGGCACTTCAACTATATCTTATCAAAGGCCCCGTGCGCCAAGTCCGGGTAACTAGCCATCCAGCTAAACCCCCGGGTCCGATAGGAATGCAAACCATCACACGAAAGCAATCCGCTTTATGCCCTCAAAGGCTTTTATTGATCCTGGCGTGCCCGCCAAGATCGCCCCCCTTGCAGGACTAAGCCAAGCCTCGTGAAAACCGCCCGGCTTGGTACTGACTTCGCCTCGCGAAATGGCTACCTTCTCAAAGCCTGCAGCGCTCTTTGTCCTTGATTTGCAGCAAAAGCTCGACATCGAGGCCATTGGTGCCATAAAGCGTTTTCATTACTTCAAGCATCCCTTGGTGAGACTCCCACGAAGCCGAGTTTGCCGCAATAATTTATGAAATCAACTTCTATGCATTCCGCTGCCTCAACCTATTTTCAAAGCCCTCTGAAATAGAACTGCAGTAAAAGTTCTATGACTTTGTCGCCTCTAAACCGGCCAAGATCAGCGCTTTTCGAGAAGAATTGAATTATTTAGCAGCGGCATGAATTTTGTGCCCTCGGTAGGAATCGAACCTACGGCCAAGAGATTAGAAGGCTCTTGCTCTATCCACTGAGCTACGAGGGCAGTTGCCTAGAAGTCGAGGCAGGCCTAAGTCTACATACCGTTTGTTAGCCTGTCGTGTTAGCGGAAATAGGTGGAGGAATATGAGGTCCCCTTCTTAAATGTCAAAACCTTTGACGCACGCCAAAAGCTCTGCTGGCGGGTGGCACCTTGGGGACGCCTATCTTTGGACCTCTGGCTGAAGTTTCCTATTATGCCTCCCGGGTCTTCTTGACATGCGCAAGGCTCTTTTCTATCCGAGTCCTCAAAAAGCGCGACCGGCTTATGCCTAAATCGGGGAATCAATAACCGTTGCGCCTCGGCACTAAAAGTCCCCTTGACCTCTCAGATTTAGCAACTGCTGTGCTTCTTCCACTACATAGCGGTAGTCCTTCGCGTTATGGGCCCGGCGTCCCAGGAAAAGCCCATCTGCCGCCTGGTGGATGTCTCCCAGTAAACCAGGTCCTGCTGTGCCACCGTATAGCACCCTTAGGTTCGACCCTGATGAGCCGTCCTTGATCCGCAGTATCGTATCGACGATGTGAGAGCTGCCAGCGGATTCGTCTCTCCCGATAGCCCACAGTGGTTCGTAAGCAATAACAGTGCGTTGCAAATCCGCCCCGCTTTCTCGAATTTGGCGCAGGCAATGTTGCGCTGCACCTGCAGAGTCACCAGGTTGCTTTTCTCCTACGCAAAGAAGAACCTCAAGACCCCAAAGTTGGGCCTCAGCAACTTTTTTAGAGATGAGTTTGCTGTTGTCCCCACGAGCACGTTGTTCCGCATGACCAAGCTCGACAAAGTTAACTCCTATTTCGGCAAGAAGTTCAGCGCTGACATCCCCGGTGTGTGGACCTGCCGCGTAAGCGCTGCAATCCTGAGCCCCTACCGCAAACTGACCACGGGCAATACCGACCACGGCGGCAAGTGAGGGGAAAGAAGGGACGATAAACCTATCCACGTCGCTCGGATTGGCGGCGCTCAGAGCATCCCCTAACCATGCTTGAAGTCTTTGTTCACTGAAGTAAGACTTGGTGCTAAATCCGACGCTGAGTCCGTTGGGGCGCCCGGCAAGAGTGACCATTTAGGATTTCTTCGAACGAGACCGAATCATTCTCACGGCAAAAGGAACAACAATCATCAAGGCAGTCATCACGATGATTGTAAAACTAATTGGCCGATCGAAAAGAATCATAAAATTCCCCTGCCCAATTGCCGAAGTCTGAGACATCGCCTTTTCGAATAGCGGTCCTAAGACCACCCCAAGAACAAAGGGCGCAAGCGGAAAATCGTATTCCTTGAGTAGATACCCAAACAAACCGAAAACAAAGACCAGCCATATGCTGAAGGTGTTGTTGGAAATTGAGTACGCGCCGATAATACTCGTGAGCAGAATCAGAGGGTAAAGATACCCGTAAGGAACCCGCAGCATTTGCGCAAACACCGGTGCCATAGGCAGGTTCAAGATCAGAAGAAAAACGTTTCCAATAAAGAAGCTGACCAAAAGACCCCAAACCAGCGCAGGTTGGTTTTCAAACAAAAGCGGTCCCGGCTGCAGCCCATAAATAGTAAAAGCACCAAGTAGCACTGCTGTTGTCGCGCCACCAGGAATGCCCAGGGCCAAAGTGGGAATGAAGTTGGCGTTCGCCGCTGCGTTATTTGCGCTCTCCGGCGATGCCACACCCTCAATTTGACCGGTACCAAACTTGGGACCGTTTTTTGAGACTTTTCGTTCGATGCCATAGGCCATGAACGACGCCAGTGTTGATCCCGCACCGGGCAGAGTTCCAAGCGTAAAGCCGATACCAGTCCCGCGGAGTATAGGCAAAATACTCCGCTTTAGCTCATTGCCGGTGATCATTAAGTCCTTGAAACGCGCCCGAATAGGCGCAACCGCGCCGCTTCGAATCTGGTGAAATACCTCGCCAAGAGCGAATACGCCGATCATCACCTCTACGAAGGGGATCCCACTTAGCAAGTTGACGTTCCCGAAGGTGTAACGGGCATCGATAAAGCCAACCGAGACGCCAACGGTGGAAATCAAAACCCCCAATGCAGCCATCATGAGCCCACGCGAGAAGGATCCGCCGCCGAAGGTGATCACTATGACCAGACCAAAGATCATGATTGCAAAGTTCTCCACCGGGCTAAAATTCAGAGCCCACTTGGCAAAGGGCGGAGCGAAGGCCATAAGGAGTCCGAGCGAGATTATCGCCGCTATGAAGGATCCGATAGCCGCTATCGCAAGAGCTGCGCCGGCTCGGCCGTTTTGAGCCATCTGATAGCCATCAATTGCAGTTATGACGCTGGGAGCTTCCCCGGGCGTTGATAGCAACACCGAGGTAATGGTTCCCCCGTACTGAGCGCCATAGTAAATTCCTGCAAGCATTATGAGAGCCGTTACGGGCTCCAGCGCAAGAGTAAGGGGAATGAGGATAGCAACCCCTGTTGTCGAGCCGAGACCGGGCAGTAGCCCAATAATGGTCCCAAGCAAAACCCCAATAAAGCACCAAAGCAAATTTTCCACGGTGAGGGCCGTTTGGAAGCCAAGAATAAGATTGTCAAACATTTATCCTCCAAAAATTCCGAGAGGCAATGGCACCTGCAGGAACTGGTCAAACACGAGGTAGGCCACCAGGATGGTGGCTCCGGTGATTAGGGCGGTGGGTATGAATTTCTTTTTTTCCACAAAGTACGAAATGGTTGCAATCAGAAGAGCGAAAGCAAAAAGAAAGCCAATAACGTTTACGAGAAAAAGAGCTACAACGGTCAGAATCAGCACTGCAACTAGCTGTCTGTTCCTCGTTTTCTGGTTTCGGCCAAAAATATCGACAGCAGCCTTTTTCTTTTCCGATTCGGGATTCTCAGGCGAAAAAAAGCGGGCTCTTGCGTCTATCAGGGCCGTTATGGCAACGATGGCCGCCGTCACAGTAGGTAAGAAACCTCCTGCTATGCGGCCACCGTCATCATAGACTCCATAACTAGACCCAATAATGCCCGCTGCGATAGCCATCGCTGCAACCGCTAGAGACATTGTGGTTCCGGCAATTCGTGGAGTCATTTTCATTAGCTACTCGATTGCCGCCGCTATAACAGCCGCTAGGTCCTTTGACTGCTTTGCTAGGTAATCTTTGAACTCAGCACCAAACAGAGCGTTCGCCTGCATCACGTTGTCCTCTAGATACTTTATGTATCCAGCCGACTCTAGGTACTTCTTGCCAACTTCAATCCAGTAGTCAATTGCTGCCTGTGAAATTCCAGGAGCAGCAATCCAACCGCGGAACTGAGCGAATGACACGTTCACACCCTGTTCAATTCCGGTAGGGATGTCTGCGAGAAGAGGAAGGCCGTAACGGTCGCTGCCAAGTACACAGAGTGCCTTGACTGCTCCAGCCTCCAACTGTCCCAAAATCTCACCCGGGTTGGTTATAGCTATATCGACAGTGCCTCCAAGCAACAGAGCAAGGGCCTCACCGCCAGATTCCACTGGAACCTTGTCGAACTTGACTCCCTGATCCTGCTCTATAAGAGTCAGAACTATTGAATCCAGTCCAGTGGCTCCACCGGATGTTGTCGCTACAACGCGTCCCGCGGCAGCAGCATCTGAGACGTCCTTGCAGGTCTCGTAGGGAGAGCCTGCAGCGGTAATCATTATTGTGAAGTCATCGCCCAGTTTCATGATGGGAGTGAAGTCCTCAAACGTGAACTGCACCTGCCCCGTCGCAGGCAATGCCAACATCGCGGTTTCAGAAGCAAGTAGGTAGTTGTCTTTACCCGCAGCGCCCAGTAGGAAACTGTAACCTACGGCTCCACCACCTCCGGTTCGGTTCTCTACGCTTACAGTCTGGCCCGTGGCTTCTTCGATGCCCAAGGCGATTGCGCGACCTGCAATGTCGCTTCCACCTCCGGCTCCAAAAGGAACAATCATGGTAATTGGGCCTGACAATTCAAAGCTTTCCTCAACTACGAGGGCTTCAACTTCTGCTACTTCTTCCGTGGTAGCAGCAGCACAACCCGTAAGGACGAGGAGTGCAACAGCTGTGACTGAAACTGCCTTAGCAATAGTCGTTGTGTACTTCATACTTCACCTCTATCTGTTTTCGTTTTGGGGCGTATGCTCCCCTGATCGATTAGGACGGCGTCCCATCGAACTCTTTGGCATTTCTTAGTGCTGCGCGAACAGTGTGGTCAAAGGCGTGTTGCGTGGCCCCCATCGAAGCCTTGCCCTGCCCAACAATGTCAAACGCGGTTCCGTGGGCAGGGGTCGCTATCGAGATCGGCAACCCTCCCTGGACAGTAACTCCAGAATCAAAGCCGATTAGCTTCATAGCAATCTGCCCTTGATCGTGATACATCGTCACAATTCCGTCATAGAGGTTTCGCCTGGTCGCAAAAATAGTGTCAGATGGGTATGGTCCCTCGACGTCTATTCCCAACTCTTTTGCCGCTAATACTGCTGGGGCAATGATGTCCAATTCCTCACGTCCGAAGTTGCCGTTTTCACCTGCGTGCGGGTTCAATGCACAGACACCCAATCGTGGCGAGGGCTTGCCCGCAGTGATAAGCGTTTCGTTCAAGAGTTTGATTGCCGCCACCACGCGCTCATGCTTCACGTTTTCAGCCACCTCAGACATGGGGATGTGCGAAGTAACCCGAGCAGTGGTGAGTTCCGCAAGGATGTTTAGCTCCGATGTAAATCCGTCGAAACCGAGCTCAGTGGCAAACCATCGAAGCTCATCCTCATGGTTCATACCAGCCAGTTTTAGACTTGTCTTATTCAGTGGACCAAACAAAATGGCGTTAATTTCTTGGGACCTTGCCATAGAAAGTGCGCGGCTCAGTTGGTGGATTACCCTTGCTCCCGCAGCAGCACTCACCTCTTTGAGGGTTATGTGCTGCGCATTTTCTGAACTAGGAAGAAGCTGAACAAAACCGGGCTTTCTGTCTAAGGACCAGGGAACGGAGACTCCGGCCTGCTGCTCTGCGGATCTGAGCTCGTCCTCATTAGCGAGTAGCACAACCTCTACATTTTCCAGGTTTTGAGGGTCGCTGAGCAGTTTTGCTATGACCTCCGGTCCAACGCCGGCTTGATCTCCGAGTGTTATTGCTACACGTGCCATTAGTTTTTCTCCTCATAGTCAGAAATAGCTTGAACTTTTGCGGCAGACGAAGACGATTCATCGAATTGGTGATCCAGCCACTCGGAAACCAGCTTTCTTGCAAGTTCGCGACCGATAACTCTCTCCCCCATGGCTAGCACCTGAGCATTATTACTAAGCACGCTTCGCTCAACCGAGTAGCTATCGTGACCTACAGCGGCCCGAATGCCTGACACTTTATTTGCAGTAATAGCCATCCCGATGCCCGTTCCGCATATGAGTAGCCCACGGTCTGCCTCACCTCTGGCAACAATTTGTGCCACTTCGATAGCTACGAAGGGATAAGCAGTATCACCCTGACCATCGACACCGACGTCTTGAACCGATAAAACCCGCGGATCGGCCTCAAGTTGCTCTCGCAAGGTTTCTTTGTAACTGAAGCCCGCTTCATCGTTGCCAATTACGATTCTGTACTTACTCATTACCGACTCCCTTTTCTTCTAGAATTTTTCCAACCCGGGCAACTATCAAGGCAAGCGAGACAGCACCAGCGTCGGGAACACCAACTCCGCGTTCGGCATGGTTTTTTGCGCGGCCAATTCTAGGAACTAGGTCGGCAGTATTCTTTGCCCTTATCCCAGCATCGCGCGAGGATTCTTGCCAAGCACTGCTGAGGCTCCAGCCCTGGTCAATGTAGAGAGCGAAAGACTCGGAAAAAGGCGCCAAGACATCCACTAAAGTCTTATCCCCCAAGCGAGCACCACCAACATTTTGGACATTAGCTGACGCGTAGAGCAGGGCATCGGAAACAGTGCGAGCTGAAATTGAAGTCGCCTGGGACATTGATGTGGCTATGGATCCAAGCAAGATGCCCCAGATTGCCCCAGAAGTTCCTCCACCAAACTCACTCCAGCCAGTGGCTGCAACACTGAGTAGCTCAACGGATCCAGAGCAAGCCTTTTCTGAAACGGCTGCGTTCGCACCCCGAGCCCCGCGAACCATCCCAATACCATGATCTCCGTCTCCGGTTTGGGCGTCTAGGGCTCCCAACTCTTTCTCGGCTGCCAGCATCTCTTCGGCAATCTCGCTAAATATTGACTGCAAAATCGGGACATATGCCGCTGAGCCTTCAGGCTCTAAGAAAGATTCGATTTTGGACGACTTTGGACTCTCGAAGCCGTCGATTGTTTCGATACTTTTTTCATTCAGCATCCTGGTAAATCCTGGCGCATCGCAAGCTGCACCCCACAGCAACTCCAACTCTTCGTCGAGCCAAGCAATTGACAAAGAGCAACCGTCCATTCCGAGACTGGTGACAAGCTCTCCCACCTCAGGTAGTAGCACCTCAAAACCGCGGTTAGCTAGGTTCTGCGACACCGCGTTATAAACGCAGAAAAGTTCTTCGTACTTCATCGCCCCAAGACCGTTCAGCAGCACCGTAACCCTTTTGCTAGGAATAGGCGGCGGCTCATCAAGGATGCGTTGGACTAAAATTCGGGCCAGCTCCTCGGGAGTGGGCAGGTCCACTTCGCCAATGCCCGGTTCACCATGAATTCCGAGCCCCAAAGACATTTTTCCCTTCGGAACCTCAAAAAGTGGCTCCCTTTGCCCGGGAAGTGTGCAGCCCGAAAAAGCCACACCAAAGGTGTAAATGGCGTCGCTTGCGCGCTGGGCCAGTTTCTCCACGATATCTATGTCATCGCCTCGGCTGGCACTTGCACCTGCAATTTTGATCACAAAAAGATCCCCGGCAACTCCCCGTCTCGAACGCCTTTCAGAGAAAGAGGCGCTGGCCACATCATCGGCTACTCTCACAGTTCGCACATCCATCCCGAGCGACTTAAGCTTTTCCTGAGCATGAGAAAAGTTGAGCACGTCGCCCATATAATTTCCATAAATCAGCAGTGCGCCGGCGTCCGAATCGGCAGCCTGTGTGACCCTAAACACTTGGCCGGAGCTGGGAGACGCAAAAATATCCCCGCAGACCGCAGCCGTGGCCATGCCCGTCCCAACCATTCCGGCAAAGGCGGGGTAGTGACCGGATCCACCGCCGGCAACGATGGCCACATGCCCTCGTTTCCGAGATTTCAGGAGGACCCCTCCGTCCACCTGGGAAATATTTTCCTTGTGCGCGCGGAGAAAGCCGGACAGTGCCTGCGACGCAAATGTTTCGGCGCTTGTGAGTGTGGAAGTCACTTAGCTTCCTCCGAATCAGAATTTAGCTGATAAGGCACCAATAAGTTCTCCAAATAGATCCGGTTCTTGCGAAGAACTTCGGTCCAGTCATCGCTGTATTGCTCACAAACGATTATTCCTGCAAAGCCAGCATGCTTGGCCATCTCAAGAGCTTCCGGGTAGTCAATTACCCCGTCTTCGAGAGAAGTGGGTTCCGTAATAAATGAAGTTCCGACCAGTTCCCGGGTGTAGTTCTTGACGTGCCAATAATTGGTCATCGGCAACATTTTCACCAGCAATTGGTGCCAGTGCTCTACCTCTCGATCGAGACGAATCAGATTGCCAATGTCAGGGTTTAGCCCAACGTTAGGAGCATCAATATCGGCCACAAGTTTCAAAGCCGACTCAGCAGACCCCAACAGGGTGTCCTCGTAGAGCTCTAGAGAGACAAGAAGACCTAACTCCTCAGCTCGGCGGGCAATCTTTCGCAATCTTTCAACAGCCGTCGCCCAAATTGCAGGGTCCCGACTGTCTTTCCGACCCTCTGCAAGCCAAAAATAACGGGCGTTCTTCTGCTCGCTTGTAAGACTTGGATGCAACCCAAGACACACGGCGCTTGCACCCAATTCATGAGCTACCTCCAGACCGCGAAGGGAATATTCTAGATTTGCCTCTCCGCGCCCTGGCTCGATAACACTTTTGCGCGCTATAGCAAATGCCGGTGCCACAAGAGAGCTCTCTACCAGAGCATCGCGAAGCTGAGAAATTTGCGCTTGGTCAAAAGCTGGGAACGAAAGCCAATTATCGTGAAGTTCAACCCCGTGAAATCCAACCCCTTTAAAAGTTAGGAGCGCGTCAACCCATGAACCGAGTCCGCCGGAAATTAATGGCTCCCCGGAAGGCAGCACAGAGGGGGCCTTCACCATCCCAGCCAAGATTTCTTGTGGAGCAATCATCCAATCACTCCTTTGGGCTAGATGATAGTTCCTATACGATAATGAGCCTTTGTTTAGGTTTTCGGGCTGAGTTTGAATCGTAATCAAATCTTTATTTTTGAGAGTCCTCTTTCACAACAAATGCCTTTCGATCTGCCTGCACGCGAACGTTCACCCGACCAATGTGTTCGGCCATCAGAAGTCGAGCCTTCTCCCCCTCGCCAGCAATCATGGCTTCGAGTATCGCGTCATGCTCGTCGATGGCAGAGTCAGCGTCCGTGACTCCTAGGCCAGCAAATAAGCGAAACCGCTGCACATGTCCGCCAAGAGTGTTGTAGGCAGAGATCAGGAAAAGGTTGTCAGTTAGCTCGGCGATGAGACGATGAAAGGTTTCGTCAGCGAACCAGAATTCACTCATCTCTGAATAAGTCCCCCCCCTTGCACTGCCTCTCATTTGACGAACCGTTTCGGAGAGCTCTTCTAAATTGACTGCAGAAGCTCGAGCTGTCGCAAAAAACGCGTTGGCTGGCTCAATGGCCGCCCTGGCATCCATCAAATCACTCAGCTCTTCGCCGCTTAGAAATGGCGCTACCCGGTAGCCACGCAGTGCCGCACGAGTTATTAGACCTGTCGACTCGAGTCGAGCGAGGGCTTCGCGGATGGGTGTATGAGACACGCCGAAGTCGCGAGCCAAAGCATCGATGTTGAGCGCAGTCTCTGGTGGATACTCGCCTTGCATTACGTGCTCGAGCAGAGCATCGTAAACCGAATCCGATAGGGACTTTCGCGAAATAAACTTGGATGCATCGGGGGCGTCGTTCTCCAAACCGATCAAGACTCACTCCTCTTCATTTTCATTCAGCTCAAAAAAATCATCATGTTTCGGTGCCCGCAAAGGGCCTCTCATCATTGGCAAGTTACTGCCTCTGAGAGTTTAGAGCAAGCGACTACGAGTGTGTAAGGGACAGTAGCCAAGGTGGATTTGCGTTCACGGGCCTGCAATCTCTGCGGTTTTCCCTGGACAGTTTAAGTAAAGATAAGAGCATTGGCGCTGAAGATTCGCATGAGCGCTGTCCCTTTTTATCAACTGACTCATACCTCCAGCCGGATGAACATTTCGAAGTATCGCAAAAAGGTTTTAATGGCGGGCTAGACCAAGAGCTGGGTCTCGCTGAGGGCTTCATTGTTGAGGAGGTTCTGCCCGTTTTAGTATCTTGCCTCTTCAGTTTTTTGTTTCGCAATCTTTAGAGTGGAACATCCCGACTTTGAATCAGTCCCAAAACAATGTGCTCAACATAGCGAGTGAAATTTCCGACAAAAAAAGATCTGAGACTGAGCAAAAAAACTGGTTATCTGCACCTAAAAAACGATTATGAAGATTTGGGAATGATGATGGATCATCGGGCCATGGGCGATGGAATGGGAGACATAGTAGAAATGGCCTCAGATAAAAATCCCGGCAAACTTCCAACAAAACTCCCCTTAGAGTTTGACATCACGTTTTTATCCGTGAAGATTGAGCATCACAAAGGGGCATTAAATATGGTTCAAATGATTCAGAATTCTCAAAACGAAGTGGCTAGCGCGTTGGCTCAAGAATTCTTCGCTGCGCAACAAGCCGATGTTCGGCAGGTTGCATGCCCTCTTCAGAAACTAACAAATGATTAGGGCTCTGGCCGCATCCGGAGCAGTGGCCTTGATGCTAACCGGCTGCGCCAGCGCGGTGGAAAAAGTTTCTATAGATCAAATGGAGCACGTTCACAGTGTTGCCGCGGACGGAGGGAATTTTTACTTGGCTAGCCACCATGGCCTCTATGAACTGGATGGCGACTCGTGGAGTCTGATTGGCGACGAATTCGACATCATGGGCCTAGACATCAGTAATGGCGTCTTTTACGCCAGCGGCCATCCCGGGCCGACACAAGACTGGGCCGACCCAATCGGAATAATCACCTCGATAGACCGAGGGAAGACTTGGACCCCTAAAACATTTATGGGCGAGGTTGATTTTCACCTTCTGGAGGTCTCGGGTGATTATTTTGTTGGGGTAGCTGCTAATTACGGGGTTGTTGTTGGCTCTTCGGATGGCGCTGAGTCTTGGCTGACTTTGGAAACCCCGAGCCTGGATAGCCTCAGCGTCAACCCAAAAAACGGAAGTGAGATTCTGATAATTTCAGAAGGAATGCTGCTTTTATCGCGCGACGCCGGCTTAAGTTTCGATTCAATCGAGACTCCGGACAATCTTTTGTTGGTGGACTGGAGTGACTCAGGAATCTATCTCGGTACGGATCGTCAACTATTTTTTAGCGGAGATTTAACTCAGGGCTTTAGCTCCAATCCTGAAATATTCAACAACATTCAGTCTGTCTCAGCGCAGGGCAAACAAGTGATCGTGCTGGATGAAGATGGTGTCCACATTTCTGAAGATGCTGGAGAGTCATTCAGGCTGCTGCCCTAACCCCAAGAAATTGAGTGATTAGCCAAAAGCCTAAAAAGTACCTACCCTGAGAACTA
>Ga0136572_1000628_pt1 | contig 12664 bp, 10 predicted proteins | sample AntDeeMetageno83_FD_104639 | JGI IMG/M metagenome (GOLD analysis project Ga0136572, IMG submission 104639) | Saline lake microbial communities from Deep lake, Antarctica - Metagenome #83 | ecosystem: Environmental > Aquatic > Non-marine Saline and Alkaline > Saline | place: Antarctica: Deep lake...
AAGTCAATAAAGCCTTGGAACCCGACGCGGAGGTCGGTGCCCGGAAGTTGGGGTTCAAACAGTGTGGCTTGGAAGATGGCGTCGGTGTCACTTGCGATGGCCCGGAGGGTGTCGGCTAGTGAACGCCCGATGGCCTCCCGCCAGGCTGTGGCCCCTGAACCTGGTGGGGAACGGTCGTAGGTAATCTCGGTGACTGTGCCTCGTATACGGAGACCCTCCAGGACACGGTGTTCGTGGACTAGCCCAAGCCTGGCCACCAAATCCACCATGGGATCAACCAGTTGGGGAACCGTTATTGCTTTGCCCAGTTTTTCATCGGCCACCCGCGCCACACTCCACGGGCACTGCAAGAACCTGGTCAGGTCACTTGCCGAAATTACCCAGGAGTCGTCATCGAGGCGTTGCATAGTGTGAGCCTAAAGCGTGGCACGAACCTCACTAGATCATGTTGAGTTCGCGCAACTTCTCGTTCAGCAACGTGTTGTTGGGCTCGGTTAGCACGGAGCCATCGGAGAACACCAACACGGGAATGCTCGGCCGCCCAGAGATCTCTATGGCGCGAGCTTTGTCTTCTTCGCTGGCATCGACATCGTGGTAGACAAACTCGACCCCGTAGTGCTCCAGCAGTGCTTGGGCGCGCACGCAGTCGCCACACCAGCTGGCGCCATAAAAATCGACGGGGGTTGACTCTGCCATAGTGGGGTCCTTTCACGAGCGGATGATGTGGCCCCCATCGTAGCGATGTCGCCCCTGTGTCTCTCACCTCATAGACTCAGAATCACTCGCCGGTCGGCGATATCCCCTGGGAGGTGATGACGTGGTGGAGACCACAGGGCCAGGCCCGTCGTTTAAAATCCAGCCTGGTGGCCAGGTCACCTATCGGCCCGGGATGGATGAAAACACCGTAGAGGCGCCAGCAGGGGCGCCAGCTATGCGAGTGGAAAAAGATTCACTCGGAGAACACGAGGTCCCCCTCGAAGCCTACTGGGGTATTCACACCGCCAGGGCATTAGAAAACTTCCCGATCACTCGCCGGGCCATCTCAAACTATCCCGACCTGATTCGTGGGCTTGCGTGGGTGAAGCAGGCAGCGGCGCGAGCAAATAAGGACATTGGCGTGCTCTCGGCGGACAAAGCTGATCTGATTGATCAGGTCTGTGAAGAGTTGATCCAGGGACACCTGCACGAGCAGTTCGTGCTGGGTGCGGTGCAGGGAGGGGCTGGCACATCCACCAACATGTGTGCCAACGAGGTCATCGCTAACCGTGGTCTCGAAATCATGGGGTTTGCCAAGGGCGACTACCAGCACCTTCACCCCATCGACGATGTCAACCGTTCACAAAGCACCAATGATGTGTACCCGAGCGCAATCAAACTGGGCATGGTGATGGGTGTTCGGAGACTCTATGCAGAACACAAGCTGCTCGCGGAATCCTTTGGCGCCAAAGGCGAAGAGTTTGCTCAGATTCTCAAAGTGGGCCGCACTCAGCTCCAAGATGCGGTGCCCATGACGCTCGGGCAAGAGTTTCGAGGGTTTGCGACCACGCTTCGCGAAGACCACCAGCGCATCGAAGAAACAATTCCATTTCTGTGTGAAGTAAACCTCGGGGCTACCGCAATCGGGACAGGAATTACCGCCGATCATCGCTACCCCGAAGCCGTGCGGGGCCACCTCGCTGCTCTCACCGGTCTCGATATTCGCACCGCCCCCGACCTGATCGAGGCCACCAGCGATGCTGGGGTCTTTATGACACTGTCGGGAACTCTCAAACGGGCGGCCGTGAAACTGTCGAAGATTTGTAACGATCTCCGCCTGCTCTCCAGCGGGCCCCAGGCCGGGTTTGGCGAAATAAGCCTGCCGGCGAGACAGGCAGGGTCCTCGATTATGCCCGGGAAAGTCAACCCGGTAATCCCTGAAGTGGTCAACCAGGTAGCTTTCGCCATTATTGGCTCCGATGCGACCGTAACGGCCGCTGCCGAAGCGGGGCAGCTCCAGCTCAATGCTTTTGAGCCAATCATTGCCGCATCTCTCATGCAGTCCCTGGTGTGGCTGACCAATGCGTGTCGAACACTACGGGTCAACTGTGTGGAGGGCATTACCGCAAATGTTGATCGCCTCCAGCAGCAGGTCGAAGCAAGTGTCGGTGTGGTCACCGCGCTCACCCCCTACATCGGCTATGTAAAAGCCGCCGCAATAGCTCATGAGGCGCTTGCCGGTGGCGGCACCGTTCGTGAGCTGGTCATTGCGAAGGGTTTGATGGATGCCGCCCAGCTAGAACATGTTCTCTCCCCGGAGCGTTTGAGTGGACTCACTCTTGCCACCGGGGTAATTGTTCTGCCACCGCTGAACGAAGACCCCGAACAAGCGGGTTAATAACCTCGCCGCCCAGTGGCGGGGCGTGGCCTCCAGCGCTTCTGAGCGGCGAGTAACTTCTGAATATCGTCCCAAGAGAACGATTTCTTAGCAAGAGGTGGGCAGTCACACCTTGGTAACGCTTAGCGTGAGCGCCGGAACCCTGCCCCGTGATGCTGGTGGGCACAATGTGCTCACAGCGCGTTCGTGTGGGGGGAATGGGCGAGGTGGAGGGGAGAGCTTCGGCGGCAGCACTCTCTGCCATGGTCTCCACGCGTGTGGGCCGAGCGTGTATCACCACACTTTTCGAAAACAAATCGTCGTAGAAATCCGCTTCGAAGACCACCGGGTCGCTAACCGTAAGTTTAAGAAGTTTGTTTCCCGGCGCGGTGAGAAACACGATGGAGTGCTGATCAACCACGCAGGCATTGGGTAAAAATCCAGTGTGCCCGCGGCACACACGGCGAGCCTGCCAAGCTCCCTACCGGCGAGAAAGTCCCAGGCTCCCGCTTCAGTCACCTCGGTGACGGGATCGGGATCGGGGGAGTATGCGTCTTTTATCCTGTCGGCCTGTGGTGGGCTGGCTCATTCCCCGACACTACTCAGCCTGCGCTCGAGCGCGAGAGGAAAAGTGGGGGTGCTAGAGTATGGGACTGTGCCGTGAAACGGCCGCGGAAAGAGAGAGTTACACCACTCCCGGTGTGACGCCGCGCAGCGAGACAAAGGAGAGCTGACATGGCTATGGCCCCAGAAACAAAATTGAGCATCATCGAGACCTACGCCACCCACAAGGGTGACACCGGCTCTCCCGAAGTCCAGGTTGCCCTGATGACCCACCGCATCATCGAATTGACCGAGCACCTCAAAGAGCACAAGCACGACCACCACTCCCGTCGTGGTTTGTTGCTGATGGTGGGTCGTCGTCGCCGTCTGCTGGGTTACCTCCAACGCATCGAGATCTCTCGTTACCGCACGCTGATCGAAAAGCTTGGCTTGCGTCGCTAACTTCTTTCTTTTACCGACATCCCTGCGCAACAGCGCGGGGATGTCGCTTTTTAGGGGTATTAGCGGTACTCTTGCGAGGTTCGTGTTCACGGACGATAACTGAATAGGCTCGCTGAGTACGTTGCGAGCTCGAAGCTGGTCACCGGTGGTGGTCTACTGTCACAAGACAGTGCACTTCTACTGTTGGCCAGGTACAGGCCCCACGATGTGTGGCACCTTCCTGCTCGTTTCCTCTTCGCGGCGTTCCATCATCACCGGCACACATGCCGGTGATGTTTGCTGATGTGTAAGGAGATGTGACCTTAATGGAAGGTCCAGAAATTAAATTCGCCGAAGCCGTTCTCGATAACGGCTCCTATGGAAAGCGCACTGTGCGCTTCGAAACGGGCCGTTTGGCCCAGCAAGCTCAGGGTGCGGTTGCCGCATACCTGGATGAAGACACCATGTTGCTCTCGGCAACAAGTGCTTCGAAAAACGCGAGGGAAGGTTTTGATTTCTTCCCCCTGACTGTTGACGTGGAAGAGCGTTCCTATGCTGCAGGGAAAATCCCCGGTTCCTTCTTTCGTCGGGAAGGTCGCCCCTCCTCGGAAGCGATTCTTGTCTGCCGTCTGATTGACCGGCCTTTGCGCCCGTCGTTCGTTGATGGTTTGCGAAACGAAGTCCAGATTGTGATCACAGTGCTGTCGATGGCTCCAGATGAGTTCTACGACGCGTTAGCTATTAACGCTGCCAGTGCATCCACCCAGATTTCGGGGTTGCCCTTTAGCGGCCCCATTGGTGCTGTGCGGTTGGCCTTGATTGGTAAGCAGTGGGTAGCGTTTCCCAAATACAGCCAGCTGGCTGATGCTGTCTTTGACATTGTCGTGGCCGGTCGCGTGGTGACGATGCCTGATGGCAGCGAAGACGTTGCGATCATGATGGTCGAAGCAGAAGCAACAGAGGGCAGCTGGAATCTCATCCAAGCTGGCGCCACAAAGCCCAGTGAAGAAGTTGTCGCACAGGGCCTCGAAGCGGCCAAGCCCTTCTTGAAGCAGCTGGTGGAAGCTCAGCAGAAACTTGCTGATCAGTCTGCGAAGGAAATCGAGGATTATCCGGTCTTCTCCGACTACACCCCTGAGGTGTTGGCTGCGGTAGACACTCTTGCGGCCACCAAACTTGCTGGCGTCTATCAAATCGCTGACAAGAAAGAACGTCAGAGTGCTGATGAGGCACTCAAGTCCAGCGTGAAAGACGATATTGCTGCGAAGGTGGGTGCAGGGGAGTTGGCCGAAGGGTCACAGTCCATGGTGTCTGCCGCCTACAAGTCGGTCACCAAGCGCGTCATGCGCGCCAGAGTGCTCGCTGAAGGTATTCGCATTGACGGTCGTGGACTGTCTGATCTTCGCGTGATCGATGCAGAAGTTGACGTGATTCCTCGCGTACACGGTTCTGCACTGTTCCAGCGTGGTGAAACTCAGATTTTGGGTGTGACCACACTGAACATGTTGAAGCTGGAGCAGCAGATCGACTCGTTGAGCCCGGTCACTTCGAAGCGCTACATGCACCACTACAACTTCCCGCCCTACTCCACCGGTGAAACCGGTCGTGTGGGAACGCCGAAGCGTCGGGAAATCGGTCACGGTTTCCTGGCTGAGCGTGCCTTGGTTCCCGTCTTGCCAAGCAGGGAAGAATTTCCCTACGCCATCCGTCAGGTTTCTGAGGCGTTGAGCTCTAACGGTTCAACTTCGATGGGTTCGGTGTGTGCCTCGACACTGTCGATGTTGAACGCCGGTGTGCCCTTGAAGGCTGCTGTTGCCGGTATAGCGATGGGTTTGATTTCGGACACGGTCGATGGTGAGATGCGCTACGCCGCACTGACCGACATCCTGGGTGCGGAAGATGCTCTGGGTGATATGGACTTCAAGGTCGCAGGAACCAGCGAGTTTGTGACAGCTATCCAGCTGGACACCAAACTCGACGGTATACCTGCCAGCGTTCTCGCTAGTGCTCTGACTCAGGCCAAAGAGGCCAGGCTGCACATTCTGAGTGTGATGAATGAAGCCATTGACTCACCCGATGAGATGGCTGCCACTGCGCCCCGAGTAATCACCGTGCAGATTCCGCCAGACAAGATTGGCGAGTTGATTGGCCCGAAGGGAAAAACCATCAACTCGATCCAGGACGAGACGGGTGCGCAAATCTCGATTGATGATGATGGCACCGTGTTTATCGGTGCTGTTGACGGAGATAGCGCGGAGGCGGCCAGAAGCCGCGTCAACGCCATTGCCAACCCGGTGAACCCTGAAGTGGGCGAACAGTACCTGGGAACGGTCGTCAAGATCGCAGCCTTCGGTGCGTTCATCTCCTTGGTTCCTGGCCAAGATGGCCTGCTGCACATCTCCGAAGTGCGCAAGCTTGCCGGTGGCAAGCGCGTGGACGACGTGGAAGATGTGCTCTCCGTTGGTCAGAAAGTCCTGGTGGAAATTTCCAAGATTGACGATCGCGGCAAGCTCTCGCTTTCGCCCGTCATTGCTGCCGAGGGTGAAGCACAGGAGTAGACGCCACAGCGCAAGAAGAGCCGGTTGCCCTGGGGCAACCGGCTCTTCTTATTGGGCCTGGCCGAGAAAAGAATAACTAAAGTTATTAAAATTCTCGCTGAGATAAGCGCTAGGAGCTTTGGTGGGTATAAATATCGTTTTACCGAAGAGGAAAGCCTTTCTTTGCCACTCTTGACGATGTCTCAGCGTGTGGCTTTCAGCTGGCACTCAGCTTAAACAGGGTGTTTATGTAGCAAATTCTCCGGGTCGGGAGTAGCGTAAGCAATGCAATCTTCCCCACCTGTGGGGAATTGTTAGAGGAGTTCTCCTCGACCACCCGCCGGCGGATTCGTCGCGGCGGCGGGCGGAAAATCACACCGCAATATTTTAGGGAGAAACATGGACTTGCTTGTTATTACACAGGCGTTCTTCATGCTCGGGTTTGTCGCCATGGCGGCTGGAACCCTCTACTTCGTTTTGGAGAGAGGCGACCTTAAGCCTGAGCACCGTATTGCCGCAACCTATGCAGCGATTATTACCTTCATCGCCGCGATCATGTATTTCATCATGACCGACATTGTGGGCTTCTTCGACCAGGTGCCGACTTCGGCAGACGGCATCGCAGAAACCATGCCCTTCCGTTACATTGACTGGTTGTTGACGACCCCGCTGCTCTCGATTGAGTTCGGTCTGATTGTCGCTATTGCTGGCGCTGCTAGCAAGGGCTTCGTCACCCGAATCGTGATCGCTGACATCATCATGATCGTCACCGGTTACCTGGGCGAAATTGGCACCGAGGGCGAACTGTCCACGTGGGTCTACTTCATCATCTCCAGCCTCGCATGGCTCTACATCGTCTACGCGATCTTCCAGATCAAGCTCGATGGAATGCCAGATTACGCTGCTCGTGCAGTGAAAATCATGCGTCGCTTCGTGATGCTCGGATGGGCAATTTACCCCATCGGAACAGCCACTGAAGAGTTCATGAAGATCAGCGGTGCTGATGTCGGAACTGCCGTTGCGATTGCCGCCATTGTGTATGTCATCGCTGACGTACTCAACAAGGTTGGCTTCGGAATGGTTGCCGTCAGCGCAGCAAAGCAGGCGTCTGTTGCATCAGGGGCCAAGGTCACGAAGGAAATGGCCTGATCCTTCACCACCTCAACACAGGGCCCGGAGCTTTGCTCCGGGCCCTGTGCCGTTAAGGCTTGAGCCTTCGGGTAACGCGCGCTAGGGTGGGGGCGCTATGTCACCCGCAATCGAATTTAATCTCACCACGCCCGAGCTCCAGGTCACTGCAAGCGGTGATGCTGTTGTCTCTCGGACCATTCATCCCAGTGGCCTCCGTATCCTCACCGAAGAGGTCCCCGGTGCGCTGAGCGCCTCTATTGGCTTCTGGATTGCTGTGGGGTCCAGAGATGAAGACTCCGTTTCCTTTGGGTCCACACATTTTCTCGAGCACCTGTTGTTCAAGGGAACCTCCACCCGCAGCGCACTCGACATTGCGGTGGCCTTTGACGAGGTCGGTGGGGAGCATAATGCGCTGACAGCAAAAGAGCACACCTGCTACTACGCCAAAGTGCAAGACCACGATTTGGGCATGGCCATTGACGTCTTAGCCGACATGGTGGCGGATTCGACCCTGGACTCTCGTGAATTCGAGGTTGAGCGGCAGGTGATTCTTGAAGAGCTCGCCATGGCCGATGATGACCCAAGCGATGTTGCCCACGAGCGCATCACTGAGCTTGTGCTGGCCTCCCACGCTTTGGGTCGCCCGATAGGGGGTAGTCCTGCCACTATCGCGGCTGCCACCCGTGAGTCCGTCTGGAACCACTACCAGCGCCACTATCGCCCCTATGAACTTGTGGTGACCGCGGCGGGAGGACTGACACACGCTGATGTCGTGGATCGAGTCCTCGCGGCGCTCAGTTCTTCTGGCTGGGACCTCACCGTCCCCCACGAGCCCGCAGGCCGGCGTCTGCGTGGAGAATCTCCTGTGGTTCGACCCTCTGCGTCCCTCGTGGTCACAAGGCCCCTAGAGCAAGCTGTCGTGATTCTTGCCGCGCCGGGTCTCCACGCCAACGACGAGCGACGCCACGCGATGGCTGTCATGTCCCAAGTGCTTGGTGGAGGAATGTCTTCCAGGCTGTTCCAGGAGATTCGCGAAAAGCGCGGCCTCGCCTATTCCGTCTACAGCTATGCCAGTGGGTACGCCGACGCAGGACTCTTTGGGATGGGGGCGGGGACCTCGCCCCACAGCGTGGCGGAAGTGGCCAACGTGATGAAGGGCGAGCTCTACTCCCTTGCGGAATCGGGAATCACCGAGAGCGAATTGGCCCGCACCAAAGGAAGTGTCTCGGGGGCCTCCGCCCTGGGATTAGAAAACAGTGACGCGCGAATGATTCGTTTGGGTAGAGCAGAGTTGGTCAGTGGAGAATTTGTAGATCGCGATGAAGGCCTTGCCCGGTTGCACGCGGTAGACCGCGACGCCGTGCAGTCCATTGCCCAGGAACTCGCGGGCAGGCCGCTCTCTGCAGTGGTGGTGGGTGCTGTGGCCGAGGGCATCGTGGATCACTTTGGCCCCGCGGCGCCAGCTGTGGGCACAGAGCAGGCACCAGCAAAGGAGCAGTGATGTCTCGATACTTGTATCTTGTGCGCCACGGAGAACAAGACGATGCAGAATTTGGGCTCCCTGAGGGGCCACTCAGCGATCGCGGTCGGACCCAAGCCTCGCTCGTGGCCGATCGCCTCTCGAGGGTGACCTTCGATGCCGCCTACACCTCTCCGATGCAGCGAGCTATCGAAACGGCAGAGGTCATGACGGAACGCCTAGGTCTTGATGCTGCCTCACCGAGTGCGCTGCTGATGGACTGCATTCCCTCGGGGCAAAGCCCCGATATGCCCGCGTCGTTTGAGTCCTTTTATGGGGGGGTCAGCGAAGAAACTATTCAAGCAGGTGAGGCCCAAATGGCTGATGCTGTGGCGGAATGGTTCGCCCGCTCCATTGATGACCGTCACGAATTGCTGGTCACCCACAACTTTGTGATCGCCTGGTTCGTTCGCGAAGCGCTGGGAGCGGCAGCGTGGAGATGGATTGGACTCAACCAAGCTCATGCCGGGCTGACCATCATTCGTGTTCGCACCGCAAAACCACCGGTGTTAATTTCCCACAACGATGTGGGTCACTTGCCCCCCGATATCCTCACCGGTCTTCCCGAGACGCTGCTGGCGTGATGTTCACGCCAGCGAGTGTCGGCCTCCGGTGTTTAGACTACGACCATGGAGTTCGCTACCGCCAGGCGTGAAGCAGCCCGCCTCACCGAGCGAATTCTTGCGCTCCAAGATGCGTATTATCGCCAGGATTCTCTGCTGGTCTCCGATGGTGACTATGACGCTCTGATGCGAGAGCTTGAATCCCTCGAGGAACAATTTCCGCAGCTGCAAGGCGCAGATTCCCCCACCAGAAATATCGGGTTTGGGACAGGGGAGCTGTTCTCCCCGGTCACCCACGCCGAGCGAATGTTCAGCCTCGATAATGTTTTTAGTGCTGAAGAAATGACTGCGTGGATGGCCAAAGTTGAGCAGTCCCAACCTCTTGCCAGTTACCTGTGTGAACTCAAAGTTGATGGGGTGGCACTGAACCTTCGATACGAACAGGGCCGTCTTGTCTCTGCCGCCACCCGTGGCGATGGCGTGACGGGGGAAGACGTCACCGAGAACGCTCTGCGCATTCCGGGGGTGCCCCGCCGACTTCAGGGTGACAACCATCCCGACCTCGTGGAAGTGCGGGGTGAAGTCGTGTTTCCTCTTGAAGTGTTTCGGGCCTTGAACGCTGCCCAAGCGGCTCGGGGTAAAAAACTGTTCGCAAACCCTCGCAATGCTGCCTCGGGAACCCTGCGCCAGAAAAGTGAAGGCAAAACAGACGAGCAGCGGGCACTCGTTCGCGAGCGCCTAGGCGCCCTCACCATGGTGGTTCACGGCATGGGCGCGTGGGGTAACCCGCCGGTGAACACGCAAAGTGGGGTGTATGAGGTACTTCGCTCCTGGGGTCTGCCGGTGTCTGATCTGGTCGAAACCGTGGGAAGTTCTGCTGAGGTGCTCGACTACATAGAGCGCTACGGTGCGCAGCGAAGCGGGGTGAGTCACGAAATTGACGGCGTCGTCATCAAAGTGGATCAGTTCGAGATTCAGCGCGACATGGGGTTCACCTCTCGGGCACCGCGGTGGGCGATCGCCTATAAGTACCCGCCAGAACAGGTGACCACCAAACTTCTCGACATTGTGGTGGGCGTAGGGCGCACAGGTCGGGCCACGCCCTACGCGGTGCTGGAACCCGTGCAGGTTGCCGGTAGTGAAGTTGAGCGAGCGACCCTGCACAACCAGGACGTCGTGAAACTCAAAGGCATTCTTATCGGTGACACGGTGGTGGTCAGAAAAGCGGGAGATGTTATCCCCGAAATTCTTGGACCTGTCAGTGAGGCGCGGGATGGGAGCGAACAAGAATTTGTGATGCCCCACGCCTGCCCGGAGTGTGGTTCAGCACTGGGTCCCGCAAAAGAGGGTGACAAAGATTTACGCTGCCCGAACTCCCAGAACTGTCCGGCCCAAGTGCGTGGTCGCATCGAACATATTGGAAGCCGCGGCGGTCTCGATATTGAAGGCCTCGGCGAGGTGAGCGCGGCAGCGCTCACTCAGCCTCTGATCCCCGAAGTTGCGCCATTGGTTAACGAGGCAGGGCTGTTTGATTTGAGCGTGGAGGATTTGTTCCCCATTGTCTCTGCTGTGCGAGACCCTGACACCGGTCTTCCCAAGCGCTCTGCAGACACGGGTGACGTTGTGGTCCAGACCCCCTTTCGGCGCCGGCGCAAAAAAAGCGATCCCGCGTTTATCCCCGGGCCGAGTGCGTTTGGCGGAGACGCCGACTGGGTTCCCTCGAAAGCTGCCTTCGAACTGCTCGATGAGCTTCAGGGAGCTAAAAGCCAACCTCTGTGGCGCTTTCTTGTCAGTTTGAATATCCGCCATGTTGGTCCTGTCGCAGCGCGGGCGCTGGCTGATCATTTTTCCTCCCTTGAGGCGATCATGGCTGCGAGTGGGGAGGAACTCGCCTCTGTTGATGGGGTGGGAGACATCATTGTTCAGTCGCTTCAGCACTGGTGGGAGGTCGACTGGCACCGCGACGTCGTGTCGAGGTGGCGCGCTTCTGGTGTGAGCTTTGCCGACTCTCCTTCTCCCAGGGGTGCATCCTCTGGCGCGCTGTCAGGGATGATCGTGGTCATCAGCGGTGCCATCCCGGGGTACACCAGGGACGCAGCACAGGATGCTGTGCGCGCAGCCGGGGGTAAACCCGGCTCCAGTGTGAGTAAAAAAACCTCTGCGGTGGTGGCGGGGGAGGGATCAGGGAGTAAACGCACCAGCGCGGAAGCTCTTGGCGTTTTCGTGGTGGAGGCTACGGACTTTGAGCGTTTCCTCGCGGAGGGCACGGGGAGCCAAGCGCTTTAGACTGGAGCCTTGATCAAGGAGATTCATGTCAGAAATGACCCCCCAGGTAATACGCCATTTGGCCGAACTTTCTCGTATTGCCCTGGGTGACGAGGAAATTCAGAGGCTGTCGGGTGAACTGGGGGCGATTGTGAGCGCTGTTGAGGCCGTGTCTCAGGTCGCCACGGACGATGTTCCCCCCACCTCCCATCCCCTTCCTTTAGGAAATGTTTTTCGCGACGACATTGTCGGTGAAACGTTAAGCACGGAAGAAGCTCTTGCCGGCGCGCCAGATCATGACGGTTCCAGGTTCCGCGTGAGCGCCATCTTGGGGGAAGAACAGTGAGTGATCTCACTCGTCTAAGTGCCAGTGATTTAGCGGATGCATTAGCTTCTCGCAGCGTGTCAAGCGTTGAGGCGACCAAAGCCCATCTTGAGCGTATAGAACACACGGAGGGGCACGTCGGAGCGTTTTTGGCCCGGTCAGAGAATGCGTTGGCTGTCGCCAAAGACAGTGACGAGCGACGTGCCGCCGGCGAAGAACTCTCGGCGCTGTCGGGTGTTCCCATCGCCATCAAAGATGTGCTCTGCACCACCGATATGGTCACCACCGCAGGGTCTCGCATCCTGGAGGGATGGCTGCCCCCCTATGACGCAACCGTGGTGATCAAGCTTCGCCGGGCAGGGATGGTGGCGCTTGGCAAAACAAACATGGACGAGTTTGCGATGGGCTCCTCCACGGAGCACTCTGGTTACCAGGTGACCAGAAACCCCTGGAACCTTTCTCTCGCTCCCGGTGGTTCCGGTGGAGGCTCCGCCGCGGCTGTCGCAGCGAGGCAGGCGCCTCTGGCTATTGGCAGCGACACCGGGGGATCCATTCGCCAGCCCGCAGCGTTTACCGGCACCGTCGGTGTGAAGCCCACCTACGGCGGCGTGAGCCGCTACGGGGTCATCGCCTTGGCATCTTCGCTCGACCAGGTGGGCCCCGTCTCGCGGACCGTGCGAGATGCGGCGCTGCTGCACGACATTATTGGCGGCCACGACCCCCACGATTCGACCAGTATTCCCACACCGTGGGGAAGCATGACCGCTGCGGCGGATAGGGGTCTTGCGGCCTCGAGCCTCCAAGGTCTTCGAGTGGGCATAGTCCGAGAACTCATTACAGAGGGACTTGACCCCGGGGTGAAGCAGCGTTTTGATGAAACCGTCGCGTTGCTTGGCGCCCACGGTGCTGACGTGATCGAGGTGGAGGCACCGCATTGCGAGTACGCCGTGGCGGCGTATTATCTGATTCTTCCTGCCGAAGCATCCA
>Ga0136572_1000649_pt1 | contig 12379 bp, 8 predicted proteins | sample AntDeeMetageno83_FD_104639 | JGI IMG/M metagenome (GOLD analysis project Ga0136572, IMG submission 104639) | Saline lake microbial communities from Deep lake, Antarctica - Metagenome #83 | ecosystem: Environmental > Aquatic > Non-marine Saline and Alkaline > Saline | place: Antarctica: Deep lake...
CCCGCCGTACAGCACGGCGTCACCGAGGGCGCCGGGCTCGCCGCCGCCGACGCCGTACGGATGGTGGCGGCGGCGGTCCGCGAGGAGGCTGAACCGCGCCTCGTGGCCGCGGACGGTGATGTCCCGGCGGAGGCCGAGACCGCCGCGGAACTCGCCGGCGCCGCCGGAGTCCTCGCGGAACTCATACCGGTCGATCCGAAGGGGATACGCCGTCTCGAGCACCTCGACGGGCGTGTTCATCGTGTTGCTCATGTGGACGTGGACGCCGTCCATCCCGTCGCGGCCGGTGCGCCCGCCGAAGCCGCCGCCCTGCGTCTCGTAGAACGCGTATGGCGAGCCGTCGCGGGGATCGGTTCCCCCGAAGGTGACGTTGTTCATCGTCCCCTGGCCGGCGCCCGTGACCCGTTCGGGCACCGCCTCGGCGAACGCGCCCAGCACGACGTCGGTGACGCGCTGGGACGTCTCGAGGTTGCCGCCGACGACGGCCGCCGGCGGCCTCGGGTTGACGATCGTCCCCTCGGGTGCACGAACCTCGATCGGGCGGTAACAGCCGTGGTTCGGCGGAATATCCGGATCAGTCACACAGCGGACCGCATAGAACGTCGCCGAGGAGGTGACCGCGATGACGGCGTTGATCGGCCCGGCCGTCTGCGGTGCGGTCCCCTCGAAATCGACGACGACCTCCTCGCCGTCGATCGTCACGGCCGCCTCCACGGGGAGGTCCTCGTTACCGACGCCGTCGTCGTCGAGGACATCCGCGAAGGAGTAGGTGCCGTCGGGAAGCTCGGCGATCTCCGCGCGCATCCGCCGCTCGGAGTAGTCGTTGATCTCGTCGAGCGCCTCGGCGACCGTCGCCTGTCCGTACTTCTCGACCAGCTCGATGAACCGGCGCGAGCCCGTCTGGTTGGCTGCCTCCTGCGCGCGCAGGTCGCCTCGGCGCTCGTCGGGCGTCCGGACGTTCAACAGCACCATGTCGAAGACCGCCTCGTTGGGGTCGCCCCCCTGGAACAGCTTGACGGGCGGGATGCGGAGCCCCTCCTGGTAGATCTCCGTGGAGTCGGCGGCGACGCTCCCGGCGCGGGAGCCGCCGACGTCGGCGTGGTGGGCGCGGTTGGCAGCGAAGGCGACGACCGCTCCCTCGTGGAAGACGGGCGTGACGAGCGTCAGGTCCGGGAGGTGTGCGCCGCCGTGGTACGGGTCGTTCAACAGGACCGCGTCGCCCGGCTCGAGCGTCTCCGGCGGGAACCGGTCGATCGCGGCCGCGACCGAGAACGGCATTGCGCCCAGGTGGACGGGCATGTTCTCCGCCTGTGCGATCATGTCGCCATCGGCGTCGAACAGCGCACAGGAGCAGTCCCGCCGCTCCTTGATGTTCGGCGAGTAGCCCGTCCGGATCAGGTTGGCGTTCATCTCCTCACACACCGCCTCGCAGGCGTTGCGGAGGACCTCCAGGGTGACGGAGTCGACCATCAGTCCGTCACCTCCACGACGATGCTGCCGTACTCGTCGATCCGCGCGGACTGTCCGGGACGGACGACAACCGTGCTCTCCTCGCCCTCGACGACCGCCGGCCCGTCGAACGTCGCCCCAGTCGGGAGCAGTTCGCGGACGTAGACGGCCGACTCGACGAACTGGCCGTCGAACATCACCGGCCGCCGCTCGCGCCGTGCGTCCGTGACCGTCCCGCCGGTCTCGGCGGGGCGAAGGTCGGGCGACTCGACGACGCCGCGAGCGCGCAGCCTGATCGTGACCAGCTCGACCGGCTCCTCCGTGTACGCATGTCCGTAGCGCCGCCGGTGGCGGTCGTGGAAGCTGTCGACGACCGATGAGAGCGCTTCCTCGTCGAGAGTGCCTGCAGGCACCGGGACGGACAGCTCGAACGACTGCCCCTTATACCGGAGGTCGACGGTGGGCTCGAAGCTCATCCGCTCGGGGTCGAGCTCCTCCTCGTCGAGCCGCGCACGGCCACGCTCGCGGAACCCCGCGAACGACTCCGCGAGCGTCTCCGGTGTGACGTCGGTCCACGGGCGCACGCGAGAAACACTGTAGTCGTAGAGAATATCGCTGATGAGCAGCCCGAGCGCCGAGAGGACGCCGGCCGTCCGCGGGACGACAACCTGCGGGACGTCGAGCGCCTCCGCGAGCGTCGTCGCGTGCAGCGGGCCGGCGCCGCCGAACGCGACGATTGCGAAGTCGCGGGGGTCGTACCCCCGCTCGACGCTCACCACGCGGAGCGCCCGCTCCATATTCGCGTTTGCGACGTCGAGGATCCCCTGTGCGGCCTCCTCGACGCCCATATCGAGCGGCGCGGCGACGTGCTCGTCGACGGCCGTCCGGACATCGTCGACGTCGGCGTCGAGGTCATCCGAGAGGAACCGCGAGGGGTCGAGCCGCCCGAGCAGCAGTTGTGCGTCCGTGATCGTCGGCTTCGTCCCGCCGCGGCCGTACGAAACCGGCCCGGGGTCGGCGCCCGCCGAGCGCGGCCCCACACGGAGCGCGCCGCCCTTGTCGAGCCACGCGATCGAGCCGCCGCCGGAGCCGACGGTGTGGACGTCGATCATCGGGACGCTGACGGGGTAGTTGCCGATCTCGACGTCTGTCGAGACGAGCGGGTCGCCATCCTCGACGAGCGAGACGTCACAGGAGGTACCGCCCATGTCCATCGTGATCACGTCCTCGACGCCGGCGAGCCCGGCGACGTACGTCGCCCCCTGCACACCCGCTGCCGGCCCCGACAACAGGGTGTTGACGGGGCGGTCGCGGGCGGCGTCGGCGGTGATGATTCCGCCGTTCGACTGCATGATCTTCAGCTCCGCCGAGACGCCCCGCTCGGCGACGCCGGATTTCAGCCGGCCGATGTAGCTGTCGATCACCGGCTTGAGCGCGGCGTTCACCGATGTCGCCAGCGTGCGCTCGTACTCGCGAATCTCCGGGAGCGTTCGACTCGACAGCGAGAAGGAGGCATCGAGCTGCTCGGCGAGCAACTCGCGTACGCGCTGTTCGTGGTCGTCGTTCTCGAACGAGTGGAGCAGACTGATCGCGACGCTGTCGACGTCGGCGTCCGCGAGGTCGGCTGCCAGCGCCCGAGCGTCCTCCTCGTCGAGCGGCTCCAGCACGTTGCCGCGTTCGTCGAGCCGCTCGCGCACCTCGAACCGCCGGTCGCGCTCGACGACCGGCGTCGGCTTCTCCGCCTGGAAGTCGTAGATGTCCGGTCGGTTCTGCCGGCCGATCTCCAGGACGTCACGGAACCCCTCGGAGGTGACGAGGGCGGTATCCGCCCAGTCCTCCTCGAGCAGCGCGTTCGTCGCGACGGTCGTCCCGTGGCCGAGGAAGTCGATGGTCCCGAGGTCGAGCCCGCCGTCGTCGCGGGCCTCCTCCAATCCGTTGATCACGCCCCGCTCGGGGGCGTCGGGCGTCGAGGGGGTCTTCCGGACCTGAACGGCGCCGTTGCGGACCGTCACCAGGTCGGTGAACGTGCCGCCGACGTCGACGCCGACGCGGGCGCCGTCGCCCGCCGGGCCGGCCCCGGCCGGGGCGTCCGTCGTGTTGCCGTTGCTCATCGGGCTGTGCTCCGTGGCGGCGTCGATTGTGCGCCGCCGTGACATGTGTCGTCTCTCATCTGAGGCATGTATCTAGATCGTCGGCGAGTCGAGATTGTCGCGAGTCCGTCCGAGGTCGTGTCGAGGTCCGTCGGCGTTGAGCCGACGTCACCTCGATGTCCGTCGGGTCGCGTCCCGTAACCGAAGCCGCGGACGCGGCGGCCAGACGGCGTCAGACCAGTTCGTCGGCGGGGATCGTTTCCTGGTCGGTGAACTTCCCGTCCTGCACGGAGACGATCACCATGTCGCTGGCAACGTCGCCGTTCTCGTCGTAGTTGACGTTCCCGCTCGGGCCGCTGTAGTCGATCTCCGTCCCCTCGTCGAGCATGGAGATCCCGCTTTCGAACTCGGCGTAGCTGACGGTCTCACCCTCGGGGTTGGAGACGGGGCGCATCTGTTGTTTGACCTTGGCGGGGTCGGCGGTGCCGGCGGCGTGGACCGCCAGCGCGTACGAGACGAGCGCGTCGTAGGAGTTCCACGAGTACGGCGAGAACACCTGCGCGTCGGGGAACTGCTCCTCGTAGTCAGAGACGAACGCGTCGGTCGCCCCGCCCGTCGGCGGCTTCGTCCGCACGCCGTACATCCCCTCCATGATATCGGCGCCGACGTTCTCGATGACGTCGTTCGACAGGAGACTGGTGTGGAGGATCCAGTTTCCGCCGTACCCCTGCTCGTTCCACTGCGAGAGCATGGTCGTCCCGCTCTCGGGGTAGCCTGCCAGCGCGACGAACTCGGGGTCGTCCGAGAACGCTTGTGAGAGCACCTGGTTGTACGACGACTGCCCCGAGGAGTAGCCGACTTTCGCCGCTGTCTCCCCCTCGAACGCCGACTCGAACGTGTCGGCCAGCGCCTTGCCGAAGTCGTTGTTGATGTAGATGACCGACGCCGTCGACGCGCCCTGGTTCTGGGCGATCATCGCCATCACCTTCGCGACGAACCGGTCGTTCGTCCGCGTCCGCCACACCAGGTCGTCGTCGTCGAGCGTCGTGATTGACGGCGACGACGACGCCGACGTGATCTGCATGATCCCGTTGGGGATCGTCACCGAATTGGCGATACTGATCGTGACGCCCGACGACACCGCGCCGATCACGTTCTGCACCCCGTTGGTGTTGACGAGCTTGTTGGCGGCGTTGACCGCCTGCGTGGAGTCGGTCCCCGAGTCCTCGTCGACGATCTCGATCTCCCGGCCCAGCGGGCCACCGGCGGCGTTGATGTCCGCTTGGGCCATCTTCATCGCGTTCAACATCGGACCGCCGAAGTCGGCGAGGTCGCCGCTGAAGGGGATCACCGCCCCGACCTTGATCGACTCGCTGCCCCCGTCGGAGCCGCCGCTGGTGTCGGTCTCGTCGCCTGAGCCCCCGCTGGGGTCGGTCTCGGCGTCTGAGCCCCCAGTGGTGTCGGTCTCGCCCTGCAGTTCATCCTGGCCGGCACAGCCGGCCAGCCCAGCCACCCCGACCGCGCCCGAGAGGCGGAGGAACCGTCTCCGTTTCAGCTGTTCCGCGAACGAGTCACTGTCTTCCATGACAAGTAGTAGCAGGGAGTACGCAGGTATATACCTAGTTGTTCTCGGTGCCTACGAGAGCGTGCTCGGTATGTTCGGCGACAGTATCTGTATGAGAATATATGACTGAGTGTGTGATTCTCATACGGACCACTGTCCGATTCGACCAACCGACCGCCATCCCCCGTTCAACCGCGGCGTTCGGTCATCATCACTTTCGTGAGGCCCTCCTCGATTTCGATGTCGAAGGGGAGATCGGCCGTCGACAGCTCGATGAAGCGAGTCATGAACCACCGGATCTGTTCGGAGGGGAAGACGACGTGGTAGCGGTCGTCGGCGTCGCTCCGGCGGACCGAGAGGAAGCCGCACAGCGACAGCCACTCCAACAGCTCGTCAAGCGAGTCGAACTCCCCGTCGTATTCGCGGGCGTGGTAGTCGGAGACCTCGTCGGCCGACTCGAGGAACTCCGGGTCGGGGTTGCCGTCGGCGTCCGAGACGTAGTGGAGGAAACAGTGGAGGAAGTCGACGTCCAGGAGGACGTGCTCGCCGCCGGAGAGCATCTTGTGGTAGTTCTCGAGCTGCTCGCTGGATTCGGCGTTGGCCGCCCCGAAGTTCGCGGCGTAGAACGTGAGCGACCGTCTGACCAGCTCGCTTTGCCCCTGACCGGTGCGCTCGGTCAGGTCCTCGATGGCCTCACGGGTGTCGTCGTCGAGGGAGACGGTGATGCGGTCGTTACTCATATACTCCCCAGGTCGTCGAGCCTCGTTAAGTGTCACGGTGTGTCACGGTCAAAGGCTCCCCGGATCCGGCGAGCGTATCGGGGAACGCACGGTTCAGCGACGGGGATGGGCGCGAGCGCTACCGGACCGACGGCCGTCCGGTCACGACCGAACGCTCCGGACGTGCTCCTCCGGTGGTACTCGCTGGCCTCGGGAGCGGTGCCGGGACGCTCGAGGAAACCTCTTCTCATCACGTACATCTTCGGCCCACCGACGATATGCAAAAACCGCATCTCCCTCGCCCTCAACGGCGCATCAGTGCGGCCAGCGAGACGTTCTCCGGCGGCGTGAACAGCTGCGTCCCCTGCGCGACCATGAACTGCTGATGGGAGCCGTCCGGCGATAATCTCGGGCAGCTCCAGGCAGTACTACTCGAGTTGGGATACGATACCGTTCGAGAATCGGACCAACCATACGAAGAGCTCGGGGCCAGCGAATCCTCGAGAACCATGATGGGTGTCCTATCGACGTCTTCAATCAGCAGGTGATCGGCAAGCTGATTCTTTCTCCGAGGATTCGTGAGCGGAGCGAGCGGTATCTCGACCCGGGAAATCTTGAGGTCGAGCTCGAGCATCCAGAAGAGTGGCGTCTTGAACTATCACCTCCAGAATACTTTCGTGTTCTCGCACTGAAACGCAACTCACCGGATGACTGGTTCGAGAAACTGCGTGTTGCCATGTGTCGGGGTGACCGGCACTGTTATGCATGAGCAACGCACAGGAAAACCGTGACATCGTCTGACAATCGCGACACTACGAGTCAGTCCTCAAAAGTGACACGACGGCGGATGCTCACTACCACCGCGGCACTCGGGATGGCCGGGCTTGCCGGATGTGGCGGTGACAACAATGGGGACGGAGACGGAAACGGAGGCGGCGGCGGGACCAACAGTCCGGTCCCGGACGGGGAGACCATCGAGACCCAGTTCTGGAACGACTGGCCAATCGATGGCAAAACTAACGACAACATCCCGGTCGAGTACACCGCGACCGAAGGGTCGTCGGCGGCGCCGATCACCATCAACTTCGCCAGCGACGAGGAGCCCTGGATGCGCGAACACGCGCTGATGATTCAGCGCGCGTTCAACGATCTGGGCGCCCCCACGGAACTGGACGACGTGCCGACCAACGTGATGTACGACGAGTACTGGGCGGCCGACACCGGGCACACGGTTCCGGTATCGATGAACACCCACGGGCCGGACCCGCAGCGAGGGCTCGACCCGAACCCGTTCCTGATGCGAATGCACCCCAAAACGGCGGGGAACTACTACAACTACTGGAACGACGAAATCACCGAACTCCTCGACGAGCAGGCTGCGGAGATCGAGGACCTGGACCGGCGCGTTGAACTCTGTGCAGAGATTCAGCAGAAGGCGAGCGAGGACGCCTATATCAACTCTATCGCGTTCCCCGAGGTCATCACGGCGGCCGATACGGCCAACTTCGAGGGGTACGTCCCGACGCCTGGTAACGGCACGACTCGGGACTCGTTCGTCTGGACGCAAGTGAACCTCCAGCCCACTGGTGACTCCTCGACATGGGTGAAGGGGATCACCGCCTCGATGGGTGGCCTCAACATCGCGTGGGCCGCCGGCGGCCCGGAGGCCAAGCGCCTGACCAACCTCTACGACGGCCTCTACGACGCTTCGCCGGAACTCGAGATCGTGCCGGGGCTCGCAGTCAACGCCGATGTCGTCGACGACACAACCGTCGAGATGGACCTCCGCGAGGGGGTCACCTGGCACGACGGCGAGCAGTTCACGCCTGAGGACGTGAAGTTCAGCGTTGAGCTGTTCAAAGAGTACAACTCCCCGGAGATGGGCCCATTCATCAGTCCCATCGACAGCGTCGAAGTCGTCGAGGAGGGCGACGGCGGCCGCGTCCGGTTCAACCTCAACGAGCCTGACGCCGCCTTCCTCACCCAGCGTGTGGTCCGCAGCGTGATTCTCCCAAAACACCGCTGGGAGGACGTCGAAAACCCGGCCAATCACAGCCCGGACACCCCCATCGGGACGGGGCCGTTCAAGTTCGTTAGCTGGAACCAGGGATCCCAGTTCCGTGTCGAGAAACACGAGGACCACTGGATGTGGGACGAGGACACCCGCGAGGAGATCCTCGGGGAGTATTTCGTCTCCGGCGACGGGATCGACGAGATCGTCTGGGCCAACGTCGGCAACACCGACGCCCTCATCGGCGCGCTCCAGTCCGGCGACATCGACGCCACCGGGACGACGCTCGCGAACGGCCAGGCTGACCGTGCTGCACAGACTGACGGCGTCGAGAAACAGACGGCGAGAAACTTCGCGCCGCTCGACGTCCACCTCAACCACACCGTTCCGCTCCTGCGGGACAAGGTGTTCCGGCAGGCGCTCAGCCACGCAACCGACAAGGAGGGGTTCGTCGAGGGCGTGCTCGGCGGCCGCGCCGAGGTAATCGAGGGCCAGAACCTCCTCTCGCCGATGCTGAAGCCGTTCTACAACGGCGACATCACCACCTACGAGTACGACGTCGAGGGGGCTCGGACGATGCTCCAGGAAGCGGGCTACACGTTCGACGGCGACGACAACCTCGTCTGGCCCACCGGCGACGCATGGGATGCGTTCGCAGACCGGGTTGAGGACGGCCACGCCAACCGTGAGGACCTCGACCAGGCAGACTTCTCGTAACAACCCCTCCCTCACTTTATGACTTTTCGCCGATTTCTCATCAAACGGATTGTTATCGCCTTCTTACTGGCAATTGTGTCGGCTTCGATAATCTTCGTTACGCTGCGGATGCTGCCGGGGACGCCGTTCAGTTCGCTCGTGGCCTCGGGAGGGCTCAGCGTGGAGCAGGTTGAACAGATAGAGGCGCAGTACGGCCTCAACGAGCCGATATACGTCCAGTACATCAAGTACCTTCAGAGCCTGCTCACGCTAAACTTCGGCTACTCACTCACGCAGTCCCGGCCGGTGGCGGAGATTATCTACCCGCGGCTGGTGAACACGCTGGTGCTGCTGGTTCCGGCGCTGATTACGACTGCGATCATCAGCTCCATCGCCGGCCTGTACGCCGGTTGGAACCGCGGCTCCACCTTCGAGCAGAGTAGCATCGTCGTCACGACGTTCTTCCGCTCGACGCCGGTGTTCGTCACGGGTATCTTCCTGCTGGTGATCTTCGCCTACCAGCTCGGAATCTTCCCCGCGTTCGGGATGCGCAGTCCGCTCGACAACCCAAAGGGGTATATCCAGACGTACTTCGCGTTCGACTTCGCGAAACACTACTTCCTCCCCTTCATCGCGACGGTGCTGTACTACAGCGGCGACTTCCTACTGCTTGCCCGCAACTCCGTTATTGAGCGAAAGGGCTCGGCGTTCCTGACGCTCCACCGCGCCAAGGGCCTCTCCGAGCGCGAACAGCTCGCGCGGGCCGGCCGGAACTCGATGCTCCCGCTGGTGACGTATTTCGCGCTGCGGATGGGGATGTTGTTCCAAGGAGTGATCACCCTCGAGGTGGTGTTCTCGTGGCCGGGTATCGGGCGCACGCTCGTGCAGGCGATCAACCAACAGGACTACCCGACGGTTCAGGCGGCGGTGTTCATCATGGCGCTTGCGGTCATCGTGATGAACCTCCTGGCCGACGTGATGTACGCTAAGATCGACCCGACGGTCGAGGAGGGTAATCTCTGATGTCGACAATCAATATAGACACTGACTCCGCGAAAGACCGACTCAGCGACCTCTGGAGCCGGTCGCGACGGACGGCGCTGTTCGTGCTTGAAGACAACGGCGCGAAACTCGGTGTCGCCATCCTGGCGGCGTTTACGTTCCTCGGCATCTTCGGGCCGGACCTCGCCCCATACGAACCGATCGAACACACAATGCGATCCGGGGACGGCGGGATTATGCGGATGTCCGCACCGAACAACGCCGCACCGCTGGGGACGACGACCTACGGAAAGGACGTGCTGAGCCAGTTCCTTGAGGGCGCCAGGCCGACGTTCATCGTCGGCTTCTTCGGCGGCGTCGGCACCGGGATCATCGGCTTCTTGGTCGGCCTCGTCAGCGGGTACTTCGGTGGACGCGTCGACGAGTTCCTGATGCGGCTGACCGACCTGACGTTCTCGCTGCCGTTCCTGCCGATGGCGCTGCTGGTGCTGACGTTCGTCACGCCCAGCGTCACGCTGATCACGGCAGTAATCGTGACGTTCTTCTGGAAGATGCCCGCACGGGTGATCCGTTCAGAGGTGCTGACAGTCAAGGAGCGAACCTTCGTGAAGTCCGCGCGAGCGAGCGGCGCCGGCCACTTCCGGACGATGTTCTTCCACGTCGCGCCGAACGTGCTGGGGATCGGCTTCCTCTACACCGCCTACGCGGTGGCGTGGGCCATCGCCGGGCAGGCGTCGCTGGCGTTCCTCGGGTTCGGTGACCCGACAACCACCTCGTGGGGCCGGATGCTCCGACAGGTGTTCGCGTCCGGCGGCATGCGCGAGGCGTGGTGGTGGGTGTTCCCGCCCGCAATCGGTATCGCCGCGGTGACCACGGCCGTCTTCCTGGTTGGACGGGCGTTCGAGGAAGTCGTCAACCCTGAACTACGAGGTGACGAATGAGTCTACTCGAAGTCGAAGACCTACAAATCACGTACAGCACGTCGAAGGTCGACGTTCACGCGGTCAACGGCGTCTCCTTCGAAGTCGATGACGGGACCAACTACGGACTGGTCGGGGAGTCTGGCTGTGGGAAATCCACGGTCGCACACTCGGTGCTCGGCCTGCTCGACGACAACGGCAACGTCGAGGCGGGCAGCATCAAGTTCAACGGCCGGGAACTGCTCGACTGCTCCGAGAAGGAGTGGCAGGACATTCGCTGGGAGGAGATCGCGTACATCCCCCAGAGTGCGATGGACTCCCTGGACCCGGTGATGAACGTCGGCGCCCAGATTCGGCAGGCAATACACAAACACCGGAACGTGACCCGCGAGGAGGCCCGGGAGCGCGTCGACGAGGTGTTCGACATCGTCGGCCTCGATCCGTCACGGACCGACGAGTACCCCCACCAGTTCTCGGGTGGGATGCGCCAACGCGTCACCATCGCGATGGCGCTGGTGCTCGACCCCGACCTTATCATCGCCGACGAGCCGACCACGGGACTAGACGTAATCGTCCAGGACAAAATCGTCCACAAACTGCTGGAAATTCAAGACGAGATCGACTCCTCGATGCTGCTGATCACCCACGACATGGGGGTGATCTCCGAGACTTGCGACGACGTCTCGGTGTTGTACGGTGGGAAGGTGATGGAACAGGGCGCCACCTACGACGTGCTCAAGAACCCGACTAACCCCTACACGATGGGGCTGAAAAACTCCTTCCCGGACATCGAGGAGTTCGATAGCCAGGCCATCGCGATTCCCGGATCGCTACCGGACCTCACGAGGGAACCGACGAGCTGTGTATTTAGCAACCGATGCCCGTTCGCGACCGAAGAGTGTGAGCATGGGCACCCTGATCTCCGGGAGGTGGAGAACCAGGAATCCGCCTGCTACCACACCGACCGCGTGGAGGAACTCCGCGAAGCGGCCGTCGACCCGGAGACGTGGGGGCTTGAACCCACCGAACAGGGGAGCCGCGAGGCCGGCGACGTGATCCTCGAGACCGAGGGACTGACCAAGTGGTTCGAGCAGGGACAGTCTATCGTGGACCAGATCATGGGCCGCGAGAAAAATCACGTGAAGGCGGTCAACGGCGTCGACCTCACGGTCCGGGAGAACGAAATCGTGGGCGTCGCCGGCGAGTCCGGTTGTGGGAAGTCGACGCTCGGGGAAGTGATCGCCGCGCTCCAGTCCCACACTGACGGCGAGATTCGGTTCCGCGGCACCTCTGTCGATGAACTTCTCGCCCGCGACAGCAAGGAGTTCCGCTCGAAAGTCCAGTTCATCTTTCAGGACCCGTTCGACTCGCTGAACCCGCGCCAGAAAGTGCGGGCAGCGGTGTCCGAGCCACTGAAGATTCAGGGCGTCGAGAGCGATGAGGTCACCGAGCGCGTCCGGCAGACGCTCGCGGACGTGGGGCTCAACCCCGTCGACAAGTTCATCGACAGCTTCCCCCACCAGCTCTCTGGTGGGGAGCGCCAGCGCGTCGCAATCGCGCGGGCGCTCGTACTCGACCCCGAACTGCTGATCTGTGACGAGCCAGCGTCGATGCTCGACGTGTCGTTGAAGGCCAGCATCCTCAATATCCTCCGAGAAATGGCCACCGAGCGGGACATGGGGATCGTCTACATCTCTCATGACCTGGCGAGTCTGAGTCAGATCACCGACCGCCTCGCGGTGATGTACCTCGGGAAGATAATCGAGGTGGGGTCCACCAGAGCGGTGGTCCAACAGCCCAAACACCCCTATACGGCGTCGCTGTTGTCGGCGTCGCCCAACGTCGACCCAGCAGTCGACCGAACGCGCGTCCTGCTGCCGGGAGAGCCGCCAAACCCCGTGAACCTCCCGGAGGGCTGTAACTTCGCG
>Ga0136572_1000678_pt1 | contig 12068 bp, 16 predicted proteins | sample AntDeeMetageno83_FD_104639 | JGI IMG/M metagenome (GOLD analysis project Ga0136572, IMG submission 104639) | Saline lake microbial communities from Deep lake, Antarctica - Metagenome #83 | ecosystem: Environmental > Aquatic > Non-marine Saline and Alkaline > Saline | place: Antarctica: Deep lake...
AGCGTGTCGCCCAGTTCGTCTTGAATGTTCTCTCGCGCACGGGTCGCGAATACGCTCATATTGTCGTAGGTGTTCTGGCTGAGCTGCTCCAGGCTTGTTAGGCGCTGCGCGTCCAGCCCGGCAAGCATCGCCTTTTGTTTCTCTTGATCGTCAACAGCGCGGAGCACGATATCGGTGCGACGATCGTAGGATTCCTGAATGCGCTCTTCCTGCGTTTGCAGGCTGGCGCTAATGCTTTGCAGCGCCTCGCGGTCGCGCTCACCTTGCGTGGATATGCCGATGCGGTCGGGTACGTCGATAATCTGCCGGGCCTGCGCCGATGCACTGGCATCAGCTTGTCCGGTAGCAGTGTTCGGGGTGAGTACCGGCGTGTTCGGCTTGTCCTGGCCGCCGCTGTATAGCTCGTCGAAATACTCCTTTTGCTTCCTGTAGTCCTCCAGAATGCGATTTTGCGTCTCTAGCTCGGCTTCCAGCTCATTGCGCCGATTCATTCCCGCACGATCGACGATACCGCCACCGAGCTGGCGCGGCGCTTCCGGTAGATTGGCAAGCTGCCCCTGCAATTCCTCGATAGCGTGCTGCGTGCGTTCTATCGGCCCACCTGTGATGCCGTACAAACGGCCCATATCGCGGCCGATTCCGGCAATGAAGTTGGTCACGCCCGCGCTCGCTTTGGCTGACCATTCCACAACCTTGGAGAATCCCGCCGTGAGCGTAGTTAGACCTTCCTGCACCTGCGGATCGCTCAGCGTCTCGCCCAGCTCGTTAATTGCTGGCGTGGTGCCGATCGCGATCTGATTGGCCAGCCCTTTAGCGATGCCGCGCAGGTCGCTCATCGCCGCAGCGGCCTCGCGTAATTGATCCGCCTCGACGTTGCTGACCGCGACGCCAAAGTTACGCGCGTCCCGCATGGCGGCTTGCAAGGCCCGGCCTCCATCTTCGAGCAGCGGTATTAGACGGGTGGCATCATCGCCCAATGATTCCAGTGCAAACACCTGCGTTGCTCTCGGCATCCCTTCGAGCGCATCGGCGATTGCCAGTAGCTGTTTATCCGGGCCAAGTTTCACCAAGTCCCGCGCGGCCAAGTCCAGCTTTTCCAGCACGTCGATTGCTTCGCCGCCGCCGGTCAGGAACGCATCGCCGATCTTGTCGGACACGTCCTTCAAAATATCGCCCATCTTTTCGCCGGATATGCCGACACGGCTTGCCGCGTATTCATATTCCTGCAACACGCCGGTATTGATGCCGATCGCACGGGCGAGCGAGTCGGTCTCCTTGAATGCGTCGATCGTGCGCGCTGTCATGTAGCCCAGGCCGGCCGTTACGCCTGCCAGCGCAGCGCCGACCGGCACGATGCTCGTTCTCAGTCGATCAAAGCCAGCGCGCATGTTGCCGGTCGCCGTCTTGACGCGCCGGGCCGTGCGCGTGCCCGTGTCGCTCAGCCTTTCAAGCTCTTGCCGCGATTGGCGCACGCCTTTTGAATCAACTGCGATGCGCAGGGCTGCTATGTCAGTCATTTGAATTCACCTGTTGCATTGTATGCCAGGCGTGTGTATATTAGGGTCATGAAACGAACCAACGTATTTCTGCCCGAGCAGCTAATCACCCGCCTAAAGCGGGTATCCGAGGAGACTGGTCTTCCGGTCTCCGAACTAATCCGACGCGCCATAGACGCGCATCTAAACAAAATGGGGATTGGAGGCTACTAGGATATCGCCTGCCTCCAAACCCGATCAAGTGCTTTCAACGCCTGAACTTCCCACAACGCCAGCCGGGTGCCGACAACACGCTGATAGGCATCCAGCCCGGCGTAGGTCAGCGGCCCCGGCCCGTTCATGCCGATTTGGCGTTCTTCAATCACGTCTTGCCACACGCCCCACACCCCTTCGGCCGCATCAGGAAATACAGGGCCGATCAGCGAATCCGGCGTCTTGCCGGTCTGCTGCTCCCTGTTTTCCAGATGCTGCCGTCGTGTGGCCTTGCTTCCGCTATCCGCGCCGTCTAACCAGAACTCGTGTTCGGCGTACTCGACCAGCGCCCCCAGGACTAGCCCAAAAAATACGCCGGCTCCGCGATGAACTCATCCACCTGCCGGCGAATATCCGGGAAATCGCGATAGATGCGCTCGACGTTCTCACGGCTACATTCCAACGCCTTGCCGCCTTCCTCGATGTTCGCCCAATCGAGCGTGCAGTCAGTCAGTAGCGCTGTGGCTTCATCTTCTAGTTCTGCGGTCGTCATATTCTGGCGCCCGCGCTTTTGCAACTTCTTGAGCCGCTTGTCATTCTTGACGCGCGCCGCTTTCCGGTAGATATCCGAATCCATGCCCACCACGCGGATGGTGATGTCGGTGCGATCGCCTTCGGGCGTTAGTACGGTCAGTTCCGCGCCCTTATTGGCGCCGGCTACGGTGTCGAGTTTCTTGAGATCCATGGGTGTCCCTTACTTGGTGATGCTTAGGTTCGTGCCGCTGGTACTATCCAATAGCGCTTGGAATGGCATGGGGATAGTCACAGGGCTCTCGTCGCTCACGTCAGTCGCTGCGCCAGAATATTTTACCCGCTGCATCGCAAACGTGTAGCTGTTGGTGCCGTCGCCGATTTCAAACGTAATGCTGGAATCGGTTTCGTCGTCAAACTTGGACAGCAGGCTGTTGTCGTCGTAGTAAACCGTCGCCTGGCCGGTGACATTCGACCGGCCATCGCTTGGGCGCAACGTGCTTTCACTGCCGATCACGTACCGGGCAGCCAGGCTGTTTTCGAGGCTCAGCGTCATCTCTGTCGCCAGGTCAAGCGTTGACCCGCCTTCAGATACCGATCCGCTAAACGCGTCGAACACAGGCGTAGTGGTCGGGGCGCTGTAGGTGCCTGCCGATGCCGTGCCTAGCGTGCGGTCTTTGCCCAGCACGGTAACGCTACCGGTCACAATGCCGCTGGGCTGCACCGTTAGGCTCAGGCTGGAAAACTCGACGCCTGTATAGAGCTGGAACAGGTCACTGCCATCCGGTGCCGCGCCGCCGAATTTGCGCTCAATAGTGAAGCTGCGGCGCTCAGTGCCGACCGCCAAGTCGCTGGTTGCCCAAGTGCCCATGAGTGCGGCTTCGAGAACATCATCGAATACGCCGCCGTAGGACAACTCAAAGCTGATATCGCCAGTCACGGATTTTGTTCCATGACGCATATCACTGATCTGGCGATCGTCGCGCAGCTCCTCCGACTGGAACGTGTCTTTTGCCAGCGTCAACGTTGCGCCGGTATTCCTGAATGTGGAGAATACTGGAGTGTCGGGCGTTACGCCATATGAAGTTTCGGCAATGATGCCGATGCTTGCTTGCGAGCCTGTTGCGGCCATGGTCTGCTCCTATTGCGGGCATTAAAACCGCATCCAGTGCGGCTGTATAAATACGGCTTTTCAGTTGGGCAAATACGCCCGGTACTCAATCTCGACAATCAGCGAGTACCAGTCCGGCTCCTGCGTGCCGTCTCTGTAGCCAGCCATAACGCAGCGTACAAGGTGATTCGCATAGGTGACGTCAGTTCCGCGCTTGAATCGCTCCACCAGCGCGCTGGCAGCGTCTTCGGCCCGTCCCGGCCCGTTGCCCGCAGGGTAGAATACACTGATCTGATAGATACCTGTGTGAGCGTTGCGGCCTTGCAAGCCTAACTCGGCCTGTCTCGGCGGCGTGGGCAGCAGATTCGGGCGCATCCATGGCGTGCCGATCTGCGGATCATACGGCCGATTGGGCCACGCCACATCGATAGCCGGCGGCATAGTTGCCAGGTGGCTGTCCAGTGCTTTGCGGATATTTTCGATCATTTATTCGCCTGTCGGGCCGCGGCGTTTAGTAGGGTATCGAAGCGGGTCACGTTTCGCCGAACCATGCCGGCCGGCGCTTGTTTTGAAGATCCGTCTTCAAGGCGCTCAATATAGGGCAGTCCATTGGCGATATATATCGTTTCGTCGTCATGCCACTGACCCAGCGCAGCAAGCAGCTCGTCTTGTGCCGCGGATTCGCCTGTGCGATCCAGCACCGCGGCCTTTACCGTGCCCACGCTGGTTTGCCAGTTGCCTTTAGCGCGCCCTGTCTTTACCGGCGTGTCCTTGATAACTGCCGAGAACAGATCCAGCACCGTCGTGCGGCGCGCCTGATCTATCTGCTCGCCGGATTTATTGGCGAACCTGTTTAGGTCGCTGGCGAAGCTCATATCATCCTCTGCATTGCAGTCGATAACCGGCCACATCGTTGTCGGGAGTAGACGCCTCCACCACGCGAATAACGCTATATATCACGCCATTATAGATTAGACGGTCGCCGATCATTGGCTCCACGCCGGCATCCGATGCGATGAACACCTGAAAGTCATCCTTCTGGATCAACGTGCCGTCAATCAGCGCTTCGGTGTATGCCTTCGGTGGCGTGATTTTGAGGTCAAACACCTGAGTATTTGTCGTCGCCTCGCCTTCTACCGGGTCATATCCGCTATCCGTAGTGCGCTCAATCGTCGCCGTGCTGGCGAACTTGTCGACCAGCCTGCTAGCGAGCCCCTGAAACCGTGTCGCGATAGTCATACGCGCACCAGCCGGTTAGCGGGCCGCAAAAACCGGCGCAGCGTATCGGCAACGTCTACGCCAAAGCCACTTGTCTCGTACTCAGTTGGCTCGAAATACTGAAATTCGCCTACGTCGTCGATCTTCTCAGATTTTATGGCGCCGCCTGTGGCGGTCTCCGTAGTGCCTTGCACCATCGCTAGGGCCACGTCACACACTGCCTTTTTAAGCGCATCCGGTATCACGTCGTCGCCGAAATACTTGTAACCCCCGATCGGCACGTGCTTTCGGGGCCATTCCAGCGACTGATCGAAGGCTTTTCGATCACCTAAGAATAGACCGGAAAACTCACGGTCGATATAGTCAGTCGCGCGTACCAGCGCGTCTTCACCTTCCAGCCACGCATTACCGCGGGCCAGGTGGTAGGCGTCCGCATATGGCATATCGACATAGCTGTTGGCGCCTTCTACGCCAGTCCCATCTTCAACCACCATTGCGGCTCACCTGTGTTGGGAATAGGCGGGCAGCACATGCCACCCGCCGTTGTGGCCTATTCGGCCTTCTTTGCGCCGCCACCGTTACCGGCTGCGGCGCTGGTCTTGGATTCAGCCTGCGAGGGCTGATCCCGTTCCGCGTTGCGCTTGGCGCGCTCCTTGCGGTCCTTCTGTCGTGCTTCAAGGTCTTTCATAGCTTACTCCTTATGCGGCCGGTCCGGCGCGGGAATCGAGGAATGCAAACGGAACCTGCTCGCGGTCAACAACACGATCCCAATGCGTAGCGTCGGCCAGATCAGCATCGGTCGGGCTGAACTCTACCAGGGTGCCGTCATCCCAAGAGAAGCCAAACGGGTGCAGAATCCAGGTCTTGCGCTCCCAAATGGTTTCCATGCCGCCGCCGTTACCAGCACGGGGCTCACGCTCGATCTCGACCGGGTTACGCGGGGCGCCCTGGCCATAACCGAACAGCGATCCTTCCTCTTGGCCGAAGCCGAACGCGCCGGCTCCGAACATAAACGTGCGATACACGCCGCCGCCCAGATCGGTGCCGCCCTTGGCCGAGCGCACTACGCGCAGTCCCTTATAGGTCGGGATGGTGAGCTGGCCAGACGAATCGAGAACATACTCGATCTGGTCGTCCTTCTTTGCTCGCGCCTCGATCTTGGGATGCATCACGATAGCACCGATACCGTCGACCGATTCTTCAAGCGTGTAGGCGGTATCAATTACCGCGTCGCCGTTAAAAACCGCCGCAGCACCGCCTGCAGCAGAAATATCCAGACCCATGTCACTGGCATCGTTGGCAATGTTGTCAGCGACGACGCCATTGGCGACTGCCACTAGACGACGCTGCAAACGACGCGACCAGTAGGTGCCGAATCGGCTTCGAATATGCTGCATCGGGTCCGAGCCGGTCAGCTCCACGACCAGATCCATATCGGAATAGCCTTGGTTTACGAAGCTTTTTCTAGCCTTCATCGTGCCGCTGCCGACCTTGTTGGGGGTCGCCAGATCAACTGGATCGTCGTTGCTGTAGTTCTGCTCGATATCCGGGTCGAGGTCTTTCCAGAACGGCAGCACGAGTTCGATCCCGCCGTTGCGGGCGTAGCCGTCGAGGGTGGAGTTGTTGGCGATGATGCCAGACTGCCAGAAAGCGAGCGATTCAACAGCATTCAGCTGCGAATAGCTCATGTATACGTCGTGGACAAAAGTGTCCGAGAGTTGGACGGTAGCCATCGGTTATTACCTCAAGTTGGCTGTTATTGGATATTTGCCGCGCGCCGGAATCCATCCGGGTCACGCTGTGCAAATGCGACACGTTCTGATTCGTTCATGTCGCTGAGTTTCGGCGCAGCCTGACCGCCACCGTTTGCGCCATTGGCGCCACCACCGCCGTTGTTTGCGGCAGAAATGAAGTGTCTCCCCTCGTCGCCCTGCGACCATTCGGAGACATATTCAGAAATGTCCTTGCCATCGATGCGGGCTTGTCGCTCGCCTTCAATGTCTTCCAGTTCGATGCCCTGTTCTTTGAGTCGGGCGCGTGCTGCCGGCATCAGTTCCTTTGCTACGCCTGCCTGGGTGAGTGCGTCGGTCAGTCCGTTGTCGATCAGTAGGCGCTTGTTCACGCCGTGCTCGGCCTCGTATTTCTGAGCGGACGCGTCGAGGTCTTTCTGCAGCCGCTCCAGTTTGCGATCGTACTCTTTCGCGACCTGCGCCTTGATCTCGTCTACGTTGCCCTCGGCCTCTGCTTTTGCGCGTGCAGCATCTTCTTGCGAGTCTTCCAGCTTCTGCAGCCGGTCGTTCAACTCGGCCTTATCGTCTTTCTGTTTGCGGACGTCGGCCAGCAGTTCGTCGCGCTTGGCCTTGAGACCTTCAGTCTCTTTCGCCAATGCGGCCTTGATCTGCTCGTCTACCTGATCCTGCGTGTATGTCGTTTCGTCTGCCATCGCTTAGCGTCTCCTTGAGATTGGCATAAAACCGCCTATTGCGGCTGTAAAAAAGCCCCGTGTTTGCGAGGCTGTTGGGGTTTTCCTGTACTCTACTTCACCCGGTGCGCGGACACCCAGTCACCGTTGCTGCGCACCAGTAGCGGCGTATCGCACCACTTGCATTTTAACACGTCGCGATGCAACGGCTTGAGCTTGCCGTCGACCTTCCCGCTCACCATGAAAGGCCGATACTCGCGAACCACCGTACCATCGGCTTCGGTGCCGTCTCGGTTGCGGCATACTGGGCAGCGGGGATGATGCACCTTTACTCTAACCCGGCTTTATCAAAGGCCGCCGGGTGCCTGATCTTCAACTCGGCCAGGTTCATCTCGTTACCTGCCCGATTCACGAATTTGTCGAGCTTCAGCCCGCCATTGCGAAACAGCTGGCCCTTGCTCTTGCCCAACACCTCATCTTGAAACGCTGCAGGCTTACGCCCCAGCCATTGGCCGTAATTCAGGTCTTCAGGCACGTAACCATCCATGCTGGCGCGGTCGCCCCTCGGCACTTCGTCGAGGTCTAGGCCCAGCTCGCGGTATGACTTGGTGATAGGGGTCATTGTACTTCGGCAATTCCAATGAGCCGGCGGCCGTGGCCCGCTGTTTACCGGATACATTTTGGTATCACGCGCCTGGCAGATCGGGCTTGTGTTCCCGTCCAGTGTGCTAGTCCATCGCAAGCCCTTCAATATATCGCGGTTGTCTGCATAGGTCGCATCTCGCGCCGTATTCATCGTATGAGAAACGGCCGTGCGTGTAAGCGCTTGCAATTCCCGCCGCGAACGATCTAGCAACCCATCGGCATACTTCGCCTTGCGTGTGCCTTTTAGGCGACGCGTGATCTGGTCAATAGGCTCGCCCTCGACCAGTCCCTGTCGGATCGTATCGCGCACCAATGCCGCCCGGTTGTCTTCAACGCCTGCCAGCGACTCTTTCAGCAGCCGGCCTTGAAATGGGCGAGCGTTGACGATGCTATACAGGCTCCGCAAGTCCGGCCGCGTCACACCCAACTGCGTAACGATCGACGCGGGGATAGCCTCCGTTAACAACGTATGGCTCCATGTGGCTTCGTACTTGGCCAACTCTTGCAGCTCGTCGACCATCGAATCGCTGACCTGCGCGTAGGCCGCCCGGTTAATCTCTCGCGTGGACGCCAGCAAGTCGTTCAGGCGCTTGGTTGTGGCCGGGCCGGTATCAAACCCCTTGTCAGAGATCTTTGCGCCACGCTTGCGTATCTGGTCGATCAGGTCGTCTTCCGTACGGTTAAGCAGCGCTACAAGCTTAGCGACCGTGTTGGATTTCAGTCGCTCGACGTATGTCGAATGCTCAATGATTTTTTCTTGAATTGCGTTATTGACGGACGGCATTACTCAACCTGTTCGTCGTCACGCCCTGCCATGCCCAGTGCCGGGGCCTCGTCGCCGATCTCGCTTTCTTCATCGTCAAACGTCTTGTCAGACTCAATAACCTCGCCCTTTTGGAAATTGGTGAACAATGTCTGCTTGCTGATACCCCCGCCCTGCCATGTGGCCATGAGCGCGGTCATTTCCTGCGCGGTCATGCGGGCCGGGGCGAAATCACGGTTTAGTTCTACGCCAACATCGCTATCGTTGACGCCCTCCCATAGTGCGCAGATTTGCAGCGCCTTGGATAGACCTAGAGATATTGCCTGCGAGATAGACGACAGAACGCTATTTTCGCCCTGCCGATGAATCGATGCGGTCTCGGCTGTCTCGACCTGTCGCTTTTCCTCGGCCAGCATCCGGGCGCCGAGTGCGGCCATGTGTTGCTCTTTCACAGCGAGGCGTTTCTCTAACGTCTCGAGCCCCTTTCCTGTGAACTCAAGCAAGCCGGCTTTGGCTTCCGAAGACTGCGAAGACCACAAGGCCGTTGGGCCTACGCCTGTCGGCTTTTCATTGTCATTGATGCCGAACAAGTACGGCGTGGGCAGTGCGGTGAAATGCGCACCATGCTCCAGGTCAACGGTCGTGCGGTAATGGCTCAAGTTTTCGTTGATCAGATCCAGCAGGACCGGCTTGCTGACATCGGGCGACAGGTCACGCGGGCCACAGAACACGAACGGGATTTCACGCATGGATTTGCCCTGCATGACCGGGTACCGCTCTTCGCCGTGCTGCGCGCCATCACGAAAAACGCGGACACGATACTGACCATTGAATAAGTCCAGCACGCGGATCTGCTCGATCTCATCGTTCTCGAATTCGCCCACTTCCTCGACAACAAGCTCTTTCAGGCGCACTTGGGTAAGCGTCGTCTTTTGCCCGACCTGGCCCACGCGCCAGCTGATAATGTTCTCCGCGCGGTACAGTTTCAGGAACGGGCGCAGATTCATCTGAGATGCCACTGCGCGCGTCAGCGCTTGCTCAGGCTGCTGCGGAAAATCGACCAGCACCCCCGCACGGCTAACCGCTAAAACCTCCTCTGTGAGACATTCAGCGAATGCGTGCAGCGGCTGGCCGGCCAAGTCGGCGTCTTCCAGCATCGGCTCAAGTGCAGTCGGCAACGTGAAAATAGGCGGCTTGCGGAATACCATCCCGCTGAGCCCGTCTAGTGTTCGATTAGCGGCGTTGTAGAAACTGCCCCGCTGCTGCATGGCGTAATATTCAGGTTCAGTCTGCCCCGACAGCATCGGCAGATACCGGACGCCCTGGGCATACACAGCCTCTTGCCCTTCGATCACGTCGCGGCATTTCTCCCACTTTTTGAGAGCGGCCGCGTATTGGCTGTGGGGAGTTTCGAGGGCCATTTAGAAACCTGCCAACTTGGAAACCTGTACGCGGCGCGATTGCACCGGATACCGCGCGTGGATGAAATACCCCGCAGCGTCGTTCAAATGGTCAAACCCGCTTGCCTTATCGGGCTCGCCGTTCTTGTCGTATGCCTGCTGCTCCAGGCTCATGCACAACTGCGCGCAGGTGTCCGGATTGATCAGCAATGCGCGCTTCTCGATCTGTTGATTCATAGCTAGCACTCTGTCTTTTACGGCCGGATTGCTTGATGCTTCCCAGACGCTAAACCCTGCCTCACTCAATAAGCTTAAATCCGACACGCTCGCGTTCACTGACTTGCGACTGCGCCCCGACTGATCGGGGTAGACTGTAATATGGTGGCCCTTAAACCGCTGCTTGATGATCTCGATGATCTGCGGCGTGTCTCTAATCTCGGTCAGCTCATTCAACGCCATAGGCTGGCCATCGCGCATTACGTTGATTGTCGCGGCCATGTTCGCCACATTGAAATCCATACCAATATGCAGTGGCTCGCCGGCTTCTATCGTGGCGTCTGTACTGTTGGCCTGGCGGTCAAACTCAGGGTACACACTGCCTGCGGTCAGGTTAACAAACTCGCCGTCCAGGTACGCGCTCAGTAGTGCAGACGGGTAACTGTTCTGCAGGTTTTCGATATAACCTGCCGGCAAATTCGCCGCGTTGCTCCACGTCGATGCATGAATCAATTCATACCCTGGCGCCGGATCGCGTTTCCAGCGGTCATAAACAAACCGAAAACCCTCGGGCGTGGTGCCAACCGCCACCGTGTTCACGCCGTCTTTTTTCTGCCGGTTACGGCCAATGATCTTGTTCCAAACCTCGCGCGCCTTGTCTGTTTTTAGCGTGTCCAGCTCGTCCACCAGGCTATCGGCGACTTCGAACCCGACAATTCTCTCGGGCCGATCCATCGTGCGAAATATGATCTTGCCGTGGGTGCCAGGAAAGCTAATCTCGTTGTCGTTTCGATTTAAGTTGTAGTTGACGCCCCAGCGCTCTAGCTGGTCGCAAAAACGCGGGAAGGCGATCAAGCGCACCAGGTCATACGTCGGCTCGTAAAACGCTACGTTTTGGTGCCAATTCTCAATTTTGAGTTTCAACGCGCGGACAATCAGGGCTTCCGACTTGCCCGCACCGTAGCCGGCCACCATCGCAGGCGCCTTAGCCGTACTGGTGACCAGCTGAAATTGAGGGTCGGTTAATTCAACCCGCATCTTTGCTAGCGTTCACAATCTCGATACGCGGCGGCGCCAGATCCTTGCCGTCCTTGCCGGTTATCTCTGATTTATCGGTGAACAGCTTCAGATGCTTTCCTAGCAGCTCGTAGCCTTTGAATGCGTTAGTTGCATCATAGCGCCACGCCGGGGCCATCTCACCGTCGGGCGTTTCGACCATAATCGGCGTCCCTTGGCGGTCTACCACCTGCTCGCCCTGCTCGCATCGGCTAATGTTCCGGGCAATACCCTGCAACACCATATCGGCGTCAATCTGGGTTCGCTCTGCTCTGTTATTAAGCCTCTGCTGAACAATTAAGGCAATGTCAGCATTTGACAACAGACGATCACCTTGTTGCCGTGCGCCACTTTTAGCATACCCGGCCCTCAATGCCGCCTGTGTGGCGTTAAGATCAATCAGGTATTCGTCTATGAATCGCGACTGCCGAGGCGTCAGCTCGACAGCCTCCTTGGCAGTCTTGGTCATAATCTACTCCTGTCTCTTCTTAGCCTGTGAATGCGGCATTAAATAGTCCCACGCGCCACCGCCGACGTCGGTGAACGTCATCGGGAACGGCTTGGGCTGGGGATCAAGAACCATATTGTTCTTGTCCAGTAACGTCGCCGTTACCACCGCGCCTAATACCGGCGTACCGGTCGTGTCGTCCACGCCGGCATGATACCTGAGCACGCCGAACTGCGCCGTGTGGTCTGTGGCAATGTAGATTGTTTCGGCCATTACGCAGCCGTCATGTCGAACTGGGCCGTAACCTGCAGTGTATCACCGTCGCCGATCGTCTTGTCACCGCCAGTGAATGCGCCTGCGGCGTACAGCTGCCAGCGGCCATATCCTTTGCTAGTGGCTTCAACGTCTTTCATAATTCTGGTCCTTCGGGAAATCTTGCTGGCGGGGCATGCCACTGGTCGCATGTGCTAGACCTGCCAGACGCGTCCGGCGTGGCGGCCTGCATCATCCGATATGTCGGCGACGTGGACGGATAGCCCGTAACCGACTCGGGCGTTTGTAGATGCTCGG
>Ga0136572_1000736_pt1 | contig 11602 bp, 18 predicted proteins | sample AntDeeMetageno83_FD_104639 | JGI IMG/M metagenome (GOLD analysis project Ga0136572, IMG submission 104639) | Saline lake microbial communities from Deep lake, Antarctica - Metagenome #83 | ecosystem: Environmental > Aquatic > Non-marine Saline and Alkaline > Saline | place: Antarctica: Deep lake...
GTGAACGATATTCAGCGATTCGCTCACTGGCGAATTCGGTACAATCAAGCTGATCGATCTCACCAAACAGCTTGTCCATCACATCTTGCAGGCAGTGAGCCGCCAGCAAGCGCATACGAGAGCCATAGTAGTACCTTCGGGGTACACTCGAATCATCGTCTTCAGACTCATCCGGAACATCTGTTTCAGCATCTTCACGATCCTGTCCCTCAATGCTTGACAGAATCTTTTCCCCAGGTCGCTCACCCTGAAGCACTTGCAACCCACGAGGAGACAGCGAAATACCAGTATACGCATACTTTGCATCACCATTGAAACGACGCTGTTTCCGTTCGACATCATACTCCCGGACTGATTTCATTGCTGAACCGAAATCTGACGCATCTTCGAACTCGGTCCCCATCGGCAATCCTTCTTGACGGGCATACGATCGCAAACATTCCCGAGCATCCTCCGTCTTGATCTTCCCATCATCATCCTGAACGAAGCACGCAATTGCAGCCGCATAGAATGGCTCTGCCGCCTTTTTCATTTTCTCACGCTGCTTCGATGCTGAATCAACATTTGGCCACCATTCGCCACCATTCAATGCATCTTTCAGGTGTTCAACACACAACGCGAACAACCCTTCGAGCTCTTCTTGCGACGTAATCTTCGACAACAACTCTTCCTCCGGAACGTAATTTTCGTCACCTGGATGGAACTCGTTTGGGAAGTTGATCATAACCCATCGGCTCCAAACCGCGTGCGTATCCTCCTCGAATTTCGGCACTTCATTCAAGGCGAAAATCATTGTTGCGATGTTTTTGAACGTGAACGAATTCTCATACAAGCGACGTGCTCGAATAGGATCGCCACCAGTTGCCTTCTTGAATACGTTCAGGTCCTTCAGTGTCCCTGACGAAATGTCAGATCCAACGTTCAGACGTTTACCGTACAGATCTGATGCTGCGTGCTCATCACTTGTAATATCTGCAAGTTCAACGTTCGATACCTTGTCCTTCTGTTCATCTTCATCAACGAGTTCCCCCTCGATGAACGCTTCGAGCAGTCGGAGGAATATAGACTTGCCATTACTACCATCTCCAACCAACATATGCGCTTTTCGAGTAGGGTAAGCATTCACCAACGAGTGTGCTGCAATATGTATTAGCGTATCAATGTCTTCCTCATCAACAATCGACCGCAGGAATGTTTTGATCTCTGGACATGATGCATTCTCATCGTATTCATGCCCGATCCTCGATGCTTTCGTATAGAATTCCTCATGAGTGCAATCACGCACATCACCAGTACGAAAGTCAATAATCCCGTTATCGATCACTGCTTCATATTTTGGCGGCTGGAACCATGCGTCGTCCAGTTCCAACGCCATGCGGTCAACGTGACCGAAAATCTCAGCCAGCTTCGCGTTCCGGAGGTACCGACCAAGCACGTCCTCCAGAACTGACTCGATCAGTGCCTTGCCACGTGGCGAGTAAATACCTTCATCGTCACCTTCGTACACGTACAACGCATCTCTGACACCAGGCGCCTCTGGGTGTGGACGAACACAATGGTAGTGATCAACCACGACCTCGGCAATCCGGTGTAGAGCTTCGGTCTCGTCGTAATCTCCGTTTTGCCAGTCTTCTGCGATGGTTCCGATCTTCCAGAGGAAGTCATGGTCGTCATCGTCCTCGATGAAAGCGCTCAGTCCTTCGCCCGAATCGTCTGGTTCGGAACCAAAGATATTGTTGAAGGCAGAGTCCCAGTCAACATCGGTGTCTGGTTCTTCTGAGTCGGTCTGATCATCGTCGAATAGTTGCTCAAGTGATGGACCATCATCATCACTTTCGAACATTCCCATACCGTTATCGCTGATATCGGGGAATGATCCTTCAATATCTCCCTCTGACGTATCTTCACCTTCGTCCCGGGATTCGTTGTCGCTGTCGCCAAATGGTGTTCCGTTTGGACCACTTACTGCGAATTCTTTATCGTTGTTAGTTGATTCTTCGTTGCTACTGTCATGTGACGAGGGAGACGCTTCCCCCTCGTCGGGGTTGTGAGCTGTCATTTTTGAGAGGACACAGCGAGGAGCTACCTTGCTGGTTAATTTAACAAACACCCCATATACATAAAAGAGTTTGGCAACTATCGACCCGAACGAATGTTAGGTGGTACTACACATCATCGTGACTGTTTCTATTAGAGCGAAACATCTACCACGGATGAGTTCAAACGTACACTTGACACCAGATAGGTGTCTTGTGACTACAGAAAACCCATTACGGTATTTTGAGAGGTCACAGCAGAATGGCGGGGTAGCTCCCCGCCGCCATTCATTTAAAACTCACCAACCAGTTATACAACTGTGGAATAATGTACTGCATGTTATTACCCAATTATACTACCCGGTAGTTTTAATAGGATTTAGAGCCTAATATTAACCAGAGGCGGCGTGCCTCGGGGTCACAGCGAGGTTCCGGTAGCTCCGGACGTTTTCTTTTCGATACCAACTCATCCATAGTAACGACCGTAACCCCCTCCACCTGCCCTGTACCCCCAACCCCGGTTACAAGACGAACCGACCGCCGTCTGTCGATTATACTCTACTGTAACCCCCGTAACCGGGGTCGTCACTAACTTCCTACCCCACCATATATCACTACCCATATTCACCACTACCAACATTTACCAGCCTCTCAGTTCAAACTTTGTACGCACCCCGGTTACAGGGGTTACACCCCAACGCTGTCTGGTGTTTTTCCTGTAACCCCCACCCAGTTACACCCCGGACACCCCGGAAACACAAGTACTCGATCCACAGAGTACTCCATCGAAGCACTGCTGTTGCTGTCGCGGAATCTGTAACTTCATGATGTCTTCCTGCTGTGGTTGTTGCTGTTGTTTCTGTGGGTGAGGGGAGGGAAGCAGGGTGAGGTTGGGCCTCGCTACATTATTTCACCTTCATCTGCAATGTATTTATTACTGTGTGGGTCATAGTATACCATACCCGTTGTGGGACTGACGTTATCGTCACATGTTCAATCGAATCCCTCAAAGTCTGTCTGCTTGCGAGAGTTCATGTTCGTGATTTTCGTCTGTTCTGTTCACTTTTTTCTGGTTTTGGTTTTGTCCAGTATCGTTTTCACTAGCCGATCCGTACACACGTATGTATGAAGAATAGTTTGTGTCGAGACCCAGTGACTTGTTCCAACTGTGGTGAGATTGCGGATGGAGAGCAGATTATGGAAGAATTCGTGGACGACACCACATCGATCACCAACCCATGGATCTGCCGCGATTGTCGGGGGTGAGCTGGTCCTTGGTTTTATACTAGCTGTTTGAGCAGACGCTGGCAGAGTAAGTGCATGCGTCTGATCAAAACGTTGAAGAATGCAGTATTGAACCGTTCAAAAACCACGTCAACAACTCCGTCCATCGATCCTGACTACGCTTACATGCTACTTTCTAACGAGCGTAGAAGGTGTGTGATCGAGTTTCTGGCAGGGTTTGATGTAGGCGAGCAGGTCTCGGCAGGATCTATTGCAGTCCACATGTCAGGCCAAGGACGAGACCGGAAATGTTGCTACGTATCGTTGATCCAAGCGCATTTGATCAAGTTCGACAACAACGGAGATGGGGTGATCGACTACGATAAACGCGGGAAGGTCGTCACAGTCAGAGAAGAACTGCACGTGCTACAGAACGCACACACGTGTGTCCAGTCAGTGATCGACTAGGTTAGTCCTGGGTTTTGACACCCGCAAGGAGCTGCTCTAGTTCGTTTGCATCTGCGGTGATGATGTCTCGGATCTCGTCGGCTAGTTCTGGTGCGTGGGTGTCGAGGATTTCCAGGTCTTTTTCGAGTTTCTCGATTCGTTCTCTGATTCGTTTTTTGCTGTTTGATTTGTATTGTGCTGGGTATTCGACGGTGTTTTCGCCGGTTAGTGCGTCGCGTTCGCCGTCGGTTAGTAGTGCGCGTGTCATGTATTGTTGTTGGGTTTGTATTGGTTTAAGTTTCATCCCTAGAAAATGAGTTTTGTCAGTATCTGCGTTATGTTTATACGTATGTGTGTTATAATTATGTGTATGATGGTTACGAAAACAAACATCAAAAACGAGACTGAATATCACCAAGCTGCTGAAAAACTTCGAGGTGGCCTGTAATGTCGCGCGACTTTGACTCCACGATCCCTATCATGCACACCTGGGAACTGGTGACTTCGTCACCTGCGAAGCGTGTGTATGAGCACAGTGATCGATATGCACGCGTGGAATTTGCGATGGATGATGACACCGTCACGGAAGCAACGCTGTACAAACGACAAGAATCTGACGAGTGGGTGACGACTGCATCTGTGACAGAACGTAGCGAGCATCCGAATGCTCATGCGAATGAGATTGTGCACGAGATCGAGCGCTGCTTTGGACTGCATGCCGACGATTACCCCCTTCGAGACACCTCTGATGAATCTGAAATTATTGTGGCTGAAGACGACTCAGAAGTTGTCGACAATACAGAATCCAAGCAAGCATCGATGTCTGATTACAGTTCAGAAATCATCGTTGCAGAAGACGACTCGGTCGTTTATTCAGACTAGCCGACACTGAAGTGCGGTCACAGCTCTCCTGGCGGTACACAGTGGGGTTCGATTCCCCTGAAGGGCACTCCGGCGCGCGGTTTCCCCGCTCGTCAACCTCCAATATGACAAGAATACTAAATAGTCAGACCGAGCAGAACCTGAATAGACTCCAACTCACCACCTTTTGCGCACTTCGTGGGTGTACGAAATACAAAAAAGACTGTAACAACCGGATCAAAATCGGGCATGGACAGTGGTTGTGCAACGCGTGCAGCCAGACTCCTGTCGGCAAACTCCTCCAAGGTGATTCTCGATGATACCTCACGGAATCATCAACGTCGACACGTACGAAGACCTCTCATCGTGTCAACGGATTTCTGGCAAGGGCGCAGACGTGATTGCAGAACTTATGAATGAAGGCATCGAGACGGTTGTGTTTGTGCCTAAATGGATGGCTGACCACAGCGATCTCGATCCGATATCAGGCGGCGACACACTGTTCGTTGTCGACGTGAAGGATCACAGTGAGAAAGCCTGGAAGGTATGGCAACCAGGCAGTCAAGCAGAGTTTTTCGCCAAAAGCCAAGCACGCGTGTTCCAGCGCACGACCGACAATATCGAATCTCCACAACAGGGACTCGATGCGTTCACAGCAGGTGATTCTCGATGATAAACTGGGAATTCGACTTCTGGGTCAACGAACCAGAGAAGACTCATGTGTGTCGTGTGTGTGACAGGGCACTTTTCGTCATCGAGTGGGAAGGTCAAGGGAACCTGTGCCTGCGGCACAGCATCGACTGGATGCTCGACGATTACAAATCCGACGTGGAGTACTGGAAAACGTACGACGGGATTCTTGAGTGCGCTGAACCGGACTGCATGAATCGTGGTGATTTCATGACCCACGTCGGTCGGGTTTGTCGGGAATGCCTGATTGATGGATACGCAGGTGATGCACGATGAGTGATGTTTTGACAATCGCAGCAGGGATCGTGCTTGGTGGGCTTGTCCTCGTAGCAATCCCTTGCGTCTTGTACGCGCTGTTATTCGGGTGTTTCTGCATAGTTAACCGTATCTCTGAGTGGAGTTTGCGGAACAAAACAACGGTACATTCTGTCGATCCGGTTGATGGTACAGTTGATACTTTTCACGTGTCAGACAGTGAGAGTGATTCTGAATGACGTATGTTGTCAAGACCCCCGTCGATACCAAGCCAACCAATGATGTGCGCTCAACGCATTGTGATGGTCGACTAGTCGTTACACAGGGTTGCAGGTCGGTTACGTTCCGTGTCGGTCCTTCTGACAAGGCTGTTCGGCTAGTTCGAGATACACACCAGGAGCCGCCAGCTGTTGACGAGATACCTACTGCTGTTCGGGACCACATACTGTCTATCGGGTATCGAGTCCAGGGTAGTGCAACTGATGGTGGGTTCGAGCTTCTTGTAGATAGTTCTGGCAGAAACATTAGTTCTTAGAGTCTGTACGTTACGTTGACTGTAGTTTACTCCGGCGACTGTGGTGTGTCCTTGTGTCTGGTAGTGTTCCAATGTTTTCTACCAGACTGGTAGTTCTTCGAGTCTTTGAAATTGGTCTACCCCTGATAGATTCAGTTGTCGGAACTTCCTATAAGAAAAGCACGAGCGATGGGCATGGCAAATAGTACAACCGCAGGGATTACTGGGTGTAATCTCCCCTCCACAATGTTTTCAGTCAATAATTCACCCTGGACAAATGAGCTCGTCACTAGTAATTGCACACCGATAGCAATCGAGAACAAGACGATCGTGACGTTGGTGTTTACGATGGAGAGTGCTTTGGCACGAAAATTTGCTGGCATCCCATCTTCATCTGTTGTCCCCTCAATTTCCGCTGCCATCATTCTTGGAGATTTGAGAGAAACAATAAATCCATTGAGTGTTGCAAGAGCGACAAAGAAAATCCCATAAAATGTTGGGTTGAACGGGTAGAGGAAATCATAGGTACCGAGCAGCACCGTTACACTGATGAATAGCTTGAATTTCGGTTCCCTTTCGTAAGCCCGTATCAAAGCTATTTCCGCCAATGTCTTTGATCGGGTGTCAGTATCGTATTTTACATCAGATTTTAAACCCAATTGAACCAACCATTCTAGAATTGAAGATATGAAAAAAATTGCTATCTTTTCTGCTGCGCTTACATCAAACTGCTCGTAGAGTTCCTCTCGAATATCATCTTCAGACTGATCTTCTAGATCAGGATTGGTTGTCTCTGCAACCTGCTCTGTCACAAGATAGTAACTATATCGTGACAATATAAACCCCGAGTTCTCAGTGTAACCCTGTTTAGCGATGGTTTACAGCGGCAACGGTGGTGTGTCCTTGTGTCTGGTAAAGTCCTGGGAGGCATAGAATTATGATCGATCGACAATTAACCTAGACCATGAACGTTGCTAAAAGGATATTCGAGGAAACATTCGGTGCGCTTCTCGCAGTGGTTGTGCTTGGCGCGATTCTCAACTGGGCAGCAACACACGCCACAACAGGTCTTTTCGTCCCCGTTCTCGACACCCTTGCTGCTGTCGCGGCGATCGTCCTCGATCCATCAACAGCGCTGCTCTTGCTTGCTGTGGGATATGTCTGGGAGAAGTTCGTCGGTTTCTGAGGAAACGAGAGACTACCGCAGCCCGGCTTCGTCCATCATCTGAACGGCGAGATGGTCGGGTTCTTTTCCGAGATAATTCTCGCGGAACGTCTCGCCGCTGGCCCATCCTCCCCATTGAAGAATAACCTCCAGAGAGAACGGTGCCGATAGAGAATAATATGTGCTCGTTGCCCATGTCCTTCGGAGATCGTGAGCTGTGACGTGCAGCCAGTCGTCGTTCCCTGTTTGTTCAGCGATTTTTTCGACGGCGCCGGTGATGCGGTTGTCGCCTGCAATCCAGCGTTGGACTGTGCGGGCGGAGACGTCGACGAGTGGGTCTTCTTTCGTCAATCCACGTGCGTTCTTTAGCATCACAGCTCGCTCCTTCGTGTTCGTACTAACTGGGCACTCTCGCCACCCAGTCTTCCCCTCCCTGACTCGCAGCTTGTACGCCTCTTCGCCATCGGTATCGAGGCGCCTGAAGTCGCGTGTAGCGACTCTCGGGACTTCCTCTGACCTCAGGCCATCAAGCATCAACTCCACTGCGAGACGCTTCTTCGGCTCCGATGAGAAGTGCTCTACCAACTGGGTTTGTTCGCTCGGCGAGAGCCAGCAGCGGAACCCGTCGTCGCTCGGCATCGGCTCAATCTGCATGGCCATCACCTCCCGGATGGTGGACGACTGCATAAGTTTCGTCCGGGTGATGCATTTCGGTGTGATCATCCCGAGGGATAATTTCGATATCGGTGGCTTCGTCGGGGTTACGGTCTCGGAGCGCGAGGAATGCTTCCTGTTCGGCTTCTCGTTTCTTCGTTGATTTGTATGCGTACACCAGTTGGGACTTTTCGTCGAGAATATGGACAACGTGGTGCGTGTCACCGAACTCTGGTCGGATGCGGTGCATTTCTTTACTGGTTTTGGTATTTTGGTGCATGTTTTGGAGGGCACGACCACCCCATCTGTGGGATGTCGCACTTACTCTATATCTAGGTTTTTGTGACACTTAGGTGTTTTGACCAGAAGAAAAACACTCGAAAAAATCCCCGAACTCCGCCAAACCGCGCTTGTCGACCGGCTAGCCGACCGAGTGCGTCGCAGAAGAAGGGGTATGCGACACTCCCAGAAGTCGCTTGTCAGAACTGAATGTAGAGCGAAACAACCAACTCCCTACAGAACACCACCATGTTAGTAGTATCATGAACATAGGCATGCCTGGGCAAGATTCTGATCCAGCACTGATTTCCATCATGGCACCTGGTGGGAGAGACCTCGTTACCTTTCCCCTAGACGATACCCGACAAGTTCCGCGAGTTGGTGAAGAAATATTTGTGCAGCCAGAACCCTCCACCGATGCCGAGGAACGACCACAAGATGGGACTTATATCGTCGAGGATGTTGTCCATAATTTCCGTCACGGTAAAACCAGCGCTGGTTCACCTCCGACTGAATCCTACGTAATCTACGTGTATGTGGAACCCGCCGAGGGAGAACCATCGATGGATGAACGGGACTGGAACGAACCGACGAAAGAGGAAATTGAAGAATTGTACGCAGAGGCGGATCACATCACCGATGAAGCCGTAGAAGAGTAGGACGGTTTTCCACGAACATCGCCTTCACTCATCGTCTCGCAGCTCACGATTTGGTGGCAGCTCCGCGTTCTCCAACGCCTCGTCCTTGTTGTAGCCGCCGTATCGATCCAAATCTGGGATGTAGCGGTAGACCATGAGATCGTGTAGGCACCGATCATCAATAACACTCTGGGTCAGCGTCACTCATCACTCTCGAAACCGCAGTAATTAGTGACATACCCTTTCGTCAGTACCTCAACGTCACCAAGAGTGTCCGTGTCGCTGAACGTTACCGTATACACGGTAACTAATTGCCCTGGCAGCACAGGTCGTCCGACTGACGTGCTGCTGTCGATACTAGTTGCATCCCCACCAGTATCGATTAGTAACCGGTCAGCATCGCCCGGATCGAACGACCCCGACAAGTGACACTGTGTACTATCGAAATCGCCACCATGGTCGATATCGAAATCAGCAGTCGGGCCGTTCGACGGGTCGAAGTAGTGAAGACCAGCTAATAGGCTCAGTCCGATCGTAATACTGATCAGAATGCCGAGTGCCAAGAGTTTCTTTTGGAAGTCGTCACTCATTGGAACGAGCCCCCGTAGTTAGTAACGGAATTCCACCGTCATCCCGGTGTTTGTCCAAGCGATTGCATAGAGCGTTCGTGTGCTTCAGAACCGAGTCAGCTGGGTGCTGTCCGTTCCGGTAGTCCCAGTAGAGATCACCCCTGGCGTGGCACGTCGTGATATACACTTCCCAGCAAAGCCCATATCGACAGATGCGAGAAAACCGGTCACTGGTTAAGAATCGGCTCGTGAAGACATCAAAGAGTTCCTTACGAGTATGCGGTAACTCGTTTTGACAGTCATCTCTGCTGTACTTCGCTCGCCTTCGACTCATCGGTCGTCACCTCGTGTGGATGGTAATGAGATGGGTTGCACGTCTTCATCGTCGAACCCATGCGAAAGGCGGTCTGCTGGTGGGATTCCTCGCAGCCACCAATAACCGGTATGGACCACAACAGCAACGACGGTACCGAGACCTCCTGCATAAACTGGCTCAATCCCGACCATCATTGTGGGGATTGCGATTGTGAGAATTATGCTGATTGTGATGAGTTTCTCTGACCATGTCGCCCACGCATTGTTGTATTCGACTTCGTCACTCATCGCTCGTCACCTGCCGGAGCTCGTCCACCGAGTCAAGTCGGTACTCGTCGTAGTCAGTGACGTGGAGAATTTCGGTATAGTCCATCAGCGCGTCTGCATCACCGACGTTCCAGGGCCATTGCAATCCATGCCAGCCTCGATGCCTCTCGGCGTGCCCGTGAAGGCTTCCAAGTGACAACGATGTGTGTCCGCAATCGCTGCATCGATACACAGTGATTTTGTCGCTCATCGAGAATCACCTGTGTGCGGGTCGTATGTGTCGATCAGGATGTCTCCCCAGGCGTTCGCCCAAGTGAGTTCTTTGTCGCAGTCATTGCACCAGCCAATCACTTCAGTACAGTCACCACGTTGCCGTGCTGGCTCTCGATGCAGAATGTCGTAGTCGGTGTGGGAGCACTCCTCACTCATCGGTTTCGACTCCTGGAAGACCGACAAAAGCGAATGTCACCCACGTCAGCACCAATGCACTAACGTAGATCAATATCCATCCCAGGTCGCTTACCTGGCTAATACCAAAACCATACGCCGCAAACACACCAATTGAGACAAGGTGAGGAGTCCAATTCATAGTCCCACCCGTGAGAGAGCCTTATGCAGTTGTTTCGGGAAGTTTTCAAGAGCAACCATCCAAATCATCGCAGCAGCGAATACAATGAAGCCTGAATCGTAACCAAGAGTTACGAGAGCAAACGAGCTGATAGCTAAAGACACCACAAGCAAAAATCCGGATTTGGGTTTTGCACTGTATCCCTCTTCGTCGCAGTGAGGACAGGACCCGTGTAGTGTCAGGCAGGTTGTGTCTTGTGCTGGATACACATGTGTTTCCGCAGTATGCACTAAGTGTGTTTGTGGGTCTACATCGTCTCTATCCATCGTTTCGCTAGCTTCTGTATTATATTTCATACATATTATATTAGTAACTAAATAATTAAAAGGCTAACGGGCAATTCTGTCGATACCAACGCGTAGCGAGCGTGTAATAGCCGGTTCGACTAGTGAAACAGGCGGGTTTCAGGGTCGACACACCCCCAGTCTTCATCATACACTTACGAAGACAAATCACTCATCTTCAACACGATCGACTTCGACTGTCAGTTCTCCTTTCCGAGTAAGCTCATACGTTTTACGTCGACCATCTTCGTGACTTTCGACGTACCCAGCCTCGTTCAATTGATCCAGATGCTCATAAATAGTGCTTCCTTGCACGCCAAGTTCTTTAGCAAGGACATAACCATGCCGTGGTTCGTCATAGAGAATAGATAGAATGTTTCGCTTCGCGTCAGTCAACGTTAGTCCCATTATCCGGGAATTTGTATAGGTCGGTGATAAGCTATACATACTCAAACACCTATGCATAGGTGAACGCCTACCTAACATAGAGCAAAAATGAAGAACTCAAGACCCCATAAACGAAATGCAACAAGTAATCGAATGTACCTTGTCAACCTCACAGACGTTGTCTCCCGGTCGTCGTCATTAGACGACATTTTGAACGAGACACACGGGTTGTGGGAATCCCTCTATGACCGCATGGAATCTAACGAGACGCTTTGGGTTATCGCCCCCAACAATTACTGTAACGGTCAGATGTTGCCAGTGGCGATGGCTACAGCGGACGCAGCCCGTGAGGAGTCAAAGCTCATATTAAAGAATACCATCACGCTTCA
>Ga0136572_1000841_pt1 | contig 10608 bp, 10 predicted proteins | sample AntDeeMetageno83_FD_104639 | JGI IMG/M metagenome (GOLD analysis project Ga0136572, IMG submission 104639) | Saline lake microbial communities from Deep lake, Antarctica - Metagenome #83 | ecosystem: Environmental > Aquatic > Non-marine Saline and Alkaline > Saline | place: Antarctica: Deep lake...
CAAGGAGCGGCGAGGTGGGATCAAAGAGATCGACCAGCGGCAGGTCTGCATACCCAACCGACAACAAAGTGCCAACGGCCGAAAACAGATACCCGTTGTCCCACAGCGCCGCAAATGGACCTAGTGATGGTGACCGATTAATCGATCGCCGGGGAACAAGCGAGATCGGCAGGATCGTACTCTGGTGGATCTCTTTGGGAGTTGTAGGGTCATCAACGACAATATCATCTAACAAACACTTAGAGTCACCCGGACGGAATGCCCGTGCGACCGGTTCGTCATCTGGGAGTCCGTATTTTGTCTTTCCGTCGATTTGCCGTTTTACCAGTATGTCTGTCTCGACCAACGATTCGATCACTCCTCTGTATGTTTCATTAACATATTTGAACTCATACTGCCACAGTCTGTTTTTATGTTTGTTTTGTATCTCATACAACTCAAAATATTCGCCACCGGTTTCTACTGATAGCAATTGCACAAGAGAAAACACAGTTATTGGATAGAGTTTCTGGTTTGGATGCCCCGCCAGTTTCGATGTTCCCCCACTTAATTTAGTTGGATATTGGCTCGGAAACACATCTGAGAGTGAATCTTCATCTGATTGATTAATTCGAGTCTGAACCCACTCCGGAATAATTGGGTACTCACGGAGGTCAACTGGCCGATCGAGGTTTATCTCATCTGGGTCCCATGATTCGATATCCATTTTGTTTGACGAGAGTTATTCTCGTGGAGGCTAATAAATCTCTAGGGGCGTTTAGTCTGCGACCAATAGCAGTCCTTCATTTATTTCTCATCTCCCCATCCGTTCGATTGCGACGCAAGGAAACCAGCCAGAAGCCGGCAATATCCGGCCAAATAGGACTCGTATAGACTCCAAACCAAACAAAGACACCCACTATGTCCAATACAAAACCACAAACAAAACCAATCTGTCCTGAAAGCCACAGGCAACTCCGCGAGTGTATCCGCACTCTTAGCAAAGTGGCGCGCAAAGATAATGCTGATTGGGTAGCACAGACGTCGCCGGAACCCGAGACGAAACCGATTCCGGTGGATGCCGGTGGGGCTGTATATCACTCACAGTCCCGCCGCTCGAGTCCCGAGGCCGACATATCGAGGCTCGCAGCTGACGAGGCTGCATACGTAGACGAATACGACGTCTATGTCTCGTGTAAAGATCAGGCATCGACGCTGCTCGACGAGCTGCTTGATACAGATGTGCTTAGAACAGCTGTCGTCCGAGTCTACACCGAAATACACGGAGAAAACGAACGGCACTATCCAGATGTCGTCTCCGTATCGTCCACTCCGAGCGACACCAAGAGAGCGGTTGTCCAGTCGTTCGTCAGGCAGTTCCTCGAGGAGTCACCGAACACCGAAGGGCAGATCCCACTCGCCGAACTCTGCTTGCAGATCCGCCTCTGGAGTCAGAATACAACAGGTGAGCCAGGACCAGATCAGACCTGGATCGGTCGGCTCATCGGAGAGACTGACCTTGAGATCCGCATGGATGACACGCACACAAAACACGTAGTGAGCCACACACTCACAACTAGCAGCGATAGCCAGTAGACCACCAAACGGTCACAATTACTCTCTATATTTATGCAAGGTACTCATCTACGAATGCCGACTAACCTCGACCGTCCGGATGCTCATACACCAGCGGTCGCTCGCCACGATGCGGTCCACTGTCCTCAAAGCGGTCTCGATGATGCGTCGCTTCGACTGTCAGGTCCATATGCTGAGTCGCTGGCCGAAGCAATCGAGAGCGTAGCCAACACTGTCTCAGAGCTCGCCTCGATAGAGCTACTTGCGCTGACAGGCGTCGAAACCGCTACTGTTGTCGTCCATGGGAGTCGAACGGCCACTCATAATACGGGGTGGATGACCAATGGTGGTTCTTCCCCAAACCGGGCTGTCGGTGGCCCTGAACTGGCAGCCATACTCGACGATCGGCTCCCTGGTTGGTATGGCATCGAACGAGGAACCCTCGTGTTAGATCCCATTGGGATTGCGGCGGTCCCGACGAGTCGACTCGTGTCTGTAGACGAGACGTCGTCTGTGTCGGCTCTCGAGTCGATACTTCGGTCGGTGCTTCGGTACAATCACAATCGGGATGTCCCGACAGTCTGTCAACTACTGTTTCGTCCGGTTTCACCAGGCGAGTTCCGTGTAACCGGCCGCGTTGCCGAAGTTAGCCCAACGCGCCGCCCACTGGGTCGCCATGGACACAGCACATCGATCAAGACTCCGCCGGACTGTCCGATCGATCACATGAGTCCAGACTCGATTACCTCGAGTCGTCGACTGGCAGACACACACTGGGAAGGACGTTTCGGGATGCATTCTGACGGTCGGTCAGGGTTGTTCACCAGCGATGATGTCGGCGACACGAATCGACTTGATGCTCACGTGAGTGTCTCACAACAGGAGTTGGTGTCACTACGACTGCGAGACAGCACCCACGAGTATGCAGCATTGCTACAAGGACTCGAAGCAAGCCAGCCATACCACTCGCTTGGTGTCGAACCTACAGTACGGCTCTCGGACGACGAACTCTCGTCAGTACTTGATGTGACACCCCACTATCAGTCGTGTCGGTGGCCACCGAATTCGACTCGTCGTCCCCCACGATTCATCCGTGAGACCGTCGTGTCTGAGGCCGCCGGGACGACCCACGAGGAGCTTTTGGCTGGCCCAGATCCAGCGATGACCCACTCCGGTGGGCCAGACAGCTCTCTCCTGGAGTTCACAGAGTGTTGGCTCACAGACGTCGGTGCGTACTCGAAGACACTCGACAACCGGTTGCTTGGGGATGCCCACATCAGGGGCCATCCTAATGACACCAACGGTCCCGTTGTCTTGGTTGACCCGAAGAACGGAAACGGAGCCACATCATCACCCATCGAGACCGCAGGCGAACTCATCATGGCGGCCAACAAGGCGGTAGCCAACAACTCGCATCTGTTGGTTGTTACACCATCGCCTGAGACCGCCGAGTGGGCTCGCGGTGTCTTGGACGTACCATATGCAAGCCGTCTTGGGGCTGATAGCTACCAGCTTTATACAGTCCCTGCGGCCGTCGTTACCGACTCCGGAGAACTCATCATCACAGACCGTGAGTCGCCACCAGCATACTGGAGTGTCTCCGGTGGTAGACAGCAATCGCTTCGGGCCGACAGTCGGGAGCTCGCTTCGGGACCACTTGCAGCCCCACTCTCGTCGTATCACTTTGCAACACCACGAGTACAATCACACGGCGACGCAGTAGCCGTACTCCATCCCGACGGCACTACTCGCGAGACAGTATCGACACTGGTGGCCTGTAAGGCCGACTACCGGTTCGTTCGGTGCCCAATTGCGCCGATAGAGCCACTGTTCTGTGAGGCCGTGACCGTTGTGTATCGAGACGGCAGCGAACTCATCGAACCGCTCCGCTCGCAGGACTGGACAGACGACGCTGGGATCTCGCCACGAGAGCGTCATTTCGAGTGTGCACTCGAGACGTTCGCTGAGACCTATACCTTCTCAGCATCTGCTGATACTGCGACCCCGGCATTTTCGAGCGGTTTCTGATGTGGTATGACAGCCACTCGACGCACAACATTCCCTACGGGAGTTTGCTCACTCGACTGCTATCGAGACAGTATGCTGTCCGACGGGATACAAGCGGGAATCCAGCCGCCGTTGAGGGCCGACGCTGGTGGATCTCGACTGACGATCTTCGGCTTTCGATCGCACATGGCTCTCAGACGACTGCATCGAATTGAATCACCAACACTCATCGAACACCTCGATTATGAAACTATGAACACCAAATCACGGACATCCGCATCGACTGTATCGCCGAATACGACTTCCAGTGCGAACTGTACTCCGACAGTCGGGGTACTCGAACAGTCTACAGTCCCACAAGACGGTGGGTCGCAACCTCAGATACAGACGCGAGTCAATTGTCTCTGCAAACTGGGTCATCCAGTCACATCGTTTGGGTCGTATTGCACATTCCACTAACCGCATACAGATTCCAACTCCAAATGAGATCAGACATCCCAATCCGGTACTTCGATTCCGACGGTACCCTACACTACTGTCGGCTCGGTGCCGTTCGGCTGCTGTTTCCGGGTCACGGTGATGAGGATCTTCGGCGCGAAAAAATCCTCAAACTCAAGGCTGTCGCAGAAGATATACTTGAGGAATACGGTATCGACCTACTTGAGCTGTTGAGTTGGCCCGGGAAAACCCAACAGGAGTACTTTCTCATCGGCCACAGCAACCAGTACACACACAACCAGAGTCTCGAAAAACTAAACGAAAACGAAACGACCGAGGAGCCAGCATCTGATTCAGAGCGTGATGCTTCATCGACGTATGATGATCCAGCCATTACAGCGTACGCAGATGGTGGCGATTCTGCTGTTGGCAACGATGATAATTCTCATGAGGCTGATTCAGCTATCGATCCAGACCAGCCAGTCTCAAGCGGTAACGACGGCCGAAACGATACTCGCCCACAACGAATCAAAACACTTGTCGACGAACACTTCGACGGCGAAATCGGCACCCAGATCTGTAGTATCGATCTCTCACAGTTGGGTACGATGCCCATCCCAACGAGCCGACTCTTACAATCGACCAACATCTCGATTGGTTCTATCGAAACGACACAGCAGGTTGGGGCAGTCGAACTCGTACGAAAGCTGAATGAAGATCGAATCCCGTTTGTCTTTCAGAGTCTCTTAGAGCCAGCGGCTTCCTCGAAGTCCCACGACTATCTTATCACATCGCGGCTCGCACCGTTTGGAGTCGATCACGGAATCGTCACTGAATCCGACCTGAAAGCTCATCTCAACAGGGACAACCAGTACCGAATCTCGGAGTACATCCCGGGTCCGTCATCGGATAACTGGGCCCTGCCAGTCGACACTCATCGACGGTACGCCAATCAACAGGGGACCTATCCATCGAAGATCAACCAACTCGATGAGATGGGTCTGCGAGATGGATCGACAGAAGAACTTGCAGTGGGCTATCCAGAGTATCGGGCTCTCCTTGAGGGTCGCGTCCACAATGATGATCGATATAAGGAACTTTTCGGTGCCTATGGACGTATTCCTATTCACAAAAATGATCTACTGCACTTCTTTGCAGCAGTCCCCGAGTATTTCGACGTGAACTCGTTTGGCCGACTGCCCACCACAGCTCAACCCGAGTTCACGACCGAAGAACTCGGGGCTACTACGCCTGGTACGAATCAGTCGTATGGGCTCGAAGAACCCGGCGATACAGCTACGGTGACCGATGATTCGGATGAAGAATCCCCTCCCCACAAGAAACTGGTTAACAAGCGTATCGAGTTCTTGGTTCGGCATGGCCATGAGATCGTCGCCGTCGACCAGGATGTCATCGATACGGAGGTTCCGGGTACTGATCCGACGACAACACAGTATCTAGAGGGTGACTCGCGGCCAGATATTGTCAGCAAAAAAGAGGGGATAACGTACTTCCATGAAGCCGAAGTCGAAAACAAAACGAAACCGGCAGCCCTCATCATGAATCTCGCCCGGGCGGTCTATCACGATCATCCCCTACATGTGTTCACAGAAACACAGCGAGAGGCGGAATCTAAACTGTGGACAACGAACCCGGAAACTAAAGACGGCCCTGTCAGTATGCCGTTCAAAGACAGCGACGACGAGGGGACGATCCTGTATACCCAACGGAAGACGGTCAGTCAGGATGCTGAGGATGTGTGGTATCTGCTCCCTCGCGATCAGACTGAAGCCACATGGCGGTTGACACCCGACGATACGCTGCAGTTGCTTGGCCCAGATGGGTCGATCCTCGCAACCGGTGATGCAGAAGCGTCGGTCGATACGTTCGATTTCAATACACCGCGAGTGTACAAAAACGGAGGTGAATGGATACTTGAATCGGCCTCGGGTGAAGTCCTCCGACAGCGAGATACCAGACGTGGGGCCGCAAGTGGCTATACGTTCATCCGAAAACCGCTGGTCCCAACACGATTCGAGTACCTCAACGAGACAACGGTTGAGTTCCAGTCACAAGATGGGTTCTCAATCTTCGAAAAACCACCCCAGTGGGAGATGCCACAGCAAAATGCTTCAATTCGCTACGAGGAAGCGACCAAAGAGTTCGTGGAGTTAGTTACCATCGAATCAGAGGGCGCAGAACTCTCGATCCCGGAGTTGCGACGACGGTTCAAACCGTGGTACCGAACACAGACGGATCTCAAAGAGCCAAACGAAACGTGGTTCGGCCGTGCACTGCGAGCGCATTTCGAGGTCGATGATTCGGATGACCACAACAAGAAACTGGTCGGGCGGACGTTCCGGTTCTCCGAGGGGTTGTTGTCGCCGGACCTCTCTTTCTTCGACAAAGAGGGTGAGTAATCTCCCTGTTTGTGGACACCTGTTCAAAATTGAGTGTCGTGGTCTCTCCGGGTAGTCACCCATAGTAGTGCTGCGAGGAGGCCCGAAAGGAGTGCAGGCCACCGATCACTGGAGAGGTAGATGCCAGGTGTCGGAAGTCCGCTGTCGAGGAGAGTTATGGCTCGTTATATACCATGTCGACTGCATCTCTCAGTTGACCCCAACAGTTTAGATCTGAACCGACACTATTCTATTAATATTCTCTACTCACAAACCACTTCACGTAATTCTTGAAGCAGTTCTGGATCATTTTCGGCCAAAATTTCAATATCTGTTTCGACTTTCTCGAGTCGACGACGCAAGTACGTGCGTGTCTTATATTTGTACGAATCGCTATCATTACCTGCCAAGGCTTCACGTTCACGCTCAGTCAATAATCCACGACCTTCGGTCATGGCGTTGGGTACTGTTTCAGTCACTATACTACATTCGATAATTCGATTGCACCTAGTTTGTATTCTATTATACGGTAAGTATTCTGTTATTAGGTAAGATTAAGTGGTTGTATATTCTACTATGCAGTAAGAAGCGTGGTCTACTGGTCACAAAATGGCCGCCTGCTGTCACAGGCGACCGCGCTTCGTGAGGTACGAAGCATGTCTGAATCAAACACACAACTAAAAGAAGGCACCGCTGGCAACTCAGCCAGCGTCGGTACAGAACTCAAAGAATGCGTCGTCTGTGGTGCAGTTGGACTTCCGGAACGCATCACCAACCACGATTGTGATGATTTTCTCGATAATCAAGATGTCGATAGCGTTGACTGTGATTCGCTGTCTGATCTCAGAACCAATGATTGAAGATATCGATCGCGACATCTTCGTTCGAATTCAGACAGATCTGCTGGTGGTTGGTGATTCCATCATGACCGACCGACATCACTCCTCGAACGGCAATTACGAGGATACCGACCCACAGAACCAGATCGGTGGTATCATTCCGGCGTTTCCGCTCTCTGGATGGCTTCGACACGGTATGGAAGAAATCATCCAGGAGTACGGTGGCACAGCCTGCCACCCTGGAGAGGCCAACGCGAACTTCAAAAAAGAGGGTGTCTACGATCGTGATCTCACCTCTGGTTACCATGAGAAAGGTGCGTGTACTGACGATCCGAAAGAAGAAGACGGCTGTATGATCTTTGATCTCTTCGGCGGCTTTGGTGGTATCCCCGGAAAAATAATGCGCCGGCCGATCAAGTTCAATCCGGTCCGATCCAGCGTGGACTACACTCGGGGGCAAGCAGAAGGCCACTATCGCCGGTTGAATCGGAACGTTGTCTCCCGAAATTCGGGGGACAACCGCGAACCACTCCGGAACACAGAAATCGATGCCGTCGCCAATCTGGATGGGTGCTGGCACCTCTCCTTCCGGAAGATGAAACCGGAGTTCATTGGTCTCCTCGTGGAGAGTATTGATTTCCTCGATGCTCACAAGACGGACTTCATGCACCAACTCGGCGGTGCTCGTAACTTCGGCGCAGGCATTGTCGATTGCGAACTCATTAACCCACTCTACGAGGAGCGCGAGTTGAAGCGGGTCTTCGACCGTGGTAAGGGTTACATGAACGCGATGGACGAGAAAGACGATCGGTGGGAAGCCGAGTACCGCCCAGCATTCCTCGACGCACTCGAGGACCGAATCGAGGAGTGACCATGAGCGACGAGATGATTGCAGCCTATCGGCACGACGTCCACAAGATGAACGGACAACCACACGACTACGCCCCGGAGACGTTCGCGGGCGTTCGCGTGAACCAGACGGTCCCCCACGGTGCAGACGGAGATGCGTCGGCGCTCAGCCGGCCCAGTGGTCAGCCTGAGCAGACCGTCGAGAACCACGAGACGCTCTACCGACTGTCGCTCATCGAGGGCGAGAGTCGGTACGACTCACAGGCGTTCACGCGCAACAGCGTCGAAAGCGTCGTGAAGTCGCTCCTGACCGAAGACGACCCCGAGGCTCTGCATCGGGCGTGGCTGGACAGCGACATCGTCTCGGCGTTCACCGAGAGCGTTTATTTCCCTTACACCTCGCTGAAGTACCACACGCTGCTCGTGGCGGCTCTCCTGGACAACTATCGCGCCGGTCACGAGTTCGACGACCTCCGGCTGGTTGCCGACAATGTCGAAGAAATTGTGCCTCATCGAACGGTCTACGCAGGCGAAGAGTTCGCTCTACGTATCGACATCGACGCTCGAGGACAGCCGTCGGCCCCGCTCGGGAGTCGCCCGTGGAGATCGTGGGCATCGACGTGGAACCGGTTGACCGCGCACCCGATGGATACGTCTCACGACAAGTACGAGATGGTACTCGATGCGAACCTGCGCCGAATCGGTGCGTGGTCGACGGCACTCCAGTACATCGAGGATTTCCAGGAGGTATTCGACCAGTGAGGTACATCCAGCAAGTCCACTGGGAGCTGGAGATGGACTACATCGGCCACCCATACTACGTCTCAGGGAACGCCATTCTTCATGCGCTCGGCCAGCACCTCCCGAACGATGTCCATCAGCACCTCCATGCCAGCCATGGGATCTCTGTGCCCGGTCAGTTTGGGAGGTTCCCTGATGAACATTCACAGAGTGGGGTTCGACCGTACCTCGGGAGCGGGCTTCCAGATGTCGGGTCTTACGACGACCTGTTTTTGATGCGGAATCCTACCCACCACTGGCTGCTCGATTCTCGACCCCGAGACGCGCTGAATACACACGATATCCGGCCACAGAGTGGGCACCCGGCGCTGTCCCACGAGACGGTCATGGACAGGTCGGAAGACGCTCACAAGCAGCAACAGACGACGAAATGGTACATCACTGCCTACCTGCACGCTGATGAGCCTGATGTACTCCCACTGGGCGAAGATCTCTTGGAGGGTCTTCAGTTTGGAGGCAAACGGAACTACGGCTACGGTATCACGCGGCTGAAGGACACACAGGTTGTCGATATTGATGAACTGGACTACTCTCGACTCGAGGACGGTGATGCCTATCTCATCGAGGTGATGACGCCATTTGTTTTAGAGTCGGAGTACCCTAGCGCCGCCGACCAAGACGTTCCATGGTGGTGGAACGAAAGTCGACAAGATCTCCGTGAGCGAGTCGAAAAGATCCTTGAGCAACGGGAGGTCTATCGGCTCCAGACCGTCGACCACGGACAGGTAGTCAAATATGAGGGCGACCGGCCGGTCGAGACCGCAAAGAGCGGTATCTTCCGAGTAGGTACTCACTCGAAGTACGGGTTCGGAGAACTTCGAGTGAAGCCGGTCGAACCGCGCCCAGATTAGTATAAAAATCAGAGAAGAACGGCGAAACTACAGAGAGACGATCGGACGATGACAGGCGAATCGGCGAACAACCATCATGCGGTTCGGTGAATAAAGAAATCACATTTGGAACAACTGATAGCCAGTGGTCGTAATGAGCATCGAGTCTATGATTCCACTAATTTTGCTGGTCCGTGTTCGATCGGGTACTCTACGAGTGTTAGTCGGGCACCCCGATTGGAGAGGTCCCGAAGCCGTCCTGCAACGGTGTGCCACTCCTCGGCGCAGTCCTCGTGGAGGATCCACCGGTGGGTTTCCGACCCGCTGTGGAACGGTGGTGGACCGATTGTCACTCCGGTATCGCCGTTTTGAATCTGTTTTCCACACCACGGACACTCCGTCGTACTTGTAGTTGAAGACGAATTCGATGGTGAGTCATTTGTCATCAGTCGACTGTCGACGAACTTGGACGTAGTTATTCTCTGTTTACTACGCGTTACGTACTGTATTACTCCTAGACGAGGACGGTAGCAACGAGTAGAGAACATATGCGATGTATGAAAGGATAGTTATTTACCACATAATATCAACCAATTCAGTAAGTCGAATGTATCGATGGTTGAATATTATGTCGGGGAAGATGGTCACAACACACAGTGGGATCGTGGTGGAATTTAATGGAAACTGATCAATTACAGCAGCCGCAGGAAACGGCAGTACAGTCCGGCGACACAACAACACAAACAATCTGTATCGTCGGGCTTGGGTACGTCGGGCTTCCGATCGCTGTCGAGTTCGACCGCGCAGGCTATTCGGTAATCGGATTCGATATCGATGCTGAAAAAGTACAACAGCTTACCAGTGGGTCAGATCCAACGGGTGATGTCGGAG
>Ga0136572_1000861_pt1 | contig 10496 bp, 10 predicted proteins | sample AntDeeMetageno83_FD_104639 | JGI IMG/M metagenome (GOLD analysis project Ga0136572, IMG submission 104639) | Saline lake microbial communities from Deep lake, Antarctica - Metagenome #83 | ecosystem: Environmental > Aquatic > Non-marine Saline and Alkaline > Saline | place: Antarctica: Deep lake...
CGGCATTGTCTGATGCGACATTGCCGGACAATACAGCCGATGTATTTTTCCATCTACCGCCGTAAGTATAACCACCAACAAACAATGTGAATGATTTATCAGTAGTATAAACATAGACATCAATCGTCATTGACATCATGGTTTCTGTCCACGACTGAGGTAGTGTGACCTTTATAAATCCAGTCTCGTCACCATAACCATCCCTAGCAGCGCCACCCGGACGGGCAATAGTGGTGACACCGTTTTCTTCAATCTGATTTGTTGTGCGAGAATCAAAATAATCGGTTACGTCCGCGTTGTTCGCCGGCTTGCCGCTACCTGTTATTTGCGTATCCCAATCGGCCTCGTTTGTAGTTGCGAACGCGCCTTGGCCTACAATGTTCTTTGCTGTGTTTCTGCTGGTCTTGTCAGCATCCTCATCCGGCTTCGGCCCAACAATAAGGCCGTAATTGACTTGCAGATTATCAACATCAATGTATTGCGCTTTCAGTCGACCGTTGTTATCGACGATGAAATTGCCGCTGCCGTCCTGTAATTTCCCAAACGTCAGTTTGGATATCAGCCCGTCATCGATAATGATGCGGTTGCCGTCTTTGATCAGTGCATAGGTCGGATTGACATCCGTATCACCAAACGCAATCTGATTGAAATTGAACACAGCACGGCTGGTGCCGCCCTCTATTCCGTAGCCAACGCCTGCCAACAATTTCGTGCCGTCGGGCGTGGTGCTCTGCAATCGCAATGCATAAATCGCGTCAACTGTGCTCTGGTCAGCCTTTACAGATATGTCTTGACTCACCGCGCCGAATTTGCCGTTGTAGTCGGCTTGCACGTATGTTTTTAGATCGGCGCGGGCTTGGGCCTCTTGCGCGACTTGATAGGCCACGCTTCCAGCGGTGTTCTCGTCGCCCGTGAGGTTGGGGATGGCCTCCAGTAGCGATCCCTGCAGCTTGCTCTCGGCAATGTCTTTCGACAGCGCTTTCAGAATAGCGTCGGGTTCGTTTTCCGTGGTGAATTGCAGCGGATACCAGTCGGACTGGCCGTACACGTTCACGCCACGGATATATAGATAATAGAGCGTGTCGGGGTGGAGGTCGGTCAGGGCGATGCTGCTGCCCACGCCTGAGCGCACGGCGTTGGACTCGATCTGTTCGTCGTTCAGCGGCGCATTGGCCATCCAGAATTCCCATACGGCGCCCGGCGTCAGTCCGGCCGGGGTGATCTGTGCCGTAAATGTGCTGACGGATATGTCGACGCTGTCCGGCGGCGCAGGCAGCAGCAGGCCGTTGACGTTGACGGTGCGGTAGACCCAGGCCGACAGCTGGCCGATGCCGTCCGCGGCGCGGGCGCGTGTTTGCCATTCGCCGGCGGTGGCGTCGAGCACGTCGACGGATACCGACGCGCCATTGCTGGCTGTGTGCCAGCCGCTGTCAGTCGGCCCGCGCGTTTCGATGATGTAGTTCTGCACGCGCACGTCGTCGCTGGGCGAGACGCTGACCGTTAGCGCTTGGTGCTGGGTGCCGCCGGCAATGTAGGTGTAGGACGTGACGTCGATCTTTGACGGCGGCGTGATCGGGCCGGTGGGGATGAGTGAGTCGAGCGGCGGCTCGAGGTAGATGCCCTGCTCGACGCGGGCGTATTTTGTAGGGTCGTGTTCGAGCGCGGTGATCGTATAGCGTAATTTGCCGGCGGTGGCGCCGCTCTCGCGATTGCCGATCACGCGGAACTGGCGCGGCTCGACGCTGGCGCTGGCGAGGATCCAGATCGCGCCGTGTACGGGCACTTGCGACAGCGGCTGCGTGAGCGTGACCGTGTTGTCGTCGAACGACGCGACCTCCCGGCGCTCGCTGCCGCCGCTGGGCAGCATGGCGTCGAGATACCAGGTATCGCCGCCGAGCGCCTGCTCTGGCACTTTGTCGAGCGTGAGCACGGACGTGCCGACTTGCAGAAAGCGCCCGCCCAGGCGCGCGCCGGCGCGCTGCGGGTCGCTCACGCGAATGATCGCGCCCGGGCGCAGCTTGGCGTGCTCGCTGGTGCCGGTGTACGTGACCGTTTCGCCCTCGTTGCGCTCGGTCTCGCGTGCCCATAGCCCGACACGGCGCGCCTGGCCGCGGCTGTTGCAGCCGACCGCGGTCAGGTTCGCGGGCTTCCAGCCGAAACGCTGGATGCGCTCCTCATCCTCGACAATTTCCGGCACGAGGCGGTCGTTGCTGTCCGGGTCGTTGTAGCTGACCAGCCACGCGCTGTGCCGGCCCGACCGCGAGGCGCCCGAGTATTCGAAGCAGCCGCCCTTGCCCTCGATCACGTTCGCGGGCGTGACCAGTTTTTCGGGGATGCCGGGCATGTCGGCCACGGGCACGACGGTATTCGTGCCCCAATACGTCATGCCGCGGAAGACGCTCGCAAGCTGGTTCAGCGCGTCATAAACATCAGCCTGAGCGGAAATGACGGTGTTGAAGGCATAGCGCGGCTCCTGGCCGCCGAACCCGTCATCAACCAGCTCGTCGCAATAGCGCGCGATTTCATACAGCGACCATTTGTCGACGAAGCGCAGGCCGACGCCGTAGCGGGCGTTCGTCGCGATGTCGAAGTAGCACCACGCGGGGTTGTCGGTCCACGCCTGCTTGAACGTACCGTCCCAGAGTCCGCTGTACGTGCGCGTCTCGGGGTCGTAGTTCGACGGGACCGATATGATCAGGCCCTTCACGTCGTACTTGCGGCCGGGGACGCTGTCGCCGAACTGTCGGGCGCCGACCTCGACGCCGAATCCGGCGGTGTCTGGGTAGATCAGCTTGGCGTCGATCAGCTCGGAGTAGGACGCCCAAAAAGTTTCGTTCTGGACGTTGGATTTGTCGCTGTCGGGCGTGACGCGGCGGTGGCGGATGCTCCACGGCCCCTCGCCGACCAGATCAACCCGCCGGCTGCGCTGATACGGCGCCGTGGTCTTGCCTTCGACTGTGTCGACCAGCTGTTCGACCCAGCTGCCGCCGTTCGGGAGCACGTCGATCGCATATTCAACGCTCGTGCCGTGCAGGTCGCCGGTTTTGGGGTCCTGGTACGTCAGCTGCGGAATCTGCGTGACGATGCGTACCGCGTCGACGGCCAGGTTGCTGATTGTTCGCACGATCGAACCGATCTCGGTGACCTGCGCGGACACGTCTTTCGGCCGGCCGACGCCTGGCTGGCGCGGGAACGGCGTTTGATCCGGCAGGCCAAACCGATCCGCCCGGCGCAGTCCGTAAAAATTGAACGAACCGTCGTCGTTTTGCACCGGCGTTTCGTCGAGATACATCGACCGGAACCCGTCGACGAGACCGACGATCGGCCCCTCGCCGACAATGTCGATGATGCGCGCGGTGGCGTTCGAGCGCAGCGTGTTCGGGTCTTCCTGGGCCACGCGGCCGCCGCCGCCGCCGCCTTTGCCGCCGCCCTTGTGGCCGACCAGCAGTTCGATTTCTTCGGCGACTGCGCTCATTTAATTCTCGCAAATGTCAGGCTTAAAAAAGCCCGCGGGTGGCGGGCACGGGATGCATTGTTGGAGCAGCTACGTTGCTACCGGATCGTCCGGCTCGTAGTCGCTGCCGAGCGCGATATCGTCGGCGGATAAATCCGCGCTGACGACGATCGAACCGACCCGCATGCGGCCGTATATCAAAGGCACCGGCAGGCCCTGGGTGCTGGTGTTCGTGGGACCGTCGAAAAGAAATGACGGGCGTTCGCCAGGGCGTTCGCGGTCGCTGTAGCTGTCGGTTTGCGGTGTGGGAGAGAGCATACTCGTGAGCGAGTCCAGCGGGGTCGTGAACGCGGCGATTGCATTCTGCGGCCCGAGCAACAGCAAGCCGAGCACAGCCTTGAATGCGCCGCCCGCGCCCTCCGCCGCGGGCATTATGTGGATCTCGCTCGCCTTGCCGAGCCCCATGTGCACGTCGTCCCGGCTGAGGTCATTCTCGGCGTCCAGCGGGCCGCGGAAAACGTGCCAGTTGCCGTCTTCGATGGTCTCGCGGAAACCAGGCAGCTGGCAGCCCAGCGCGCGGCAGGCTTCGCCGGCGTCACGCACATCGAGCCGAAATGATTCGCCGAATGCGGCTAGCGATCCGTGCAGATAAATAGTACGTAGCATGCTGCGCCTCGTTAATCGGTGTCTACGTATCGCAGGATCATTCCGCCGCGATCCTGGGCAATGTGCGGCAGCCACCGGTTGAGCGGTTCGCGTTTCGACAACGCCCTGGGCTGCACAGGCCCGCCGCTGCGCGTCATCGGATGATGTAGACACTCGCCGCGCTCGAGCAGGATGCCCCCATGGTTGGGCACCGGAGATCGAATCTGAGCGAGCCACGCGTCGCCCGGCTCGGCCTCTGCGTGCAGTATCTGGCGAAAGCCGGCCTGCGCAAAAAACTCCCGGTACAGATCGCCGCCGTCCTGCCACCACAGCCAAGCGCGCGGTATCTCGATCAGATCAATGCCGCGCTCCAGCGCGTAGTAGTCGCGTATCAGCGAATAGCAGTCGGTTACACCGTGCACGAACGGTCGGTCTTCCAGCGCCGGCCGTTCGGTGCCGTCGCCCCACCACGTGATATCCGTCGCCGCCTGGCCATCGGTCGCGACAATGCCCCATGGCACGGCCGTCGCCAGCTGCCCACGCATGTCCTGCTCGCTGGGGCAGGCCGGATAATCTGGGTGGCTGTGTACGATGCCGGCCAGGCCGCAGGCACGGGCTGTCGCCATGTCGTGTTTGCTGACGGAAAATGATTCGCGTGGCGACGGGTGGATGTTGTCGACCTGCCGGCAGGCACCGTCTGCGGTGAGCAGCCAAACCGCCTCGTGCGGGTATGCGGCTATCGCCCCGGCGCGGACAGTTTCGGCGTGCTGGTGTAGCGCGGCGCATGGATTGCGACACAGCGGCGCATGATCTGCGACTGCGCCGCCGCCTAAACCGTCCATTATTGGCGTTTGAAAACCGCGCGCTCCAGCACCGCGCGGCGGATCTGATAGCTGCTGGCGTGGGAGGCGTGGGCGACCCAGCTCTGGATCACGGGCTCGATGTCGACCAGGTCGATATCGCCGGCGGCGTAGCGGCGTTCGAGCGCACGTAGTTTTTTCTGCATGCGTTTGACGCTGTTTTTGCGAATCTTTCGATGTGTGGGCCATATTCGATATCCGAGGAAGTCGAGTCCGCGGCCGTGGCGTGGGCTGACGGGAAATATCTGGGTCTTGTTATTGAGCTGCAGGCGCAGATTGTCGTGCAGCCAGTCCTCGAGCACGCGGCGCTGTGCGTGCAGGCGCGCTTTGTCGTGGTCGACGATGAGCCAGTCATCCATATACCTCATATAGCGGCGTGCGCCGACGTGCTGTTTTGCGAATACGTCGAAATCGTGCAAATAGATATTGGCGCACAGCTGCGACGTGAGGTTGCCGATGGGAAGGCCGGGATGCCAGGTTTCGATGATGCCGAGCAGCAGGTATAGCGTTGGACGGCAAGCGATTCGGCGTTCTAGCTGCGTGCGCAGAACGTCGTGATCGATCGATGCGAAATAACCTGCGACGTCGGCCTTGAGCGCGTAGACGCGGCCGTGTGTGGCCCGCACCTCGCGCAGCCATTGTTGGGCTTTGTCTGCACCGCGGTGCACGCCCCGGCCGGGACGGCAGGCGTAGCTCTGATCGATGAATCGCGACTCCCAAATGGGCTCGATCGCGGCGATTAGGCTGTGCTGTACGACGCGATCGCGAAAGGGCAGCGCGGCGACCAAACGCTTTTTCGGCTCGTGCACATGGAAACGCCGATACGGGCCAGTTTCGTACTCGCGCCAGATCAGTTCGTTCTGTAGTTGTATGAGCTCGCCCTCGAGGTTTTGCTCGAAGCGCAGCACGTCGGCCTGGTGGCGTTTGCCGCGGCGCGCGCGGACGTAGGCGTCATGCAGGTTGTCGAAGCTGTATATCTCCGGGAACAGGTTGTTGTATGTCTTCATATCGAGCCAAAGCGGCGACGATCGAGCCTCGGCTGAGGCCTACTACACGATCGATGCCTGTTAATGTTTCGGCATGGGCCGAGGATCAAGCGCCCTTTTGATGTCGTGCTGACAGCGCCACCGTGACCGCGCTGTTTCTGACGATCTTCAAGAGCAGGCCGGCAACCGATGTTGCTGTTGCGATTGCCGCGGGCGTTGTTCAAGTTCAACGCCGACAACCCCGCATCCGAGGCGTTGTTCCAGTTGCCACCACGGATCGGCAGGCGCAATGCGCTTAACCCTGTTTTGCGTGTTTAATCCAGCCGCCGATCATGCGACCGATCTCGTCGAGATGACGCGACCAGATTTCGTATTGTCGGAACGGCAGGAACTTCAGGTCTTTTGCGAGCCGCACTTCGCGGCGCAGCAGCTCCAGTTCGGTATCCAGCTCTGCGAGTGTCGTCTTTTTGTGATACCGCTTGCCGCAGACGATCACGAGCCGCAGCAGCCGCCACATAGAGCCGCGCAGCTCGGCGCTGAGCACGTGACGCTCCGATTTCGGGAAATGCCGTACAGCTATATAGCCATACTCGATCATCGCCTCGACCCGCTGCGCGACTTGAAGCTGTTGCATTAGAGACGGCCCGCGCTATCGCGCAGGGCCGCAGAACACAGATGAACAGGCATCAGGCAACAAAAGCAGGCCGGCAACCGACGAAGCCGTAGCGATTGCCGCGGGCGCCGTTCAAGCTCAACGCCGACAACCCCGCATCCGAGGCGCTGTTCCAGCTGCCACCACGGATCGGCAGGCGCTCGCCGCTGCCTGTGTTGAAATAATCACCAGTCGGCGCGGGGCTCAGCGGCGCACAGCCCAGGGCGCGCAGGCGCTGCATTGCTGCCGACGAGATCGCGGTATTGCCGACATCGACAATGCCCGGGAAGTCGCTCCCGTTGAGCGCGTACTCGCCAGAGCTGGCGTATCTGACCGTGCCGGCGCTGCCCGGCGCAACCAATGCGCCGGTGGCGCCGTCGATGGCTTGCCAGGCCGGGCTTGCGGCCGACATATCAATTACATCTGACGCAGCATCGTTATTTGCGAGCACGTTGATTTCGTAGTCGAGGATGCGCAGGCCGGGCGCCCATTCCCAAACGTTGCCGTGCAGATCGGCCAGGCCGAACGGGGTGCCGTCGTGGCGCCAGCTCGGCGGGCCGCTGCCGGTTAAGGTGCGTGCATCGCCCGCTGAGCTGCCGATCGCCAGGCCGTCGGCGCGTACGCCGTGCTCGCCGGTGGCGTAATCCCGCCCGTCGGCGTTGTTGCCGCCGGGCGCGTGGCCGTCGCGCAGGCACACGCATTGCACTGCGCCCCATTCGGCGTTGGTCATGACGTGCCAGTCGGGGCCGTTGGCGCGTGCCAGGGCTACGGACTGGTCATGATTGATGTCATAAATCGGCTCGACCCCGGGCGCCGAGATCATCTCATCGCTGCGCCGATGGCCGATGAACTGCCCGATCAGAATTTCCGGCTTCTCGACGCCGTCAACGATAAACGCCGGATGCGTGCCGCTGCCAACATCGCCAGGGATATCGGCCAGGTCGAATTTCGGGATGACGGTCATGTAGCACGGCTGCCCTTTTGCCGTATAGCGCACCGTGTTGAGACCGCCGGAGCCGGACTCGACGGCACGGCGCAGGGTGTCGGGAATATTAATCGTCAGTGGCATCGGAGGCTTCCTCGGGGTCGGGTGTTGCTGCAGCGTCGCGCGCTAGGGCTTGCTGCATGTAAGTGCTGTACAGCGCGGCGTATAGCGCACCGTGGGTGACGGTTGCGCCGGTCGGCTCGCCGGTTTGTGGGTCGATCAACGGGATTTCTGCGGCTGGGTCGAACGGCGCGGTGAGCGAGCCCAGCGCGGTCGTGCTAGCTGCGCCCGCGGCGGTGACGATGCGCTGCTCGTCGAACCGGATCAGCGGCGTCGCGTTGAGTGGGTTGTCGATGACGATCTGGTGGCAGCGCTGCCACGCCGCGCCCGTCACGTCGGTTTGCTTGTATTGCATCGGATGCTCCGGTGTTACCAGTTTTGGATTGCTACACGGCGCCAGGTGTTAGCGGCGACGCATATATATTTGTAGCTGCTGTCCCACGCATGCTCGCCGGGCTGGCCGGCCGCGCTGCTCGATGCCGGCGGGCTGGACTCGCGCAGGCGCAGGCGCCCGCCGGCAATATCGAGCGCAGCACCGGGGGTGTTGGTGCCGATGCCGACGCGGCCCTGGCCGTCGATATGTAGCTGCTGGATGAGCGTGCGCAGGTAGCCTGTCGGCACCGAGCGCGCGGCCTGGCCGGCGGTGTCGTGCGCGGCGGCGACGGCGGACAGGATCTGATTGATGGCGCGGTCGTCGAGTACCTGCCGGGCGGCCTGACCGGCTAGATCCAGGGCGTAGGTGACTGTATCGATAATCTGCAGGAATGCCTCGAGGCCCGGGTAGCGAGACAGTTCGAGCGCGGTTCCGGCGTTATTGCGGTAGAGCACGAGATAGCCGCCCTGGCCCGCGACCGAAAATGCGTCGCCGCTGGCTGTATTGGACAGGCCTGCGGCCACGTCCTGCTGCAGGTTGACGGCGGCGATGGCAGCCGTCGATGCGTTTTCGGATCGAGTGGCCGATCCTGCAGCGTCGATTTCGCTCTGCCCCGCGCTGTATTGCGCCGCCTGTACAGCCTGCAGGCTAGCGTAGAGCGCGGTAGCACCGGTTAATGCATCGACCGTCTCGTTGCGTAGCGACCGGAATTCAACGATAACCGACGGCGTAATGTCGTCGTTGTACTCGTCGTGCAGTACCAGCTCATTGAGTGTTTCTGCTGTGCTGAGCTCGTCGATCAGCACGTCGCGGGCGAGAAAATTCAGGTGCCCGTTGAGATACACGCCGATGTCGTAGCGGCCCGAGTAGAGCGAGACGTCGTAAGCGCCGTTATCGTCGGTCGTGATCTCGGCTGTGGCGCCCATCACAGTGTCGGCGCTGGTGACGCGGGCGCGGAACAGTACGCGAGTGTTTTTCAGCGGGTCGCCGACCGATGGGCGATGCAGCGTGCCGGATAGCTGTAGAGACATATGGGTTCCTCTGGTTTATCTGACGCGGCCGACGCCGGGCATGGCGCGGGTGGGCAGGTTGCCGTTCTGGCCGAACCGCAGGCGGCAGTCGCTCAGGCGTTTGCCGCAGGCGTCTTCGGCGGGCGGCACGCTGTTGCCGGCGCGGTCGAAACAAGCGCTGCCGGCGTACGGGCATGTTGCTGCGGTGTAATCAAACGCGCCGGACTGTGCGTCCCAGCGGCGGTAGATATGCGTGCAGGCGTCGCGCAGAACCTGCCGAGCCGGCACTTTTTTCCCCTGCTGGTCGAGTTCGGTCGCGAGCTGGAATTGCAGTTCAACGCGTGTGTGCTTGAGCTTCTGCTCGAACACGTAGTGATCCACCGGCCACGTCATCTCCGGATCCGGGTCGGCGCCGTCGTCGAGATGTTTGCGGTATGTGCGGATACGGCGAATCGGCAGGCCGATCAGGTCGTCTGATTCGATCACGAGGGATATGAACGACAGCGACAACCCGGACACCGACAGCGTCGGGCGCGGCAGCGGCCCTTTGCCGGTCCACTCGAAACCCTCGGCGGCGATCGGCAGCGGCTGATATTCGTATGCGCTGAACCGCGCCGGGCCGCCGTCAACGGCTTCGGGCGAAAACCGCAGGATGCCGGCGCCGACCGGGCGCGCATCGATCTCGAACAGATTGACGATGGCGTCTTGTTGCAGCATCTGCACGTCGGAATCAATAGTCACGGCGTGAAATCCTCAACAAATGTGGCGGACAGCGATGCAAAGCGCGCGCTCGTCGGGCGCGGGCCGCCGAGTCTGGTGCATTTCCATTGACGCACAATCAGATCCCAGGGCGGCTGCCAGTAGAACGGGGTCAGATTCAGCCGCGGCGCGAGAAAATCGTGCAGCATGTCGTACTCATCCCGGGTCAGCATCGTGGCCTGCACGCTATAGCTGCGGCGCTGGTGATTGATGCCTGCCGGCTGAGACTGCTCGTAGCCGTCGCCGTACTGCGCGTGGTCGATATTCGCGGCGAGCTGGTAGCTCGGCGAGAAATCCAGCGGCACATCGGGCAAAAAATCGAACACCTTGCCTCCTATGCCGATCGCTTGACATTGGAAAACCGACCGCCGGAGCGGAACTCGTTATCGATTACGCGCAGCATCATGTCGCGCGCCTGCGAGCCCACCTGCTGGCCCTGCTCGCGCGATTCGGCGTCGCTCATGCCCGGCTTGCCCTCGACCGTGATCGGCATGTGCAGCGTGACGTTGGGCGCGCTGCTGCTGTTGTCGCCGGTGTTCTCGCGCTGTAGGTATTGCTTGAGGTCGACGTTGGTGCGCCGGTCGATCACGCGCTCGCCGCGCTCGAGGTTCCAGGTGCCTGTGTTCGGCACGCTGTCGATACCGTCGTGGGCCTGGCCGGAAAGGGCAACGCTCTGGATATTGCCGACGATGCTCGCTGTGGATGCGGCAAC